>Ga0302324_100012087_pt1 | contig 17652 bp, 16 predicted proteins | sample Palsa_T0_1_FD_201949 | JGI IMG/M metagenome (GOLD analysis project Ga0302324, IMG submission 201949) | Peat permafrost microbial communities from Stordalen Mire near Abisko, Sweden - Palsa_T0_1 | ecosystem: Environmental > Terrestrial > Soil > Palsa > Peat permafrost | place: Sweden: Abisko... | reverse complement strand
TTGCCGGCGGCATTCCTCTCGGTGCAATCCTGTGCACTGAAGAGGCTGCACGCGCCATTCACGCCGGCATGCACGGCACCACCTTCGGTGGAGGACCGCTTGCCTGCGCGGTAGCGATCGCCGTGATCGACGCGATCGAAAAAGAGGACCTGCTGCAAAATGCCGCCGACGTCGGGGATTACTTTCAGGCACAGCTTCGCGCGCTCGCTTTGCGGCATGACGCCATCAAGGATGTGCGCGGCAAGGGTCTCATGATCGCAGCCGAGCTTGATTCGGCCGATCTCGCCAAGCTGACCGTGGCCGAAATGCTCAAGAGGCGCATCTTGATTAACTGCACCAGCGACACCGTGCTCCGCTTCTTGCCTCCATTCATCCTCAAACGCGAGCATGTCGATCATGCCATCGCCGCACTCGACGAAATCTTCACCGAACACGCAGCGCAAGCCGCAACCCAATCCGCAGCCCCACACGCAGGAGGACACGCCCGTGGCTAGCAGAGCAATCATTGAACATCGCGAGCCAGCGATTCCAGTTGAAAAAGACCCAGATATTCTCGCCGCCGCCGCGCGCATGTCTGGCGAGGACATGTGCTCCATTTCGGACCTTTCCAGTGGTGAGGTGCGGGCGATCCTCAAGCTGGGCCACGATGTGAAGCACAATCCACGCGAATATCGCCACGCTCTCGATGCCAAGCAAATGGTACTGATGTTCGAGAAGGCGAGCCTGCGCACGCGCATGAGCTTCGAGGCCGGCATCAACACCATGGGCGGCAACGCGATCTTTGTCGATCACACCAATTCACCGCTTGGCGAGCGGGAGTCGATCTCCGATGTCGCTCGCAATGTGGAGCGTTGGGTCGACGTAATTGTGTTGCGCACCTATGCTCACGACACCATTACAGAGATGGCCGCCAACGCGCGCGTGCCGGTGGTGAATGCTCTGTCGGACTTTGAGCATCCGTGTCAGGCACTCGCCGATTTCATGACGCTCGAAGAGCACTTCGGTTCTCTTTCTGGACTGAACTTTACGTATCTCGGCGACGGCAACAATGTGTGCCATTCTCTGATGCTGACCGGCGCGCAGCTTGGCGCAAATGTCACCATCGCTACGCCCCGTGGCTATTCGCCCGACATCGAAATTGTCACCATTGCGCGCGACATTGCTCAGGCGAACAACTGCGAACTGCGCCTATTGCAGGATCCGCAAGCCGCAGCCGAGAATGCCGACGCGATCTATACCGATGTATGCGTCAGCATGGGCTTCGAACATGAATCGACAAAGCGCGCTCCGATTTTCCGGCCGTTCCAGGTGAACGACGCATTGATGCAAAAGGCCGCATCGCACGCTGTCTTTATGCATTGCCTGCCCGCGCGGCGCAACGACGAAGTCACCGACGCCGTTATCGACGGCCCGCAGTCAATCGTCTTCGATCAGGCTGAAAACCGGCTCCACGTGCAGAAGGCGCTGCTGCTTTTGCTTCTGGGTGGGTTGGCGAATGTGCCGGCGTTCAGTGAACAGTGAACAGACGGCAGTGAACAGCGGCTGAGCGCACTGGTGTGCATCTAATCGAGGTTCACTACTCAAAAGATGAGATTGGCATTGAAAGTCAGCAGCGAGCAGAGCATGGACAAACTGATCACTGTCCACTGTTCACTGATCACTGCTTTGAGGTTTCGCAAGCATGTCTGTAATTCTCGAATCCCTGCCCGTCGGCCAAAAGGTTGGCATTGCCTTCTCCGGCGGGCTCGACACATCCGCCGCCCTGCACTGGATGAAGCAGAAGGGCGCCATCCCGTACGCCTATACCGCCAACCTGGGCCAGCCTGACGAGACCGACTACGATGCCATCCCGCGCGCAGCCCTCGAGTATGGCGCCGCCAAGGCCCGCCTCATCGACTGCCGCGGCCCGCTCGTCCGCGAAGGCATCGCCGCGTTGCAGGCCGGCGCCTTCCACATCACCACTGCCGGCGTCCCCTACTTCAACACCACGCCCATCGGCCGCGCCGTCACCGGCACCATGCTGGTCGCTGCCATGCAGGAAGACGACGTCCATATCTGGGGCGATGGTTCTACTTTCAAAGGCAACGACATCGAGCGCTTCTACCGCTACGGCCTGCTCGTCAATCCTGGCCTCAAAATTTATAAACCCTGGCTCGACACCGCATTCATCGACGAACTCGGCGGGCGCGCCGAAATGTCCGCGTTCATGCAAAGCTCCGGCTTCGCCTACAAGATGTCCGCCGAGAAGGCCTACTCCACCGACTCCAACATCCTTGGCGCAACCCACGAAGCAAAAGACCTGGAGCACCTTTCCTCGTCGATCAAGATCGTCGTTCCCATCATGGGTTCGGCTTTCTGGCGCGACGATGTCAAAATCCAGCGCGAACAGATCTCCGTCCGATTTGAAGAGGGCGTTCCCGTCGCCCTCAATGGCCGCCGTTTCGACGACCTCGTCGAACTTCTTCTCGAAGCCAATCGCATCGGTGGCCGCCACGGACTCGGCATGTCCGACCAGATTGAGAACAGGATCATTGAGGCCAAAAGCCGCGGCATCTACGAGGCCCCCGGCCTCGCTTTGCTCTTCATCGCTTACGAGCGCCTCATCACAGGCATTCACAACGAGGACACCATCGAGCAGTATCGCGACAATGGCCGCAAACTCGGCCGCCTGCTCTATCAGGGCCGCTGGTTCGACTCCCAATCCATCATGCTCCGCGAATCCGCCCAGCGCTGGGTCGCCAAACCCATTACTGGCGAAGTCACCCTGGAACTGCGCCGCGGCAACGACTACTCGATCCTCAACACCGAGTCGCCCAACCTCACCTTCCATCCCGAGCGCCTCAGCATGGAGAAGACTGAATCCACCTTCTCCCCGCGCGATCGCATCGGCCAGCTCACCATGCGAAATCTCGACATCACCGACACCCGCGATAAGCTCCTCACCTACGCCAAAACCGGCCTCCTCACGCTCAGCAACGGCAGCGAAATGCCCCAGCTCAACAGCGGCAAGGAGAAGAATTAGCATGAGGTGCACTTAGCAATGTCCAACGAACAACAATCCGTCAAGATGTGGTCGGGGCGGTTCCGCGAGCCGCTTGATCCACAATTCGAAAGCTGGCAGCGCTCCATCGTCTTTGACTTTCGACTTCTTGAGCAAGAGGTCGCCGCCAGCAAGGCGCATGCGTCCGCCCTTCACAAGGCCGGTATTCTTACGGCCGAAGAGACGGACCTCCTGCGCAAATCGCTGGACGCAATAGCTGCTGCTCATGGAACGGACGCTGGCAAAGAACAGGTGCGCACGCATCCGATAGCTGAAGACATTCATCACTTCGTCGAACTGTCGTTGGTCGAACGCGTTGGATCACTGGGACTCAAGCTCCACACGGGCCGCAGTCGCAATGAGCAAATTGCCACGGACCTGCGCTTATACGTGAGGCAGCAAATCGAAGATGTTGTCGAATCGCTCGCCGCATGGGCCGAATCGCTGATCGAGCAAGCTCGCGCCGCAAACGATGCAGTGATGCCGAGCTACACGCATCTGCAGCGTGCCGAGCCGGTGCTTGTTGCTCACTGGCTTCTCGCTTACGTTGAGATGATTCTGCGCGATGCTACTCGTCTGCGCGATTGCTCGACGCGGTTAAATTATTGCCCGCTCGGGTCGGGAGCTGTTGCCGGTGCAACGCTTGCACTTGATCGAAACATCGCCGCGCGAGAGCTTGGATTCACTGCGCCGACCGCGAACAGCATGGACGCAACCGGCGATCGCGATTTCATTCTTGAGTATCTGCAGGCTCTGACTTTCGTTGGATTGCATCTGAGCCGCTTCGCCGAAGAAATCACGCTCTTTGCAACTGCGGAGTTTGGATTCGTTGCTCTGCCCGAGGCATTTTCGACGGGATCGAGCGCCATGCCGCAGAAGAAAAACCCTGATCTTACGGAGCTGATTCGCGCCAAGGTGGGACGTATCAACGGGGCTGCACAAGCTGTCACATTGCAGCTGAAAGGCCTGCCGCTGGCCTACAATAAGGACATGCAGGAGACGCAGGAGCCGGCATTTTCAGTGGATTTCGTGCCGCAGATGCTCGCGCTTGTGGCGCGCTTTACCGCCGCGCTCAACTTCAATTTCAGTCGCATGCGCGAAGCATCGGGATCTGGCTATCTGAACGCGATGGCCGCTGCGACTTACCTTGTCCACAAGGGAGTTCCCTTCCGCACCGCGCACGAAAAAATCGGCAATGCGGTTCGATTTGCCATCGAAAAACGCGTTGAGCTCGGCGATCTCACACTGGATGAATTGCGGCAGTTTGGTGCCGAATTCGACGAGGACTTTTATGCTGCAGTCACGCTGCAAGCAACGCTCGATTGCCACGATGTAATTGGCGGAACGGCGCAGAGACGTGTGAAACAAGCGCTCGATGAGGCGTTGGCACGCGTTCATTCCATTACGCAGGAGGCTGTTCATGCTGGTGCGTAAGGCCCTGTTGCACGATGCGTCGAACGTCTACGACCTCGTGAATTCGCTCTCCGGGGACGGCACTTTGCTGAAGCGGCCGTTTGCGGAGATATGCGAAAACATTCGCGACTTCACGGTTGCCGAATCCGATGGTGGCGTTTTCCTGGGCTGCGGCGCGCTGCATCTTTACGGTCCGCATCTGTCTGAAGTGCGCTCGATTGTCGTAAAGCCGGAAGCCAAAGGCCAGGGGGCGGGCGGACGGATTCTTGGCACGTTGATTGAAGAAGCCGAAGAGCACGGCATTCAATCCGTATGCCTTTTTACGCGGATTCCGGACTTTTTCTTTAAGTTTGGATTTCGCATTGTTGAAGATAAATCGGAATTGCCGGATAAGATTTTCAAAGACTGCCAGAGTTGCCCTCGGCTGCATCGTTGCGACGAAGTCGCGATGGTCCGCGGCCGGCTTCCGCGCATTTCGATTCTTGGACCGCGCCATGAGGCACAGGAACTTGTGCGCTTGTCGGGCTAAGGACTTGCTGACGACGCATGTTTCGTTCTGATGGCGGCACCTTTTCGGTGCGGTGACCTTCAAAGTTTCGCTTTTTTCCCTGCCCTCATTATGCAACGACGACGAATAATCTTCTGCAAACTCTAGAACCACACTGGCGCATTTTTGTCTCCCGCATTTATGCAAGGGCGCGCGATGAGGACCTCGACTGCCGCTTCTAGTGGCGACCTCAATCGTCGTTGCCGAAATTGTTCCACGTGGAACAATTGTGCAGTTTGGCACACTTCATTTCCACATTTTGCGGATTATTTCGAGGAAGTGTGATTTGCGGATTGGATGCGGTGGGCGTCTACGAAGGATGCGGCAAAGCTGAAGACGATCACTCCAAACGCAGCGAGAACGGGCTTGATTTTGAGCGTCGCGAAAACCGTGGATGCGATGGACCCGCAGTAACCGAGTTCCGCGCAGGTTCTCCAATTGAGAATCGAAAAGGTGCTAAGATAGCCGATTGCAACAATGGCGTGCAGAGACAATTCGCGCTTCGGGGCTTTAACGAAAAGAAAGATGAAGAAGCTCGCGATGGGGAGCACGACATAAGTGGTCGATACCAGCGTGTCGACGCGGAAATCCAATCCGTATATCTGATAGATGCCGTGCAGCGAGACAAACAGGCTGCAGACGCCTGAGGCGGTTCTCAGGCCTACCCAGAGCGCTTCATTCATTTTCATTGTCTCTTCCCCTCCACATCGTTATCGTTCGCGACGATGATTCTTCCTGGGCTAAAGCCCTTCGATGTCTCTTGCCGTTTTTAGGGGTCTGAAGACCCCTGCTCCCTCCGATTCTTGAGGATTGCAGCCGCGACCACGGCCTGTCCGTAGCTGAGTCCGCCGTCGCCGGGGCTCACTTGTCGGTGTTGGAACACATCGAATCCTTCGGCCTCCAGACCCGTGCGCAGCAATCGCGACAAGCGACGGTTGTGCATGCAGCCGCCAGAAAGGGCTACCTGCGCAATTCGTGTCGTTTCGCGTGCCAGAACTGCAGCGCGTATGAATCCCGCTGCGACGCCTGCGTGGAACCGAGCCGCAACAACGGTCCTCGCGGGTCCTTGAAGCAAATCGTGCACCAGCACTCCCCACATCGCTTTCGTTGTGATAATTGCGGGCTCACGCTTTGACCAATCCCCGCCCATGAGCTTGAGCCGATAGTGTTCCGGCGCTGGCAATTCCGGCTCATCCTCGGCCAGTCCTTCCAATTCGATTGCCGCCTGTGCCTCGTAATCCACAATTCTCCGTCCGAACACAACTGCAGCCACAGCATCAAACAGCCTGCCAAGGCTAGAAGTCATCGGAGAATTGACCCTTCGCTGCAGCATACGCCGAACGATGCGACCCTCCTGCTCCGTTATCCCGGTGCCTGCGAGAAAGCTTTGCCCCTCGTTATCGAAGCCCGCCGCGTGCAATGCCCCCAGCGCCATGCGCCACGGCTCGCGAATCGCGGCTTCGCCGCCGGGCATAGCTACGTATTCCAAATGAGCGAAGCGTTCGAATTTGTCGAGACTGCAGATTAGGACTTCCCCGCCCCAGATTCTGCCGTCGGTGCCATAGCCGGTGCCGTCGAGGCTGAGGCCGATAACTGGACCGTCCAGTCCATGCTCCGCCATGCATCCGGCAATATGCGCGTGATGGTGTTGGACCGCGATTACCGGGAGCCCTCGCGCGGCTGCCCAGTCATTCGCCCACGAGGAGGAGAGATAGCCGGGATGCAGATCGCGCACGACCACTTCGGGTTCGATCTCGAAAGTGCGCATCATGTGTTCGAGCGACTCCTGAAAGAAATCGAGACCGGCTGGATTCTCCAAGTCGCCCAGGTGCTGGCTCTGATAGGCAAATCGGCCACGGGCGAGAGTGAAGACACTTTTGAGATGGCCGCCGACGGCGAGCAAGGGTGGTGCCTCAAATGGAAGCTCGATGCCCAGAGGAACATAGCCACGGGCACGGCGAATGAGCTGGGGGGCACCATCGACGAGGGCGACGACGGAATCGTCGCAGCGTTGCAAGATTTCGCGATCGTGCATCAGAAACGCGTCGGCGATTTTGCCCAGGCGCGTGCGCGCTTCGATGTTGTCGATAGCGATGGGTTCCTCGCTGAGGTTGGCGGAGGTCATGACCAGTGCTTTGACTCGGGCGTCGGCAAAGAGGAGATATTGTAGCGGAGCGTAGGGCAGGAAAATGCCGAGCCATGGAATGCCGGGCGCTGTTTCTGGAGCGATCCCATTGCTTTCGCGGGCGCGGGCCAAGACGACGGGACGTGCCGGGGTTTGAAGCATTGCTTCTTCTTCAGGTGTCAGCTCGCAGAGCATGCGGGCTGCATCGATATTCCGGACCATGACGGCGAGAGGCTTGCCGTAACGGTGTTTTCGCTGGCGCAGGCGCCTTACTGCTTCTGCATTCGTCGCGTCGACGCTCAGGTGAAATCCCCCGATTCCTTTGATAGCCACGATTTCTCCTGCGAGGAGGCGTTCGATGGTTTCTACGATCGGCGCGCAGCCCTCAGGGGCTAAAGCCCCCGCTCCTTGAGGATCGTTTTCGGCACGGCTAAAGCCGTGCCCCTTCAAAAGAGGTGTAGGCACATCCTCCAGCCACACATGCGGGCCGCAATCCCAGCAGGCGTTGGGTTGGGCGTGAAAGCGGCGGTTGAGGGGATCGTCGTATTCCGCCTGACAGGCAGCGCACATCGTGAATCTCGCCATCGAAGTCTGCGGGCGATCGTAGGGGATACGACGGGTGATGGTGAAACGTGGGCCGCAGTTGGTGCAGTTGAGGAATGGGTAGCGATAGCGGCGGTCTGTGGGGTCGAAAAGCTCACGCAGGCAATCCGCGCATGTGGCGGCGTCGGCGGGAATACCCGTACTTGCCTGGCCTCTTACGTGGCTTGAGAGAATGCGGAAGTTCGTTTCGCCGGTAGGAGGCAAGTCGTGCACGACCACTGAATCTATTCGAGCGAGAGGCGGAGTTCCCACGCGCAGGCGTGACAGGAAGGCTTCGACACGCTGGGGCTCGCCTTCAATCTCGATCGTGACACCGTCCGTGTCGTTGCTGATGGAACCTGCGAGTCCTTCCTCGGTGGCGAGGCGGTAGACGAACGGGCGGAAGCCGACTCCCTGGACAATGCCCCGCACCAGAATTTCGTGCCGCTCCACTTCGCGCCTTTCTGGTTCTGGACAGGTATTCTCAATCACGGAGAGGGCCTCGCACCGCAGACAAGGATAGCGTATGCGGTCTTGTAGGAGCTGGCATCCAATGACTGTGGGGCTGAGGATATCGAGTGAGCTCACTCCGGTGATAGCGGTCCCATTAGGTTTCTTGCTTTCCCAGGTCTGAAAATCCAGACCTGGGGCACCCATGGTCGTGCGGATTGCAGCGTCGCAAACCGCAGGTCCTTCGACTACGGTCGCCGCGGCGACCTTCGCTCAGGATGACATCACTTGTGAAGTGAACTTTGAAGATAGGACATTCGAGTGATTTTGTTGAAACGACGATTTGCGGCGGGAGGCTGTGCAGCAGCTTTTTTAGTGGCATCGCTTGGGGATGCACCATTGACTGCTGCGCAACAGCTCGATCAGGCATCCGTGATTCGCCAGATCGATGCTGCGGTGTTTTCGCGAGTGAATCGAATTGCCGGGTACACCGTGACGGAACATTATGCCGTGTACAAAGGGCAGGACGAGACGCATTCTGTCGCAGACATGACAGTGAAGACGACCTACCGCAAGGAGACGGGGAAGAGCTACGAGGTGCTGTCTTCCAGCGGCTCGGCGTTGGTGCGGCGGCTTGGTCTCGACTCGATTTTGGAAAACGAAAGAACCATCAACCTGCCGGCCAATGTGCCGCAATCGTGGATTACTTCGGCGAACTACGAGATGACGCTAAAGCCGGGGACGCAGGTGATCGATGGGCGGGAGTGCCTGGCGGTTGCGATCAATCCGAAGAGAAAGGCTCCGAACCTGATTGTTGGCACGCTCTGGGTAGATGCGAAGGACTATACGATTGTGCGGCTGGAGGGATTGGCCTCGAAGGCGCCTTCTGTGTTCGCAGGCGTTACGCACATGATGCGCCAATATGCCTTGGTGCAGGGCTTCTCCATGGCCACGCACGCGCACGCCGAGTCGAGTACTTTTCTTTATGGGAGGACCGTGGTGGCCATCGATTACAGTGGCTATGAAATTGAGGTTCGCCCGGGTTCGTGATCCGCGGGAGACAGCTTTGTGTTCGTGCCTTCCCACCCTTGCGCAAGAGACGCGCAAAGCCGCCCCACGGACAAAGACCTGTCTGTGGGGACCCCTAGATGGGGCACCCTGGCTGCGATTGGCTGTCGGATTGGAGTGATGGATGACCCTCCAACCGGGTCTCACCTGCTCTATACTGGGCAGCGTGACACCAATTTTTGGTGACTGGAAACTCGATGCCGCGCTTGGCTCCTGCCTGCTGCTGGGGCTGCGGCATGGCTTCGACTACGACCACCTAGCCGCCATTTCCGATATCACGGCTGTACAGAAGAATTGGTGGAGCGGTCTACGTCTCGGGATGACCTACGCGCTTGGACATGCGTTTACGGTTGCCGCGCTGGGCGTTGCCGTGCTTGAAATGCACATGGGGCTGCCAGAAGGGCTGGATCACTGGACCGAGCGGCTTATCGGGCTGACGCTGATCGTGCTGGGAATCGGTGTGGTGGCGGGGATTTTGCGCAGGGATGCGCATGGGCACGCGCACAGCCGGATCGAGAGCCGACTCGCGATCGCGATCAACGGACTGCTCTGGCTGGCATGGCGCGTGCGACGGATGTGGAATCCGACCGTAGCCCGGCCGGAGCGCTTCCAGTGGATGTACAACGGCAAATCGGTGTTTCTCATTGGTGCATTGCACGGGGTGGGCGCCGAGACGCCGAGCCAGCTGGCGCTTTTCTTTCTGACTGCAAATCTTGGCGGGACGTCGCGGGGCATGTTGGGTCTGGCTGCGTTTGCGGTTGGGCTAATTACGATGAATGCGCTGATGACGGCTTCGATGGGCGGGGCTTTTCGAGTAAGCGGGCAGCATCCCGGCTTTTACGATGCGATTGCCTGGACTGGGGCGATTTACAGCTGCGTGATTGGGCTAATCTTCTTGTTTGGCATTTCGGACAAGCTGCCTGCGTTGGGTTAAGGACTCCGACGTCATTCCGACGATTGTCGTGCTTAGTCTGCGGCAACTTCGGGCGTACTTTCGGCGTGAGCGGCTCGATTACGTTCCGCATCTATCGCTTTGAATATCGCCTCTTCTTCTATGAAATGGAATGAATTAGGTGTCGTAAGTGGCCCTTCGCGCTCTTCTGCTCGCGCCAGCTGCGCCAGGTCCTGCTTATCCACAATGCGCAGACCGTTGGCAGTGAGGCGGGCTCGGATTTCGGATTCGATGAAAGTGTTTGGGTCGGGAGCGTCTTTCAGAAATTCGATCGCCTTATTTGCTCCCAATTCACCGTCATGGCGCGCCAGGCCTGCGAGTCCTGTACTGGCTTTGCGCGCCCATCCGACGACGAACTGGCCGGGACGAACATCGCCGCCGGCTGGGTCCCACACTTCAAAAGAAGGGGCGATGGGGCTGGTTGATGCCACGTCGGTCGGGTTGGCATCAGGCCGGGTGGCGTAGCCATCGGGGCCCATGGGCAGGCCGATTTGCGGATCGTGCGTGTCGCCGATGGCGAAGAGGACGGTATCGACGTCGATGGCCGAGGTGGCGTCGGTGGTGCGGGCCGATGTGCTGCCGTCGCTTTTCAGGACCAGCTCATTTTCGGCAACGATCATCTCCGTGACGCGTCCTTCGTCATTGGCCACGAAGGCTTTTGGCGAAGAGAGAAAACGGAACGAGAGGCGCGGGGGAATGGTCGCGAAGGCCGGGTCGTTCATGTGGGGAAAGTGGGTAGCGATGACCTTTTCCGGCGACACATCCTGATTGGCTTTGGCACAGCGGTCCTTCACACGTTCGAGTTCGGCGGCCAACTCGTCGCGGGAGATGTGGGGTTCGACGTGCTCGATTTCCTTCTTGTCGAATTTGACTTCGAGAGGGCCGCGGCGGGCGACGATGACGACGCTCTCGGTGTATTTTGCGGGCTTGTCGAGGAGGAGCCAGCGGGCTACATCGATGGCCACGTTGCCGACTCCTATGACAGCAATGCGCTTATGCGCAGAAAAGTCACGTGGAACATGAGATTCAAGCTGGTTGTAGTTGTAAACAAAGTCTTTGGATGCGTAGACGCCATGGGCGTTCTCTCCAGGGAGGCCGAGGCTCTTGGCGCCTTGGGCACCGGACGCAAAGACAATCGCGGCGGGGCGAAATGCTTCGAGATCGGCGAGAGACAGGTCGTAGGCTGCGCCAATTTGTACGTGGCCAAAGTAGTGGACGTTGGGTAGCGCCAGCGTCTGATCGAATTGCTTGCGGAGCCCCGACTTCATTTTGGTTTTGAGGGGGTAGATGCCGTATTGAGCCAGACCGCCGGGCCGTATATCTCGATTGAAGATGTAGGTTTCATAACCTGCGAGAGCGATCTGCCGGGCGGCAAACATGCCGGCCGGTCCAGCGCCCACGACGAAGACTCCCTTCATTCCTGCCCCCTGTAACTTAGACCATGGCCGCGCGACTGCGCCTCGCCGACTTTCCACAATACCGATAGCCGCGGCGGCGCGATTTTGACCTGGTGCAATTATCGCAGCCGGAGAACTAAGGCAGTGTGAGCTGCGACACTAAAACCCGCAATGCGAGAAGAATCGGGTGAGCTTGGCTCCCCGTTTCGGTCAACGGGACTGGGTAAGGCTGCCGACGAATGAGGACCGCAGTGCCACAGCGTGGGATGCGATTTCGTCCCGCGTGATGAATGTCACCATGTGTTCGTAGATCCTTCTTTTAGAACTAGACTAGACGCACCGCGAAAGCGCAGACAGTCTGGCTCCCATCGATTGCCTGCCTATGGAGGAACCGTGCAAGCCTTTATCCCTCCGCCGCTTCCGAGCGACGACAAACGATGGAAGATCGTGAACGGCACCATGCGCAAGAATGGGTTCGCTCGCCATGCACTGATCGAGACGCTGCACACAGTGCAGTCTTCATTCGGATATCTCGACGACGATTCGATCCGTTTTGTGGCGAAGTCGCTGCGCGTGCCGCTCAGCCAGGCCTATGGCGTGGTGACGTTCTACCACCACTTCAGCCTCAAGCCGCCGGGCAAGCACACGATGACCATCTGCACCGGAACGGCCTGCTACATCAAGGGCACGGACAAGCTGGTGGCGGCGGCAGAAAAGAGGCTTGGCATTCCCCAGGGGCAGACTACGAAGGACGGAAACATCAGCCTGATGACGGCTCGTTGCGTAGGCGCGTGCGGCCGTGCGCCGGTAGCGCTGACCGATGGTGAACTGCAGGGCCAGATGACCAGCGAGCAGATGCTGGCGCAACTGGAAAGGTGGGCGGTTGAATGACCATCGAAGAGCTTGAACAAATCGCCGAATCCGTGCGTGCGGAAAATGCGAAGTTCGACCACGAGATCAATGTCTGTATGGGCACCGGGTGCCTGAGCCAGCACTCGGACAAGCTGAGGGACGAACTGGTGAAAGCGGTCGATGCGTCGGGCAAGAAGGCATTCGTTCGGCGCACCGGCTGCATGGGATTGTGCGCCGCCGGGCCGCTAGTACTCGTGGACCCCGAAGAGATCCTGTACCAGCACGTAAAAGCGAGCGACGCAGAAGCGGTTGCAGCAAGCCTGGGTGGCGAACCAGTGGCGGCGCTGCAGTGCGACCTGCGCGAACACTTCGATCAGCAGGTGCACGTGGTGCTGGAAAACTCCGGCAAGATTGATCCGGAGAAGATCGACGATTACATTGCCCGCGACGGCTACCAAGCCCTGCTGACGGCCTTGACTGACATGACTCCCGCCGGAGTAATTCATCAGATCACTGCCAGCGGGCTGCGTGGACGCGGCGGCGGCGGTTATCCAACAGGATTGAAATGGGGCACAGTCGCCAAGGCTACAGGCGACATCAAGTACGTGGTCTGCAACGGCGATGAGGGCGACCCCGGCGCCTTTATGGACCGCAGCGTTCTGGAGAGCGACCCACAGCGCGTGCTGGAGGGCATGGCCATCGCGGCATACGCAGTGGGCGCGAGCAAAGGCTACGTCTATGTGCGAGCCGAATATCCGCTGGCGGTGGCGCGCCTGACAAACTGCCTGCGCGAAGCACGCCGGCGCGGACTGCTGGGCAACGATATTTGCGGCACGCCGTTCAGTTTCGATGTTGAGATTCGGCTGGGCGCCGGAGCTTTTGTGTGCGGCGAAGAGACTGCATTGATCGCATCGATTGAAGGCAAGCGCGGCACGCCGAAACCTCGGCCGCCTTATCCGGCCGTCAGCGGCCTTTGGGGTAAGCCAACCCTGATCAACAACGTCGAGACCTTCGCAAACATCGCGCCTATTATTCGCAAGGGCGGCAAGTGGTTCGCCAGCATAGGCTCGGAGAGAAGCAAAGGCACCAAGGTCTTCGCACTGACCGGCAAGATCACCAATACCGGCCTGGTTGAAGTGCCGATGGGGATCAGCCTGCGAAAGATCATCGAGGGCATCGGCGGCGGGGTGCCGGACGGACACACCTTTAAAGCTGTGCAAACCGGCGGTCCTTCCGGCGGTTGCCTTCCCGCCGAGATGCTCGACATTGGAGTCAGCTACGATGCCCTGCTGAAGGTGGGCGCCATGATGGGCTCGGGCGGCATGATCGTGATGGACGATACCTCCTGCATGGTCAACGTCGCGCGCTTCTTTATTGAGTTCTGCATGACAGAGTCCTGCGGCAAGTGCATCCCGTGCCGCGCGGGTACGGCCCAGATGCACACGCTTCTTAGTCGAATCTGTGCCGGCCACGGAACCATGGACGACCTCGACCTGCTTGTGGAACTGTGCGCCACCGTGAAAGAAACCAGCTTATGCGGCCTGGGGCAGACGGCGCCCAACCCGGTCCTGAGCACGCTGAAATATTTCAAGCACGAGTACATCGACCACATCGTGCATAAGCGCTGTCCGGCAGGCGTATGCAACATGGAAGCACCGGTGGCTGCCGAATCCCCCGTGGAGGTGTTGGCATGAGCACCAGTGTGGACGTAAAAACGCTGCTCATAGACGGCCAGGAAGTCAGCGCGCGCTCCGGCCAGACCATCCTGGAAGTGGCGAAGGAAAACGACATTTACATTCCCACCCTCTGTCATCTCGATGGGCTCAGCGACGTCGGCGCATGCCGGCTGTGCGTAGTCGAGATCAAAGGCAACAACAAGCTTTTCCCCGCCTGCGTGACCAGCGTCTTTGAAGGGATGGAGGTCACGACCGTGACCGAGCGGCTGCAGAAGCACCGCCGCACCATTCTTGAAATGCTGTTCGCAGAGCGGAATCACATCTGCTCAGTCTGCGTGGCCAACGGCCATTGCGAGTTACAGACGCTCGGCCAGGAGCAGGGTTTGACCCATGTTCGGCTGCCCTACCGCAACCCCGAACTGCCCGTCGATGCATCGCACGAGCGGTTCACTCTCGACCACAATCGCTGCATCATGTGTACGCGCTGCGTGCGGGTGTGCGCGGAGGTTGAGGGCGCGCATGTTTGGGATGTGATGGGCCGCGGCATTAACTCGATGATCATCTCCGATCTTCACGAGGAGTGGGGGAAATCCAGTTGCACGCGGTGCGGTAAATGCGTGCAGGTGTGCCCAACCGGAGCTCTGTTCGACAAGAGCAAGATCGGCTCCGATCATCCTAAATACCCTGACTTTCTGCCGAACCTGAACCTGATGAGGGAAGCGCAATGAGCAAACTGAAACTGGCAACGGTGTGGCTTGACGGCTGTTCCGGCTGTCACATGTCTTTCCTCGATATGGATGAGCGGCTGATCGCGCTGGCAGAGTTCGTGGATGTGGTGTACAGCCCTATCGTGGACACGAAGGTGTTCCCGGACGAAGTGGACATCGCTCTCGTCGAGGGCGCTGTTGCCTCCGTCGATGACGAGAAGAAGATCAAGAAGATTCGCGCGCATTCGAAGCTTCTGGTTGCGATGGGTGACTGCGCAGTCGCGGGCAATGTGCCGTCGATGCGCAATCCCATTGGGCCTGAAGCGATTCTTGATCGCGCGTACATAGAGAATGCCGATGTGCAGCAGCAGATTCCGTGCGTGGTCGTGCCCAAGCTGTTACGCGTGGTGCGTCCAATCCACGAGTTTGTGAAGGTGGATGTGTTCTTGCCAGGATGCCCGCCCTCGGCCGATACCTTTCATGCAGCGTTGACTGCGCTGGTCACCGGTGAGCCGCTGGATGTGCCGGCGCTCACGCGTTTTGGAGCTTAGAAAGCGGAGCCTGAGCAATGAGCCAGACCATCACCATCGATCCAGTTACTCGCCTGGAAGGGCACGGCAAAATCACCATTCACCTGAACGATCAAGGTGAAGTGGAGAACGCGAATTTTCACGTGACGCAGGTGCGCGGCTTCGAGAAATTCTCCGAGGGCCGGCCGTTTTACGAGATGCCAAGCCTGATGGCGCGCATTTGCGGCATCTGCCCTGTCTCGCATCTGATCGCGTCCGCCAAGGCTTGCGAAGCGATTATGTCTGTCCGCATTCCCCATACCGCGGCGCAATTGCGACGGATGTTGAATCTGGCACAGATGGTGCAATCGCATGCGCTCAGCTTCTTCTACCTGTCGTCGCCGGATCTGTTGCTTGGCATGGAATCGGACCCGCAAATGCGGCATATCTTTGGCGTGGTGGGGGCGAAGCCTGAACTGGGCCGCGCCGGAATTGCGCTGCGGCGCTTTGGGCAGCACATTATCGAGTTGCTGGGCAACAAGCGCATTCACCCTGGCTGGGTGGTGCCCGGAGGTGTGACGGAACCGCTGGCTTCGGCCAAACGGGATGAGATTCTCGCCATGATTCCCGAGGCCTATGCCAACATCGACCTCGCGCTTAAATGGTATAAGCAGATCGCCGAAACCTTCGCGCCGGAGATCGAGGTCTTCGCCAACTTCGCCTCCCTCTATATGGGCCTCATCAACGAGGACGAGTCGATTGAGTTCACCGATGGTGCGTTGCGGCTGATCGATGCGCGCGGCGAAGTTATTGCGGACGGTATCACGGCGAATCTGTTCTCCGAAGTGATCGGGGAGGCCGTGGAACCCTACAGTTACACGAAGTTTGCCTACTATAAGCCGCTCGGCTATCCCGAAGGCAGCTATCGGGTGGGGCCTCTGGCGCGGTTGAATATCGTGAAGAGCATGGGCACGCCGATGGCCGACGGCGAACTCAGCTTATTCAAGCAGATCTCGGACGACGGGCCCGTGCAGAGTTCCTTCTACTATCACTACGCGCGACTGATCGACATTCTGTATGGTATCGAGAAGATCGAGATGATCTTGTCGGACCCGCTGATTCTCGATAAGCACGTGCGGGCGACCGCGGGTGTGAACCGGCTGGAGGGCGCAGGCCAGGCGGAGGCGCCGCGTGGCACTCTGCATCACCACTACAAGGTGGATGAAAACGGTTTGATCACCTGGGCGAACCTAGTGATTGCGACCGGGCAGAACAACAACGCGATGAACAAGGGCGTGTTGCAGGCCGCGAAACATTACGTGAAAGACGGGAAGTTCACCGAGGGGATTCTCAATCGCGTGGAGGCGGTGGTGCGGACGTTTGACCCGTGCCTGAGCTGCTCGACACATGCGTTTGGGCAGATGCCGCTGGCGATTTCGCTCGTCTCGGCTGAGGGTCAGATTATCGATCGTTTGATCCGTTAGCGTAAGTTTGAATTTATGAATCTCGAACCGGCCCGGTGCCTCATTCTCGCTTGTGGAAATACGTTGCGCGAGGATGATGGCGTCGGGCCGTGGCTTGCTGCGTGGGCGTCGGAGAGATTTCGGTCTGAGGTTGGCGTGCGAGTGCTTTCGAGCCAGCAATGGACGCCTGAGCTGGCCTATGAAATTTCTCAATCTGAGTCGGTGATTTTTATCGATTGCGCGATGAATGCGTCGCCGGGCTCTGTGCGTCTGACTGCCGTCGAACCGGGGACGAAAGCTCTGGGACTCGCGACACATCATCTGAATGCGTCCCAGCTTTTGTCGCTCACCAAGGAACTCTATGGTGCCGTCCCTCGCAGTTCCCTTCTGCTGACGATCGGGGCTGGATCGCTGGAGTTGCGCGAGGGATTCAGCGAGGCGGTGCACGCTGCGCTGCCGGAGGCGTGCACGCAGCTGGAGCAGGCCGTGGAGCGAATGCTTGCCGATTTCACCGGTTAATTCTCTTTCGGTATTCCGTGCTATCCCAGGTCTCAAAAGCGAGACCTGGGGCACCCATGTTCGTACTGGATCAAACGGAACCAAAGAGTCTGGTCTTAGCGAGCGTAACCGGCGAGCTTGAACGAATAGGCGTAATCACCTTTCAACGCGCCGTGCAGCACGATTTGCATCGCATCGTTCTTGAACCAAACTGCAGTCTGGTCTGCTCCGAGTTGCGTGACCTTAACCCAGTGTTTCGCCGGCAGATCCGGAATCGTGATGGTCTGCGCCTTGGGTTTGCCAAGCACCGTGACATAGAGATCGTCGCCTTTGCGGGTAAAGCGAAGATCGTCGCCCTCAGTGGATTTGCCGA
>Ga0302324_100012082_pt1 | contig 17654 bp, 12 predicted proteins | sample Palsa_T0_1_FD_201949 | JGI IMG/M metagenome (GOLD analysis project Ga0302324, IMG submission 201949) | Peat permafrost microbial communities from Stordalen Mire near Abisko, Sweden - Palsa_T0_1 | ecosystem: Environmental > Terrestrial > Soil > Palsa > Peat permafrost | place: Sweden: Abisko... | reverse complement strand
AGCTGGCCCGATTTCTAGGAGCGCCGACGACAAGAGGCAGAAGCCAGCGCCCAATCACCGCGGTTGGTCCACGGTGGTTGTGGTGCGAGGAAACTTTTCTGGCGGCTGACACCGGCTGAACAAGCGACAGAAAACGATCCGCTCGACTGGCCGTAGCTGCTTCCCGCCCAGTGTCTGGGTTTGGCACAAATGCGCTCCCTGTACACGTGCTACCAAGCGGGCACAGTCGCGGCATCCAGGGTAAAGCAGGTGCGGCCCGCCGCGCGATACCAGAACTGGGTTTGGCGCACCTGATCCTCTTCTTGCGGGGCGAGAACACGGCGCATAGTTCGTACGCAATGCCGGACTTGGCGCGATATTCGTATAGCATGCCCGGCTCCGGGTCGGCCAGTTGTGAGCGCTGGACCCCTTTACCTGCAGGTTGCGTCACCGTCGCCAGCGACGCCCAGGCCGATCAGACCACCGATATCCGGACGCTTTCGACGGGCAGGATGGGCAACAGAACCAGCTCCAGTTCCTCAAGCGAGCAACCGGGGCGCAGCGCTACTTTGAACACGCCGTTCGTCTCACTAACCTGCGCCACCCGCTCGAGCGCCGTTCTGTCCACCTGATCGATCAGATTCCGGCAGAGCCACATGTGCGGGGCCAGCATCCGCAATACATTGCTGCACCATTGAACAGACATTCTTCTGCGGTACAGGCCGCCGCCCCCCTCCACGCCTCTAAACCAATTGAGTACACTGTGATCCTCGTAGAGGGTCGGTTTAATATGCGCGGCCTGGTCGAACATCGGTACCCATGTGCATTGATTATTCCAGGCCTGCAAGGGAGCATTCCGGGCGGCGAACCAGTCTAACCGTTGCGCCATGTCACTGGCGGAGGTCTTTAGCCACGCATAGCACTCCGCATCGTTAGTTACCCATTGGAACGCATGCAATGTGCCGCTATAAGTCTCCTCGGTAAACGGGTGGCCGCGCATGACACTCAGGGTTCTGGCCATCTGTGCCGCATGTACGCTTCCCGGCCTCAAATAATCGGGGAAATAAGCTTCCTCGTGGCTATATTGCAAACCGATACCCGCAACTGGCAGTTCGCGATCCCCGGGAACGAAGGAAATCAGAACGCTTTGGTAGTTCTTCTCATAATCGAAAAGGGCTGCCCATGCCTTGTCTTCGAGGAATGCGTTGGCCGGCAGGCTCTTCCTTGTCTTACTCGGTTTGAATGCGCCGGGCGGCAGTTTCTTTTCGGTATTGATTCGTATCTCTCCTTGCCCTTGCTCGGCCAAGGGACGCAGCCATGCCTCAAGCCAGGTTTTACAGGCATCCAGCGTGGCTTGCCCGGCGTCCTTGAGTATGGCCACACTGGACGCGATAGCCGGATGAATGAGCCGGCGGTCGTCCTTGATCCGGGATTGTTTATCCGCCAATTCACGCAGATTGTCCTGCTCCGTCCGAAGGTCTGCGCTGAAATTGGACCGATTATAAGTGGTCTTTGGATTCAGTCCCGAAACCACCGGCAGCCACCCCGGCTCCAACGCCGCGATGCGTAGCGGCGGCAAGCCGTAGGTATATTCGCGATCCGCTCCCAGTTGGAGTGACACGTTGATTTCCCATTCGCCCGCTGTTTGGAATTGCAGGTCATATAGCACGAGCAGGATGAGAATCTCCGTGGTCCGCTTGGGGGTCGTCGGTGGGATGCCGAGGTTGCGAACTTGAGCCCTGTATAGCTGCGATTCGGAAGTCGCCGGTGTTATGGGTACGACTTCGAATGCATAGTAATCCTTGACATGATCTTTATCCGTTGGACGCGTTTCCAGATCGCCCGAAATCTGGCCGTTATGGAATTTAAAGCCTCTCATCGCGCCCTTCGATAAAACAGGTCCACCCGGCCCGGAAACGCGAATGGTAGCTGTCCCGGCATCGAATCCCGCGCCTTGGCTCAGGATCATCCATCTCACATTTGTTGGTATTCCAACCGGAACAGGCCAGCTTGCCGGATAAACCAGAAGCATGCGCGTATCGTCGGGATCGTAACCATTGGCCAGGCGAATCTCGCCCGCTGGAACTTCGGACACCGCCGCCGGCTTTCTCTTGAAATAGAGCTGGGCGGTAATCTCCTCCCCTCCGTCCAGGAAATCCTCATAATTCATCTGCGGCTGGCCGCCGCGGAGGCCGATCAGTTCCCCTAATCCGGCGATGACGCCGTCGGCGAAAGCGGTCTGGTGTGCGACCACCTGCTTGATCTGGTCCGTGCTCAGCGTCCGCCCGAACAAACTGCTCCATTTGGCGGCTCGCGATTTGTCGCTCAGCCGCTTCATAGGCCCGTTATAGCTTTCGGCGCCGCTCATCAATAGGTCGACCTGCCGGCCGTTGGCGAAAACGACGAACTCATACGTATCGCTGTCATAGAGGCTGGTGAATACCGCGGCCGTTCTCATCGCCTTGGACGCCGCCAGCGCCAGATCCTTCAACTCGCCGCTATCGAGTTTGGCGTTATCGCTGTCGTAAACGGAGATGTACGGTTGCCCGGCGCGAGCCAGCAGGACCACATGCTTGCCGCCTTCGGCCGGCGCTTTTTTCGTTCGCTCGTAGCCCAGCTTGCCATAGCTCCGGCTGATGGCCCTGGCGGCATCGTCTACGGCGCCTCTCCACGCGATATGGATGCTGGAACAGGTATTTCCCATCGGCTAAGTACACCGTTTCAGAAGTTCGCTAACGTATTCCGACGATAGTGGGGCAGCGCCGTGCGCTGCGGCGGACCCTCGGTCCGCCTCCGGCCCGGGCGGCGTCGGACGCCGCCGCAGCGCGAGGCGCTGCCCCACGAATGCGCCATTTTAGTAAGTTAGCGCATTTCTGAAATGACCGGCTAAGTCTCCAGGTCTAAGCCACGTTCACAGCCAGTCCAGTTGCGCGTAGCGCTCGCCGGTCAGGTGCAGGAACAGTTCCTCCAGCGTACGGAACTCCCGCCCGTCGTGCGTGATCGTGCCATCGCGGTCGAGCGCGGTGATATCGCCCTGCCACACCAGCTTGCCGGGACGCGTGATAATGGCCACCTGCTGGCAGAGGCGCTCCACCGTCTCCAGCACGTGCGTGGTCAGAAACACAGTGCGCCCCTGGCTGGCGATCTTGTGCAGCCATTGTTTGATAGAGGCCACGCCCGCCGGATCGATGCTCTCGAAAGGCTCGTCCAGAAAAAGCAGTTCGGGCGCATGAATCACGGCGGCCGCGAAGGCCACCCGCTTGCGCATGCCGGCGCTGAATTCCGAGAGGCGCTTCTTGCCCGTACCGCCGAGTTCCATGGCGTCCAGCAGCTCGGTCACACGGCGGCGGGCGGTCTCCTCGTCCAGGCCGAACATGCGGGCTTGAAAGAACAGGAACTCATGCGCGTAGAGCGCGTCGAACAGGCCGAGCGATTCCGGCATCACGCCCATGCGCCGTTTGAGCGCCACGCTGCCATCGTGGAACGGCTCGCCCAGAATGCGGATTTCGCCCGCGTTGGGGTCCAGCAGACCGGTGAGGCAGCCGATGGTGGTGCTTTTGCCCGAGCCGTTGGGGCCGAGAAAGCCGAACAGCGTTCCGCTGGGCACGGTCAATGAGAGATTCTCGACCGCGACTGTCTCCCCGTACTTCTTGGTCAAGTTGGCTACTTGGATGGCAGGAGTCACTGGATCAGTTCCGTCCTTCGAGAGTGTTCAGGAGGCGTTCTTTGCGGCTGACAAACACGGACGCGCCGAGGCGCAGGGAGTAAACGTAAAATGCGATGGCCAGCGCGGCCGCCGGAATCGGTGTCCACCAGTAGCTCAGCACGGTGGCCGAGCCCACGGTCTTGTCGAGCGCCATCGTGCCGAAGACGCATCCCAGCACGCCGCCGATGAGCAACACGTTGGCGCTCAGCGAGAGCTGGTTGCCGAAAGTGGTTTCGAAGTTGGTGGCGCGCGGCGCAAGCAGGGAAGTCCAGATGGCCAGCGCGTTAAACAGGCACAATCCGCCCACGCCACTGGACAGCAGCATGAGGACCATGCGCGCATCAAATGGGACGGGCGCGAAGAGCAGCCACAGCACCAGCGCGGCCGCCACCAACGTACTCCCGACGAACATCGCAGTGCAGCTCGATGCGCGCAGGATGGCGCCGGGCGGCACCGGCAGCAGGAAGTAACGCCGGAAGCCGGACGAGTCGAAGCCGAACTGGTTGGTGGACATCACGGCGGTGCCCAGAAATCCAACGATTGCGAAGGCGCCCAGGGCGCGCACGAAATAGTGTGGCCCACCGCCTTCGGTGGTGGCGTGGTTGAAGGTGAGAAATGCCAGCAGCGGGATGGCGGCGATGTAGTTGAAGCGCACCTTGTTGGAACGCACGTAATAGCGCAGCGATCTGGCGACCAGGGGCGCCATGGCGGGGCCGAAGATGGACGCGATACGGTCGTAGCGGTCGTCCCAGGTGACCGCCGCGGCCGCCGCGCTGCGCGGACGGGCAGCCTCCTTTTCGATTGCCGCGAGCAACACGAGCAAAGCGGCGATCCAGGCGGCCAGCACGCCGAATTGATGGAGCAGATCGGCGCGCGGATTCGCCATCAGCGCGGCGGCAGCGAACGGCGGTGAGTAATTGAGCATCGCCAGCATGGCGCCCTTGGCCCCCTGCGCACGCGCCAGCCTGGGGATCAGCAATCCGGGCAACATGCACGCGCCGATGAGCATCACAAAGAGGATCGCCGTACCGCCCCTGACGTGCGAGAGCCACTCGATGAGCGTGGCGAACACGCGCGCCAGAAGGTAATCCGCGACGAGCAGCAGAAGCACCGCCAACACGCCCAGCCAGAAGTTGCCCGCGCCAAATACGTACAGGCCGGTGGCAAGACCCAGATACAGGCCTAGCACGAAAATCCAGACCGGCTCCAGGATGCCGGTCAGGTGGCGGGCGGCCAACCGGTCGCGGGCGCTGAGCGCATAGCGGCGCAAAGCGGCGTCGGTGAAGGCGGTATTGATGCCGAACCCGGTGATAACGGATGCGATGAAGGCCTGCAAAAACAGCCCGCCGAGCACAGCCTGCGCCATGGCTTCGGCCTTGCCCGAGCGCACGGCCAGCATGGCGGCGCCGAGGCCTCCGGCGGTCATCAGCAGCAGGATGAGGAGAGCGAACAGGTAGCCCGTGAGGAACAGCGCGATGCGGCCGTTGCGCGTGCGGGTTTGCGCCCACAGCAGCTTGTAGCGCAGACCTACCAGGCGGAGGATCAGGGGCGCGTTCATGGGGCGGACCTCTATTATTGCGTATTATTGGAGAGTGGATATGAAAGCGAAATGGCGCGTGACGCCGGTCGCCGGGAAAAGAAGGAAAGGCAGCCTCCGCAAGCATCCGGCATTCGGCATGTGGAGTGACCGGGCGGATGTGAAGGATGCGGCGGCTTACGTGCGACGGTTGCGGCGCGCGCGGTTCGAGGATACTTGAATGCTGCGTCAGTCCCGATTCCGGCAGCATCGGTGACCGCCAAGCGGGCTGCGCCCGCCGTGACAGGCGATTCGCAAAGATAACATTCTGCATAAATAGTGGGGCAGGCCCTTGGCCTGCGGTGGCCTCCCAGGCCGCCATCTTCCTTCTTGCAGAACTCAATTTCCGGGCGGCAAGCGGGTCCAGGGGACCCGCGCAGGCCAGGGGCCTGCCCCACTATTTATGCAGACCCATCGACAGCTCTAAACTATGTGGCATTGGGGGGAACCCCTAAACCCCTACCCTCGCTCACGCAAAATTTCGGTCCCTGGTATATTGGTTCCGTAACTTATGGGCCGCATCCGCGTTCTTCCCGATCAGGTAGCTAACAAGATCGCGGCGGGAGAGGTGGTGGAGCGGCCAGCCTCCGTGGTGAAAGAACTGCTCGAGAACGCGCTGGACGCCGGTTCGACCGTGCTGCGCGTGGAGATCGAGAGCGGCGGACGGCGGCTGATCCGCGTGTCGGACGATGGCTGCGGCATGCTGCGCGACGATGCGCTGCTGGCTTTCGAGCGGCACGCCACCAGCAAGCTGCGCGACGTGAAGGATCTGCTTTCTATCGCCACGCTGGGATTTCGCGGCGAGGCGCTGCCGTCCATCGCGTCGGTGTCGCGGCTGCTGCTCGAGACGCGATCCGACGACGAGACCACCGGCACGCGCGTGGAGATCGCCGGCGGCAAGATGCTGCATTGCGACGAAGTGGCGCAAGCGCGGGGCACATCCGTCACGGTGCGCGACCTGTTTTTCAATGTGCCGGCGCGCAAGAAATTTCTGCGCTCGGAACAAACCGAACTGGCGCACATCGCGTCGCTGGTGACGCATTACAGCCTGGCGCATCCGGAGAAAACGTTCCGGCTGACCAGCGGCGCCAACGAGTTGCTGGCGGTAACGCCGGTGGGCACCATGCGCGAACGCGTCTTCCAGGTGTTCGGCAGCCAGACGCTGGAGGAACTGGTGGAGCTGGGCACGCGCGAAAAGCAGCTTGTGCTGCCGCCGCCGTACGTGCCGCCGTCGGAGGCCATCGCGGAATTCCGCCGGGAACCCGAGGAGCCCTCCAGCAAGACGTTCCGGTTGTCGGGCTTCGTCTCGCGCCCGCAGGTGCAGAAGGGCAATCGCAATTCGATTTTCATTTTCGTGAACCAGCGGCTGATCCGCGACCGGCTGCTGCTGCACGCGATTTCGTCGGCATATTACAACTTGATGCCCGCCGCCGCCTTTCCCTTCGCGCTGCTATTTCTGGAGTGCGATTGCGATGAGGTGGACGTGAATGTGCATCCGTCGAAAACCGAGGTGCGCTTCCGGCACCAATCGTTCGTACACGATTTCGTGCGGGACGCGATTCGCGAGCGGCTGATCGAGACGCGGCCCGCGCCTGCATTTTCGCCCGCGGCCAGCGCGCAGCCGGGGGCGCGCATGCCGTACTCCGAATTTTCACAGATGCTGGAGAACGAAGCCGCGCCCGCGGAGTCGGTCCCGCCCGCGCCGGAGGCTGAGCAATCGCTGCCCGCGTTTGCGTTGCGGCCCGCGGCGGGACCCGCGCCGCGGCTCGATTTCGGGGGCGCCGGCATCGCCGTGGCGGACGAGCCACCCGCGGCTGCGACGCGGTTGCGGGTGCCCGATACCCACGGCGTGTTCCCCATGGATGCGCTGCCGGTTTCGGATGCGTCGCTGGGCGCGCTGTCTGATTTGCGTCCGCTCGGGCAGATCCACGAGAGCTTCATCATCGCCGCCGGACGCGATGGCCTGTGGATCATAGACCAACACGTGGCGCACGAGCGCATCCTGTTCGAGCGGGTGCTGAAGCAGCGCGCGGCGGGCAACGTGGAGACGCAGCGCTTGCTGATGCCGCTGATCCTGCAACTGACTCCGGGGCAGCAGATCGAGTATGCGCGGATCGCCGATGAATTGAATGCGCTGGGGTTCGAGAGCGAGCCGTTCGGCAATCGCACGATCGCGGTGAAGGCGGCTCCGGCGGCGGTGGGGCCGGCCGATCTGGAGAAGGTGCTGGGCGAAATCCTGGAGACTGCGGAGACGGAGTTGCGCGGCCTGTCGCTGGACGATGTGCGGCGCTCGATCGCGGCGTCCATCGCCTGCCAGGCGGCCATCAAGATCAACACGCGGCTGGATCACGCCAAGATGGAGTGGCTGCTGCGGGCGCTGGCGGCGACGGATTGTCCGATGAGCTGCCCGCATGGGCGGCCCATTGCGCTGCAATATTCCATGCGTGAAATTCTGAAGGCGTTTCACCGCATCTGATCCGACAGCATGAACAGCGACCCACGCCATGCCTATTCCGAGCGATTGGAAGCGCGCCGCGCAGCGGTCGCGCAGCACGACCGGCGTCACCGCACCATCGGCAACCTGCGGCTGTTGGTCTTCGTCTCCGCGGGCGTGGTGGCGTGGCTGGCCTGGGGACGCGACGCAGTCAGTCCGTTCTGGCTGGCGCTGCCCGCGGCGGTATTCGTCTGCCTGATCGTGGCACATGAACGCGTGCTACGCGCCCGCCGGGCCGGCCAGCGGGCCGTCGAGCACTATGAAAAGGCGCTCGCCCGGATGGACGGGCAGTGGGCCGGCGCCGGCGAAACAGGCGAGCGGTTCCTGGATAAGGCGCACCCCTACGCCGAGGATCTGGATCTGTTCGGCAAGGCGTCTTTATTCGAGCTCCTGTGTACGGCTCGCACACGCATGGGCGAGGAGACGCTGGCGCACTGGCTGCTCGCTCCCGCCGACCCGGAAGTCGTGCGCATGCGGCATGCCGCCGTTACGGAACTGGGGCCGATGCTGGATCTGCGCGAAGATCTGGCCGTGTTGGGAGAGGATGTGCGCACGGGCGTGCATCCGGAAGCCTTGGCGGCGTGGGGCGAAGAGCCGCCGCTGCTGGAATCGCGGCCCGCGCGCATCGCCGCATTTATCATTCCCTGCCTGGTGGCGGCCAGCGGCGTGTTGTGGGCTGCGCTTGGCTGGCGCGATCCGTTCTTTGCCATGCTCGCGGTGGTGGCCATCTTCATCGCCCGCTATCGCCGCGTGGTGGGGCGCGTGGTAGAAGCCGTGGAGCAGCCCGCGCAGGATCTCGCCCTGTTGGCGCAGGTACTCGCCCGCCTGGAGCGCGAGAGCTTCGCCTCCGCGCGGCTGGCAGCGCTGCGCACCGCGCTAAACGTGCAAGGCCAGCCGCCCTCGACGCGCATCGCCAGCCTGAGCCGGTTCATCGAAATGCTGGACTCGCGCGACAACCCGGCCATGAAGATCCTGGGTCCCCTCATGCTTTGGACCGAGCAACTGGCCTTCGCCATCGAAGCCTGGCGGCGCGTTTCGGGGACCGCACTGCGCCGCTGGCTGGCTGCCGTCGGCGAGATGGAAGCGCTGTGCGCATTAGCGGCGTATGCTTGGGAGCATCCGGCTGACGTCTTCCCGGAATTCGCATCGGAGGCGGCCTGCTTCGATGGCGCGGAACTGGCGCATCCGCTGCTCGATGCCGCGCGCGTGGTGCCGAACAGCGTCCGGTTGGGCGGCGATCTGCGCGTGCTCATCGTCAGCGGCTCGAACATGTCGGGCAAGAGCACGCTGCTGCGCACCGTGGGCGTCAACGTGGTCCTGGCGCAAGCGGGAGCGCCCGTGCGCGCCCGGCGGCTGCGGCTGTCGCCGCTGGCGCTGGGCGCGTCCATTCGCATTTCGGATTCGCTCCAGGGCGGCACGTCGCGATTCTATGCCGAGATCCAGCGGCTGCATCAGATCATGGAATTGACAGCCGGCCCGCTGACCGTGCTCTTCCTGTTGGATGAGTTGTTGCATGGCACCAACTCACACGACCGGCGGATTGGCGCGGAAGCCATCGTGCGCGGCCTGGTGGAGCGCGGCGCCATGGGCCTGGTTACCACTCACGACCTGGCCCTGGCGCACGTCGCCGAAGCTCTCGCCCTGCGCGCCGCGAATGTACACTTCGAGGATCAGTTCCAGAACGGCCGCATGACCTTCGACTACCGCTTGCAAAATGGCGTGGTGGAGAAGAGCAATGCGTTGGAGCTGATGCGCTCCGTCGGTCTGGAAGTGTGAACACGACCGGCTAACGGCGCACTATGGAAGTCCGCTCCTCCAAAGTAACCAGGCGGCCTTCGTGGTTATCGAGTTTCTGTTCGATGCGTTCCAGCCGGCGGTTGACTTCGCCGAAGCGGCGGTCAACCTCGTCGAAGCGGCGGTCAACTTCGTCGAAACGGTAGTTGACATTCCCGTTGGCCTCGTCGAAACGGTGGTTCATGCTGTCCCGCAAATCGTCCACGCGCTGCGCCAGGTTCTTGTTGGATGCCCATCCTGCCAAACTCGCGCCAAACACAGTAACCACGATGGTCGCCATGAGCGGCAGCGTATTCTGCCAGAAGATAGGCGTCAACGCGTTCACATCCTCATTCTAGACGAATTTGTACGTGCCCGGTACCGGCAACGGCGCCGGCTCCATCTTCACGTCGTACCCGAACGCCTTCGGCAGCAGATCCAACTGCGAATTCACGATCTGGTCCCAGGTGATTTCCTGGCCTGAATAAGCCGACTCGCGGGCCATGATCGCCGTCAGCGTACTCTCCGCTATCGGCAGCGACACGTTTAAATATGGCCCGTCGCCCCGGATGCTTTTGATCATATTGATATGTTCCTGCACGTAGGGATTGATGCCCTTGGCGCCCAAATCCATGCCATTGCTGCGCCCCTTGGCGCCCACGATCGAGTCGCTCACATTGTTGTAGACGCCCTTGGGATACTGCCGGCAGTGACTGCTGAGGTGCACGCCGTTGGCATAAGTGAAATCCGAGCTCATGTGATCGTAGATGTTGCCGTAGAGTTCCTCGCGCGGCCGCCAGGCCGCCCCGCCCGACGCCACCACCTTCACCGGATGCCCGCCCATCACCCAGTTCATGAAATCGATGTTGTGGAAATGCTGCTCCACGATCTGGTCGCCGCAGATCCAGATGAACGAGTACCAGTTGCGAAGCTGCCATTCCATATCGCCCCATTTCGCTTCGCGCCGTTCGGCGTGAAAGACCGGCCCGCTAAGGTAATAAGCATACAACGCGGTGACGTCGCCGATGGCGCCGTCCTGGATCTTCTGCACGGTTTCCACATATTCGCGGTGCGCGTGCCGCTGCGCTCCGGAGACCACCGTCAACTTGCGCTCGGCGGCCAGTTTTCCGGCGGCGATGAAGCGCCGCGCGCCCACCGGATCAGTGGCGATGGGCTTTTCCGTGAACACGTGCTTGCCGGCGTTGACCGCCGCCTCGAAGTGCATCGGCCGGTATCCCGGCGGCGTGCACAGCATCACGATGTCGATGTCCGAAGCCAGCAGCTTCTGGTAGGCTTCAAATCCCGTGAAATGGCGGTCCGGCTCCACGCGAATCCGCGGCTGGATGGATGCCACCAGCTCCTCGGCCTTCATCTCCTGGGGTTTGCCGTTGCGCTCCACGGTGATACCGGCGTACTTGCCGAGGAACTTGGGATCGCGCAAGCGGCCCAGCGACTGTTCCAAGTGATCTTCGAAGACATCCGCCATGGACACCAGTTCCACGTGCTCGTTACCAGTGAGCAGGTCCACTACGGCCTGCGTTCCGCGTCCGCCGCAACCAACCAGTCCGGCCTTCAACCGGTCGCCCGACGCCGCCCGCGCTCCGCGCGTCTGCAGCAAAGTGAGGGCCGACGCCCCCAGCAAGCTCCTGCGGGAAATACCATTAGGATTTTGCATGACTCGACGGTATCACAATTGCCTGGGAGGCATACCTGTTTCACCGTGGGGCGGGCAATTTTGCCCGCAGCCGGCTTTCAGCCGGCTCTGGCCGCCTAACAGGCGGCTGCGGCCAGGATTGGCCGCCCCACAATTAACCCGGAATGTGACATACACCCAGGCACCCCTCCAATCGTGTAAAATACGATGCCATGCCGAACGCGGAACCCATCGCGGAAATCGATGTCCTGTGGATCACCGCCGGTCTGGGCTGCGATGGAGAATCCATCGCCATGACGGCCGCGACCCAGCCCAGTATCGAAGATGTCGTGCGCGGCGGGCTGCCTTGGATTCCGAAAGTGAACCTCCACAATCCCCTGCTGGCATTTGCCAACGGCGACGAGTTCCTGCGGCCGTTTTACGAAGCCGCCGCCGGCAGAGGGTCGCCGTTCATCCTGGTGATGGAAGGTTCCATTCCGAACGAGAAGAACAAGGAAGAAGGCTACTGGGCTACTCTCGGCACCGACGCAAATACCGGCCAGCCGATCTTGACTTGCGACTGGATCGATCGCCTGGCGCCGCATGCCTGGGCCATCGTCGCGGCGGGAACCTGCGCCACATACGGCGGCATGCATGCCATGGAAGGCAATCCCACCGGGTGCATGGGCCTGCCGGACTATCTGGGATGGGATTGGAAGTCGCGGGCCGGAATTCCGATCGTGTGCATCCCCGGATGTCCGGCGCATCCCGACAATTTCATGGAAACGCTGCTTTACCTGCTCCGCCAGGCGGCTGGTCATGCGCCCATGATTCCCCTGGATGAAGCGCTCCGCCCAACCTGGCTCTTTGGGCAGACTTTGCACGAGGGATGCGATCGCGGCGGTTACTACGAGCAGGGTGAGTTTGCCGACGAGTACGGATCCCGCTTATGCATCGTGAAGCTGGGATGTTGGGGTCCGGTGGTGCAATGCAACGTGGGGAAGCGGGGCTGGATGGGAGGCATCGGTGGTTGTCCCAACGTCGGCGGCATCTGCATCGGGTGCACTATGCCGGGGTTCCCGGACAAATTTATGCCGTTCATGAACCAGCCGCCGGGTTCGCTGCTTTCTTCCAGCGCGGTCATGACGTATGGCAGAGCGATGCACGTACTGCGCCGTTTCATCCAGGAGTCGCTCAACAAGGAGCCGGTTTGGCGGAGCCGGCGGCTGTAATGAATAGCGTTTTAGACGGGCCGGTCCGTGAGGCGCAGGCCGTACTCGAGGAACTGGCCAGTGTCTTTCTTCGAAATGCGCCCGCGGGTCCGGACTCGCCTGCCGACGGCGGTTCCGCGGGCGCGTGGCCGCTGCCCGACGATCAGGCCCGCTACCGCAGCCTGGTGGAACAGGTTCCCGCGGTGGTGTTCATGGCCAACCTCGACCGCGGAATCAGCGAAGCGTATGTCAGTCCGCATATCGAAGCGACCCTGGGTTACTCGCAAGCCGAATGGCTGGAAGATCCCATCCGCTGGTACCGCCAGATTCATCCCGAAGATAATCTGCGGTGGAGCGAAGAAGCCGCCGAGATGTTTCTTACCGGGAAGCCGCTGCGATCCGTCTACCGGGTGATCGCCCGCGACGGCCACGTAGTCTGGTTTCACTGCGAAGCCAAGATGCTGCGCCGGCCCGACGGCCAGCCCTGCTTCGTGCACGGCGTCGCCTTCGACATCACGGAGTTGAAACAGGCAGAGGAAGCGTTGCAGCAGGAGCGCAATTTCGTCTCGGCGATTCTCAATACCGTCGGCACGCTGATCCTGGTGCTGGACCCGGAAGGGCGCGTCGTGCAATTTAACCGGGCGTGCGAGCGCACTACGGGCCGGCCATTCGACGAGGTGAAAGGCAAACGGGGCGCAGACCTGTTTCCCGCCGGCGAGGATCGCGAGCGCTTCCAAAACGCATTTCAGCAATTGCGTACCGGGCAGATTTCCAAGGATTTCGAAGGGCGCTGGTTGACCGGCGACGGTGAACCGCGTTTGATCGGGTGGTCGGGCACCATTCTGCACGACGTCAACGGCAAAGTGCGGAACGCGATCCTGACCGGCATCGACATCACCGAGTCCAAGCGGCTGGAGAAGGCCATCCTGGAGATCAGCGCCAGGGAGGAACGCCGCATTGGACAGGATCTGCACGACGGCCTGGGCCAGCACCTTACCGGCATCGCCTTTATGAGCAAGGTGCTGGCGGAGAAGCTCGCCGACAAATCGCTGGCCGAGGCCCCGGACGCCCGCAAGATCGTCCGGCTGGTAAACGAAGCCATTCACAAGACCCGCGAACTGTCGCGCGGACTGCTGCCGGTGGTGGCGGATGTTCGCGGGCTGATGTCGGCGCTGGAACACTACGCTTCGGAAGTGGAGGATCTCTTTGGCCTCTCCTGCCGTTTTGAATGCGATCGTCCCGTATCGATACACGACGAGACAGTTGCCAACCACTTATACCGCATCGCGCAGGAAGCGGTGAATAACGCGGTCAAGCATGGTCATGCGCGGCACATTCTCATTCGTCTATGCAGCGGTGACGATGGCGTATCGCTGAGCGTCCGGGACGATGGCCGGGGACTCCCCGAAGATGTCCGCAACAGTCAGGGGATGGGATTGCGCATTATGAACTATCGCGCGAAAATAATCGGTGCCGCGCTGCAGGTGCAACGATGTGCCCAAGGCGGAACCGTAGTCACCTGCGCGCTGCAGTCGATCGGTGCAGTCACAGAGACTTCCGTATGACCAGCCAACCACTGGGGCCATTATCCCGGAAGGTCAGGGTCTTCGTGGTGGACGACCATCCCATCGTGCGCCAGGGTCTTTCGCAACTCATTAATCGGGAACCCGACCTGACGGTGTGCGGGGAAGCGGAGGATGCGCGCACCGTGCTCCATTCGATCGATCGCTCCAAGCCGGATATTCTGATCGTCGACGTGTCTCTCAACGGGCCGGATGGAATCGATTTGCTCAAGACCATCCGCGCCAGAGACCCCAAGCTGCCGGTGTTGATCCTCTCCATGCACGATGAGTCTCTTTACGCGGAGCGGGCGCTGCGTGCGGGCGCCAACGGCTACATCATGAAGCAGGAAGCCACGGAGCGCGTGTTGATCGCCATACGCCAGATCCTGGGCGGCGAAGTGTACGTAAGCGACCGCATGGCGCAGAAGATGGTGCAGCAATTTGTCAAGGGTTCCCCTGTTCCCAGGCAATCGAGTGTGGATGAACTCACAGACCGCGAGTTGGAGGTTTTCCGGCTGATCGGGCAAGGCCACAGCACCCGGCAGATCGCGGAAGAGTTGCATATAAGCGTGAAAACCGTGGAGTCTTATTACGCACACATCAAGGAGAAGTTATCCCTGAAGAACGCCCGTGAATTGGTGCAGCACGCCGTGCAGTGGCTGGGCAGCCAGGAATCACCAACCCGGTAAGATTGCCAGTCTCGCCATGCATTTAACCCACTTGCAGCGTGGGGCGGGCAATTCTGCCCGCAGCCGGCTGTCAGCCGGCTCTTCCCGCGAGCGAAGCTCGCGGATTGGAGTTTAGCGATACCTTTCGTATTCACGACAGCACGTGGAGGGCGGGATTTTATCCCGCGCGGGGCTTTAGCCCCGCGTTTCCCGCGAGCAATGCTCGCGGGGTAGCCGGGCTACGCCCGCGGCGACCGCAAAGTGCGGTCGCGGCACGCTGAGAGCGTGCGCCACGTCAGGTCGCAGAATGTCCAAACTCCAGCGCCGGGCGTAGCCCGGCTATGCGAGCGAAGCTCGCCGATGTGCGAGACTCAATAGAACTTGACCATACGCCTGACATTACAGCTCCGCCGGGCGATGTACAACCTGCGCGGCGGATTCCTGGTGCGCCCCCTCACCATCGCCCTGGCGCTCGGTTGCCTGGGCGCGCTGTTGTCGTGGCTGGAAGAAGCCGTGCCCGTGCTGAGCGGCTGGACGCCGCCAGTGCTGTTCCCCTCCCGCGCCGATCCGCAGGTTGCGCAGATCATCCTGGCGGGCATCGCCGCCTCCATCATGACCGTGGTCTCCATCGTCTTCGCCATCATGCTGATGACTCTGACGCTGGCCTCCATGCAGTTCTCGCCGCGCATCATCGTCAGCTTCGTGCAGGACCGCGTCACGCAGTGGACGCTGGGCATCTTCCTGGGCACCTTTCTGTATTGCATGGCGGCGCTTCCTACGGCACGCTCGCTGCCACATCCTTTCGCGCCGGTCTTCACCGTGCTGGGGGCCATGCTGCTGGCCATCGCCTGCGTGGGATGGCTGTTGTTCTTCATCCACCACATCTCGCGCGCCATCAGCGTGAACCATATCGTAGATAAGATCGCGGCCGACACCGTGGCGGTGATCGACGAAACGATGCCATGGCCGCACCGGCCCGATCGCCTCGGCGATCCCGGTGGCGCTGCACCCAATTGGGAGACCGCGGTCTCGAGCGAAGTCTCCGGATACATCCGCTTCATCGACCAGAAGCGCCTGGTCGCGCTGGCGAAATCCTACCGCGTGAAGATCGGCGTGTTGCGGCGCGTCGGCCACTTCGTTCCGGAGGGAGTGCCTCTGCTGATGGTCTCCAAGAGCGACCGCCTCACGCCGGAAGCGTGCGGCGAATTGCGCGGCGCGTTCGACTTCGGCCCCACGCGCACCTTGCAGCAGGATGTCGAATTCGGTGTGCTGCAGATCGTGGATATCGCGCTCAAAGCCATTTCGCCGGCGGTGAACGATCCCAGTACCGCCATTAGCTGCGTGGACCAGTTGAGCCGCATCATGATCCGCTGCGCCTCGCGCGAGCCGCCGGAAGCCGTGCTTTACGATCCGCCGGGCACGCCCCGCGTCTTCATCCCCTGGATCGGCTTCGACCGTTTGCTGGAGTCCGCGTTCGAGCAAATCCGGCTATATGCGAAATCGGATGTGGCGGTCAGCCTGCGTCTGCTGCGCGCGCTCGGCGACATCGCCGTGACCACGCCGGACCCGGGATATCGCCGCCTGCTCATCGAACGCGGCGTGCGGGTGGCTGCCGGATGCGCCGAGAGACTCGGCGGCGAGGAACTGTCGGCACTGCACGCGCGGCTGGAAACGTTGCGCCGGACCGTTCCTTCATAATCGTGCCATCATAGAGGACCGACCCGTATGCCAATCCTCGATTTTCTTTTTGGATCTCCGCTAGCGACAAGCGACGAGCGGGCTGAAAAAATCGGACCCATCGCCGGGATTCCTATCTTCGGCCTGGATGCGCTGAGTTCCGCCGCGTACGGCCCGGAGGCTGCGCTGACGCTGCTGCTTCCGCTGGGAGCCGCCGGAGTTGCCTACATCGTTCCCATCAGTGCCAGTATTATCGTCCTGCTCACCATCGTCTACTTCTCCTACCGGCAAACGATCGAGACCTATCCGGGCGGCGGCGGCTCTTACACGGTAGCGCGCGCCAACCTGGGTGTCTTTCCCGGCTTGTTGGCCGCCGCGGCCCTCATGATCGACTACATCTTGACTGTCGCGGTGGGCATCTCGGCGGGAGTCGGCGCGCTGGTGTCTGCCGCTCCCGGGCTGCAGTCGCACACTCTCCCGATGTGCCTGGTCATTCTCGGGTTGATCACCGTGATCAATCTGCGCGGGGTCCGCGAGACCGGCGTGGTATTCTTGATCCCGACCTACCTGTTTGTGGGCACGTTGCTGGCGGCCATCGGCATCGGACTCGTCAAAACTCTGTTGGGTGGTGGGCATCCCGCGCCCGTGGTGGCGCCGCCTACTGTGTCAAGCGCGGTAGCCGCGGTAAGCGTGTGGCTGTTTCTCAAGGCATTCGCCAGCGGTTGCACCGCCATGACTGGGGTGGAAGCGGTCAGCAACGGCGTGAAAGCGTTCCGCGAGCCCACCCCTAAAAACGCGCGCACCACTTTAACCATAATCATCGCGTTGCTCATCGTCATGCTGGCCGGCATCGCCTACCTGGTGCGCGCCTACGGCATTGCCGCCACGGACCCCGGCGCGCCCGGATATCAAAGCGTGCTCTCCATGCTGGTGGCGGCGGTGGCGGGAAAGGGATGGTTCTACTACGTCACTATCGCCTCCATCCTGCTGGTGCTGGCGCTGTCGGCCAACACCGCGTTTGCGGACTTCCCGCGCTTGTGCAAGGTGATCTCGCACGACTCTTTTCTGCCGCGCTCGTTCGGCTCGCGCGGCCGGCGGCTGGTCTATTCGCAAGGCGTGTACGTGCTGGCCGTTCTCTCCGCGGTGTTGCTGACCTTGTTCGGCGGCGTCACCGACCGCCTGATACCGCTCTACGCAGTGGGCGCGTTTCTGGCGTTCACGCTCTCGCAAACCGGCATGGTGTTCCACTGGCGGCGCACCGGCGGACGCGGCTCGCGGCACAGCATGTTCGTGAATGGACTGGGCGCCATCGCCACCGGGATTACCGTCATCGTCGTATTGGTGGCCAAGTTTCTGGAAGGCGCCTGGATAACCC
>Ga0302324_100012081_pt1 | contig 17661 bp, 21 predicted proteins | sample Palsa_T0_1_FD_201949 | JGI IMG/M metagenome (GOLD analysis project Ga0302324, IMG submission 201949) | Peat permafrost microbial communities from Stordalen Mire near Abisko, Sweden - Palsa_T0_1 | ecosystem: Environmental > Terrestrial > Soil > Palsa > Peat permafrost | place: Sweden: Abisko... | reverse complement strand
AAGCGTGCCTCCCAGTCTCTCTGGTAGTTCCCAATCACTGTGGGGTCATTTTCGTCAATCGACTCTGCCACCCGGCTCGCCGCCATCATTCCTCCGGCGACAGACCCGAGTATACCTCCCGCGGTGGTCGGTTTGACCTGACCCGCTGACTCTCCAACGAATATCGTGCGGCCTGAAACGAAATCGCGGACCGGGCCACCTACGTAGATGGGCGCCGCCACCCTCGTCAGTATCTCGCAGCGCTTGCCAGACAGGAACGCTTCCAAGGTCCTGAAGCTGTTGATGCCGAAACCGGCCACGCCGGCCTTGGCGATTCCATCGCCGCGCGGTATCACCCAGGCGAAGAAGCCAGGGTACTTGTCCTGGTCGAGGTAGACCTCCACTTCCCCGTCCTTGAACCAGTCTCCACGCACCTCGTATTTTGCAGCGGGAATCAGGCCCTCCCGGTTCTTCCGGATGATGCCTGAGGGCCCGGTGGCGTCGACATAGTATGAACAATGATACTCTTCAGCTGCACCGGTCACCGTCACGCCATCCCCGTTATCCTTCGTCCCCTTCACTCTCGAGGAGGTGGCCACCTTTGCGCCCCTCGAGACTGCCATCTCGGCGAGCTGCTTCTCATATGCGCTCCTGTCGATGACTATGACCTTGAGGTTCGAGGCGTCCAAGGATGCGCACTTGCCGGAGGGCGCGAACACCGTACCCCTCTTGACGTGGCTCTGGATGCACTCATCAGAAGGAGGCACGTAACGACTCATCGCCTTTAGCGATACGAGCCCGTCGCACTTCTCCGGCTCTCCGATCTCAGGGTCTTCCTCCAGGACGAGCACGTTGAGACCTCTCGACGCCGCCTCTGCGGCGAAGCTCAAGCCCCCGACGCTTCCTCCTCCTACAACTACGTCGTAGGTCGAGCTCAAGTGGGAACAAACCCTTAACCCGTTTGGTATTAACCCTTGACCCGAATCGAGTACAAGATGGTGGACCTAAAGCAAGTCATCGTGGCGCGGACTGACCTCGGCATGGGGAAGGGAAAACTCGCAGCCCAGGTCGCGCACGCATCTCTTGCAGCGGCAGAAGAGAGCATGAGGGGTAAGAGGGGCTGGTTTGACGAATGGAAGCAGCAGGGACAGGCCAAGGTGGTGCTCAAGGCAGGTAGCGAATCGGAGCTCCGAGACCTGATGAAAGTGGCCCTGAGTATGGGCCTGCCGTGCGCGCTCATCCAGGATGCGGGACTGACCCAGCTTGAACCGGGGACCGCGACGTGCTTGGGTATAGGGCCGGCGCCGGTCTCGATGGTCGATAAGGTGACCGGGCAGCTCAAGCTACTATGACCTTGGATGTTCCCGCGATAGACGTAGCCGCCGGGATGACAGTTTACTCCACGCCCGGGGGAAGGCATAACGGCAAACTAAGGACCGCCAACGAAGACTTCCAAGTCAACGAGATCTTCGACCTTGGAGAGGTCGAACAGGAGAGGAAGCCTGGCTACGTCCCGCTCTACTCGCTCAGGAAGCTCGGGGTCGACACCCCGCACGCGGCAAAGGAACTCGGCGACGCGCTGAAGAGCAACGTCAACTTCGCCGGCCTCAAAGACAGCTCCGCGGCCACCACCCAGTACGCAAGCGCGAGGAGCACGCGGGCGGAGGACCCGCTCACAGTGAAGGGGAACGGCTTCGATGCCGAAAGGGTCGGGTACCTCCCCAGGCCGATCACCAGGGGGATGATAGCGGGGAACGGTTTCAGAATAGTGGTGCGGACCGATTCTGATATCACGGAGGCGGTCGACAGCGTCTTCAAGCTGTGCTCCGAGAGAAAACTTCCCAACTTCTTCGGATACCAGAGATTCGGCCTGAAGAGCATGGTAAACCACAAGGCGGGGAAGGCACTGCTGCTGCGCGATTTCAAAGGGGCCATAGAGCTCCTCCTGTGTGAGCCTCGCAGAGGCGAGAGGACGGAAGCCGCCGAGGCGAGAGCGATGTTCCGCGAAGCGCGTTACCGCGAAGGCCAGAAACTCCTGTCGCCGAAGCAGGACACCGAGAGGAGGGTCGCGGCTCACCTCTCGGAGAAGCCGGGCGACTTCTTCGGAGCCTTCCGGAGGATTCCGATTCTGCCCAGAAGGCTGCTAATCCAGTCATATCAGGCATACATCTTCAACCTGACACTCAGTCACGCGGTCTCTGACGGACTGGACTTCTCGGCGGCAGAGAAGGGGGACAACTGGACTGAGCTCGCAGAAGACGGACTCAGGATCGGCAGGATACATGGGGTCAAAGAGCCGCTGCCGGAGAAGGCCCTGCCGCTGGTCCAGCTAGTGGGCTACGCATTCAGGGACTACGGCTCGAGGTTCGACCGCCTCATAGTCCCGATCCTCAAGGAGGAGGGGATAGCGCCTTCGCAGTTCTATCTGAAGGAGGCAGAGGAGGTCAGCAACGAGGGAGGCTTCAGGCAGGCGCCCCTGCTCGCGACAGGGATGAAGCGCGAGCAAGTCGAAGGCGGCGTCACGCTCAGTTTCAATCTCGGGAGAGGAGAATATGCGACGACACTGCTGAGGGAGGTCCTGAAACCCGAGGACCCCCTGATTTCCGGTTTCTAGTCCCTCAACTAATATATCTCATGGAAACGCCCCTGAAACGGCGACGTTTGTCAGAGAGGGACGTCTACGACATCACGATAATCGGCGGTGGTCCCACCGGCCTCTTCGCGTCCTTCTACGCCGGGCTAAGGCAGATGAAGACGAAGGTCATCGACGCGCTCGAGGAGCTCGGCGGCCAGGTCGCGGTACTGTATCCTGAGAAGTACATCTATGACGTGGGCGGGTTCCCGAAGGTGACAGGCAAGGAGCTGGTCAGGGGGATGGTCGAACAGGCGACCAAGTTCAAGCCCACAGTAGTGCTCGGGGAGAGGATAACGAGCGTCGAGAGGCTGGAAGACGGAATCATAAGACTCACCGCCGCGAGCGGGACCCAGCACTTTTCGAAGACGGTCCTCATCGCGGCTGGAGTAGGCGCGTTCTCTCCGAACAGGACCGATGCCGTGAACGCAGACAAGTACGAGGGCCGCGGGGTATACTATTTCCTGAAGGACAAGAGCGTGATGAAAGGGAAGAGGATACTGATAGTAGGCGGAGGAGACTCCGCAGTCGACTGGGCACTGAACCTGCACCAGTATTGCAGCGACATCAAGCTAGTACACAGGCGCGACGTCTTCAGGGCCCACGAGGAGAGCGTGGCCGAGATGATGCGGTCGGGCATCGACGTGAAGCTGTTCTTCGAGCTGAAGGAGGTCGTCGGAGACGGGGAGAGGGTGACGTCCGCGGTGATATACGATAACAGGTCCAAGGTCGAGACGCGGATGGAAGTAGACGCCATACTCGTGAACATCGGGTTCAGGGCGGACCTCGGACCGATCAAGGACTGGGGACTACGCATCACGGGGCGCGAGATCTCCGCCACGGGGCGGATGGAGACCAACATCCCCGGAGTCTATGTCGCTGGCGACATCGCGACCGCCGAGGGCACGGTGAAGATGAACCTGATAGTCACGGGCTTCGCGCAGGCCGCTATCGCCGTCAACGTGGCGAAGAAGTTCTTGGACCCGAATGCAAGGATATTCCCTGGCCACAGCAGCGAGATGGCTATCTAGTTAAGACCTAGAACGCGTCGGTAATTGTAGTCTTTTGATATCGACGGGTTGTGCGGGTCGATGAGTATGCATTCGTACCACGAGTGCTTTCCGTCCTGCCAGAGGATGTACGAGCCGAGGAGCCTGAGGTTCGGGAACTTCTCTCCCACACGCCTCTCTGCCACGCCCTGGACGGGTTCGTCAGACTTCATCCTCAGTACACCGAGGTGCTTAGGCCTCCTTCCTGAGGTGGGCCTCTGCCTGCGCATGCCGCTCCTTGAAAGTTTGATCCTCACGACGACCACCCCTTCCTTGGCCTTGTAGCCGAGCATACGGGCACGGTCGAGCCTTGAGGGCTTCTCCAACCTTTCAATGGTCGGACCCCTTCTCAGAAGGACGGCTCTTTGTGAGATGTCCCCCGCCTTCTCGTGGAAGACCTTATGCCAGGTCTTTCCGATCTCGGAATACAAAGCGAAACAGGTGCCCGGTCAGAGACGAGCAGATAAATCTTGCTTATCCTGCTGCCGCTCAGCGCCCCTTAGCACTAGGATTGATTCTTGGACGCCGACTTTCCACGGGTCGGGATGGCCTTCTCCAGGAGTATTGTCACGAACACCACGGCCGACAGGATGACGACGGCAGTGAGGGCATAGTTTACCGGGAGGAGCAAAGGCTGCAAGTTACCGAACCTCAGTGCACCGGCAGAAGTGATCACTGCGATGAAAATGTCAAAGACCAACGAGGCGTAGGCCAACGTGGTCAGGGATTGTCTCAGCTTACCTATCGCTTGCTTCCTCCTCGTCTGCTCAACCTCGGTAGGATTCTGCAATCCTGTGCTTCACCTAAGACTTCCTGAGGGTCTTGGCCTCAGTTGTTCGTGAGGAGTTCGGATAACGCGGAGCGGCTCCCACGGTTGCAACGGAATCGCTCTATTCTCTTCTCTGAAAGAACTGTACGATCTTCGCGCCGGTCACTGTTATCGCCATCTTCTGTGCATCGGACGTCTGGCCTCCGATGTGCGGCGTAGCGATGAGGTTCGGCGCACCGAGTATCTCGGGCCCGGGGGGCTCCTTTTCGAACACGTCAAGTGCGGCACCAGCTATAATGCCGTCCCTCAGTGCCTTCGCCAGGTCTGCTTCGTTGATGACGTCACCTCTCGAGGTGTTGACGATGAACGCGGTCTTCTTCATCAGAGAGAGCCTCCTCGAGTCCACGAGGTGCTTCGTCTCCGGGGTCGACGGCACATGGAGCGTTATGAAATCTGACGACGTGAAGAGCGTGTCCAGGTCTACCATGGTGCAGCCGATAGAAGACAACACTTCCTTGCTGATCTCTATGATATCGTAACCCAGCACCGACATGCCGAGAACTTTCGCTATCTCGCCCACCCTCCTGCCTATCCGGCCCATTCCTGCGATGCCGATGGTCTTCCCCTTCAGCTCCGTGCCCACGAACCTCTCCTTTTGCCACTGCCCCGACCTCGTGGTGGAGTCAGCGGCAGGGATGCCCCTGGCGAGAGCGAGCATCAGAGCCACGACCAGCTCAGAGACCGCCTCGACGAGCGCCTCCGGGCTGTTGACAACCTCAATCCCGCGGGCGTTAGCCGCCCTGAGGTCGACATTGTCCAGACCAGTCCCGGGCCGGGCGACCAGTTTGAGCTTAGTAGCCTTCTCTATCACGCCTGCGTCGATTTTGGTGCGACTCCTCACGACGACGGCTTCGTAATCGGGAATCTTGTCCAGGAGCTCCTGTGGGGTAATCTTGGGCAGGTAATCGACTTCAAAGTCATCTGGGAGCGAGAGCGCCGCCACATCAACGGTGTCGCAGATGAGTACCTTGTGCTTCAATTCCTCGCTCTTGGATTTGTCGCAGGATTTTCCCTGCTGTTAAGCCTATTGGAGGTTTATCCTTGTTAATATTTGGCAGATATGGAGATTCATGATACGCTAGTGATTCCAGGGTCGACCCACACGAGACCACCAAAGACACATACTCCGACAGCGCAATTGCGCCCGGGCCTGCTACCTGGACTCCGTGGACCTTCAGCGTCGACCGGTCATAGACCAGGGATGCGTAGGTACCGCCTGCCATCCCATCGGTCCCCGTTTCGCCAGAGTCAGCCCGCTCGACATCGAGACCCGCGCTCGTACCCTCCTCGACTCCTATACCGGCAGTACAGACCTCAATCCCGAACACTTCAAGGGCCATCGTGCCCGTCGCTTCGGCCCGAGCCGCCCCTCCTGCGGCGTTGACCCCAGCCACCTCGCCCATCAGCTCAGATGAAGAGTGCAGCCTGGACTGGATCGACGAAGACCCTAGCCTGAGCTCGGCGCAATCGCCCGCCGCGTAGACTCCTCCCGAAGTGGTGCGCATCGACCTGTCGACTAGCGCGCCGCCATGGTCGCCAACAAGGCAGTCTACGCGCGGGAGAAGAGGCGCGCTCCTGGGGAGCATGACGACCCCGTCACACGGGTATACCATCCCCGCTGACATCACCGCCTCCACCCTCTTCATCCCCACGACATTATCGATGTCAGCGTTCAGAAGCTCGACGCCGCGGGACCTGGCGGCCCGTTCGACGATCCTCTCGAGGCCGGGCGAGAACCGGCCAAGGCCCCCGGCGCCGAGGAATACCTTGACCTGCTGACCGCTCGATATTGCTTGTGCCACCATCAATGAGCGAAGGGGAGGGCCCATGACCATTATGCGCGACATGGCACGTCTGGACCTGGAGAGCGCAAGATAGTCTTCCATCGACCTCATGGCGAACACCCCCTGCTTCGACATCCCCTTCACCTCGTCGTTGACATACCGGGAACCGGTTGCCAGGACGAGCGAATCGAATTCAATCCGCCCCCCTGCCGTATGGGCGGTGCGCGAGCTTGAGTCGACGCTCAGGATACCCTCGTTCAGCCTCATGTCTACTCCGTACTCACTCGAAAGGCTCTGCGCGTCCTTGAGCCGGAGACTGCCCCGGGGCGACTCCGACAGAAGGCACGCGAACATGGACTGGTTCAGGCCGAGCGAACCGGACGCCTCTACCAGGGTGACGCTCGACCCCGACCGACGGGCTGCGACGGAAGCGGTTATCCCCGCGACGCCACCTCCAGCCACCAGGACGCGCATGCGGACCGCTAGTCTTGAAGTTCGATTTAGGAACTCCCCAGAACCCCGGACGGAAACGGGGAGGGATGGGTGAAACTGAGTACATGGCTGGGAAGCGGAGGACAGCGTTATAACCATCCGCAAGACGCGGCCTCACATTGCTAGTAGGCATCGTCGGTAAGCCTAACGTAGGGAAATCGACATTCTTCTCCGCGGCGACGCTGAAGAACGTCCCCATAGCCGATTATCCGTTCACCACGATAGCACCCAACGTTGGGATGGGTTACCTGAGGACGAAGTGCGTCTGCAAGGAGATGGGGGTCACAGACACTCCGAGAAACTCGGTTTGTACAGATGGCGTGAGGCTCATTCCGGTGAAGCTGGTAGACGTGGCCGGGCTGGTAGCGGGTGCGTCCGAGGGGAGAGGGAGGGGGAACCAGTTCCTGGACGAGTTGCGGCAGGCGGACGCCTTGATCCACGTGGTCGATGTGTCGGGCGGGACCGACGAGGAAGGGAGGAAGGTTGAGGTCGGCACACACGACCCCGCGGCGGACGTCATCATGATAGAGAACGAGCTGGACATGTGGATTCTCGGGATAGTCAAGAAGGACTGGGAAAAGACGGCCCGTCTATCCGAGCAGGCAAAGTCGAGCATCGCCGCGCTCATCGCCCAGCGGCTCAGCGGCCTCGGCATCGACGAAGACAGCGTCGACGACGCCCTGAAGCACCTTCACATGAAGGCCGACAAGCCGACGGCCTGGACAAATGAAGATCTGATGACACTTGTCAGGACGCTGAGGGAGAGGAACAAGCCCAGTCTGCTGGCAGCGAACAAGGCCGACCTCCAGGGCGCTCAAGGGAGGCTGGAGAAGCTGAAGGAGACGGGGAGGATAGTCATCCCTACGGCGTCGGAAGCGGAACTGCTCCTCAGACGGGCCTCTGAACATGGAGTCATCAAGTACACTCCGGGCGACGCGACATTCGAGATTACAAAGGCCGACGCCACTCCACAGCAGCAAAGAGCGCTGGAGCTCGTGAAGGAGAAGGTGCTGACTCCCTTCGGGTCCACCGGCGTCCAGCAGTCAATCAACCAGGCCTACTTCGGACTGCTCAAGGCGGTCGTGGCCTATCCCGTCGAGGACGAGACAAAGCTCTCCGACAAGAACGGGAACGTGCTACCGGACGCGTACGTCATGGCAGGGGGGTCGACGGCGCTCGACCTTGCGAAGAAGATACACAGCGACCTGGCGGACGGGTTTCTCTATGCTATCGACGCGAGGACAGGTATGAGACTCTCAGGCGAGCACGTCCTCAAGAACGGGGATATATTGAAGATAGTCTCAAGCAGCAGGCGCGGCTAATACTACTTCCGGCGATGGTGCGACCGGCACTGTGGCTGGCTTGCTGATGAGTTTGGTCTTCCTCACTCCGACGTGTCTCAGCCTCGTTACCTTTTTGGCCTCGTTGTAGACGTCGGAAGCGACCTTCTGGAGGACGGTCTCCTGCACGAACTGGTCGTAGGTCAGAGACGCAGACCTCTCTGCGATCGTCCTGTCCATCACCGCCCTTATCTCGTGCTTCTTGGACGAGTTCATCCTTCCCTGTGAAAGCGCTATGCAGTAGACGCGGACGACGTAGCCGTCCTTCGTCGTGTAGTCCTTGATGAAGTCAGACATCGAAGAACCCCTCCTCATGAGGCTCCTGAGGTACTCCCTCGAGTATTCGTGGCCCTTCAGGACCGTGTAGGCGGTCTCTCCTTCTACACGGTCGATCTGGAAGTATAGCTTGAAGCTGTAGTGCTGGGGGTCCTGCTTGAGTATGTCGTAGAGAGTGGTCTCGACGACCCTTCCCTGAGGCTTCTCTACGTCAGTAAGGGGGACGCGCCCGATAGGGGCGTTGCCGAATGACGGGGAGGCTAGGACTGTTACCCACTGCTTTGCCTTCCACTTGTCCTTTACCTTGCCCGTTGCTTTCTTGACCAAACTAGGAATCGCCCCCAATTATCCCGGCTTAAAAACCCACAGCCCGCGCCTATCCGATTCTCTGCTTGCCGCCCATGTAAGGGACGAGGGGGGCGGGTATCTGTATGGAACCGTCAGACTGCTGGAAGTTCTCGACTACGGCAACGAGAGCGCGCGTTGTCACCGCCGTCGAGTTCAGGGTATGCACCAGGCGGGGGTCATCGCTCTGCTTCTCGCGGTATCTTATCATCAGCCTCCTAGCCTGATAGTCCGTGACGTTGCTACAGGAGACCATCTCCCTGAACTTCTGCTGCACGGGCATCCACGCCTCTAGGTCGTACTTCTTGGCGGCGACAGCGCCCATGTCGCCCGTACAGACGTTCACCACCCTGTAGTGGAGCCCCAGGCTCTGGAAAATCGCCTCCGCGTTGGCAATAAGCTCCTCGTGTATGCGCCAGCTCTCCTCTGGCTTGGCGAAGACGACTTGCTCGACCTTGTAGAACTGGTGCGTCCTGAATATTCCCTTGGTGTCCTTGCCGTGCGCGCCCGCCTCGACCCTGAAGTTGGGGCTGAACCCGCAGTACTTGATCGGCAGCGAGGAACCGTCTATGATCTCGTCCATGTGCATCGCCACGAGAGGATGCTCAGACGTCGCAATCATGTAGAGGTCGTCTCCTTCGATCTTGTAGATGACCGGACCGAAGTCCTTCAGGTCGACGACTCCTTCGTAGGCCTCCTTTCGCATCATTAGTGGCGGCCCGACGGCCACGAAGCCTTTCTCCGAGAGCGTGTCCAGAGCATAACGCATTATCGACTGCTCGAGCAGAAGAGCTTCGCCTTTCAGGAAGAAGAACCGGGCACCGGATATCTTGGCCGCGCGCTCGACGTCGACTAGGCCCAAATCCGTCAGGATATCTATGTGATCGCGGAGCGGGAAGTCGAACTTGGGAGGCGCTCCGAAGGACCGCACCTCGACGTTACCGCTGTCATCCGGGCCCGTAGGAACGGATTCATGCAGGATGTTGGGGAACCCCATTAGGATCTCCCGCACTCTCTTCTGGGCCGCGTCTGCAGAGACATCGAGCTCCTTGATACGCTGGGGTATCCCCTTGACTTCGCTAAGCTTCTCGTCTATCGGCTCGCCCGCCCTCTTCATCTTGGCGATCTCGTCGGTCAACTGGTTCTGCCTGTGTCTCAGGTCGTCGACCTGCTTCTTCAGGTCGCGCCACTGCTTATCGAGCTGTATCCCCTCGTCGACCAGCGGGAGCATGTCGTTCCAGCCACGCCTGCGGAGGTCGTTTCTGATGACGTCCGGGTTCTCCCTGAGCAGCTTGACGTCGAGCATGTTACAGGCACCCCGGGGAACCGCGCAAGATAATCATGACGATATCGACCATACTTCTTGGAAGAGCTTCGCATCGCCGAGTATGCCCAGCGCGGACGATACACAGCTAGAGGCCCTCGAGGACGAGATGAGGAAGCGCAGGTTCGGGCCCTCAAGCTCCGACGAGAAGGTCTGGTCTTTCGGGACAGATTTGTTGTCGGGCGAAAGAGCCGCCTCGAGCGAGCGAGCCTCTTTGCTTGAGGCGCACGTGATCACAAGGTCCAGTGTCAGCTTCATCCGGAGACCCTCTCGACGACTACCGCCGTGAACTCGTCCCGCTTAGAGACGGGGATCTTTGCCCCCGCCGCCATGCTGTGCCCTCCACCTACACCGCCCACTGACTCGGCTGCCTCCTTGAGTATCAGGCCGAGGTTGACTTCCTTCTGGAACGAGTCACCCAACCGGGAAGAGAACTTCAGGTTAGTCTCCCCGGAACGGGTCATCACGAGCACCATCTTGTCCTTGTACTTGTCCGAGGAAGCGAGCAGCGACGATATCGAGCCGGTCATCCGCTCCTCGATGAAGTCGTCTCCGACCACGACCATCACGTCACCGTGCGCGGTCATCTTGTCGCCTGACTGGAGCGTCTGTATGGCCTTGTTCAGCTTCCCCCTGTACTCGATCATCAACCGCAGGGAACCGGAGAGAGCCTGGTCTCGGTCCCCGAGACATATCGCGATCCCGACGTCGGTGGCGTCCATCCTGCCGCAGGCGTTGAGAAGCGTCGCGAACTCCCTTCCGTCGTGAAGAGGGGTGAGCGGGTCCTCGAGACGCAGAGAATATACCTCGCCTATCATCTCCGAAACCGCGGCTGAGCTGCCACCGTTCGACGCGATGTACGCGGTGAGCACTTCGAGGAGCTTCTGCTTCTCTTCCTTTGACAGCTCTGCCAGGGTTCTCCACCTACCGCGGTCCTTGAGCGAGAGACCAGCGGTGGATAGCGCGGCCAGCGTGGAGTCCTTCGCGCCGGAGAGCCCCGTTATGAAAGGGGTGTAGGTCATCGCTATGGCCTCGTGAACGGGCCTCGTCTCTCGGCCGTGGAACAGGAAATCCTTGGTGACCTCCATCAGGCCCCCCTCGACCGCGTCCTTGAGCGCCTCCCTGTTCAGGCCGGTGAGCGAGCGCCCTTCCCCGGAGTCCTGCCTGTCCCCCAGGGCACCAATCACAGCCAGAGGCGATAGGTCCCTGTTCTTCTCGTCCATCGCCGTGGCTAGCATGTACGCCATCGTGGACGAGCAAGCCTCGACCCCTCCGTCATAGCCGAAGCCCCAAGCGTTCAGGACGTTAGGGTGGTTCGCCTGTTCAGGTGGGAGCTGGTGATGGTCGACGACCAGGAAGCCTTCGCCGAAGGCCTTTGCCAGTTCAAGTATCATGCCCGACCCGAGGTCCGTGAAGAGATAGAAGTCGAACCTGTCCACCTTCAGTGTCTCCAGCGCTCTCATGTCCAGGTCGGGTATTGCTCGGACTGAGGCGATGCATCCACTCCTTGCGAGGGCGTGGAAAGCTATTGAGCCGCTGGACAGTCCGTCGGCGTCTATGTGCGTGACTACGAGTATTCGCTTCTTATCTCGCCTGAGCTGGACCAGAACGCGACTTGCTTCGGACGCTCGCGCCTTCAGTGAAGCCAGGTCCGCCATGGCAGACTTCCGGCCTCCTTCTACGTCAGTTGGGCCACTACCGCAGCGTACTTGAAGTCGCTCGGAATCAGTCCTACCTTCTTGTAGTGCTTGGATAACCGGTAGATCTTGGCCTCTATCAGCTCAAGGGAACGGACATTCCTCGCGTCGGACTTGAACGTCTCGAGGTGAGACTGCACCCTCTTTGCCCTCAGGAGGAGGTTCTGCAGGTCCTCCGGAAGCGCTGGTGCGAGCTTGTTCTCACGCAGGAGCTGACCGATAGACTTGCCGATGATCGGCTTGACCAGGGGGATTCCGTACTCGTCCCTCAGCCTGACACCGATTTCGCTTGCCGTCAGACCCTCCTTGCCGAGCTTTATCGTAAGTGAGCTCACCTCATCGGCACTATAGGTCAGCCAGCTCGGAGGCCGCTTGCTGGTGGGCCTCGTCTGGTGGCTCTTGCCGTGCCGGTGGGAATGTATCCTCGCCAATCTGAAACAGCCGCGACCCGATGGCGGGTCGTTTAAAACCGTTGCCCAGCTACGCCCGGGTGAACCACGCCGCGAACTTCCTCATCGCCTCTCCTCTGTGCGAAAGGCCGCATTTTTCCTCCAGGGTAAGCTCGCCCATGCTCCTCGTGCTGCCGGCGGGCACAAAGACCGGGTCGAAGCCGAACCCGTTCTCTCCAGCGGGAACCCTCGATATCCTGCCGTATACCTTGCCCTCGAACACGTGAGGCTCGCCGCCTGGCTCACAGTAGGCCACGGCGCTCTTGAAGTGAGCCTTCCTGGACTTGCTCGCTCCAAGCAGCGTGAGGAGCCCGTCGATGCCGATCGTCTTGAACGCGTAGGAAGAGAAGGGGCCCGGGAAGCCGTCCAGCTCTTCGACATAGAGTCCGGCGTCCTCTACGATCAGTTTCCGTCCGTATTTGCGCGCCGCGTCTCTTGCCGAGAAGGAGGCAACCTGGTCGGTCTCCGCCTGGATCTCGGCGCCCTTGCCGCTGAAGGGCCTGACCTTCACTCCGAAAGGCTTCAGGATTATCCGGGCCTCCAGCACTTTCCCCCTGTTGCCGGTCGCAAAATAGACCGACTTACTCGACGCGGGCATACCTGCCCCTCCTCTCGATCTCCAAGAGCTTCTTTCCGACCTCTTTGGCCTTCTTCTCCCCGACCACCTCCGCGTAACCCGTGAAGAAGGAACTCATCACGCTGGCGGCAACCTCAGAGTGTGCGCCCACAAGCGTCTCTTTGATCAGCCTCAGGTCCACGGCCTGGTCCTCTACTTTGACAGTATGTGTCGCCAGCCCGAAGTCTATGAGATGCACTCCACCCTTACCGACTATCACGTTGGATGTTGTGAGGTCGCCGTGCATGATGCCAGCGCTATGGAGCGTCCCGACCGCGCTCCCGAAATCCTTCGAGACCTCTCCTGTTTCTTTGCCGGAAGTCTGGAGGAAGGCCTTGAGCCGGGGCCCCCCGACGAACTGCATCACTATGAGGGACTCGCGGGGTGAGACGTAGTAGAGATACGGGACTCTGACCCCGGCGGTCCTCGCGTGGCGGATTATCTCGGCTTCGTGCACCGTACGCTGGCCCCTGATCTCCTCGTCGAGGACGGGTAACCTGTAGGGGAGGGGCTTCCTGAACTTGAAGACGGCCTCGGCTCCGGCCCACTCCCCTTCGAAGAGGTCAGCCTCCGCTCCGCGATAGAGGAGCTTCATGCGGCGATCCTCCAGGGCAACGGGACCGTGTCGAGCCGCCAAGACTGTCGTATCACGCTCTTCTCCACCGGGATGGACGAACCGCTCTTGTAGGCGAGCAGGCCGGTCCAGGCGATCTGCGCGCCGCAGTCCCCGCTGTAGCGTAGCGGTACTACGTGGAACTTCGCAGAGTGTCGTCCGACCATCACGCCGAGCATCTCAGCCAGCCTCTTGTTCGCGGCCACGCCCCCAACGACCATCAGCTCGCTGTTGCCGGTAAACGCCAGGGCCCGCTCGGTGACCTCCACGGCGGTCGCGAACGCGGTCTCCTGAACCGAAAAGCAGACGTCGTCGAACGGCTCGCCGGCGTCAATCAATCTCTTCGCCGCCGTGATCGTGCCGGAGAACGACACGTCGTTCCCCTTCACTGTGTAAGGCAGCCTGAGGTACCTGTGAGAGCGCGATGCAGCCTCTTCTATCCTCCTACCGCACGGCGACGCGAAGCCCACGTGTCGTCCGAGCTGGTCGAGCAACTGTCCAAGAGTGAGGTCGAGCGTCTCGCCGAGCACTCTCCACATCCCGGAGGAGTAGGAGACGACCATGGTGTGGCCGCCCGATATCAGCAGGACCAGCGGAGATACGGCCCCGGTGAGCATGCACCCGAGTTCGATGTGCCCCACCGCGTGGTTGACCGGGACTAGTGGCCGCCCCAGGGAAAGCGAAAGCGTCCGGGCGGTGACAGCCCCGACCCTGAGGCAGGGACCCAGTCCCGGGCCCATGGCGTAGGCGACGGCGTCGATATCTTTCCATCCGACGCCTGAGGTCGTGACCGCTTCCTGGGCGACCTTCGAGGCTACAGCCGCGTGGTGGATAGATGCCTCCGTCGGGTGTATCCCGCTCCCCTCGGGAGGCGCGTAGATGTCCCTTACATCGCAGAGCAGGCCCTTCTTCTCTGAGACGACGGAGGCTGAGAACGTGTGCGCGGTGCTCTCAATACCCAGGACCCGTAGATCTTCTTTCAAATCGCTCTATTTGCTGGCCCCGCAACCTCTGATAAATCTATTCGGGGTGAGACCGTCTGTGGGTCATCGCAGGTTAAGGTTATCAGCAGCCGACCGGCACGAGGCGCCAACCATGCCGCAACGGGAGATCCAGTCAGTCGAATTGTCCCTCTTTATCCACGCGACGGAGGACGAGGCCAGGGTCAAGGACTCCATCAAGGCCCTGCTGAACATCGAAGAGGACCCGACCGAGGAGACCCTAGAAGGCCACTTCGGGAACAGGATAATCCACGCGAGCTGGCATCTCACCGGGGATGAGGCGTGGCAGACCTTCAGACGGGTGGTCGAGGTCATAGGGAAAGAGGGGAGGTCAGAGATACTCGGAGACCTGTCCTCCCACGCTGACGACCATGGGGCCCTCTATCTCAGGGTCAGCAAGCAGTCGATAGTCAGAGGAGCCCCACTTCTCTCTTCGAGCGACCCCGTCAGGGTCAGGGTCAAGCCACGCGGGTTCATGATGAAGGGGACGCCCCAACAGTTCTACGGCAGACTGGTGGAGTCGATAGTGGGTTGACCCATCCACAGAAGCGGAAGCGCTACCTCCTCCTGTCGTCGGACAAGGAAGTGGGCCTGGCGGAGCAGAAGGACGCGGTCCGGCTCCTCCTCCAGAAGTACCCCGACCTGGACCAGAAGAAGATGGTCTGGGTTGGAAACTCGCTGATATTCAGGACCGACCAGCACCGGCTTGTAGAGATGAAGCTCAGCCTTGAGCTGAGGGTCGGGGACGTCGTGCTGTCGCCCAAGAGCGCCTCCGGCTCAATCAGCAAGCTCAAAAGAGCCGCAGCGGGCCCCGGTAGCGGCTAGCATGGTAAAGTACTTCACCGAAGAATACTTCAAGGAAGTTGAACAGAAGCTGATCGCCGACCCCAAGTGGCAACAGGACACGAAGGGGGTCAAGACGACCGTCCTTCTGGGAGCTTCCGACCAGGGTAGCTTTTTCCTGCTCAAGGTCGAGGACGGCGTTACGAGCCTCGCCAAGGTCGAGGCTGGCACAACGGCAGAGTTTTCTTTCGAGGGGACTTACGACACCTGGACCAAGGTTGCAAAGGGGGAGGTAGACTTCCAGTCCGCTGTGCTGAAGGGCATGCTGAAGTTCAGGGGGTCGATAACCAAAATACTGTTCTACAAGGACCGTTTCCTCAGAATCGCCGAAGTGATACGCTCGGTGCCCGTAGAGTTCTAGGCCGCGACAACGAACACATAGTAAGGAGAGCCCCCCGAGGTCTTTCTTGCCTCGAGCTTGAGCTTCACACCGGGCTTGAGTTTCTCGACCTCGGAGCCTTCTACCCAGGCGAGTATCTTCAGTCCGTTGCTCAGCCTGCCTATAGCCACGATGTAGGGATCGTTCTCTACGAAGCTGGTCGGCGTTACCACGACATAGGTGAAGGTGACCAGCTCCGCCTCAGTCCCCATGTCCACCCACTCCACGTCGCTGCCCGTGCAGTTGGGGCAGTCTGCCTGAGGCGGGAAGCTCAGCTGGCCGCAGTCCTTGCAGCGCGTAGTGAAGAATTTCCCCTCCTTGAGGCCGTCCCAGAACTCGTGCGTCTTTGTGATGGGGAGGTTGAAAGTCAGGTTGAGCGTCCTCCGCGAGTGCAGAGTCGGCGGCTCGGCGCTCAAGCTCACCCGCTCCTCGACAGGACGGTCACATAACAGTAATGGCCCGTGCCTCCGACGTTGTGGACCAGACCATTCCCTTTCTTGAGCGGCACTTGCCTGCTACCGGCTTCTCCCCTGAGCTGCTTGGAGACCTCGACCATCATTGAGACTCCCGTCGCTCCGACCGGGTGGCCCTTCGCCTTCAGCCCTCCGTCCACGTTGACCGGTATCCTGCCTCCTATCTCGGTCTCCCCGTTGCGGACCATCTTGGCACCGTCCCCCTTGGCGCAGAAGCCAAGGTCCTCGTATGCCATGAGTTCGGCTATCGTGAAGCAGTCGTGGCACGTCGCGACATCGAAGTCCTGAGGGGTCAGCTTCGAGGCCGCGTAGGCCTTGCGCGCCGCATCTACCGTGGCGCCCAATCCGACGTAGTCGTCCCTCTTGCTCAGGTTGGCGGAGTCTGAGGAGACGCCCATCCCCTTTATCCAGATGGGGGTGTCCGTCAGCTTTCGCGCTGTGTCTTCGCTCGCTAGTATGACCGTCGCGGAACCGTCAGTGATGGGACACGCGTCGTAGAGCTTCAGAGGCCACGAGACCATCTGCGACCCCATCGCCTTCTCGACTGTGATCTCCTTCTGGAACTGGGCGAGCGGGTTCATCGCTCCGTAGTGGTGAGCCTTCACGGCGATCCTCGCGAGGTCTTCCTGGGTCGTGCCGAAGCGGTTCATGTGCGCGACCGCGTAGAGCGCGTAGTAAGCAGGGAAGGTCATACCATAGTTCTCGAACTCCCACAGATATGAGCCGGCCCGTCCCATCAGCTCTACGGAAGTGAGGGTGTCAACCTCGGTCATCTTTTCGAGGCCGACCGCCATCGCAATCTCCGATTCGCCGCTCGCCACCGTAAGGTAAGCGTTCCTCACGGCGGCGCTACCGCTGGCGCACGCCGCCTCCACCCGCATGGTAGGGACGTTGTGGAAGCCGGCGTACTCGTTGACCACCACGGCCGGCAGGGACTCCTCATACCAACCTCCGGCGCTCCCGAGCGTTATGCTCTCTATCTGCTTCTTCTCGACCTTCGCGTCCTGCATCGCGCCCTTGATCGATTCAAAAGCCAGCTCGGCTATGTCCACGTCAGTCCTCCTCCCAAACTTGGAGTGACCTATGCCGACAATGGCGACCTTTCTCATCGCAATTCAGTCAGAACCGCGTTTTCCTCTATTTCAACGATGCTGTGGCGACACTCGGAATCAGGCTACGCCCATCTCTTTGGCGATCTCCTTCATTATGGTCAGCCTCTGGATATCGTTCGTCCCCTCATACGTCTTGATGACCTGCGAGTCCCTGAGTATCCTTTCGACCTGCATGTCCGCCGACACGCCATAGGCGCCCATTATCAGCATCGCCTTGTGGGCGTTCGTCTCGGCGGCCTCCGTCGCTGCTATCTTTGCAATCGAAGAGGCCTTGATGAAGTCCTTTCCCTTCTTGGTCAGGGTCGCCGCCCAGTAGGTGAGGAGCCGAGCGGTCTGGACCGCAGCGGCCATCTCCGCTATCTTGAACTGCACCTGCTGGTAAGTAAGGAGGTATTCGCCGAAGGTCTGCCGCTGCGTGGAGTAATTGA
>Ga0302324_100012080_pt1 | contig 17662 bp, 13 predicted proteins | sample Palsa_T0_1_FD_201949 | JGI IMG/M metagenome (GOLD analysis project Ga0302324, IMG submission 201949) | Peat permafrost microbial communities from Stordalen Mire near Abisko, Sweden - Palsa_T0_1 | ecosystem: Environmental > Terrestrial > Soil > Palsa > Peat permafrost | place: Sweden: Abisko... | reverse complement strand
GCGGACCACACCCGCATAGGGCCCAACTATCTCTCAGCGTACCTGCATCCTTTCTTTTCCGTTCTGGTGGTGCAGATTTTTTTCATCGGGTCCGCCTTCTTTGCGGTCTCGGCATTAACCCGCAAGATTTTCGTCGTCTATCTGCAGGGCGTCGCCCTGTTCATGATCTACGTGATCGGCATCACGGTTTTCTTCGCAACGCGCTCGCTCGAACGCTTCTGGTCGGGGATTTTCGATCCCATAGGCCTCATTCTGTTCAACGACGTGACGCGCTATTGGACGGTCATCGAAAAAAATACTCTGTTCGTAACCTGGTCGCCTACTCTGGTTAACGGCGTTTTTCTCTACAACCGCTTGCTTTGGATCGCTGTCGGCTCGCTGTCGCTGGTAACGGTGTGGGCCCTGTTTCCCATGTCCGTCGAGGCTCTGACCGCGCGCTCGCAAGGCCGCCGCGCCGCCAAAGCGAAGGAGCAGGAATTAGCCGAGGCTTTGCCCGTCCGGTCCGCAGTCAACGCGCGCCTTCCCCAAATTCGGCAAGCCTTCACGCCCGGCACCACCTTTGCTCAATACCTATCGCTCTCCCGGCTTCGACTGCGAAACATACTTCGCGATGTAATTTTCTGGGCGCTGGTCGCGCTCCTCCTCGCCTTCGGAATCAATAACGGCTATTTCGCCGGCCGCACCGCGGAACAAAATGTTTGGCCGGTCACTTACCTTATGGTTCAGGCGGTCGAAGGCAGCGCCCTGCTCTTCCTTTTTATTGTGGCTGGGCTCTATGCCGCAGAGTTGCTCTGGCGCGAGCGCGACACCCATTTCGATGGCATTCATGATGCTCTGCCCATGCGCGAGTCTACCGACTGGCTTTCCCGCCTCACCGCCGTGGTCGTTGTAGAACTCATCCTTCTCGCTTTTGCCATGTTGATCGGCGTCGTGATGCAGACCATCGCGGGCTACCACCACTACGAGTTTCTTCAGTACTTAAAGGAATTGTATGTAGTCACTTTCCCCCAGGTCCTCACCTTTGTCCTTCTGGCGTTATTCATTCAAACCGTGGTCTCAAATAAATTCGTGGGTTATGGGATCCTGATCGGCATCTTCGTGCTCATGCCCATCCTCTTCAACTTTGGCTGGGAGAACAGTCTCTATCTGGTCGGCCAGACTCCTCCGTACACCTACTCCGACATGAACGGTTACGGGCACTTTATTCCGGCCCTGTTCTGGTCGATAACTTACTGGCTGGCTATTGCCGCCACGCTCGGAGTCATTTCGATCGCCTTTGCCCGCCGTGGTGCGGAGGACTCTTTTCGCGCCCGCATCCGTCTCGCGGGACAGCGCGCCCCACGGCTAATTCCAGCCGGACTGCTCTTCGCCTTGATCGCCGTGGGCGCAGGATCCTGGTACTACTACAACGCGCACGTGCTCAACGAGTATCTCGACTCTAAGGCCCGTCGCCATACTCAGGCCGACTACGAACGCCAGTTCAAGAAGTATGAAAATCTTCTGCAGCCGAAAGTCACCGCAGTCGATGCCACGATCAACATTTATCCCGAGCGGCGCTCGTTCGACGGCAGCGTGAAGATGACTCTCGAGAACAAAACCAGCCAGCCTATCCCTCAGATCCACGTCACCGACCAGAGGCAGTCGGTCAGCAATCTCAAGTTCGATCGTCCGTTTCACCTGGTTAGTTCCGCGCCGCGGAACCTGTATTCCATCTACGCGCTCGAACAACCGTTGGCGCCTGGCGAAACGGTCACTCTGACCTGCAACGTCACCCACCAAACTCACGGATTTCGCGACGGCAACGAACCGCCGGAGTTCGCTTACAACGGCACATTCTTCGACTCCGACTATGTACCTTACGTCGGCTATAACACCAACATTGAGGTCGACGATCCGCGCCGCCGCCGCGAGGAGCACTTGCCCGATCTTGAGGAGATGGCTCATCGCGGCGATCCCGCTCACTCCGTTAACAACGTCTTCTTCCGAGGTGAGTCCGACTGGATCACGTATCACACCGTGGTCAGCACATCGGCCGAGCAGATTGCTATCGCTCCAGGATATCTGCAGCGCGAATGGCAGGCGGACGGCCGCAACTATTTCGAATACAGCATGGGCTCGACCCACATCCTCGACTTCTTTTCCTATATCTCGGCCCGCTACCAGACGCGCAAGGAGATGTATCACGGTACCAGCGGTGACGTTTCACTCGAAGTTTATTACGACCCGGCACACACATATGATATCGATGACATGCTGGCCAGCTCCCGCGCCGGGCTCGATTATTACCAGCGCGTCTATAGCCCGTACCAGTTCAATCAGTTCCGTATATTAGAGTTCCCGCGCTATCGCACCTTTGCCCAATCCTTCCCCAACACGGTTCCGTATTCCGAAGGCATCGGATTCATCGGCCGGGTGCTGAAACCCACCGATATTGACTTCACTTACTTCGTGACGGCTCACGAACTCGGTCACCAATGGTGGGCTCACCAACTCATCGGCGCTGACACCGAGGGTTCCAACATGATGTCGGAAAGCCTGGCCGAATACTCCGCTCTGCAAGTGATGGCGCACAAGTATGGCCGCGATCTGATGCATCGCTACCTGCGCCATGAACTTGATACTTACCTGCGCGGCCGCGCCGGAGAAATTCGCCACGAGCCGCCGCTCGCCCTGGTGCAACGCGAACAATACGTCTGGTACCAGAAAGGCGGCCAGATCCTTTACACCCTCGCCGACTACATTGGCGAAGACAAGCTGAATCTCGCGCTGCATAACTTCCTCCTGCAATATCGCTACGCCAACGCCAACAATCAGATTGATGCGAACCATGCGACTCAACTCGCTGGAGTAAAGGTCTTCGACGATCCTTATCCTGACACCCGTATGCTCGTGGACGCCATTCGCGCCCAAACTCCGCCCGAACTGCAATATCTGGTGGACGACGGCTTCAACCGCATCGTCCTCTACGACAATCGAGCCGTCTCCGCGACTTCACAGAAAACTTCGGACGGAAAATACAAGGTCACACTCGAGGTCGAGTCGCACAAGGTACAGGCCAACGGCGACGGGGCGGAAACACCAATGCGGCTCGCCGACTACATCGAGATTGGAGTATTCAGCGGGAAAAAGGACGAGGAAAAGCCGCTCTATCTTAAAAAGGAAAAAATCACCGAGGAGCACAAGACCTTTGAGATTTTAGTCGACAAGCAGCCCACGCTCGCCGGAATTGACCCTTACAACAAGCTCATCGATCGCAACGCGGATGACAACATGATTGATGTCGAGAAAAAATGACCGGTCTTGCTGAGGGCAAGCGCTACGGTTGCCCCTCGCGCTCCGGCAGCGCCACGAGCAGCAGAACGATTCCAACCACAGTGAACATGCGGAAGGCCGCGTCCTGACCATTCCAATTCTTCGATTGCCACATTAGAAACCACTCTCCACCAATGCTGAGAAAAGCGACGAACCACATCAACAACGCTAATGTCAGGCCTGCAACTGCGACTCGTTTAGCTTGATCGAAGAGTTCTGCCCTCCCGCGCAAAGCTCGCGCCAGATTCACGCCGCCCCACCAGCACAGAACCATCGTGATCGATTCCCACGCAATAATCGAAACATAAAACGCAGCGTGCCATGCCGGAGAATTGAGCGCCCGCCACATGCCGCGATTACCGGGAAACGTCGAATCCATCATCAGAACGTGGCGTACGAACTGGTAATTTGATTCGTAATCCGTCGTATTGTCGAGAACGACGAACGAATAAAAAGCCGCCAGTGCAAATACCAAAAGCATCTTAGCTATGCGCAAGGTCATGGCTTCTCCGAAGATCCAGAAGCCTGAGGTAAAGATGACGCTGAGAACGTCCTGAAATAAGCCACGAGAGCCCCCGTGGTGGCGCTGTCGTAGCCGGGATTGCCTGGCATTTGCGCCTTTGGGTTCTTGGACTGCGGATTGCGCACGTAATCGGAGAAGTATTCCGGCGAAACCGAGGCCCAGGCGGAAAGCACCGGCCAGGGATGTCTCGCTTTCGTTCCGCCTTCGTCGCCCATATTATGACAGCGAAAGCAATTCTGCTGTGCGATGCGATAGCCCGCCTGCACCAACTCATTATTGGACTGCGGTCCGCGTGGCGCAATCGCACCGAACACCGCTTTTTCGTTTCGAAATTCAAGCCGCACCACGCCCCATGGAATTTGTGCGGAGTCCGCGTACGAGAAGATCTTAAACGCGGGAGTGAACTTGGCATGTGAAATCAGGTAAGGCCCCATGTCGTAAGCGTGCGTCTCACGATCCTTCGGCCATGCCGAGGGTGGATTCCCATTTATCTTTAAGGCCAGAAACGGATGATGCTTGGCAACGTAATCGTCAGTATAGTTCGCATGATACTGATCGCCGCAAATCGCGACCACCATGTCCGACTCGGGGTTCGCACTCAGTTTTCGAGCCAACTCCTCCAGCAGTACTCCGCTGATCTGTGTCGGACCGGTGAAATTATCATCGTCGGTCACAGGGTAGCTGACCTGTGGCAATGCCAGCAGATCGTCGCGCGTCAGGAAACGGGTTGCTCCAGGCGCCAGGCCTGCAATATCGCCGGCCAATTCAAGATCGAAAAGCGACGCCCGCCCGGTTCGCAGCTCGGGGAAAGAGACAACAGCGGCATGACCGAGCGCCCGGCGCGCACTCGGCGGGGTGATGCCTGTCGCGAGGAACATTCCGGCGACGAACAACCCAATCCAAGGTCGGTGCATTCAGCATGTTAGCGTCTAAACCGTCGAATGCAAATGGAATCTGCAACAAACTGGCGGCGCCAATTCGCATCAGCCACTTCAACTTCGGCAGTGGTTACATCACAAAAACCGGATTGGTGCAGCAGAATATTGGATTGACGTTCACCCACGCTCGAAGGATCCTACAGAAATCATGCCCGGGCGAGCAGAAATCCGCACGGCCCTCGGGAGAATCGCAGGCAAGTTACGAATTGAAACGAACCTTAAGAAGAATAATTGCGTCTAACTCTGGCTTGCGCGGAATCGGCCGCTAGCTCGAAGACTGCGCGCCGGCGAAACTAGAGTAAGTCTCTACTTGTAAGGAAGCTATGATCCTGCGGCTAGGATATGACATCCAGTTTGCATTTTCCGCTCCCACCGCAATGGTTGCGCTGCTTCACGTTCATCCCTCGCGCGAGGCCGATCTTCGCGCGCCCGACGATTTACGCCTGGACCCCCTCGTCGAGACGGAAACCTATATCGACAGCTTCGGGAATCGCTGCACCCGCTTCCTGGCGCCGCAGGGAGTGATCCGCTTGAGTAATTCCACTCTTGTCCATGATTCCGGCCTCCCCGATCCGATCAGCCCCCATGCTCGAGCGGTTCCGGTTCACGAATTACCTCACGGGATTCTTCGGTATCTACTGAACAGCCGATACTGTGAAGTGGATCGATTCACCGCCATCGCATTTGAGTTGTTCGGCTCTGTGCCCGCGGGATGGGCGCGTGTGCAGGCAGTCTGTGACTGGGTGCATGCGAAAGTCACGTTTGGATATCAATATGCCCGCTCCACCAAAACAGCTATGGACGTGTTCACTGAACGTGTCGGCGTTTGCCGCGATTTCCAGCATCTTGCCGTCACCCTCTGCCGCGCACTCAATATTCCCGCCCGTTATGCCACTGGATATTTGGGTGACATCGGCGTCCCCCCGGCTCCCTCGCCCATGGATTTCAGCGCGTGGTTCGAGGTATACCTTGAAGATCGCTGGTGGGCCTTCGACGCGCGCCATAATGAGCCTCGCATCGGACGCGTTCTGATGGCGACGGGCAGCGATGCCTCCGACGTCGCCATTACCACATCCTTCGGGTCCGCCGACCTCCGATATTTCAGCGTAATCAGCGACGAGGTACAAGAAGAAGCTTCTGCCGAGAATCAAAACGCGGATGTGGCATGATCCCCGGGGCGATTTCCTCTGTGATCCCCTGTGGTGAAGCCGTTGACTTTCTAAGGAATCGCGGGGCTTTTGCGCATAAGATCCCAGCAACTCCGCGCGATTTCCCAATCTTCCTGCGCCCGGACAATCAGAACGCGAGCCTTCGAATCGGCAGCGCCAATCTCCGCGTCCACCGGTGACTTCGCATTCTTCTTCGCATCAAGCTTGATTCCGGCGTACCCGAGACTCTCACACGAGGCAGCTCGTACCTCAGCCGAGTTTTCTCCCACGCCGGCAGTGAAGATCAGCCCGTCAATTCCACCCAACACAGCAATCATCGCGCCAATACCCGACCGCAAGCGATGAACGTAAATATCAAAAGCCAGCTGCGCCCGTTCGTTCCCATTCTTAATAGCCGCCAAAATCTCGCGCATGTCTTCTGAGACCCCAGAAATCCCCAGCAATCCGGACCGCTTATTCAACACGTCATCCAGCTGTTCTCCAGTAAGATTCTTCTGCCGCACCAAGTAGGTGAGAATACCCGGGTCCACCGAACCCGACCGCGTTCCCATCATCAGGCCTTCCAGCGGCGTGAAGCCCATCGTGGTATCCACGCTCTTCCCGTTCTGAATCGCTGCCAACGAGCATCCGTTGCCCAAATGACAACTTACCAGCCGCAACGACGCGGCTTCTCGGCCCAGCAAGCGTGCCGCGCGCCGCGCACAATATTTGTGATTGATGCCGTGGAAACCATACCGGCGGATTCCGCTCTCGAACCATTCATACGGTCCCGGATAGATCGCTGCCGAGATCGGCATGTGCTTGTGGAAACCCGTATCAAACACAGCGACCTGCGGCACTTCGCCGAGTAATTTCTCCACGATCTCCATACCTTGAAGTTCAGCGCGATTGTGCAGTGGCGCGAAAGCCGAAACCCCGGCGATCGCCGACTTCACCTCCGCAGTAACAAACACTGGGTCTTCGAAATGTGGCCCGCCGTGCACCACCCGGTGACCTACAACATCGATCTCAGCTGCCGATGCGACCGCCCTCGTTTCCCCGTTCCACAGACTTTGGAGCAGGCGCTCGACGACGTCGGATCGCGAAGACATTTTGATGCGTTCTTTTTTCTCGATCCCGTTCCCCAGCTTGATCGCCGATTCAGCGGTTTCGCCGTTCCACTCAACCTTGGCCTGCCAAAGGCAAGCCGGCGGATCGTCAGGAAGGAACCCGCCTATTTCATACAGGCAACTCTTCTGACTGCTAGACCCCGAGTTCAACACTAGAACTTTCATGGTGAGGTACTTGATGCATAAAGGCACTCATCCGAAGCACCCTAAAACGACCCTACCACAGCTCAGCACAAGAGTCTCCGACCCCCTGGCCGTGAAACTTCGGTAGTGCCCTAAGAGCACTGTTAGGACACTACCGAAACTTCGAATTCACTCCCCATTCACTATTCCGGCTTAGAATGTGAGTTAGCCATCACATCCGATTAACGATTCAACTCGAAAGAGACTTATGTCCACAACCAGCCAAGCTGCAATTGAGTCGCGCTCCTCCGAACGGCCCCTGAACGCGAACGAACTCCACCAGATCGACGCTTACTGGCGCGCCAGCAACTACCTTTGTGCGGGCATGATCTACCTCCGCGACAATCCGTTGCTCCGGCAACCGTTGCGCCCGGAGCATTTCAAGAATCGATTGCTCGGCCACTGGGGTTCTGATCCTGGCCAGACGTTCACCTGGGTCCACCTGAATCGCGTCATCCGCAAATATGACCTGGACATGATTTATATCTCCGGACCGGGGCATGGCGCGCCGGCAGTCCTTTCCAACTGCTATCTGGAAGGTACGTATTCAGAGATCTATCCGGAGAAAAGTCAGGATGAAGCGGGCATGCTCAATCTTTTCCGCGCCTTCTCCTTCCCCGGCCAACTCGGAAGCCACTGCACCCCCGAGGTTCCCGGATCCATCCACGAAGGCGGCGAACTTGGCTACAGCATCTCTCATGCCTTCGGCGCAGCGTTCGACAATCCTGATCTGATCGTGAGTGTCGTCGTCGGCGACGGGGAGGCCGAGACCGGCCCTCTCGCAACCTCCTGGCACTCCAATAAATTCCTCAACCCGATCCGTGATGGCGCAGTCTTACCGATTCTTCATTTGAACGGATACAAGATAGCGAACCCCACAGTTCTCGCCCGCATCGAGCCGGAAGAACTTGATCAGCTGCTCAAGGGGTATGGATGGACTCCCCATGTGGTTGAGGGTCACGATCCGCAGCTGATGCACCAGAAAATGGCCGCTGTGGTTGAAAGTTGCGTTCAGGAGATCCGCGCAATTCAACAAAAGGCGCGAACCAGCGGCAAGCCCGACCGGCCGCGCTGGCCCATGATTGTTCTTCGTTCGCCTAAAGGCTGGACCGGCCCCAAAGAAGTCGACGGGCACAAGGTTGAAGACTTCTGGCGGGCGCATCAGGTTCCCGTGGTTGATGTGAAGTCCAACCCGGGGCACCTGCACATCGTCGAGCAATGGATGCGAAGTTATAAACCGGAAGAGCTATTCGACGAGCAGGGCAGGCTCGTACCGGAGTTGCGCGACCTGCCGCCGACAGGCGACCGGCGCATGAGCGCCAACCCCCACGCGAACGGTGGAAAACTGCGGCATGCACTGAGCCTTCCTGACTTTCGAGACTACGCCTTTCCAGTTGACGCGCCTGGAGCGAAAGAAATTTCACCGACCGAGACTCTGGGAAAATTTTTGCGCGATGTCATGCGCCGCAACATGGACCGTTTTCGTGTCTTCAGCCCCGACGAGAATGCCTCGAATCGCTTACAGGATATTTATCAGGCATCCAAGAAAACCTGGCTGGCCGCGATCAAACCCGAGGACGCTGACGGAACCGAGATCGCTCCCGACGGCCGCGTCATGGAAATGCTCAGCGAACACACGCTCGAAGGCTGGCTGGAGGGCTACCTTCTCACCGGCCGCCATGGGCTTTTCAGTACTTATGAAGCTTTCGTGCACATCATCGATTCAATGTTCAACCAGTACGCCAAGTGGCTCGATAAATCGAAACTCGAAATCGACTGGCGGGCTCCCGTCTCATCGCTCAACCTTCTCATCACCTCGCTCGTTTGGCGCCAGGATCACAATGGATTCACTCATGAAGATCCCGGATTTCTCGATGTAGTCAGCAACAAGAGCGCAGCGATCACCCGCATCTACCTTCCGCCTGACGCGAATTGCCTGCTCAGCGTGGCGGACCACTGCCTGCGCAGCCAGGACTATGTGAACGTGATCGTCGCCGACAAGCAGCCGCACCTGGCGTATTTAAACATGGAAGACGCGATTGTCCACTGCACAAAGGGCATCGGAATCTGGGAGTGGGCCAGCACCGACAATGGCTCTGATCCCGATGCAGTGATCGCGAGCGCCGGCGACATCATGACCGAAGAGGCGTTGGCGGCGGTTGCCATTCTTCGACAACATTTCGCTGATCTTAAGATTCGTTTCGTCAACGTGGTTGATCTGTATCGCCTGCAGCCGGCGACCGAGCATCCCCACGGCCTTTCCGACCGCGACTTCGATTCGCTCTTCACCAAGGACAAGCCGGTCATTTTCAATTTTCACGGATATCCCTGGCTCATCCACAAGTTCACCTATCGCCGAACCAATCACGCCAACATTCATGTTCGCGGATATAAAGAGAAAGGCAACATCAATACGCCACTCGAACTCGCGATTCTGAATCAGGTCGATCGCTTCGACCTTGCCATCGATGTACTCGATCGCGTGCCCCGGCTGCAGGGGCCCGGTGCTCACCTCAAAGAATGGCTCAAAGCACAAATCATCGAGAGTGTGGACTATGCCTATTCGGAAGGCATTGACAAGCCGGAAATTCGCAACTGGCGATGGCCATCGGCGCCCTAGGCGGCCTCGAGACAGTTGCGGCTCACATGAGGCGCGCGTCGGCGAACCATGGGAGTTTATCCCGGCCTCGGGTCTACACTCCGTGACACTACGAAAGTGCATCACAGTGTCCATGAGGAAGTGGGAAATCGAAGGAGTACCGAATGAGCGCCAAGACGGCGGAACTGATGATGGATCTCTTGAAGGAGATGGCCTTGTTGAAGCAGTTAGATGACGACTACGAAAACGGCCTGAAGTCGAGCTCCGAGAACATTGACTTAGGGACTCGGAAAAATCGTCGGCTTGAGATCGCCGCACAAATGAAGGCTTTGGCAGCGCCCGCAGGCTAGTCAACCGCCAGTGCCAGAAGCAGCTTCTGTTATAAAGCGAGAGAGTACTTTGGCTACGTCGTTAGCGTGCGTCGTGAGCATCTCCAGGTGATTACCCGGCACCGTCACAATCTCCAGATTCTCCAGCAGCGGGCCCCACGTGCCCTCGGGATCGTCGGGCAAGAAAGAACTGACCACAGCCTTCACAAATTTGACCTTCCCCGCATAGCGCTGGGGTCGATAATTCTTCCATGCTCGAACTTGGTGCTCTCGCACGCGAGGCAGCGCGCGGCTGAGCGACTCATCCAGGGAAAGCAGGTTGCTCTCGTTCGCGCCGCTGTCTTTCGATACATGGTTCATGTTCGTTCGGAAGAGTGCTGCCGTGCGCGCCTTGGCCAGCCGGAGAATTACGCGGATGCGTGCCGCGAAAGGGGCATATTTCCGGTGCGGGTACGCGTCCACCAGCGCCAGTAGCGCAGGCTTCTCCCCTTTTTCGAGCAAACGCCGCCCCATTTCCACGGTCACTAAACCGCCCAGCGAATATCCGATGAGAAAATAAGGGCCGCGCGGCTGCAATTGCCGGATCGCCGCAACATGGAATGCTGCCATATCCTCGATGCGATCCAGTGGCTCGTTAATCCCGTCGAGACCCTTCGCCTGCATTCCATAGATCGGATTCGCTACTTGTGTGAGATTCGCCAGTCGCACCAGCCCGTTGACCGTGTCGCCGATTCCGTGCGCCATAAAAATCGGCGCGCCAACACCCCCTGGCTTCAACAGCACGAGGGATGACACTCCCGCTTGTGATTCCTTTACAGGCACGCTAATCGACCCCGGCTTCAAACCTGAAATTCCCCGGTTTTCATTTCGCTGCCACCGCATAGCCGAAGACAGCCTTCAGCTCCAGGAATTCCTCGAATCCAGCCTCGCCCCATTCCCGCCCGTTGCCGGATTGTTTATAGCCGCCGAAGCAGGCGCCGAAGTCTATCCGCGCTCCATTGATATGCACATTGCCCGCGCGAATTCTCTTCGCCACGCGGTGTGCCCGTTCCAGATCGCTAGAGGTGACAAAAGCCGCAAGCCCGTACGGACTATCGTTAGCGATCCGCACCGCATCTTCTTCGTCTTTGTAAGGCATAATACAAAGTACCGGCCCGAATATTTCTTCGCGCGCAACTGTCATGTCATTACGAACATCGCTGAACACAGTTGGCCGCACGAAGTATCCCTTACTCAAACCCTCCGGACGCCCGCCGCCACCACTGACCAACGTTGCTCCCTCGTCAATGCCCTTTTGAATGAGTCGTTGGACTTTTTCGAATTGTGCTTTACTCACCAGCGGCCCCATCGCCGTGTCCTCCGCCAACGGATCGCCCATCTTCGTCGCCTCCGCCGCAAGCTTCGCCGCCGCGGCCGCCTCCGCCAATTTCGACCGCGGGACCAGCATTCGCGTGGGCGCGTTGCAGGACTGTCCGGTGTTGCGAAAGCACGAGTGCGCGCCTTCGTTGACTGCCTTCGCCAGAGCGGCGTCAAGAACATCGTCGAGAATAATATTTGCCGATTTCCCGCCCAGCTCCTGCGTCACTCGCTTTACCGTTGGAGCAGCCGCGGTCGCGACCGCTACTCCGCCACGTGTGGACCCAGTAAACGAAACCATATCCACTTGAGGATGCGAAGCGATCGCCGCGCCAACGGTCGGGCCATCTCCGTTCACCAGATTGAAAACGCCACGCGGCACGCCGGCCTCGTCGAGAATCTGTGCAAATAAATATGCAGACAACGGCGCCAGTTCGCTCGGCTTCAATACCATCGTGCATCCAGCCCCCAACGCCGGGGCGACTTTGCAGACGATCTGGTTCATGGGCCAGTTCCACGGCGTGATTAAGCCGCAGACTCCGATGGGCTCTTTGCGCATCAGAGTCGAACCTTTCAGCACTTCGAACTTGAACGGTTCAAGCACTCGCACTGCTTCCAGCAAGTGCCCCAATCCCGCCGGAGCTTGCGCCTTTCGCGACAGCGTAATCGGCGATCCCATCTCGCTCGAAATTACCTGCGCCATCTCTTCGGACTTCGCCTTGTAGATCTCGACAATTCGACGCAGCAATGCCAGCCGCGCTTCGACTGTAGTTTCTGAGTACGATTCGAATGCCCTCCGGGCAGCGCTCACCGCCTTATCCACATCGGCGACGCCCCCCAGTGAAATACTGGCGATGGTCTCCTCACTGGCGGGATTGATCACAGGAAAGTCGCGGCCTTCCGAAGCCGAAACCCACTCTCCGTCCACATAAAACTTACGGCAATCGATCACTGCGGACTCCATAATTAGTTTCTCTTTTTCAATAATAGCGGAACTGCAGAAAACTAATGGCCGGTAACGCGGGCAACAATCGAGGACAGCGGGGCGGTGAAACAGAACCAGCGAAGTTGAAACGTGGCCGCCAATGCCGACACCGACTGAAACCGTTGCCCCAAGCCCTCACAATCCGGGAATCATGAGGATGCATGCTTATATATTGGTACTGCCGTGCCTCTCCCCGAAAAAGCGTTGATTAGCCGAATTCGCCGCTTGGCAACCGGCACCCTCTCGCACGGACAAAAGGTGGGAAGAGCCGGGGCTGAGATTCCCGCAGAGAATCGCCGTCGCCCAGTTCCTGCCATTCTCGCCGGGATTGGAGACGACTCTGCCGTGCTGCGCCCGTTGACGGGACATGACTTGCTCGTCACCACCGACTTCTCGCTCGAAGGCATTCACTTCCGCCGCGACTGGCACCCCGCGGAATCGGTTGGCCACCGTTGCCTGGCCCGCGGACTGAGCGACATCGCCGCCATGGGGGGAGAACCGGTTGCCGCGTTCCTCTCGCTCGCCCTGCCGCATGACTTGCCGCAAGCCTGGGTAGGCCGCTTTCTGCACGGTTTGATGAGCTTGGCGGAAAAACATAGCGTCACACTCGCGGGAGGCGATACCGCGGAATCGCCCGGCGGAGTTCTGGCTGACATCATCGTGGTCGGCGCTGTGCCCAAGGGCAAAGCCTTGATGCGCTCCGGTGCGCGTCCCGGGGATCGCATTTTTGTCAGCGGGGAACTCGGCGGCTCGGCCGCGGCGGTTCTGCAGATGCAAGCGAAGCCCAAAAAAGCGAACAGCAGGAGAAAGCTGAACCCTCGCTACTATCTAGGCCACTTTTATCCTAAGCCGCGTGTAGAACTTGGGCGCATGCTGCGGGGGAAGGGACTGGCCTCGGCGATGATCGACACCAGCGACGGCCTCTCTACGGACTTGGGACACATCTGCGAAGAAAGCCACGTGGGAGCGGAGCTCGACGCCACGCTCATTCCTGTGGCCTGCGTGGGCCAGCCTGCTCGCCAGGTTGATTTCGATCTGGCTCTGCACGGCGGAGAAGATTATGAGCTTCTTTTTACCGTGCCACGGGGCAAACGAATTCCGATTGAAGTGGGGGGTGTGGTGGTAACCCGGATTGGCGAGATCACGCGCTCGCCCGGAATTTTCGTTAGAAATCCGAATGGGATTGCTCACGAGCTTCACCCCCGGGGCTGGGAACACTTCCGGCGCTAGATCGAATCCATCGCGACGAATCCTAGCGAGCCTATTACCTCCGTCACTAGTCAGTCTCTACCGCGCTGCCGAAAACCGAATTAAAGTAAGCACATGTCGTCCAGCAAATCACTCCTCCAATTGCTTGTACTCCCGTTGTGCTTAGGATTACTGCTCCCCGCTGTTGCTCAAAAGAAGCAGCCGCCTCCGCCGCCGGCACGAGCCAAGTCTCCATCGCCCGCTGTGACCGACGAACTGATCCACAAGCAATTCGGGGATAACTGTTCCCTGCTGCCAGGCCCCTCGCAGTTCGTTGCCGATATGGATGATGACGGAATTGAGGACTTGGTGGTCGCTGCCAAGTGCAAGAATCCCATGGCCGACCGGGACGAATACAAGTTCATCGTCTCCGACCCATACGACACCGCTTTGGGCTACGGTGATCTAAAACTCACCTCCGGCTTCGGCTCGGACGAGCCTGACCGGCGCGGTCTGAGTCTGCTGATCATCCATGGCGCGGAAAAGGACGCATGGCGAGCCGATGAGCCGAAAGGCAAGTTCCTTCTTATCAATCTGCCCTTCAAGACCATCACCGTGAAAAGGCTGACTATCAAGAAGAAAGCGATACTCGGCATTTACATGGAAGAAACCGGTGAAGGCGAATCCAGTTCGTCGGTCGTTTTCTGGGACGGGAAGAAATATAGGTATCAGCTGCTGGGGTCGACGCTGGAGTAGGAGCAATTGTTGATTGCTGATTGCTGATTAAAAGGCCGGTACAGCGATGTTGAGTTTCAATCAGCAATCAAAAATCAGCAATCAGCTATTCTTTCGGAGCGGAAATTCATCCGTCCCCACACGGCTCACGTTGGCCTCACTAAATTCACAAACCCGATCTAGCGTCGCCTGCAGTTCGGCGGTGTAGCGCTCCAGATCTTCCTCGCTGGCATCTGCCGGCACTCGAATCAATTTGCCCACCCGCACTAGCACCCGCGAGAAGGGCTGGGGAATCATCAGACGGTCCCAACTGTTAAGCATCCAGGCCTTGTCGACTGCGGCGTGGAACGTGGTCAGCGCCAGTCCTGAGGCACGTCCGAGGGCGACTGGACCGGGCTTCACTTTCTGGCGAGGTCCGCGTGGACCATCCAGGGTGAAAGCCACCGTCCATCCCTCGTCGAGAGCGCGGCGCAGGCCGAGCAGGGCACTGACGGCGTTGCGGCTGCTTGAGCCGCGGACCGCGACGAAGCCCAGCTTCTGAATAATGCGCGCGATGTATTCGCCATCATAACTGGCGCTGGTGATTACGCGAATGCCCTGGCCGCGGAAAATGTACGCCGACGGGATGATGCAGGAATGCCAGAACGAGGCGATCAGTGGACGATCTTGCAGCGATTGTTGCGCGCCGTCTTCGAAGGAAACGCTGAGGCGCAGCGTGGGGCCGATAAGCCGGATGAACCAATAACCGAGCGCGCTTATGATGCGCAGGGCGATGCGCTGACCAAGTGTGAAGCGGCGCCGGCCGGAGTCCGGCTCGGCGGGGATCGCCGCTTCATGAGTGCTGGCTTCGGGCACCGGGATATTGTAATGGCGCCACTATGCTTCCACATGGCCTCCGGAGCGAAGGACGGCAGCGGGCGAACGGAGTTGGGGTATACAGTCGAAGGGCCTGCCACAGCATGGGCCTTCGACCCACAAAGACGATGAAAATCCTGGGTGCTCCATTTCTCGCGCGCTTCTTGCGCGAGAAGCGGGGATTTTCGACACAGCGAAGCCGAAAGGATCACTTTGGCCAAGCAACCCGAGCAGCGTTAGGGATCTTTCGACTGCGTGTGCCGATTCGCTTCGCTCGTCGGCACACTTCGCTCAAGATGACAGATTTTGTTAGGAGCAGCGGGGCTGTCCCCGTGCGGGCGGCTCCAGTTCCGACTTAGTTTTCCAGGTAGGAATCGATCCAGACTTTGACTTTTGCGCGGCGCTCGTCGGTGGGATCGAATCGTACTCCGAATGACTTGAGCTTGCGCCAGCTTACGACGCCGCGCACGCTGATACGCGGCAGGGTCAGTAGCGAGAATGAAATCTCCACGTTCTTCCCGACCGGTACTTCTTCAGGGCTCTTCACCGAGAGGCCGCCGGTGCTCATCTCAATGCTGCTGGCGACCAGGCGATGGCCTTCGCCAACGACCGACACTTCGGTCATGAGCGGGATGCGAACGTAGCGTCGAAATTCATGCAACACGAGATTTTGCGTAGCCCGCACCAGTTTGAGCGCGGCCGGGCGCTCCAGCGGCTCGTGGAACATGGCGTTGATGCCGTACTTGGAGTAGCGCATGGCCTCCTGCGCGTTGCCCCCGATGCCGTAGAGGACGCAGCGGCTATTGGAGGGCGAGGTGCGAGCCGCTTCCATCAGCGGTCCTGAGTCTTCTTTCAGGCTCAGGACGCAAGCTTCGAACTTTTCCTTGTGCAGGCGCTCGCCCGATTGGCGCGAGATGGCCACGGTCTCGATACCGAACTGGCGGAAGCATTCAGTGAGGAGCGTGCGCGAGGCATCGCTCAGGTCCACCAGCGCGGCCCGAGCCGCAACTTTGCGAAAGGTGGGGCTGGGGGCGAGGGCTGAGGCCGAGGCGAAAGCTTTTTCCATGTCGAGGGGACGACTCACTTTCAAGACTATTGTGGCTGGGGTGGGCGCGGTTGAAAAGACACAAAGGACCAAGGCCGCGAACCCGGAGGTCCAATTACTTTTCTAGAGCCGTGGGAGAAGGGACATTACGTGCCGGAAGCCGCGTGGAATCAGAGGTTTGGCAGGCAAGCCAGACTGGAATTTGTTCCCGGTTTCGATCGGCTCCCAAGGGCTCAGGCTGGACAGGGCGATGAAAACACCTTTCTTCCACCGTGTCCTATTCGTGCCAGCGGCGAAATAGCAGAGCCCCGTTGGTTCCGCCGAAGCCGAAGGAGTTCGACATGGCGTATTCGATTTCGGCTTTGCGGGCGTGGTTGGGGACCAGGTCCATACCGGCGGTGTCGGGATCGGGATTATCGAGATTGATAGTGGGTGGCAGGATCTGGTCGCGCAGAGCCAGCACGGTAATGCCGGCCTCGAGTCCTCCGGCGCCGCCGAGTAGATGGCCAGTCATAGACTTGGTGGAACTGACCGCGATCTTGCGCTGGCCAAAAAAGTTGCGGATGGCATGCGCCTCTAACGTATCGCCGATCGGCGTGGAAGTCCCGTGGGCATTGACGTAACCGACAACGTCCGGGGTGACCCCGGCATCCCGCACGGCGTTACGCATCACTCGGAAACCGCCTTCATGCTCAGGTGCGGGTTGAGTCATGTGGTAGGCGTCGCCCGACATGCCGTAACCAGCGATCTCGGCGATGATGGGAGCGCCGCGCCGCCGCGCATGTTCAAGTTCTTCCAGAATCATGATGCCCGCGCCTTCACCGATCACGAAGCCATCCCGATCCCGGTCCCAGGGACGGCTGGCCTTCTCCGGGGCGTCGTTGCGCGTGGAGAGCGCGCGCATCGCCGCGAATCCGCCTACGCCCATGGGCGTAATGGCGGCTTCGGTACCGCCAGCGATCATGACGTCGGCATCGTTGTGCTGAATAATGCGGAAGGAGTCACCTATGGAATGCGCGCTGGTGGTACAAGCGGTAGCTGTAGCCTCGTTCGGCCCCTTGGCGCCATGACGCATCGAGACCTGTCCGGCGGCGAGATTGATAATGGCAGCGGGGATGAAAAATGGCGAAATTTTACGCGGGCCGCCTTCTACCAAAGCAGCGTGTTCCCGTTCGATGATGTCAAAGCCGCCGATACCCGATCCGATGTGCACGCCCACGCGCTCGTCATTCTCGGCAGTGATCTTCAGTTCCGACATTTTCAGCGCTTCATCGGCAGCCGCGATGGCCACATGAATAAAGCGTCCCATTTTCTTGATTTCTTTTTTCTCGATGTA
>Ga0302324_100012074_pt1 | contig 17667 bp, 15 predicted proteins | sample Palsa_T0_1_FD_201949 | JGI IMG/M metagenome (GOLD analysis project Ga0302324, IMG submission 201949) | Peat permafrost microbial communities from Stordalen Mire near Abisko, Sweden - Palsa_T0_1 | ecosystem: Environmental > Terrestrial > Soil > Palsa > Peat permafrost | place: Sweden: Abisko... | reverse complement strand
CACGCGGGTGACGCCGGCTTCCTTCGAACCCAGCATCGATTATGTGGTGACGAAGATTCCGCGCTTCACCTTCGAGAAGTTTCCCGGCGCGGAACCGGTGCTCACGACATCGATGAAATCCGTGGGCGAAGCGATGGCGATCGGCCGCACCTTCGCCGAATCGCTGCAGAAGGCGTTCCGCTCGCTCGAGACGGGGCTCTCGGGTCTCGACGACATCGAATTGTCCTCCGATCCCAATGCGATCCGCGCGGCGCTCGCGCGCACGAGCCCGGATCGCCTCCGCCTCGCCGCCCAGGCGCTGCGGCTCGGCTTTCCGATGGCGGAAATCGCGGCCATCACGCGATACGACCGGTGGTTCCTGGACCAGCTGGCCGACATCGTCGCGATCGAAGCCGATGTCATCCAAAAAGGCTTGCCGCTGGATGCCGCCGGCTGGCGACGCCTGAAGGCGATGGGCTTTTCCGATGCGCGTCTGGCCAAACTCACCGCGCAAAAGGAAAGCGACGTCCACGCGCTGCGCGCGGCGCTGGGCGTCATACCCGTCTTCAAGCGCATCGACACCTGCGCCGCGGAATTCGCGGCACTCACGCCCTACATGTATTCGACTTATGAAGCGCCTGTCGGCGGCAACGTCGAATGCGAAAGCCGTCCCACCGACAAGCGCAAGGTGATCATTCTGGGCGGCGGCCCCAACCGCATCGGCCAGGGGATCGAGTTCGACTATTGCTGCTGTCACGCGGCCTATGCGCTTTCGGCGCGGGGCTTCGAGACCATCATGGTCAATTGCAATCCCGAAACCGTGTCGACGGATTACGACACCTCCGACCGCCTCTATTTCGAGCCGCTGACGGCGGAAGACGTGCTCGAAATCGTGCGCGTCGAACGCTCCAAAGGAACGCTCGCGGGCGTGATCGTGCAATTCGGCGGACAGACCCCCCTCAAGCTCGCCCGCACGCTGGTTGCGGCCGGCGTGCCGATCCTGGGGACCAGCGCCGATGCGATCGACCTGGCGGAAGACCGCAAGCGCTTCCAGGTGCTGCTCAACGAGCTGGGACTGAAGCAACCGCGCAACGCCACGGCGCTGACGGCGGACGAAGCGGTCGCCGCCGCCCGCGAGATCGGCTATCCGGTGATCCTGAGGCCGTCCTATGTGCTGGGCGGCCGCGGCATGGTGGTCGTGCCCGACGAGGCGCAGCTCAAGACGATCGTGCAGTCGGGCGAATTGTTCCGCATCTCGGGCGACAATCCCGTGCTCATCGACGGCTTCCTGCACCACGCCATCGAAGTCGATGTCGATGCGATCGGCGACGGCACGGGCGACGTGTTCATCGCCGGCATCATGGAGCATATCGAGGAAGCGGGCGTGCATTCCGGCGATTCGGCGTGCGCCATCCCGCCCCATTCGCTGAAGCCCGACATCGTGGCCGAGATCGAGCGTCAGACCGAAGCGCTGGCGCGCGCGCTCGACGTGCACGGCCTCATGAACGTGCAATATGCGGTGCAGGACGGCGATATCTATGTGCTCGAGGTCAATCCGCGCGCCAGTCGCACGGTGCCCTTCGTCGCCAAGGCGATCGGCCTGCCGGTGGCCGCGATCGCCGCGCGCGTGATGGCGGGTGAAACGCTGGCGTCGTTCGAATTGCAGCGGCCCGTGCTCGGTCACATCGCCGTCAAGGAAGCGGTGATGCCGTTCGCGCGGTTTCCCGGCGTCGACACGGTGCTGGGACCGGAGATGCGCTCGACCGGCGAGGTGATGGGGCTCGACGAGAATTTCGGCCGCGCCTTCGCCAAGAGCCAGATCGGCGCGGGCGCCAAGCTTCCCTTAAGCGGCACGGTCTTCATCTCGCTCAAGGAAGCCGACAAGCCCTATGCCATCGAATCGGCCAAGGCCCTGCTCGAAATGGGGTTCGACATCATCGCCACCCGCGGCACCGCGAAGTTTCTGGAAGCGGCCGGGCTTGAAGTGCAGATCGTCAACAAGGTTCTCGAAGGCCGGCCCCATATCGTGGACGCGCTCAAGAACGGCGCGGTGCAGCTGGTGTTCAACACGACGGAGGGCACACAGGCGCTCTCCGACTCGCTGTCGATCCGGCGGACGGCGCTCCAGATGAAGGTGCCCTATTACACCACCATGGCCGGGGCGGCGGCCTCCACCCAGGCCATTGCCGCGCTCCGGGCGGGCTCCCTTGAAGTTGCCCCCCTGCAGTCTTACAATTTCGGTTCTGCTCGTTCAGGGTTGGACGAGAAAAGCTAGACGTGGCAAGCACTTAAGGCAAAGCTGAAAGTCCCTGTAGCGGCCGGACCCCGGAAAGGCAGGCCGCAAGGGGTTTCTTTGCCATTGTCGGGATTACGGACGATGGAACGCATACCCATGACGGCCGGGGGCTACAAATCCCTCGAGGACGAGATCACCCACCTGAAAACGGTGGAGCGGCCGGCGATCACCCGCATGATCGAGGAAGCGCGCGCCCATGGCGACCTGTCCGAAAACGCCGAATACCACGCCGCGAAGGAACGCCAGGCCTTCGTCGAAGGCCGCATCGTCGAGCTGGAAGACAAGGTCAGCCGGGCGGACGTCATCGACATCAGCAAGCTCTCGGGCGGCTCGGTGAAGTTCGGCGCGACGGTGACGCTCGTCGACGAAGATACCGACGCCAAGATGAAATATCAGATCGTGGGCGATCACGAATCCGACGCCAAGCGCGGCCGCATTTCGATTTCGTCGCCCATCGCGCGTGCGCTCATCGGCAAATCCAAGGGCGATAGCGTCGAAGTGACGGCGCCCGGCGGCGCGCGGTCCTACGAGATTTTGAAGGTGGAGTTCGTTTAGTAAGCGTCCCTTCAGGCATTAATCGCTCAACCCTCCCCTTGAGGGAGAGTTGAGGCGTCCAAGCGATTCAACGTCAAACAATATCGCTCTGGTTGACGTCACCGAATCCCTCACGTGTGCCGCGCCCCCTCCCCTTGCATCCCGCCACTCCGCGCGCTATACACTGAACCATATGGTTCAGTATACCCAGACCCGCTTCGATGCCTCGTTCGCCGCGCTTTCGGACGCGACAAGGCGCGGCGTTCTGGAACAGCTCGGCCGTGCCGACGCTTCGATCACGGACCTGGCCTCAAAGTTCCACATGACCCTCACGGGCATGAAGAAGCATGTCGGCGTCCTGGAGCAGGCGGGGCTCGTCGCCACGGAAAAGGTCGGGCGCGTGCGGACCTGCAGGCTGGGCTCGCGCCGGTTGGAAGAAGAGGCGGCATGGATCGAGAGCTACCGCCAGCTCTGGAGCGCACGCTTCGACGCGCTGGACAACATTGTCGAGGAACTGAAACGGAAGGAGAAAATCGATGGACACAAGCAGAGAAAGTGAGCCCGCCCCCATGACGGACCGCACGACGGTGGAACGGAAGTCGGAGCGTGAGCTGGTCGTCACGCGAATTTTTAACGGCCCGGCGCGCCTCGTGTTCGAGGCGTGGACCAAACCCGAGCTGCTCAAAAGGTGGTGGGCGCCGAAATCCTTTGGGGTATCCTTCCTTTCCTGCGAGGCGGATGTTCGCGCAGGCGGCACCTACCGTTTCGTGTACGGCCACGCCGCCTCAGAGCAGCCAATGGCGTTTTTCGGCAGGTACATCGAAGTGATACCGAACGCACGTTTCGTCTGGACGAATGACGAAGGCGGCGAAGGCGGCGCCGTCACCACAGTGACCTTCGAAGAAGCAGGTGACGAGACACGGGTCGCCATGCACGACCTCTATCCCTCGAAGGAAGCGCTCGACGGCGCCATCGCCTCAGGAAGTACAGGCGGGTGCTGCGAGTCGTTCGAGCAACTGGACGAGCTCCTCGTCACCCGGGGCGCGGGAGGGTCATGATGTCGTCTGATTGCAGTGACACCACCTGCATTTCGATCTCTTGCAAGAGATCAAAATAATTTCCAGCACGAGACGGTAATATAGTTGGTGTCACCGGAATCCCTGCATTCGCTGTTCCTGCTGGCGTTCATGCTCGTTGCCGCAAAATTGGCGAGTTACATACCGCTGGCAGCATTGGCCGCCGTTCTCGTGGTGGTTTCGTGGAACATGGCCGAGAAGGGTGAATTTATCCGGCTGCTAAGGGATTGGCGCACCGCTTCCGTTCTGGCAGCTACTTTTGGGCTGACGCTTGCAAGGGATTTAACCACCGGCATCATCGCGGGTTGTCTCCTGGCCGCCTTGATCTACTATTCAGTCGCCGCACATCCGCGGCGTGACGAAGGAAACGGCGGCGGCGTTCCAGCGACACCAACTATATTTCGATATTTTGCAAGAGATCAAAATAATTTCCAGCACGAGACGGTAATATAGTTGGCGTCATCGGAATCCCAGAGCCATGCTTTGCAACAGTTGTGGGGCTCGCGCTTACAGCGCGGCCACCTAGAACACCGGGCCGCTATCGTTCATCAGTGCGTACTTGCCGTTCTTATCAACCAAGCTGAAAAAACTTCTGCGGATGGCAAGATCGTGCAGATCGAAACTGGCGATATGATGCAACCCCTTTCCTTTGGTGCTGGGGGACCAAAGCGGCGCACGGATATCCTCCGTGTTTATTTCAACCACCAAGCCCGAAAAATCTAACTTGTAACAGTCTTCCAGGATTTTGTGCTGTTCATCGGGAAAGCTGCTCTTGTATTTCTCATTATATTCCGGCGCGAAATATCGAATGAGGCCAGCTTCTGCAATCGCGATCTCTTGTTTCTCGCTGAGCGAATTGTCCATCACATTGAGGAAGTGTTCGGTGTCCGCTTCACCGCTAATTCCGCTTTTGGTTATGCCGTCTATTGAAGCTAGAAACTGCGCTGGTTGATATTTGAATAGAAACAACATGACTTCGTCGTCGGGTTTACTGGCGCTAAGTTCCGCTAGAATTTGTTGGAGAGTTGAATGGCTGCGTAGCCGGTCTAATGCACTTCGCGTTCCGTCCCCAAAGGCTTGGCCGACATAAACCACTTCAAAATCGCGCACGGTGTCATCGGATACAGAAGTCCATTGAACTAGGATCGTCGCTGGAAAAGAGCGCTCAGGCTCGCCCTGTGCGTTGAAGCCAATTAGCTCCCGATGTGGATACGGCCCCACTTCAACTCGACCTCCATCAGGCGCGCCAGTCTTCATTCGGAATGCGATCCGCTGTTCGTTTCCATCAACGCGACGAACAAAATGTCCTTCCGAAATTTTGGTGCCCGGCCTGAAAGTGTGGGGGTCGAATGACAATCGTGGCCTTCTACAAATCAAATAGATATGGCACTCGGAGGCGGCTTCGGCAAAGCCGGGCGGGCCGTCCGCCTTACGGTGCAGTTGATCCGGTGGAATCATAATCACCGTGCTGGTATGCAAATTCAGGGCGAGTTCCGTGATGTATTTTCTTGGAGGAGCTGCGTCCGCCATGCTCACGCCTTTCAGTTCCGATACGCGTTCCGTGCCAATCTAACACCGGCTCAACTGCTGATCGTGATTTTGATATCGTCCACACTAACTCCCAACGACGAGGCTAACCGGCGCTTCGCCTCTGCAATCGTTAGCGGCTGCTCGTCCTGCTTCGCGAACGCGTGCACTTCTCCAGCACCTAAGCCTTCATCCGCATCCTCCACTCCATCGTCTCTCGGCGGCGAAGCGCCACCCGGCGTGAGCGGGATTTCAGCGATAGATCGGTACTCGAGACCCGCGCCAGCGCCGACATGCGTGACGGGATCGTTGGCGTCGGGGAAGTAAAGCGACAGCCAGATACCGCGACCGGCCTGCATCTGGTAGTCCGCCTTAAGCCGCGCATTGTATGCGCGATCAAAGCGCGCTCGCATGTCGTCGGCAGGGATCAGGTGAATCTTCGCGAAGCGGGGATCGTCGGGATTGTCCACCGATGCCGCGACCACGAAATCTACCTCCTCCAGCGTTGCCCAGCCGTCGTTGGTCTTGTTTCGCGGGAAGGCGATCCAAGTGTCCTGGCTGGTGCGAATAGAGACTGCCTTGCTCACGCCGTTCTTGGTGATACGGCGGACGCTTGACTTGCCGATGCGCGCGATCCGCTCGACCTTATAGCCCTGTCCCTCCAAAGCCTCCACCGCAGCCGAGAACAGGCCGTTGCGATTGACGCGCTTCTCTGGCTTGCCGAAGATGTTCGTCATTTGTTATGTCCTTTGTTTAGAGTTTTATGCGAAAGTTATTCAAGCATCCCGAGAGAGAGGCGTCAATAGGATTTTTGGCTCGTATAAGATGTCAAGAGTAGCGGTGCAATTTGCGTCACATGATGTCATCTATTGACAGCATCATCAAGTTTTGGCACAATCAATTGACAGCAAGTGATTGGGAGCAGCTTTGACCAACGAAATCCGGTGCAAGCGCATCATCAACGGCAAAACCTACAACACCGAGACCGCCGCTCTCCTTGGGCAATGGGAAGACGATATCGCCCCGATTGAACAGGCGCTGTTCAAAACTCGGCATGGTGCCTACTTCCTTTGGACCACGGAACAGCAGGATGACCGCGAATGGATTAGACCGCTGACGGCCGAGGCCGCACAAAAGTGGATGGAGGACAACCGCCCCGATCTTACGGACGTGATAGAGGCAGAATTCGGTGAAGCGCCAGAAGCAGGCGATCCAGAGGCACGGATTACGCTGCGCGTCCCAGAGACCTTGCGCAAACGCATCGCTGCAATCGCGGAACAGCGGGATCAGTCGGTCAACGCGTGGCTCGTTCGCTGCATCGAACGCTGCACCGAAGAAGCAGAGATGGCCCAATGAGCGACACTCCCCGCCTTCAAATCCAACTGGTGCCGCCGCTTGCGTGGGGCCGCAACGTGCGCGCGGTCGTGGCGGGCGATACCTGGGAGGCGCTGCGCTGGCATTTGGGCGCGGCGCAATACCGCCCGCAGTTCCTAAGCATTGACCTTCCCGATCGACCATATCGCGCTGATCTAAAATGCGCGTATTGCAAGACTGAGCAGAAGGCTTTGGATCTCCACGAGCTATGGCACTACGACGATAAGAGCAGGGTGCAACGGCTTATCGGCTTAAAAGCCATCTGTTCCAAATGCCACCTGTCAACGCATTTAGGCTACGCGAACGCCACGGGCCGCACCAAAGAAGCGTTGGCGAACCTTGCGGCCGTCAATGGCTGGACAGCACGGCAGGTGCGAGAACACTACGACCAAACCTTTGTAGATTGGGAAAACCGCGCCAGCACGCAATATGCGCTGGACGTGAGCTACCTTAGTCGCTTCAATATTGGGCCCAACAAGGTCCACATGGACTGGCTGGACAAGCCGCGTTCTTGGGTTGGCAGTCGCATAGATGCGATCATGTGGGCCAAGAAATTGCTCGACTCCGATGCTATCATTGTGGATACGGAAACAACGGGGTTGCTGGACAAGTCCAACGTTGAGGTGATTGAACTCGCGGCCATCACCATGCAGGGCAAGCCGGTGTATCAAGCCACGTTCAGACCGCGTTACAAAATCCCCGGTAGAGTCATCAAGATACATGGCATCACAAACGAGGCTGTGAAATCGGCTCCATCATTTGCCCAAGAGGCAGAAGCAGTCAGCACCGTTCTGCACGGCAAAACCCTTGTCACTTACAATGCCAAGTTTGACCGCGATGTAATCGGGCGCACGTTCAAGCTGTACAAGCTGGAAGGAGTTAGCGCCCGTTGGGAATGCGCCATGCAGACTTATCGCACCTTCGCGCGATCCGGCCCTTACCTTAAACTGCCTTACGGGTCGCACCGAGCGATGGCAGATTGCAAGGCCACGCTTAGGCTTATTCGCAAAATGGCACGGACAACGGCGTAGCTACCGGTTTGGGGTACCCATTCTCCTCTTTGCGCGCCGGGGCAACCAGGCAAGACAAATTGAATCGTCCGAATAATCGGACGATGACGACAAGGGGCAATAGGATGGCCTCCCCCGAAATTCACGGTTGACAATGAACCATTTTGGTTATAGTGTCAACCGTGAAATTCTCCCGGCAGGTCGCAGCCCGCCGGGACGCTCTTTGACATCGTGAAAAAACCACCACCGCAAGGCGCGTTGCCCTGGCACCTCGGCGCGTTCCGAGTGTGTACAAAAGGGCGACGATCCCTGTTCCCATTATTCCCTGTTAATTTCCCTGATCAGCAGGGAATTCGTACTCGGAAAGTTCACCGCCAGGCGATGAGCGCGGAAAGCTCGGCGATCTCCGTGAAACGTCCCTCTGGCGAAAGACGCGCGAGGCCGGCGCGCAGGTCGGCCTCGAAGGCCACGCGCCTGTCACCCAGTTTCTCCGGCGAGGTGGTCGAGAGCGACAAAGCGAGCCCCACAATATCGTCGGCCGAAAGAGCGCGGCGGATCACCACGCCCACGCGTTCGAGTCGCGCGAACGCGGAATCGAGCAGCACCGATTCATGGGAGCGATGCCTGGTGCTTTCCCGCGCCTGGATATGGGACGCCCGGTCGCGGCCATACGTATCGGCGATCTCGTGCAGCAAATCGCGCCAGCCGTTCTCGACGGTTCGGGGATGTTCGTCGTGAAACAATGCGATTGCGCCGCCGGGTGCGACGAGACCATCGAGGATGCGCAAGGTTTCGGACCGCTCCATCCAGTGAAACGAGCGCCCCATCGCGACCAGCCCGAAAGGGCCGATACCCGCCGGCAGATCGAAGGAGCTGGCCTGCAGCAAAGCGAGCGTCACCCCTGCTTCGGCCGCCGCCGCGCCCGCAGCCGCGATCATCTCCGGCTCGGGGTCCACCGCCGTCACCGCCATTGCCTCTTTGGCGAACGGAATGGCGAGAAGGCCCGGTCCGCAACCCAGATCCATCACGGCGTCGCCGGCTGTGAGCCCTGCCCGCTCGACCACGCGCCGGATCAGCGCGTGCGGATAGCCCAGCCTGTAACGCGCGTAAAAAGGCACGGTGGAGCGGAAGCGGCGCGGCTCATAGGCCGGTTCTGGCGCGGTCATGGCGGTCTCGGTTTGATTTGGGGCGCGTGCGACTATACTAGCCGCGGAAGCCCGGCTGGAAACACCAAATGGCGACGATCGCGCTCGTCGACGACGACAAGAACATCCTCACCTCGGTGGGGATGCTGCTTGAACACGAGGGCTATCACGTCCGCGCCTATTCGGACGGCGCCTCGGCCCTCTCCGCATTGTCGGCGAACCCGCCGGACCTGGCGATCCTCGACATCAAGATGCCCCGCATGGACGGCCTCGAATTGCTCAGGCGGCTCAGGCAGGGCGCCGATCTGCCCGTGATCTTCCTCACCTCCAAGGACGAGGAGATCGACGAGCTGATGGGCCTCAACGCCGGCGCCGACGATTATGTGCGCAAACCCTTCTCGCAGCGCCTGCTGCTGGAACGCGTCAAGGCCGTGCTGCGCCGCGCCGAAGCGCATAAGGGCGGTGGCAGCGAGCCCAAGCAGGAAGCGCTGGCGCGCGGCAAGCTCTCGCTCGACCCGCAGCGCCACGAATGCACCTGGGACGGCAAGCCCGTGCGCCTCACCGTCACCGAATTCCTCATCCTGCAATGCCTGGCGCAGCGGCCCGGCTTCGTCAAAAGCCGCGACAATCTGATGGACGCGGCCTATGACGATCAGGTCTATGTGGACGACCGCACCATCGACAGCCACATCAAGCGACTGCGCAAGAAATTCAAAGTGGTGGACGACGATTTCGAGGCCATCGAAACACTCTATGGCGTGGGCTATCGCTATCGCGAAGCCTGACGCCGTCTCGCCTGCATGAACCTTCTGCGCAACAGCAAGATTGTCGGGCGCCGGCGCATTTCCGGCCTGTTGCTGCAGATCGTGCTGTTCAACGCCGCGGCGCTCGTCGTGCTCGTTGCGGGTCTGCTGCTGATCCAGTCGAGCCGCGTCGGCCTGGTCGACGAGCGCATGGCGGGCATCAGGCAGGAGGCGTCGATCGTCGCCGGCGCGCTGGCCGAATACGCCACCGACAAGGACGCGCGCGCCATCGATCCTGACGATGCCGAGCCGCTGCTGCGCGAGCTGATCGCGCCGACCTCGTTGCGGGCGCGGCTCTACGACACCGACGGCAAGCTCGTCATCGATTCGCGCGATTTGCTTGCCCGCAACATCGTGCAGACGGCGGAACTGCCGCCGCTCGATTTCCGGCACCAGGCGAAAGCCGCCATCCGGCACCTTTACGATATCGCGATGGGCGTGCGCCCGTTCACCCGGCTCGCGCCCTATTTCGAGGCAGGCGACAATGGGCGTGTCTATTCCGAAGTGGACGCCGCCCTCAGGGGCGACACGGCGGGCGCCGAGCGCGTGGACGAACAGAACAAGCTCGTGCTCTCGCTCGCCACACCCATCGAGCGTTTCAAGACCATCTATGGCGTGCTGATGGTCTCCACCGAAGGCGGCGACATCGACGATATCCTGCGCCAGGAGCGAGCGAGCCTGATCGGGATTTCGCTGGTCGCTTTCGGCGTGATGCTCGTGTCGTCGCTATATCTGTCCGGCGCCATAGCGCTTCCCGTCCGGCAGCTCGCCGCCGCGGCCGATCGCGTAAAATCGGGCCATGGCGGACGCGAGACGATTCCGGCGCTTGCCGGGCGCAACGACGAAATCGGCGATCTGGCGGCAAGCCTTTCCGCGATGACGCGGGCGCTCTACGACCGCATCGACGCGATCGAACGCTTCGCGGCCGATGTGGCGCATGAGCTCAAGAACCCGCTCACCTCGCTCAAGAGCGCCGTCGAAATGTTCGCGCGCACGCAGGATGAGGCGATGCGCGCGAGCCTGATGGTCATCCTGCGCAACGACATCAGGCGCATCGATCGCCTCATCAGCGACATTTCCGATGCATCGCGCCTCGACGCCGAGCTGAGCCGGGAGACGCGCACGCCCGTCGATCTCGCCCACCTGCTCAATACGATCGTCGAAGTCTATCGGCTCACGCAATTGCCGCGCGGGGTGCAATTGTCGCTCGCGATCGACCTGCCGGCGAAAGCTTATGTGCTCGGCCGCGACGAGCGGATCGGCCAGATTTTCCGCAACCTCATCGACAACGCCATCTCGTTCAGCCCCGACGGTGCCACGGTGAAGATCGCGGCCGCGAGCCACGCCGGCTATGCGCGCGTCACGGTGGCAGACGAAGGTCCGGGCATTCCGCCGGAGAATCTGGAATCGGTGTTCGACCGCTTCTACACGGAGCGCCCCGCCGAACACGGCTTCGGCAAGAATTCCGGCCTCGGCCTCTCCATCGCCCGTCAGATTGCGGAAGGCGTGGGCGGCCGCATCTGGGCGGAGAACTGCGCGCAGCCCATCGGGACGCAGATCGGCGCGCGTTTTACGGTCGAACTGCCGCTGGCGGGCAGAGCCTGAGATGGAGATTAGCGGCGATAGGATGCGCGCGACTTGCTGTTGTTCGCCTCCCCCTGGCGGGGAGGCCGGAGAGCCGAGCGCTCTTGCGCGAGGTGATCCGGGTGGGGGGATTCCCACCCGCGCCACCCCCACCCCAAACCCATGCCGCGTTTCGACCTCCCCGCAAGGGGGAGGTGAAGCGCAGACCAAAGCAAACGGAGCAATACCGTGAGCGAGGTCGCACCCACCAACATCCATGCCGGTTGCGTTTTGCTCGGTCATGCGGGCGACGCGTTCGGGGCGCCGTGGGATGCAGGCGTGCTGCTCCTGGGCGACAGCGGCGCGGGCAAATCCGACCTCGCGCTTCGCCTGATCGAGCGTGGCGCGGTGCTGGTGGCGGACGACCGCTGCGAATTGTTCCTGCGCGACGAGGCGCTTTGGGCGCGGGCGCCTGCCGTTCTCGCCGGCCTTATCGAACTGCGCGGGGTGGGCATTGTGGCTCTGCCCCATGCGGCCGAAGCGCGCATCGCCCTGGCGGTGCAGCTGGTCGCAAGGGAAGCCGTGCCGCGCCTGCCCGAGCCCACCCGCTTCGTGCCGCCGGAAATCCTCGGCGTATCGTCCGGTCTTTGGCCGCCCCTGATCGCGCTCGCGTCGTTCGAAGCCTCGGCACCCGCGAAAATCGCCGCGGCGGTTGCAGCCTTCGCAGGCGGGCTTTTCCGCGACACCGCACCTTAAGGCCTTTTCTGGCGGCAAAGGATCGCTATCTTCCGCACCCCTAGGGGCACAAAGACACATGATCGGCATCGTCATCGTTACCCACGGCCGTCTCGCGCAGGAGATCATCGCCGCCATGGAGCATATGGTGGGACCCCAGACCCATCTGCGCGCGGTCAGCATCGGCCCCGAAGACGACATCGAACGCCGCCAGCGCGAGATCGCCGCCGCGGTCAAATCCGTCGATCTGGGCGACGGTGTTGTGATCGCCACCGATATGTATGGCGGCACGCCCTGCAATCTGGCGCTCACCTGCCTCCAGCGCAGCAAAACCGAGGTTCTGGCGGGCGCCAATCTGCCGAGCCTCATCAAGCTCATCGATATCCGCAACAAATATCCGCTCGAACAGGCGGTCGCCCTGGCGATCGAGGCCGGCCGCAAATATATGCGCGCCGGATCCACCGACCTCCTCGATGGACCATGACGGCATGGCAGAACCCGAGCGGTGCTGCGCCCGCGCGAAGATCGTCAACAAGAAGGGACTGCACGCCCGCGCCTCCGCGAAGATCGTAGAAGCCGCGGCCCGCTTTCAATCCACCGTCATCGTGACGAAGGACGGCCAAAGCGTGGACGCGCGTTCCATCATGGGCCTCATGATGCTGGCGGCGAGTCTGGGCAGCGAGATCGAAATCGACGCGAGCGGACCCGACGCCGAAGCGGCACTCACCGCCATCCTCGCACTCGTCGACGCGAAATTCGGCGAGGATTGACAGCCGCAAAGGCCTCTCACCAGCCGCTTCACGATGACGGTGTATACCAGATGGGCGAGCCCCAGGCGCGCTCCTACAGGGTTGCGTGGCCGTTGTCTGGCAATGGCAGATTGCGTTTGACGGCAAGATAGGTCGTCCAGCGCGGCGTCGGAATTTCGAGCGCACGCGCATAATAGACGGCCGGCTTCGACGCATCGAACTCAGGGTCGGTCCATACCGCCGAAAGCTGAGTGGTCCCGATCGTGTTCTTGTACGTCGCCGTCTTCAGGTCGACCGTATCGCCCACCGGCGGCGCATGGCCGGTTTTGGGATCCGGCTTGCGGCCGCCTGAGAGCGCCACATCGAAGACCTTTTCCCGGTAGTCATTGCCTTCCGTCCAGATCTTGACGATCTGGACGCGATCAAGATTGGCGCCGTTCGGATCCTTGAGCGCCCAGACGACGAAATGCGGTGCTTTCGCCGAACCCGGCTTCACCGGCAAATCGCCACCCATCGGTACGCCTTGCGCATAAGCCGTGGCGACCCAGTTCGGATCGCCGGCCAGACTATCCTTGTAGTTCCACCCGCCGAAGAAGCGGATTCGCATCCGCGTTCCCGAGGTGGCGAAGGTTTCCTTGCGGCGGAACGCGGCGAAGATAGATGGGCGCGTATTTTCCTCCGCCCAAACACCGGTCAGTCCGCCGGAACCGAAATCCGTGGGATCGTTGTATTTGCCGGGTTTGTAAGGCATCGGCCGCACATAGGGCGTGGGTCGCACCTGTGTTTTGGCATCGCCGCCGGGCAAAGAGTCGTTGTCGACCGCAAACAAGGGCGCCGTTTGCGGCGTCAGGACTTTCTTCGCAGCCTCGCGAGCGGGAAGGGTTTTGTCGTTGGTGGGGTCGACGCCGAAAATGCCGCCAGCATAAGCGTTTTCCGATGAGGTGCTCAGGCCGTTGTGATAGTCGGTAGCACCGACGAAACCGAGCTTGTACGGATTGACGCCGATTTTCTGTTGCAGGATAAGGCCGCGACCTTCCGCCTGACGCACATAGGAACCATTGGGATCGCTTTTGACCGTTCCCAGAAGCAGTTTGTCCATCACCTCGAAATTGGCGAATTCATCGGCGGGAGAAATCGCCGGAATCGTCTCCGAACCGCCCTTGTTCTGATAGATCTCGGCCAATGGCTCGTTGGTCACACGGCGCTGCGCATAGGCTTCGTCGATCGGCCGGCCGTCGCTGTTGACCCAATCGAACATGAGGCCGCCGCTGGCGTTCGAATTATGCGGAATGTCGATTGCGTCGATTCCTGTGGAGCGTACGCGCTCGAGATAGGTCCACAGATCTTCGGGGCGCTGCGAATCGTCCGACGTGAAAGGCAGCGGCGCATGATCGCCGCTGAAAATCACATTGCGGTGCAAATTGTACCGGCTCTGCGGCATGCTCGTCCATTCATAGGCGATGAAGGTGGTGAACTTACCCGGCTCGTAGTTTTTGTTCGCCGTCGCCACTTCCTGTTGCCAGGCGTCTTCCCGCGCTTCCTGGACACCGGGGAAATCCGGCAGTTTTGTCTTGCCGGCGAGCTTGCGAACGAGGAAGCCAAACCCCAGTGCGTGATTGCGCGCGATGGCCTGCCCGGTTTTCGTTTTTGCGAAATCGCTGTTGGGGTCGTCGACCTGTCGCATCACGCCCATATATTCGGAATGGTCGGTCACTGCGAGAAAATCAAGCGGAACATCACGGTGCACCTGGTTTCCATTCCAGGTGACGGTTTCTCCCTTAGCAAATCGATAGGCATCGTCGGGTGTCGTCCTGGTGCCGAACGACCAGGCGTCGAACGAGAAGCTCGTATGCAGATGCAGATCGCCGAAGAGCGCCTGTCGCTTCGCGGGATCTGGCGAGTCCGCGTATGCTGGAACAAAGGCGATATTCGCGCAGCAGGTGGCGAGCAACGCCGACACGAAGATTGACCGAGATCGCGACATGTGTTTCCCCTCACTTAAGTTAGGATTGTTGACAGCTTCGATTCCCTGATTTCCTGGACGAACATCAATTGGCCGCCGTTTCGTTCACGACGCCGGCGTGTACCAGATGGGCGATCCCCAGGCGCGTTCCTGCAATGTTGCGTGCCCGTTATCGGGCAATGGCAGATTGCGTTTGACGGCGAGATAGGTCGTCCAGCGCGGCGTCGGGATTTCGAGTGCGCGCGCATAATAGACTGCTGGTTTCGACGCATCGAATTCGGGATCGGTCCATACCGCCGAAAGCTGCGTCGCCCCGATTGTATTCTTGTAGGTTGCCGTCTTGAGATCGACCGTGTCGCCTACTGGCGGTGCATGGCCGGTCTTGGGATCCGGCTTGCGGCCGCCGGACAGGACGACATCGAATATCTTCTCCTGATAACTGTTTCCAACTGTCCAGATTTTGATGACCTGCACGCGATCGAGATTGGCTCCATTCGGATCTTTAACGGCCCAGACGACGAAGCGCGGCGCTTTGCTTGTCTCGGGTTTCGCCGGCAAATCACCGCCCATGGGCACGCCCTCGGCATAGGCGGCGGCAACCCAGTTCGGATCGCCCGCCAGATTGTCTTTGTAGTTCCAGCCGCCGAAGAAGCGGATGCGCATACGCGTCCCCGAGGTGGCAAAGGTTTCCTTGCGGCGAAACGCGGCGAAGATCGACGGCCTGGTGTTTTCTTCGGCCCACACGCCGGTCAGTCCACCGGATCCAAAATCCGTGGGATCGGTAAACTTGCCAGAATTGTACGGCATCGGACGTACTTTGACTTCCGGTCGCAGCTGCCCCGCCAGCCCGCCACCTGGTTCGTCATCGGAGGTGTTGAAACTCAGCGCCGGCTGCGGAGTCAGGGCTTTCTTGGCCGCATCGCGATCGGGCAGCGTCACGGCAGGATCTACGCCGAAAGCGCCACCCGCAAACGCATTCTCCGAAGATGTGCTCAGGCCGTTGTGGAAATCCGTCGCGCCAACGAAGCCGAGCTTGTAAGGATTGACACCGAGCTTTTGTTGCAGAATGAGGCCGCGCCCTTCGGCCTGACGCACATAGCTGCCATTGGGATCGCTTTTCACGCTCCCGATGAGAAGCTTGTCCATCACTTCGAAATTGGCGAATTCGTCGGCCGGAGAAACTTCCGGGATCGTCTCCGAACTACCCTTGCTTTGATATATTTCGGTGAGAGGTTCGTTCGTCACGCGGCGTTGGGCATAGGCCTCGTCGATAGGCCGACCGTCGCTATTGACCCAATCGAACATGAGGCCGCCACTGGCGTTGGCATTGTGCGGAATGTCGATCGCATCGATGCCCGACGCTCTCACGCGCTCGAGATAGGTCCAGAGATCTTCGGGGCGCTGGGAATCGTCCGACGTGAAAGGCAGCGGTGCATGATCGCCGCTGAAGATCACATTGCGATGCAAATTATATCGCATTTGCGGCATGCTCGTCCATTCATAGGCGAGGAAGGTGGTGAACTTGCCGGGTTCGTAATTCTTGTTGGCTGCAGCAATTTCCTGCTGCCAGGCGTCTACGCGCGCCGCATGCACGCCGGGAAATTCCGGCAACTTCGTTTTACCCGCGAGGATACGTGCTACGAATGTCATCCCTTCCAAATGGTTCTTTGCAATCGCCTTGCCTTCTTTCGTCTGCGCGAACGCGCTGTTGGGATCATCGAGCTGCCGCATCACGCCCATATATTCGGAATGATCCGTCACCGCGGTGAAATCGAGCGGCACGTCGCGATGGACCTGCTTGCCTCGATAAGGAATCGTCTCGCCTTTCGCGAAACGGTAGGCTTCGTCGGGCGTCGTTTCGGTGCCCATCATCGACCATGCGTCGAACGAAAAACTCGTATGCAGGTGCAAATCGCCGAAAAAGACCCGCCGGGCCGCCAGATTTGACTGGTCCGCCAGCGCGGGCTCCGTGATGAAGCCCGCACAAACCGTCGCCAGCAACGTCGATACGAAGATTGAACGATTCTTGGACATGATCCCACCAATGATGATTTCAGTAGTTGAACTTCAGGGTTCCGCCGACGACACGCGGGTCACCGAGTAGCACGCCGATCGCGCCCGAGTTGAACGACACGGCGCCGCTGGTGACGGTGTAATTGGTGTTCGTTGCGTTGAGCGCCCAGACCGATAAATCCCACCGACCGTCGCCCGTGCGCACGCCGGCGCGCAGATTGAGCAGGCCGTAGCCCGGAACGCTCGAATAGATCGAATCGTTCACGGCGCTCTGATAGCTGGACCGATAGCTCACATCTGCGCCGAGATACCCGATGAGCTCATTGCTTTGCCACTGACCGACCGTCCGGTCGTACTCCCCACCAGCGGAGAGCGCGAACCTCGAAACTGCGGGCAGCACGCCGCCGCTCAGATTGCAGGACGGCTGATCCAGCTTTTCGATCGGACATGGCGCGTTGGGATAGGACACATAAATCGCATCCGTGTAAGCGAGCGAGAGATAGGTCGAAAGCCCATCGAACGGCGTGGCGCGGATATCGGCCTCGAAACCGCGCGACCGTACGCTCGGAATATTCGCGATATAGGTGACGATCGCTCCTGAGGTGGTGACGAGCGTGGTCTGATAGTTCGAGTCATTTTCCCAGAAAGCATCCGCGTTGAACACAAGATGATTCTGGAGCAGTGTCGTTTTGAACCCGACTTCGTAGTCATCGATTTCTTCGGGGGCCACGACACGCGGGACGCCGGTCGGCAGATTTGTAAGGTTCAGGCCACCCGATTTGCTGCCATGGGAATAAGTTGCATAGGCGTTCAGATCGTCCGTGAAGCGATAGGTCAAAGACGCCATGCCACCGAGCAGGCCGTCTGACGTGTGAGCCTTGTACGATTCCACGGGCCCGA
>Ga0302324_100012072_pt1 | contig 17668 bp, 15 predicted proteins | sample Palsa_T0_1_FD_201949 | JGI IMG/M metagenome (GOLD analysis project Ga0302324, IMG submission 201949) | Peat permafrost microbial communities from Stordalen Mire near Abisko, Sweden - Palsa_T0_1 | ecosystem: Environmental > Terrestrial > Soil > Palsa > Peat permafrost | place: Sweden: Abisko... | reverse complement strand
GCCGCTTCGCCCTTGGCGGTTGAGCGAACGAAGTTGTATGCAGCGAGATTCGGGCCGGTGGAGACGTCATACCATGTCATGAACCAGAAGCCCGGCACGTTGATGGGCATAGTGTCGGACTGCCACAGGCCGCCCTTGCGCCACGCCGGATCGTTCGGCGTCCGCTCAATCATGGCGCCGCCGGTGTCGACGGGCATCTTGTCGGCGAAGATGCCGCGAGGGCCATCCACAGCGGCGATGATGTCCTTCTCCGGCAGGTGCAGGTAGGCCGCCGCCCAGTCGATAGGAGGCATCTGCGGTGCGAGGTCGAACATCTTCGAGGCGTTGACGAGATCGGCCTGCGGGGTGTCCTTGGGGAACATCGGACGGACCTGATTCTGCTCGCCGTAGATCCAGTCGATGAAAAGCATCTGCACGGCACCACCGCGATACCAGTTGCCCTGCTCGTTATAGGGGCCAACCTTGCCGACGCCCGCGCCGAAGCTTTGCGGGATGATGGTGGTCAGGGCCTTGTTGCCCAGCGATGCTGCAGCAAGCTGCCACTCGGCGGTCGAGGAGCAGCCGATCAGGCCGATCTTGCCGCTGGACCACGGCTGCGCGGACATCCAGGTGAACTGGTCGTCGGCGTCCGAGAGCGGAGCGCCGAGGATGTCGTAGTTGCCCTCGGAGAAGAAGTGGCCGCGCTCGTTCATCTCTACAAGCACGTAGCCGCGCTTTACGGCGTCGAGCTCCTGCGACATGTCGCGGAAGGTGCCCAGCCGCACATCCCAGAAGTTGAAGTTGTAAGGCGTACGGCTGAAGATGATGGGATATTTTTTGCTGGTGTCCTTGGGCCGGTAGATGTCTGCTGCCATGCGGACACCATCCTTCATGGGCACCATCACCTTGCGGTCTATGATGGCGACATCTTCAAGCTGTTTCTCGATGGCCTCGCGCTTTGCGATGAGAGCTTTCGTCTGCTCGGGCGTGAGCTGTGGCCGCTGTGCAACGGCTAGGGCAGTGATGGCGAGGAGGGTGCAGAGAGCAGACAGGCGCATTCGGTTCGTCCTTCAATTAAAGCGGATTGATTCGAGCGTAACAGGGAAGACGCATCGCAAATACGAAGGGTTTCGCAAAAGCCTGAAACTTTGACTCGGCTTTTAATGGAAGGCGCTGCTACTCTACGAAGGCAGGGAGGACATACATGCTGGACGTTCATCCGCCGGAGGAGAAGATTCACGGGTTCAAGGATTTTCTGTTGCATCTGTTCACGATCACGGTAGGCTTACTGATTGCGCTGGCGCTGGAGGGTTGCGTGGAGCGGTGGCATCATCGCGAACTGCGCGACGAGGCCGATGCGAACATGAAGCAGGAGATTCGGGACAACACGCAGGAGATCGCCACGATGCGATCGAATATTGCGAAGGAAGAGAAGAGTCTGACCAGTGCACTGCAGTTTTTGCAGGCGCGCAGGGAGAATAAGGCGTATGACATCAGCTCGATCAGCCTGAGCTTTTCGTTCGGTGACCTGAGCGATGCAAGCTGGCGAACGGCATCGGCAACCGGGGCTCTGAACTACATGGACTATTCCCATGTTCAGCGGTATGCCTCGGCGTATCAGTTGCAGGATAAGTTTGATGTGCTGCAACTGCAGACGTTCAATGACTTCCTGCAGCTACAGTCCTATGCCGTGAATGGGTTCAACCCAGAGAAGGTGACTCCACAGGAAGCGGCCGCTGCGGCTGTGGAGGTACGTCGTGCATTGGCGCGGTTGAAGGCTCTGGATCAGTTCGGCGATGCCTTGAGCAAGGACTACGACAACGCGCTGAAGAGGAATTAGGCAGGATCAGCCGGTGTTGCGAAGCCCTGCACTGATGCCGTTGATGGTCGCGGAGATGGCGCGGTCGAGTTCGGGGGAGACAGGTTCTCCGTTAGCTACAGCGGTGCGCTTGCGGCGGATGAGTTCGACCTGAATCAAGCTCATCGGATCGACATAGGGGTTCCGCAGGCGGATCGAGCGCTCGAGCACTGGATTGGTCTGGAGCAGCGCCTTCTGCTTCGTAATCTCGAGGATCATGCGGTTGGTCAGGTTGAACTCTGCCTCCAGCGTAGCGAAGACGCGATCACGCAGAGCTTCATCTTCGACGAGCGAGGCGTACAGGCGAGCGATGCCGAAGTCGGCTTTCGCGAGCGCCATCTCGACGTTGCGGACCATGTCGAGAAAGAGCGGGAAGTCGCGGGCCATCGTCTGGAGCTGCGCTAGACCGTCGGGTACGGTCTGGATGAACTGATTGAGCGCGTGGCCTACGCCGAAGTAAGCGGGCACCAGTTGGCGAGACTGCATCCAGCCGAAGACCCACGGGATGGCGCGGAGGTCGGCCATGGATTTTTTGCCGCTGCGCTTCGCAGGCCGCGAACCGAGCCGCGCATGTTCGAGTTCAGCGACCGGCGTAGCCTGCTCGAAGTAGATGAAGGTCTCGGGGTTGTCGACGATCTGTTCGCGATAGAACGCATAGGACGTAGCCGAAAGCTGGTCGAGTGCGGCCTCCCACTCAGGCAGGATCTCGCCGGTAAGGTGAGGAGTCGCGGCACCGCGCTGCGTCACGGCATCGGGCCGCGCAAGCGCATCGAGCGAGGCGGCGATCATCAGCTCAAGATTGCGCTCAGCGAGGACGACGTCGGAGTACTTCCAGTTCAGCACCTCGCCCTGTTCGGTGATGCGGAGTTCGCCGGTAAAGCTGTCCATGGGTTGCGCGAAGATGGCGCGGTGCGTAGGGCCTCCGCCACGGCCCACAGTTCCTCCGCGACCGTGAAACAGACGCAGCGTAACGCTGCACTCGCATGCCACCTGGTGCAACGCGCGGTGTGCCTTCCATATCTCCCACGTGCTGGTCATCATGCCGCCGTCTTTGTTGGAGTCGGAGTAGCCAAGCATGACCTCCTGACGATGGTTCCAGCTCGCAAGCACCGGCTGGTAGGCCTCGCTGGTCCATAGCTCGCGCATGATTGCGGGTGCGTTCTGCAGATCTTCGATGGACTCAAAGAGTGGTACGGGCTGCAGTCCGGGATCTTCTCCGTTGGCTTCAACGGTGACTCCGCCAAGGCGCGCCAGCCACAGGACGTGCAGGACATCTTCGGCGCTGGTTGCTCCGCTGATGACGTACTGACGAATGGATTCGGGGCAGTGGATTCGCTTGAGTTCGGCGATAGTACGGAAGGTGTCGAGCACCTCAGCCGTCTGCTCGCTCAGCGCTGCGGGCAGCGTAAGCGGTTGCGCCGAATCGACCGGCCGCCACGCGGAGATCTCCGCGATGGCGGCGGCGTGAACGCGAGCGTGCTGGCGGATGTCCAGCGTTTGGAGGTGCAGGCCGTAGGTGCGCACCTCGATCAGCAGAGGGTCGATGAGCATCTCGGCGAGCCGACTACCGTGATGCTCGATGAGGCTGTCGCGGAGGGTGGTGAGGTCCGAGAGCAGGTCAGCGGCGCGTGTGTACGGAGCGAGTGCCGGACTAGGCGGCAGCGGTACGGCGGATTGCGGCGTGGTCCCTAACCGCATCATGATGCAGCCGATGAGGAGGCGAATGGACTCGTGGGGGAAGCGCTCTTCAAGGGCGCTCTGTCCGGCGGTGCGTAGTTGCGCGAGATACCGGTCAAGAAGCTCGGTAAGCCGGGCAGAGACCGGAACCTGCTGTGTCGAGCTGGCAAGCTGCTGAAAGATATTTTGCAAACGGCGGCTGTAGTGCGTGAGCAGCAGACTGTGAGCCATAGCGAGAGCTTCGCGCGTAGCCTCCGGAGTCACGAAGGGGTTGCCGTCGCGGTCGCCGCCGATCCACGAACCAAATTGAATGAGTTGAGGTAGATCAGCGATGCACGGATGAGCAGAAGCACTTGTCTCTGCTTTTAAATTTGTAACTGAAGAAGTTTCTTTTTCGCTGGGGTACTCGGCGGCCAGCGCGGCAGCCACCTCACCATAAAGTACGGGAAGCGTGTCGAAGAGGCTGGACTCGTAGTAGTCGAGCGCCATGCGGATCTCGTCGCGAACGGTGGGCCGTGCACTGCGAACGTCGTCGGTCTGCCACAGAGCGGTGATCTCGGCGACCAGATCGCGCTCCAGGGCCTCCATCTGTGGCTCGGGAACGGGGATACGGTCGAGATGTTCGAGGAGATCGGAGATGCGGCGGCGCTTGAACATGACGCTGCGTCGGGCCACCTCCGTAGGGTGTGCCGTGAAGACGGGGGAGACGCAGACGCGACGCAGCAGCGCGTAAGCCTCGTCGGCGGTGACGCCGGCTCCGCGCAGACGGCGGAGGGTTCCGCGAAGGTCGCCGCGTTGGGTGGAGGCCGCACTCTGGTTGAGCTGCAGCGAGAGACGCCGTCGCTTACGGTGGTTGGTCTCAGCCAGGTTGATGAGTTCGAAGTAGAAGCTGAAGGCGCGCGCAAGCTGGTAGACCGTGTGCAGGTCGTCGGAGTAGGTATGGATACGCGCGAGGGCTTGCTGGAGATGCGCGGTGGCTGAGGCAGGGTCTGCGACTCCACTCTGCGGAGCTTCGGCCTCGCGGCGGGCGATGGCAATGCGGCGAAGAGCTTCGACGGCGTCGTAAAGTGGCTCGCCCGCCTGCTCGCGGAGGACTTCGCCCAGCAGCGCGCCAAGGGAGCGGACGTCACGGCGAAGCGGAGCCTCTTTTAGCTCGCCAGTCGGGGCTTGGAGTTCGGCAAGGCGCTGGGGCCAATCAGTTGGAGACCAAAGAGACGACATGATTGATTATGCCTTGGAAGGGGGTGGAAGAGCTTGAGATGCTTCGGCGGACACTGTCTGAAACCGGCATTGTGCACGTGTTCGATGGGGTGAAGGGGGACGCGGCGAGGAAGACTTAGCGCTTGCGCCACGCGAACTTCAGCGCGGACCAGTCGTCGTCGACGGAGCACACCTTATAGTCAACCAACCCCGCAGCCAGCGCATGGTCGCGTACATGATTCTGGTTGAAGTCAACGTGGCGTTTGCCGCTGCGTTTGGGGTGCAAGATCCATACGGAGGCTTGCTTCGGCAGGCGAACGGTGAGCAGATCGAGGGTAGCGGCAAGGTCTTCGAGTGAACGGATGAAGCAGAGAGCGAGGTTGCTCTTTGGACTAAGACGAGAGGTAAAGCTGGTGTTGTCCGGCAGCTCGCCGAGGAGCTCTTCGAATCCATCGGGCGGGGCGATAAGAGCAATCTGCATATCGCTGGCGATACCCAACTTCTTTATAAGAGAGGTCGTTGAAAAATCGCGCGGAGTCAAAATGGCGGGTGTCGAGGGTGGGTCGCGAAGCACTGCAGCGAGAGCTTGTGGAGCTTTGATCCAGGAGCTAAAACGGGCATCGGGGAGTTCAGCTCGGATGGAGTCGATCTTTTCCGGCAGACCACCGGCGAAGAGAATCGGGATGTGGCGTGCAGACTTACTGGTGCGCAGGGCAACGCTAATCTCGCGGGAGCGGGAGGGAAGCTGATCGAGGTCGAGCACCAGCACGGCAGGGGATAGGCGCGCTAGTTCGCCGATGACGCCCGAGATCTTGACCAGAGGTGCTGCATCGATCTGGAGACCGCTACGCTTGAGCGCGGCGGCCTTCTTGTCGATATCTTCGCACCAGGAGATGAGCTTGATGGTTCGCATTCTGTTTGTAGAAGGTTGACACGGTGGGGCCTGAAAAGACTGGACTTCGATAAGTAAAGTCTGCACAGAAACAGCGACCAGCATCTACATCACGTGCGCGAGCTTCTCCAGCTCAGCCTGCAGGCACTTTATCGAACAGCCGATGGCCTCCATGCGGGCGGTGGCTTTGCGGGCGTCTTGCGTGGAGACGCCATAGCCTCGGGCGACCAGGAAGCTGCTGATCAGATCGGCCGCCTGCCAGGAGTCGAGGCCGGACTTCATCAGCTCTTCGCGCAGACCAGTCAGATCAGCCTCGGAGAACACCTCAACGTGGCTTTTTCCTGTCTCCGACATGCCGCTCCTTTTATACGATCAGCGCCGCGACGCTTATCTTGTTAGACGAGCCTCAGATACTCCCGGCTACAGCTTTCCTGGATAAAGTATCGCTGCGCCTTGGGATTGCGTCGACTGAATACTCTTACGAAGAGTTGACGCGGGAAGTTTCAAGGTTACTTGTGCTATAAAGCTCGATCGACCAGCAGAATGGGGATTCCGGCGACGATTGGATAGCGGCGCGCACACCCATCGCAGCGAAGGAAATCGGCCTCCGCCTGCAGGCTGTGCCGGCACGCTGGGCACGCTAGCCAACGCAAATCGTTTGCTTTCAGTGTCGCTGGGCTCATGCTCCTATCTTAGAGGCAGGACGCGGGGACAACGAGCGCGATACCATAGAGACGATGACAAAAACTCCGCAAATTTTAGATGGTATTGCGATTGCAGGGCAGATCAAGGCAGAGGTCGCGGTTGAGGTGCAGCAACTGGCAGACCGTGGGATCACCCCGGGCCTTGCCGTGATTCTGGTAGGCGACGTGCCAGCTTCTCAGATCTACGTGCGCAGCAAGGTGAAGACCTGCGGCGAGCTGGGCATCTTCAGCGAGATGCTGACACCGCCCGACAACATCACCACCGACGAGATGCTGGCACTGGTAGAGGGGCTGAACGAGCGCGAGGACATCGACGGAATCCTGATTCAGCTTCCGCTGCCGAAGCATGTCGATACCAAGCGGCTGCTGGAGGCAGTGTCGCCCGATAAGGATGTGGACGGCTTCCATCCCGTCAATGTCGGTCGGTTGCAGAGCGGACAGCCAGGCCTCGCTCCATGCACGCCGGCGGGAATCATGGAGATTCTCAGGCGCAGTGGACTGCCGGTTGCCGGACAGAATGCGGTGGTCGTCGGACGGTCGGATATTGTAGGCAAGCCCGCGGCGATGATGCTGCTGAATGCTTCGGCCACGGTGACGGTATGCCACAGCAAGACCGTCGATCTGGCGAGTTTTACGCGGCAGGCGGATCTGTTGGTAGCAGCGATAGGCCGGCCGGGATTCGTCACTGCGGAGATGGTGAAACCTGGCGCGACCCTGATCGATGTCGGAATCAACCGCGTAACGGATGCGGCCGATGTGGAGCAGTTCTTCGCAGGCGATGCTGCGCGGGCGGCGACCTTCGCCAAGCGCGGGTCAGTCGTAGTGGGGGACATTCATCCTGCGGCGTTTGCGATTGCGGGTGCGTACACGCCGGTTCCCGGTGGTGTGGGTGCGCTGACGATTGCGATGCTGATGCAGAATACCGTCACGGCGGCGAAGCTGCGGCGCGGAATCTCTGCTGAAAAAGTCGCCACAGCGATCCAGGAGAAGAACTAGCCGCCATGCTACGCGTTGGCCTCACCGGCGGGCTGGGTAGTGGAAAGTCCACCGCGGCGAGATTGTTTGCGGCGCTCGGCGCTCATGTGCTGCAGTCCGATGCGATCGGGCGTGAGCTGATGGAGCCGGGCCACGCGGTCTATGCGGACATCGTCGCTCACTTTGGGGACGATGTAGTGGTGCCTGATCGAACCTTGGACCGCAAAGCGCTCGCGCGAATCGCCTTTGTTGACGGACGCGTCGAGGAGCTGAACGCAATCGTGCATCCCGCGGTGATTGCCCGACAGATGAAGCTGAGCGAAGAGATCTTTACCAGGGACGCCCATGCGGTGGTGATCGTGGAGTCTGCGCTGATCTTTGAAGCTAGCTACGGCGAAGCGAATCGCGCCGTAGCCAGCTCGGGCGAGGGTGCGCGTGCTACGCGATGGTCAAGCCGATTCGACAGAATCATCCTCGTCACCGCACCGGAGGCTGTGAAGATTGCGAGGTTCGTGGCTCGCTCCAGCGCAGGCGGAGAGTTGACTCCTGCGCATCGGGCTGAGCTGGAGGCCGAGGCGCAACGACGCCTTGCGCGGCAGACTCCAGACGAACAAAAAAGTTCACTCTGCGACTATGTTCTGACCAACGGCGGCGCGCTCTCAGAGCTGGAGTGGCAGGTGGATCAGCTCTGGCCGATCCTGCAGGCTGCTGCTGGCTGAGCGTCTCGTGCGTTGCGCGAATCCCTGACTTAGGCGCAGGCCGGGCTCATTGCAGCCCACTGAAAGGCAAACGCAGCTTTTCGACTCGATGACGCGCACGGGCCGCGGTTGCAGGAAGCGCTCTGTCTTTTTTACGTCCCAGCATGATGCATTTTGCTCCACTGCCGATGAAGGGGTTGTGCCAGAGACGCACACTTTAGTAAGGGATGGGGAGACAGAAAGATGATCCGGCAAGCGATAAATTGCGATATATGCGCAGCAGAGAAGCTGGCGAGTACCTACTGGTTCGTCGCCTATGAGCAGGGTGGCGAGTTGAAGCTGCGCGGATGGGAGTCGCCCCAGAACTCGCGCAAAAACGCGAAGCATCTGTGCGGCCAGAAGTGCGCGCAGCGGCTCATCGCGAACTTCCTCGCCACGCTGACCGAGAATGGCCACGGCCTCGAGCAGGGCAAGGAGGCACCTTTGGACGCCATCGAGCAGGCAGCGATGAACGACAGCAGGATGGAGGTCTCCCAACGCTCCGAACGGCACGAGCACTCTGAAAAGCCCGAAGCCACAGACCGGCACGACCGCACCGATCGCTCGCTGATCGGACGCGCCGCCATCGATAGCGGCTCGATTGGAGCCGACTCCTGGGCTGGTCCGGTAAGGCCGAAGGAGGAGTCGTGGGAGGCGCAGAACAAGCTGCGGACCGAGCGCGAGAGCTTCCTGAACGCGACTCGCTCGAAGCTGCCCAGCCGTCTGCAGCGGATGGCCTGAGCGTAGGTATGCCGCTCTGGAGCCTGCTGCGCCTGAGCGGCGATCTCTAAAGCCAGAGCAGCACTCCACTGGTATTCTCCATCCATTCGCCGACAGTTTTGCTTGCACGTTGAAGTGGGTCGCGGCCACCTCAACGTGCACTTCCTCTCTTGTCCGGATGAAGCGGAGAGCTTTTCTGCAGTCGATAACCCATTGAAACTAAGGAGTCGTTGAAGCTTCACGACCACACAGATCGTTTCGCTCGATACAATCGTTAGTGTCGGCAGACTACGGTCTGCTATTTAAAAGACCAGGTCGTGAACACAATGAAACTGCGTCCCGTTCTGCTTGTCATTCTTCTTCTCTCCGGCTTTTATTACCTGACGACACATGTCGGATCGACGGGTACGTTCGCTCCCTTGCTGCATCGCGTGGCACCGGCAGAGCCAGCTACGACTACGGCGGCGGTGAAGGGCCCGCTGGGAGACTTCGAGCTAACCCAGGCGAATGCTGCGCCCGCCTACGACTCCGAGGAACAACAAAATATCGCCGTCTACAAAAAGGCGCTGCCTTCCGTGGTGAACATCACCTCGACGGCGGTGGCGTTCGACTTTTTTTATGGGCCGGTTCCGCAGCAGGGGCAGGGATCAGGCTTCATCCTGAATAAAGATGGACTGATCCTGACGAACAATCACGTGATCGACAATGCGCAGCGGGTCGAGGTGATGCTCTCGGACAAACATAAGTACAAGGCGACCGTCATGGGCGTGGACAAAAATCACGACCTTGCGCTGCTGAAGATCAATGCTCCGAACCTTGTGCCCGCAACGCTGTCGGAGTCGACAGGGCTGGTGGTAGGGCAGCGGGTCTATGCGATCGGCAATCCGTTCGGCCTGCAGGGGACGATGACGCGCGGCATCATCTCGTCGATCCGGTCAATACGCGGCCCCAACAACAATCCCATCGAAGACGCGATCCAGACCGATGCCGCGGTCAATCCCGGCAACTCCGGCGGTCCGTTGCTCAACTCGCGCGGCGAGGTGATCGGCATCACGACGCTGATTGCCAACAACGGCGCAGATCAATCTTCCGGAATCGGATTTGCGATTCCCGTGAATACTGCGAAGGCCGTGATCGCGGACTTTGCCAAGTATGGCCGGGTGCGTCGTCCATCGCTCGATATCTCGACACTGGGCATCGGGCCGGACATCGCCGAACAGATCGGTCTGCCTGCCGATTATGGGGTTTTAATTCAGCGTGTGCTGCCCGGCGGCGCAGCGGAGAAGGCCGGTCTGAAGGGTGGGACGCAGAAGGCCTATCAGGGAAATATGCCGGTGATGCTGGGGGGCGACCTGATCGTAGCGATGGACGGGCAGGAGATCGCCAGCCCACAGGACCTTGCGGGTGCGATGAACCTGCATCAGGTGGGCGATGAGATTACGCTGACGATCTTCCGCGGGAAGAAGCGAATGGAGGTAAAGGTAAAGGTGAACGATGCAATGACTCCGCAGGCACAGACGGGCCGTGACACTTAGCCTGTCGTTGCGGGGGTTGGTTCCAATACGTCGATCAAGACCGCGACCATCGCCGCATCGGGCGCATCAGGAAGTACTCTGACTCCCTCCGCTAAACCAGAGACGGAGAGAGACTCTTCGGCGCGAAGAAGGCATTGCTCACCGGACTGAAACGCCAGGCGAAAGCCTCCCTTCGCGCAGATGAAAAAAGCCTGATCTGCGCTGCGCGAGAGGACTGCCTCGGATGTATATCGGCAGAGCACTGCGGTGCAGCGGCCTCGGCGCACCATCACATTGAAGTCAATCGTCGGCCCATCGATCAGCGTCGCTTCAATCTCATCTTCTCCTCGAAACGCGTGTGCTCCCGCGGCTGCAGTAAGCGCAAAAACTCCTCCGTCTTTCGACTGGAGTAGCATGCCGCCACCCCTCCAAACCAGAATGCTCCGATCGACTCCGGGAAAGGAAGAAAACCTGCCCGGCGCGTTCACCTCGGCAAAGCTAAGCCGCCAAAGGAAGTGATCGAAGTCGGCGTCCTCAGGTTCAACCGCAAGGTTGCGAGTAATGCCGCCTCCGTTCTTCCATGGAATCGCCGAGAGCGAAGCAAGTGGGATCGGTCTGCCAATCTTCATCGCACCACTCCCCTGTCGCTGCTTCGCCTAAACACTGCGGCGAAGATAGCGCCGGTCCTGCACCGCATACTCACCGCTAAGCACACGCATGATGGCCTCGGGATAAGCAAGATGCTCCTGGTCGAGGATGCGTACCGACAGTGTGCTCGCCGTGTCGTCGTCGTGAACTGCGACGGTCTTCTGCAACACGATGACGCCGTGGTCGACAGCCTCGTCGACAAAGTGGACCGTGCAGCCGGCCACCTTGGCCCCATAGTCGAGCGCCTGCTTCTGCGCATCGAGCCCCGGAAAGGCGGGCAGCAGCGAAGGATGCACGTTCAGGATGCGGTCAGGAAAAGCCGCAACGAAGGCCGGTGAGATGATCCGCATGTAGCCCGCAAGGCAGACCAGATCCACCTTGTGCTGGTGCAGGCGGGCGATCATCTCGGCGTCGTGCTCCGCGCGCTTGCGTCCCGCCGACGGAATAGCGAAGGCAGGAAGATCAAGCTCCCGCGCCGCCGCAAGACCCGGTGAGTCTTCGAGGTTAGAGAGAACGACGGCGATCTCCGCGCCGAGCAGGTGTTGTTCGCGAATCGCGTTGGCGATGGCCAGAAAGTTAGAGCCTCTGCCGGAGAGGAGGATGCCGAGACGGTGCATAAATAATTCCTTACCTTGATTTTAGGTGAGTTCGCGTCTGGCTGTACCTGGCGACGCACTTTGCGGCGCTTGAGGTGGCAGGCCGTTGAGCCGGCGAGAATGAAAGCGCTGCCCGTTTCGGCCTCCGGTACGATACTGTATTGCAGATAGCTCAATCGCAGTTGCGTCGCCGGGACTAATCTCATGCTGCGCTTTATCGGTGGTTTAATCCGTCCATATCGTCGTACGTTAGTGGTGATCTTTCTCGCCATGCTGGTCGAGACGGTGATGAGTCTCGCGACTCCCTGGCCGCTGAAGATCATCCTCGACAACGTAATCGGAGACCACAAGCTCACTCCGTGGCTTCATCACCTGATCGGCCCGTTGCTCGATAAGGGTGCGCGTCTCCACGTAGCCCTCCTCGCCGCGCTGGTCTTCGTTATGATTGCCGTGCTGCAGTCCATCGCCTCCTACATTGATAACTACTTCACTGAAAACGTAGGCCAGTGGGTAGCCCACGATCTGCGCATGCAGATGTATCAGCATCTGCAGCGGCTCTCTCTGGGCTACTACAACACCCACGAGACCGGCACGATACTTAGCACGCTTACGACCGATATCCAGACCATCGAAGGTTTTGCATCTTCTTCTACGCTCAATATCCTCGTGGACCTTCTCACCATCGTCTGCATGCTCGGCCTCATGTTCTGGCTGAACTGGGACTTTACCCTCATCGCCATCGCTGTAACGCCTTTCCTTCTTTTCTTCGTCTCGCGCTTCAAAAAAGCCGTAAAAAAAGCGACCCACGAGGTTCGCAAAGAGCAAAGCGCCATCGTCGCCGTCGTCCAGCAGGGCCTCGAATCCATTCAGGTCGTCCAGGCCTATGGTCAGGAGAGCACCGAGGAGGATCTCCTCTACAGTGTCAGTCAGGCGACCGTAAGCGCAGCCCTGAAGGCCCGCAGCATCAAAGCCCTCCTCTCTCCCGTCGTGACCGTCACCGTCGCTCTCTGCACCGCCATCGTCCTCTGGCGGGGGGCGGCACTCATCCTCAAGCACGCGATGACCATCGGCGAACTCACTGTCTATTTGGCGTACCTCGCAAAGTTCTTCAAACCCGTCAAAGATCTCGCCACCACCACGAACGCTATCGCCCAGGCTGCAGTAGGGGCCGAGCGCGTCCGCGCCATCCTCGCCACCGACTCTGCCATCGCAGACAACCCCGACGGCCTCGAGCCCGAAGTCCTCATCGGCGCCATCGAGTTCAACCATATCGCCTTCGGCTACGACTCAGAGCTGCCCATCCTGACCGACGTAAACCTGAAGATAGAGCCGGGACAGTTCGTAGGCATCGTCGGCCCCACCGGCAGCGGAAAATCCACCATCGTCAGCCTCATCCCCCGCTTCTACGACGTGCAATCCGGCACCGTCTTCATCGACGGCCACGACGTCCGCGACTACAAACTCAAGTCCCTGCGCAACCAGATCGGCTACGTCCTGCAGGACACCGTGCTCTTTCGCGGAACCATCCTCGAAAACATCGCCTTCGGCCGTCCCGACGCCACCAAGGAAGAGATCATCGCCGCCGCCAGCCTGGCCAACGCCCACGACTTTATCTCCGCCATGCCGCTCGGCTACGACACGCTGGTCGGCAACCGTGGTTCGACGCTCTCCGGCGGCCAGCGTCAGCGCATCGGCATCGCCCGCGTCATGGTCCGCAACAGCCCCATCCTCCTGCTCGACGAACCCACCGCCGCCCTCGACAGCGAATCGGAGAAGCTGGTCATCGACGCCCTCGAAAAGTTGATGAAGGGAAAGACCGTCATCGCCATCGCCCATCGGCTCAGCACCATCCGCAACGCAGACCAAATCGTCGTCATCACCGGTGGTGTTGTGGCAGAGAGCGGCACCCACGACGAACTGATGGCCCGCAACGGCCTCTATGCCGAACTGCACCGCACCCAGTTCGACGCCGGCTCAGATAAAATCGTGTCGTATAACTAGCGTCAGGTCTAAAGTAAGGGCAGTACTGTGCTGTTAGCGGATCTGCCGGCCCAGCAAAGGAAACACCATGTCTCGCTCCATCATCGTTCTACCCGACGACTCCTCACAGCCCATCCTCGCCGCCATCGCCAGCGCTGCGAAGTCCATTCGCATCAAGATGTTCGTCTTCTCTGACCCCACGCTTCTCCAGGCGGTCATCGCCGCCCATCAGCGTGGCGTCGACGTGCGCATCATGCTCAACCCCGAGCGGCGCGATGGCCAAAAAGAGAACGACGACTCGCGCATCCTGCTCACCGATGCAGGCATTCAGGTCATCGACAGCAACCCGGCCTTTGACCTCACCCACGAGAAGTCCATGGTCATCGACGACGCCCTCGCCTTCGTCCAGTCCCTCAACTGGGAGACCCAGAACCTCACCAGCACCCGCGACTACGCCGTCGTTACCTCACACAAGCACGAGGTCGAGGAGGTCATCCAGTGCTTCGACGCCGACTGGAACCGTACCCCATTCGCCACCGGAGACCAGTCTCATCTCATCTGGTGCATCGGCAACGGCCGCCAGCGCCTCGGCCAGCTCATCGACGGGGCCAAACACTCCCTCTGGCTACAGAACGAGCGCTACCAGGACCCCACCATCATCGAGCATCTCGTCCGCGCGCACTGTCGCGGCGTCACCATCCGCATCATGGCCCGCCCCCCGCACAAGCTTAAGAAAGAAAAACTCATCGAAGGCGTCAGCGGTCTGCGCTGCCTGCAGGACATCGGCGTCAAGATCCACAAGCTGAAGCACATCAAGCTGCACGCCAAACTGCTCTTCGCCGACGAGGCCCGCGCCATCATCGGCTCCATCAACCTCGCCCCCGGCAGCTTCGACAGCCGCCGTGAACTCGCCATCGAAGTCAACGACGAGCACATCATCCGCCGCATCCGCAAGACCTTTCAGGAGGACTGGGAGAACTCCCATCCGCTGGACCTCTCCGACGAGGGACTGCTCGCCGAACTCGAGCAATACGACCCCAACGTGAAGGAAGATCTCGCTCTGCAGTCAGCCAGGCACCAGAAAAACCACTAAGCGAATGCCTAGTTGTAGCTGACCTTACGGTCTCCCCGCACCACTCGCCCGATAATGCTGTGCCGCTCGTTCGCGCGGTTCAAAATAGCCTTGGCCTTCTTGATCTTCTCCGCCGGAATCACGGCGATCAGGCCAATGCCCATGTTGAACGTGCGCAGCATCTCGTCCTGTTCCACATCGCCAAGATGTTGCAGATGTTCAAACAGTGGGGGCACCTGCCACGACGCCAGATCCACCAGTGCACCCATCCCCTTCGGCAGAATGCGCGGAAGATTCTCCGTAATGCCGCCTCCGGTAATGTGCGCCATGCCGCTGACCACCTCGGCCCCCGTAAGCTTTTTGATCACCGAGAGATAGCTGCGATGGGTGCGCATCAGCGCCGCACCGGTCTTGTCCTTCAGCTCGTTGACGTACTGCTCAGGGCCGTACTTGGCGACCTCAAACAGCAGCTTGCGCGCCAGCGAGTAGCCGTTCGTATGCAGCCCATTCGAGGGCAGCCCAACCAGCACATCGCCTATCTGGATATGCTCGCCCGTAATTATCTTGTCCCGGCTTACCGCCCCAATGATGGTACCGGCAAGGTCGTACTCTCCCTCGGCATAGAAACCGGGCATCTGGGCGGTCTCGCCGCCGATCAGCGCACAGCCGTTGGCCCGGCACGCCTCGCTGATGCCCTGTACCACCCTTTCGATGATCATGTCTTCGAGCTTGCCGGTCGCAAGGTAGTCGAGGAAGAACAGCGGCGTCGCGCCCTGCACGGCGATGTCGTTCACGCAGTGGTTCACCAGGTCCTGCCCAACCGTATGGTGAATCCCCAGCTCGAAGGCGACCTTCAGCTTGGTGCCCACGCCGTCCGCAGAGGAGACCAGTACGGGATTCGGAAACTTCTCCAGGTCCAGCGCGAACAACCCGCCAAACCCGCCAATCTCCGACAACACCTGCCGGTTGAACGTCTTGCGGGCGAGCATCTTGATCCGCTGCTTGCTGCGGTCAGCCGAGGTAATGTCGACCCCGGCATCGGCGTAGCTCATGCCCTTCTTCGCCGGGGCTTTGGCGGTTTCCTCTGCCTTGCTCCCCGATTTGGCACCAGCTCTCTTCACGCTGGCAGCCTTTCGCTGTGCGGTCGCGGACTCGAGCGCCGAGGCTGTAGCTGCTGTTGTCTCCAACTTCGTCTCAGGCTGCTGCGTGACGGTTGAAGCAGGTGTAGGGGAGGTCTCATCCGGCAAGGTCGTGCTCCATGTAAATTCACTTGAAAAGAAGAAGTTCAGTCTAGCAGGCAGATCGCCAGCGGCTTATAAAACGTTCGTTATTCGTACACGCCGAGCAGTCGGCTGCGCTGGTTTGGTGCTGGCAGGGGACAGGTACGATACCGTCCAAACAGCCGGTAGCGAAGCCGTGCAACGATGCCGTAGCCCCACTCGCGCAAGGGGCGAGGCACCAGCGTCAGGGCTCTCCCCACAAGCTGCCAGGGCCTGCTAAGCAGCTGCAGAGCTGCGGAGACCGCGTCTGAGCGGAGGTAGACGCGCTCCCGGGGCGTCAGGGCGTCTGTCACCAGCATGATGCCGTCAGAAGGTCTGTGCTGGCCAAAGCGGGCCAATATCTCCCGTCCCAGCGCACTTTGCAGTGGGGCATAACGCAGCTTTTCCCGCTTATCCAGCCGCAGCAGCAAGTTGACCACCCCGTTGCACAGGGCGCAGACCCCGTCGTAGAGCAACAACGCCCGGCCTTCGATCTGTATGCGCTCTTCCGCCGTCATGTCTTTATCTTATTCCCTCTCTGAAATCTGTCTAAAACCCATGTCCTGCCGGACGGGCCCACTGCGCGTGGGGCGGTCACTTCGTGACGCGTATATCTTTCTTGCAACTACCAGCTATCGTGCTCCTCCCGTTGGTCGGAAGTAAGATGATCCCGATCAACGGGAGGACCTATGCCGCTTATCCTGCCCCGACCGGTATACAAGCCACGAAGTGGCCGCTCGAACCGCGGTCCCTGCAAACAGGTCTTCGTTTGCGGGGTGGCCGAGCGCAGTGGGCCCGTCCGGCAGGACACAGTCTCTTATACTTGGAGATATGTCCCGCCTCCTCACCCGCTCATGTCAACTGCAGCTTCGCGCTGAAAGATTTCTTCCCGGCGGCGTCGACTCGCCGGTACGCGCGTTCCGTGCCGTAGGCGGCGACCCGCCCTTCGTAACCCACGCCGAGGGCGCCTATCTCTTCGACGCAGACGGAAACCGCTACCTGGACTTCTTCGGCTCCTGGGGCCCGATGATCCTGGGCCATGCCTTCCCCCCCGTCGTGCAGGCGATCCAGCAGGCCGCGGCCAGGGGCGCAAGCTTCGGAGCCTCCACCGCCGCCGAAGCGGACCTGGCGGAGCTGGTGACGCGCTGCTTCCCCTCTGTAGAAAAGCTGCGCTTCGTCAGCTCCGGAACCGAAGCCTGTATGTCGGCCATCCGGCTCGCGCGCGGCTTTACCGGCCGAAACTTTGTCGTCAAGTTTGAAGGTTGTTACCACGGCCACTCGGACGCAATGCTGGTCAAGGCAGGCTCAGGCGTGGCGACGCTGGGCATTCCCGGCTCCGCAGGCGTCCCGGCAGAGACCGCGATGCACACCCTCGCGCTGCCGTTCAATGATCTGGAGGCAGTGCGGGCAGTCTTTGCGGCACGCCCAGCCGAGATCGCCTGTGTCATCGTCGAGCCGGTGGTCGGCAACGCGGGCACCATTGCTCCTGCACCGGGATATCTCGAAGGCCTGCGCCAGATCACGGCCCAGCACGGCGCCCTGTTGATCCTCGACGAGGTCATGACCGGCTTCCGGCTCTCTCTCGGCGGCGCCCAGCAGGTCTACGGCATCAAGCCTGACCTGACCACCCTGGGCAAGATCATCGGCGGCGGCCTCCCCTGCGGAGCCTTCGGCGGACGGGCCGACGTAATGGAGTTTCTCGCGCCGCTTGGCCCGGTCTACCAGGCTGGCACGCTCAGCGGAAACCCGCTGGCCATGGCCGCAGGCATCGCAACGCTGGGTCACCTCATCAAGCACGAGGAGGACGTCTACAACGGTCTGGAGAGCACCACAGCCCGGATTGCGGAGGGCGTCGGA
>Ga0302324_100012071_pt1 | contig 17671 bp, 11 predicted proteins | sample Palsa_T0_1_FD_201949 | JGI IMG/M metagenome (GOLD analysis project Ga0302324, IMG submission 201949) | Peat permafrost microbial communities from Stordalen Mire near Abisko, Sweden - Palsa_T0_1 | ecosystem: Environmental > Terrestrial > Soil > Palsa > Peat permafrost | place: Sweden: Abisko... | reverse complement strand
CAGCGGCAGTCCCGGCCCGACATATTCGGTGTCCAGCGCGAACAGTCCCATCTCCGCGCCGATCTTGCGATGGTCGCGGCGCTTCGCCTCTTCGAGCATCGTAAAATACGCGTCCATCTCGGTCTTGTTCTTGAACGCCGTGCCGTAGATGCGCTGGAGCTGCGGGTTGCGCTCGTCGCCCTTGTAATACGCGCTGGCCACGTGCGTGAGCTTGAACGCACCGATGTTGCTGGTGCGCATCACGTGCGGCCCGGCGCAGAGGTCGAGAAAATCGCCGTTCTTGAAATACGAAATCGGCTCGCCTGCGGGAATGTTCTGGACGATGTCCAACTTGAACTTGGAGGCTGCGCCTCGATCACCAAGCGCCGCCAAACGACCTTTTTGTGCGTCCGCCAAAGCCTGTTCGCGCGAGACGACGACTTTTTCAAAAGTATTGTTCGCCTTGATCTCTTTTTTCATCTCGGCCTCGATGGCGGCGAAATCTTCCGGCGCGATGCGATGCGCGAGTTCCACGTCGTAATAAAAACCGTTCTCGACCGGCGGCCCGGCGGCGAATTGCGCGTCCGGCCAAAGACGTAAGATTGCGGTGGCTAACACATGCGCGGCGGAATGCCGGATGCGTTCGAGTTCGGTCATCTTCGCGCGGTCGTCGAGCGTCTTGCGTTCTTTGGGTTGTTCATCGGCCATGGAAAAAGTTTAACCACAAAGGCGCAAAGACACGAAGGAGAAAAAGTCCGACGCGCGAAATGCGTCAAAGTTTGGCGGGCGGACGGTTCTTGTATTTCTCGTAAAGGCGGGTGTGGCGGCTTTCGAGGCTGACTTCTGCGCCGGCGATCCACATGCGTTTCACGTTGCACCGTAGGTCGAGCAGGTTGCCGTCGGTCACGATCAACGTCGCTTCCTTGCCGACTTCAATCGAGCCGAGCCGGTCCGCGACACCGGCGATCTGCGCGGGATAAAGCGTGAGTCCTTTAATTGCTTCATCCGCTGGCAGGCCAAACGCGACGGCCTGTGCGGCGGCATAAGGCATGTTTTTTACGAGTGTTGCACCGCCGATGCTGAACGCCACGGTCACGCCCGCCTCGCGTAAAACTTCCGGCGCCCGGAACTGCACATTGTATGAATCCATGTCATGCGCGGGCGGATCCTGGGCGTGTTCGTAGATGACGGGAACATGGTTCGCCGCCAGCAGACCGGCGGCGCGCCACGCGTCGCGCCCGCTCGCGATGATGATCTTGAAATGGTTGGTGACGGCCCACGCGACGGCGGATTTGATCTGGCGCAGCTCGTCGGCGTGAACGGTGAGGGGCAGTTCGCCGCGCGCGTAAGGCAGCATCGCCTCCCACGCGGGGATTTTCTCCGGCGGCGCAACACCATTGGTCGCGGCGTCCTTGGCCTTGGCGTAGGCGCGGGCCTCGTCAAAAAATTCGGCGAGTTCGCCAAGTTTTTCGCGGCGCTTCTTGTCCTGGTCGTCGAGCGATTTCCATTTCGACGGGTCGGACAATTCATTCTTCGGCGTCGTGTCGAGTTCCAGGTCCGGCCAGAAGACGTGCAGCGCAAGCGGCTTTTTCACGGCCATCTGCTCGGTCGTCCAGCCGTCGAGCCGCATCAGCGCGGACTGGCCGGCGACGATGTCGCCGCGCGGCGCCGGCTCGAAATAGGCGATGCCACCCCCGCGCGCAACCGGCAGGGTTTCGGAATCAGGATTCACCGCGATCCACGACTGCACGTCCGGCGTGTAATCGCCGACCTCGCGCGTGTCGTCGGTGGCGCGCACGGCGTCTATTTCGACCAGGCCGAGCGTCGTGTCGAGCGCGATCATGCCCGGATAAAGCTGCTGGCCGGTGAGATCAATCACCTCGGCGTCCTGCGCCGAAAGTGATTTGCCCACGGCGGCAATTTTTCCGTCCTGAATCAGAACATCGCCCGGCGAAAGAGTTTCGCCCGAAACCGTGTGCACCGTCGCGCCGCGCAACAGAATCGTTTCGGCCAAAACCGATTTTGTGCTCAAAAATCCGAGGCACAAAACGATTGTAAAATGGAAGAATCTAAATCTCATTGCCCGTATTCCTCCACTTCACCAAGGCAGCCGCGATGCACAAAATCATATTGATGCTCCAGCGAAACGCGGAAGAAAGAGGCATTGGCATCGTCATCGCTTCCGTCGCCACCGTCACCGCCGAGGTCGCCGATCTTTTTCGCCTTCGCGATCAGGTCGGCGCGTTCCTTTTGCAAGCGCGCGGTGCGCGCCGCATCGAGCGAGAGGTCGAAGTATTTCTTGCCATCAATCCACGTTTGCAGACACACGGTGTCTGACTCAAGCGGCGGCTTCGACCAGATCACAAAGTCTCCGTCCTTGCCCGGCTCGAGTGAGCCGACAAGCGCGTCCACGCGCAATTGCTTCGCCGGATTGATCGTCACGAACTTCAGCGCCTCGGCTTCCGAAAGGCCGCCGTATTTCACGGCCTTCGCCGCTTCAAAATTCAAAATCCGTGCGAGAAAATCCGAGTCCGAGTTGAACGACACCAGCACGCCGCGATCGTGCAGCAAAGTGCCGTTGAACGGAATCGCGTCATATACTTCAAATTTGTAGGCCCACCAGTCCGAAAACGACGAAACACCCACGTCGCCCGCCGCGAGTTCGTCCGCGACCTTGTAAGCTTCGAGGCCGTGCTGGAACGAGCCGATCTTCACGCCGTAACTTTGCATCAGCCGCAGGAGCATCAGGATTTCATCCTGCCGGTAGCTGTGGCAGTGGATCCAGCGCTTGCCCTGGATGATTTCGCCAATGGCTTCCAACTCCAGATCGCGGCGCGGCGGAACGCCGCCGTTCGTCCGGTAATTTTCCCAACCCGCCAGATATTCCTGCGCGGCGGTGAAACGGTTCGCGTAAAACGTCTGCACACCCATGCGCGTCTGCGGAAAGCGCGTCACAAATTTTTCACCCCAGTTCGACTGCTTCACGTTTTCGCCGAGCGCGAATTTCACACCCTGCGGCGCGTCCGCCAGCTTCAAATCCTCCGGCATCGCGCCATCACGCAGCTTAATGATTTGATTTTGTCCGCCAATCGGATTGGCCGAACCGTGCAGCAGGTTGATGGTCGTCGTGCCGCCGGCGAGCTGGTCGTAAAGGTTCGGCGTCTCGGAATTCACCACGTCGCCGATGCGCACCATGGGCGTGGACGGCAACCCTTCCTCATTCACGTCGCCCAAAATCGCCGAATGGCTGTGACAGTCCACGATGCCGGGCGTGACGAACAAACCCGTGCCGTCGATCACGAGCGTCTGGTCGTTTTGAAAATCACCGGGAACATCGCCGACCGCTTTAATCTTGCCATCGGCAATCGCCAGCGAAGCATTCGTCAAAATGCCCAGCGGCCCGCTTGTCCAGATCGTCGCGTTGCGGACCAAAATCGTCGGTGGATTCGTCAATGGCCCGCGACCGTCCAGCGGCGAGCGCGCGACACGAATCTTTTGCTCGTCGCGGAGTTTGTCTTTGTCCTTCTTATCATCCGCCTTCGCGACCGAATTCGTTCCGTCAAGCGCGTTGGTTGAAACAGTTTCGCTCTCGGCAACGTCGTCCTTCGCTGGTCCGGCATCTTCCGGCGGCGACGGAAAAAATTTTCCGTCAATCCACACCGCGCTCACTTTCGCGTAGCCGGCGAAATAATTTGTGCCGGCCACAATCGTCAGGTTTGCGAGCTTGCCCGGCTCGATGGTGCCAAGCTCGTCTTCCACGCCGCAAAGTTTCGCGGGAATCGTGGTCAGCGCCGCCAGCGCGTCTTCTTCGGACAGACCGCGATCCAGCGCGAGCCGCACATTTTTCTGAAAATCTTTTTTGTCGTCGAGGCCGTAAGTCGTCAGCGCGATGGACAAACCCTGCTGCCGCAGCAGCGCCGGATTTTCCGGTGCCCAGTCCCATGCGCGCAACTCGTCCAGCGTTACTTGCTCCCAGTCGTCTTCGTCCGGCAATTTCGGCAGCGTCGGAAAATTCACCGGTACGATGAAAGTCGCACCGGTCAGCTTCGCCAGATCTGGTCGGCGCCATTCCTGGCCGCAGGAAACAATGGCGAAGTCCAGGCCGAGTTCGCGACCGACTAGCGCGGCGCGCCCGTCCATCAATGCGCCGCCCGGCTCAAACAGCACCGGCATTTTCCCGCTGGCGGCGGGCACGAGCGCTTCGAGTGCGGGGTCAAATTCCGGGCGTTGACGGCCCTGCGGATGCTGCGCGAAATCGGCGTGGTCGAGCGCGTAATGCTGCGCGTCAAAAAAACTTTGCCGCACCGCCGCGATCACGCCCATGAGCGATTGCGGATACGCGCCGTCCTCGTCGGCATCCGTCTGAAATACGATATGCTGGAAAACATCCGGCTTGAGGATCGCCTGGTTGGGATTTTCATCCGAAAGCGCGACGAGCGCGCTCGTACCACGAATGATGCCCTTGGCGGGCGCGACGAGCGCGGTCGTGAAACCGGCCTCCCGCAACGACGCAATTGATTTGTCATTGGCCGAAAAATTTTTGGCCGCGCGAAAATCCGGCGTGACGCTGGCCAGCACATAGCCGGGGCCGTCCGCGTCGTTTTTCGTTGGCGGCGCGCCGTAAAATTTCAGGCCGCCTGTCGCGAGTGTCGCCTGCGAAACGGCGGCGGCATCGTCCGTCGAAACCGTTGCGTTGGTGGAAAGCACGAGATATGGCTCGATGAACCCGGCGTAAACCGTCGCACCTTTCAAATCCCAGACGCGCGCGTCCGCCGGCACGACGACATTAGTTCCGACGGCTTGAATCAAGCCATCGCGAATCACGATGGTGCCGGAGTCGAGGACTTCGCCGGGTTGGATGACAATTTTTGCACCGACCAAGGCATGAACGCCCGGTGGCGCAGGCCGGAAACCAGGCGGCGAATAATCCGAGGCAAAGGCGTTTTTGAACAATAACACCAGCAACAGGCCGCAGCCGTAAAAACCTCGTTTCAAACTCACGGACAGGATTTTGAATTTGAATTCCACGCAAGGCAAGCATTCTTGGCGGCAAAATCAGCGCGCGGATTTCCAGATCTTCACCAATCCGCCCATACCGCACAACAACAGCACGCTCACGGCAATCGCGCCGCTGTTTGCATATTGCGGCAGGAATTGCAGCGAGGCCGCGCCGACCGCCGGACCGATGAAGTTACCAGCGCCGATTGCCGCCTCATGGATGCCGCCGTGTTCGCTCTTCGTGTCGCTCGCGTCCATCGAATAAAACAGCGATGAATAGTAGATCAGCCCGATGGCCACGCCGAAAAAGATTTGCGCCACGACCAGCACCACGAGGCTCGGCACGATGAGAATCACCGCAAACGACAGCACGAGCGCGCTGAACGCCGTCACCAGCCAGCGAAACCGGTAATGCCAGGCCGGCCAGCGCCACAGCAGCACGAACGTGCCGAGCCGCACGAAGCACCAGAGCGAGCAGACAAACCCGGCCAGCATCGGCGACAGGCCGAACCGCGCGGCCAGCCCGGGAATGACGGCGAGCAATGTGTTGATGGCGATATAGGCAAACGGATTCGCCAGCCACGCCATGCGTTGAAAACTTTTTTTGCGCACCGGCGAGTGCCCGGTGGCTTCGGGCGGCAGCGGGTTGCTTGGTTCAACGGCAACGGCACCGTGAATTTTTTCGAGCCAGAAAACCATCGCAAACTGCGCGAGGACGAAGACGAGCGGCAGATAAAACATGCTTTGGTAGCCAAACTTCACGATGAGCGTGCCGCCGATGAAATAGGCGAGCGCATTCGCAGCCGCCCAGATAATGTTGTAGATGCCCACGGCGCGCGCGGGATTTGCGCCCTCGGCAACCATCGCCTCCAGCACCGGCCAGGTGAAACACATCCCGACGTTCACGATGCAGGCGGCGGCGATGGCTCCGGCCACAAAATGGAGTTGTGAGCCGATGGCAAGTCCAACCGCCATTATGCCAAAACCGATTTTCAGCGCGGTAAAATTGCCGCAGCGTTGCGCGAATCTGCCGGCCTGCCACGAAGCGAACATGTAAATCAGGCCGATGAGAGCGGCGAGCGCAAGATTGTGTTTGTTGTCGAAACCAAATTTGTCGCGGAAAAGGAAATAAAGGTAGTTGAAATAAATCACCGTCGCGAAGGAGTTCAGTCCTTCGATGACAAAGGAGGTGTTTTGGATTTTCTGATTCACAGTCACGTCATTTTTACCACCAAGCCCTTTGGACACCAAGTTTGCTTTTGCTTGTGCCTTTGTGCCCTTGTTGTTAATAAAAAAACCCGGCTTGCACCGGGGTTTGAAGATTGTTCGTGAATGTTTATTTCATCCGGTCAAAATTCTTCTGAAGAATCTGCCAGTCTTTCATCCCCTTGACTTTGTCCTGAAAGGATTTATTGATCTCGGCTTCCTTCGCGTTTTTGGTCGGCTTGTTGACCTTGTAAAAAATACCGAAGCTGCCGGGGAACGGTTCGCCCGCAAGCTTGTAGGCCGCGAGTTCGTCCGTCACGTCGTGGTCGGCGGGAACGGCATTGAACACGCCCCCTTTGCGCGGGTTGCTCGCGTCGAATGCGCCTTCGTAAAATTCCACGCATTCACTCAAACATTCGATGAAGCTGAAACCGTCGTGATCCATCGCGGCTTCCATCATCTGCAAAACGTGGTTCGGATTCGTGTGCGTCGTACGCGCGACAAAAGTGGCTCCCGCAGAAATCGCCTGCTTCATCGGATTGATGGGGTAATCCACCGCGCCCCATTGGTCGGTCTTGCTCTTGAAACCGAGCGGCGAGGTGGGCGAAGTCTGTTTTTTCGTCAGGCCGTAAACCCAGTTGTCCATCACGCAATAGGTCAGCTTGATGTTCTTGCGCGCGGTGTGGTTGAAATGGTTGCCGCCGATGGAAAAGGCGTCGCCATCGCCACCGAAAACGAACACGTGCAAATCAGGACGCGAAAGTGAAATGCCGCTCGCGAACGGCAGTGCGCGTCCATGGATGTAGTGTGCGCCGTGCGCCTGAACGAAATATGGAAAACGGCTGGAGCAGCCGATGCCGGCGACGGTGGTGATCTTCTCGTGCCACAGCTTGCGCTTTTCGATCAGCTTGAAATACAGTGCGAGCACGGAGAAGTCGCCGCAGCCGGGACACCAGGTCGGATGGTCGGCGGCGATTTCTTTTTTGGTCAGGCCTTTGCGTTCGCCGTTGGCGGACTGCGTCGGCGCGTTGACAACGGCGATGTTGCCGGCGTTGCGGTCGGGAATTTCAGTGGTAAGTGTGCTCATGGTCTTTAATGATTAAATCGAAAATAAATTATGTTTTTTTGCTCGCCAGTTCGCGGGCGCGCTCGAGAATTTCCTTCACTTTCCAAGTAAGACCGTCGGATTTGTTGATGCCGCGGATGCGCGGGTCGCAATAGCGGGCGCGCAGCAGGGTGGCGAGCTGGCCGTAGCCGTAAATGCCCTCGTCGTTCAGTTCGACGACAAAAATGTGGTGGAAGCCTTTGAAAATGTCCTCAAGGCCGTTCGGCAATGGGTTGATATGCTTGATGGACAGGCCGGAAATCGCCTCGCCGAGGCCGCGCGCGCGGTCAACGGCTTCGCGGATCGGTCCCTGGCTTGAACCCCAGCCGACGAGCAGGATTTGTCCTTCATTCGGGCCGTAGGTTTTCAATTTCGGAAATTCCCACGCAAGCTTGCGCAGTTTGTTGCGGCGTTTCGCGGTCATCTGCTGGTGCAATTTTGGCGAGCCGGTCGGATGGCCAAGCTCGTCGTGCTCGAGACCGGTGACAATCGGATAAATGCCGCTATTAATTTTTGTGCCGGGCGCGAGATGATGCGTCACGCCTTCCGGCGCGGACAAATCGTAAGGCTTATGATCGGCCACGGGTGTCAAATTGGGCGAGATGTCCTGGCAAATTTTTTCGAGGTTCGGCTCGTTGAACGCCTCGATGCGCGTGGCGATGCCCTGGTCGGTGAGGATGAAGACTGGCGTGCTGTATTTGCGGGCGATGTTCACGGCTTCAATCGCGGTGTAAAAACAATCTTCCACGCTGGTCGGCGCAATAACGACGCGCGGGGAATCGCCGTGGCCGCCATTGACCGTGATGTTCAAATCGGATTGCTCGACGTTCGTCGGCATTCCGGTCGAAGGCCCGCCGCGCTGCACGTCCACAATGACGAGCGGCATTTCGGACATGACCGCCCAGCCGAGCGCCTCCGTCTTGAGCGAAATTCCCGGACCGCTCGAACCCGTCACAGCGACGCGGCCGGCGTAACTTCCGCCGAGCGCCATCGAGATGGCGGCGATTTCGTCCTCGGTCTGCACAAAAGTGCCGCCGTATTTGGGGAGTTCGCGCCGGAGCAGTTCCATGATGTCCGACCATGGTGTGATGGGATAGCCCGCGCCGAAACGCACGCCCGCCGCGATCAAACCGTAAGCCAGCGCTTCATTACCGTTCATCACCACCTGATGGCGATCCTTTTTGTCAGGCACATAGAACTGATAGGTCTTGAGCAGGTTTTCGAGCGAGTGATTGTAGCCGGCATTGAAGCAGGTCACGGCATTTTTGACGAGCGACGGGTCTTTGCCGCCAAACCGTTCTTCAATGAGCTTGATCAATTTGGGAACATCAAGGTCAAAAATTTTCGCCAGCAGGCCCATCGCAAAAATATTTTTGCCCTTGTCGCGACCGGTGCCGCCGACGGCCTCAACCGTGAGGCTCGAAATATTGACACCGACATGCCGGTAACTTTCCTGCCAATCGGCCCGCGGCTCAACATGGTCGGCGTCGTAAAGCACGATGCCGCCGAGCTTGAGCGACTTGATGTGATCCTCGTAGCTGTGCTGGTAGAAACAAAGCAGCATGTCCGCCTCGTCGCCCGCGCTCAAGACCTCGCCGCTGCCGATGCGGACTTGAAAGATGGACGGCCCGCCGGAGATCGTCGAGGGAATCGTCATGAACGTCATGACTTCCTGCTCGCTGCGACCCGCGAGGCGCGCCAGAAAACCGCCGATGGCCTGAATGCCGTCCTGCGAATTGCCGGCGATGCGGATGACCGCCTCGTTGATTTTTTGAAATTTCGGCGCACCACCCGACGGCGGAACCGTTGTCACTGCATCACTCATGGATTTTCAAGGTTTAAAATCTACCGCATTGCAACGCGGGCTGGCAACTTGAAGGCAAATCAGCACGCACCATTGCCTTTTAACGGTAAGCAAGCCGCGCCAACGTGTCAAATTCTAATGGTATATTTATGCTCATTAGGCCGGTTTATGAATCGGGCAGACAAACGGTGCCTGTCTATTGCCGCCACGCCGCTTGCGCTGTCGGCCCAATCCGCGTAGCGTAGTTCCGACGCATGAATTCGCAGGAAAAATACGACGACGCGATGTTCGATTTCAGCCGGGGCGAATTCGACCGCGCGATCGCAAAATTAAAGACGGTGCTGGCCACCGACCGGGGAAATTTTGAAGCGCAGCTCGCGCTGGGCATGGCGTTTTACCGCAAAGGAGATTATGCGTCGGCGATTGCCGAAGGTCACAGGGCCGAAAAACTTCGCCCAAAGGAACAGCTCGTCCACACCAACCTTTCCCTTTTTTACATGAAGTCCGGCGACAAAGTGACCGCCGAGAAACATGGTTTGCAGGCAAAAATTGAATCTTGGCGCGCGGACGCGGCGACGGCTGGCTCGCCCGCCGTAAAAACTGAAGGCGACTCCGAACTGGTGATCGCGAAACCAACGCCGCTGCCGATGAAGTTTCCCAGCCAGCCGTGGAAAAAGAAGCCGGCGGTGTGATAACTTATTCGCCATTTTGAAATCAAAACTTCAAGCTTTATGAAATCCTCCTACGAACTCGCGATGGAACGGCTCAACAAAATCGCGCCGGCCAGCAAGCTCACGGAAGAACAGAAGAGACAGCTTGCGGAATTGGGTTCAAAATATGCCGCGAAGATTGCCGGGCGCGAAATCGCGTTACAAGATGAAATTGCCAAGGCCATGGCGGCCGGGGATTTGGAGAAAGCTGAAACGTTACAGCAGCAATTGGTCAAAGAACGCAAATCGTTGCAAGCAGAACTGGAACGGAAAAAAGAATCGGTGCGGAGCTAAAGTGCGGCGGCCAAAAAATCATTCCTCCAATTCCGCGTTCCCTGAATCAGTGGCTTTTATTTCTATAAGCGAATCGTCCTGCCCATTCGTCCCAGCCCAACGCTTCAACCAAACCATCAGAATGCTTATGTCCGCAGGCGATACGCCGGAAATGCGGGCCGCCTGACCAATGGTCGTCGGTCGAATTTTTGCGAATTTTTGCCGGGCTTCGAGGCGCAGACTGGGTACGGACGAAAAGTCGAACGTCCCAGGAATAGACTTGGCCTCAAACTTCTTGAATTTTTGAACTTCCAACTCCTGACGGTCAATATAACCGGCGTATTTAACCGCAATCTCCACTTGTTGAACAACTTCTTCGGACAATGATTCATCCCGACTCGGTAAATCCTTATATGAGATTTCCGGCCGACTTAGAATTCTTGATAAAAAACAATTTTTATAAACTGTTTTATTCAAACGATTTAATTCGTTTTCAAAAACTTCTCGTTTTGCACGGAATTGTGTATAATGACGTTCTGGCAGCAAGCCAATATCGTGGCCAATTTCAGAAAGACGCATGTCGGCATTATCCTGGCGCAGCAGTAGCCTATATTCGGCACGTGACGTGAACATTCGATAAGGTTCAGTTGTTCCCTTTGTAGTCAAGTCGTCAATCAAGACACCAATGTATGCCTGATCACGCCTAAGAACAATCGGCTCCAGTTTCTTTACCCGCCGCGCCGCATTGATTCCAGCCATCAGACCTTGCGCACCCGCCTCTTCATAACCAGATGTCCCGTTGATTTGTCCGGCCAAAAAAAGATTCCGGCAAACCTTGGTTTCAAGCGAAGACAGCAATTGTGTCGGATGAGAAAAATCATATTCAACTGCATAGGCTGGGCGCAGGATTTCGGCATTCTCACAGCCAATGATTGTCCGAACCAAACCAACCTGCACCTCAAATGGCAGGCAGGTTGAAAAGCCATTCACATAAATTTCGTCTGTTTCGATGCCTTCTGGCTCAAGGAAAATCTGATGGCGCTCTTTTTCAGCAAATTTGACAATTTTGTCTTCAATTGAAGGACAATATCTAGGCCCAATTCCTTCAATTACACCTGAATACATGGGAGATTTGTGAAGATTTGCACGAATTACGTCCGCCGTCTCCCCGGTTGTGAATGTGATGTAGCAGGGCAACTGACGGTTCATTTTATCAAGCACTGAACCGGGTGGGTATTTACCCCCAGACCCACCTACTGCAGCAAATCTGCCGCGCTCTTGTTCCATGTGGAACAAATCTGATTTCCAGTAGGTAAAATATGGAACCGGCTCGTCGCCATACTGAGGTTCAGTTTTTGAAAAATCAATTGACCGACGCAACAATCTAGGTGGGGTTCCAGTTTTTAGCCTGGCCAGTTCCAGCCCAATTTCTTTGAGTGAGCCTGAAAGATTCATTGCCGCCGATTCGCCAGCCCGGCCTCCAGCCTGTTGATTTGATCCGATATGCATCAGCCCACGCAAAAAAGTTCCAGTCGTGATGACAACCGTCTGACCGTGATACTGAACTTCTAGATTTGTCTCGACTCCGAAAACTTGGCCGGTTTTGTGCAAAATCTTTGAAGTTTGCCCTTGCTTTACATCCAAATTTGGTTCTGATTCACATATCCACTTAAGCCTAAATTGGTAATATTTCTTGTCGCATTGCGCGCGAGGAGACCAGACAGATGGCCCTTTCTTTTTATTTAACATCCGAAATTGCAACCCAGTCAAATCAGTTGCTTTGCCCATTTCGCCGCCAAGCGCGTCAATTTCTCGAACAAGATGCCCCTTCCCAAGTCCACCGATTGCCGGGTTGCAGGACATCTGCCCAATTGAATCCACGTTCATCGTGAGGAGTAATGTTTGGCAACCCATGCGCGCAGAAGACAAAGCAGCTTCAACCCCGGCATGACCCGCGCCGATTACGATGACATCGTAAGTTTTTGGATAAATAAACATGAAATCAAACTGCTATAATGTTCTTTGATTGGACTATTTTGGACTTTCTGGATAACTGATTAAAATTTAGCTTTTTGCCGTCAATTTATGGCCTATATCGTTACCTTAATCAGTTTTGAAGGCTTTCGTCAAGGTGCTAAATTAAATTATACACTTGTATTTTGGTTTCCTATTAAGGAATGAAGTGGTCGTTTATTCCAATGATTATTTTTTATTCTCGGAAATGATTTTGCGATCCAAAAAAATCCATCAGAAAACTTTACCTAGAAAACTCCAAAAAAGCACGCCGAAATTTGCGGGTCGGGAATTAAAGTAACGAAATCAAGCATGGTGGCGCAATTCAAACTAGTTTGCTGTCCTTGAAGTGTCTGTCTTTATTTCTTCGAGTTTGACGCGGGCGCGGGTGATTTTTCCAAAATGGCGGCCCCTTCGGCACGCCACACATGGCGTTGCGGTTGGCGATTGCGTTCGCTCAACCAGACTTTGATGGTGCACACCAACTCCTGAACACTTTGAAAGCTGCCCTCTCGTACCACCTCCTCGGTGAGGTCGCGAAAAAAACGTTCTACCAGATTGAGCCATGAACTGCTCGTGGGCGTGAAGTGTTGCCAAATCCGAGGATGCCGGGCCAACCACGCCTTGACCGCCGGGTGTTTGTGCGTCGCGTAGTTGTCCACGATCAGGTGCAAGGTGAGTTTGGGCGGTGTTTCCCGTTCGATCTGCCGCAGGAACCGCAGCCATTCTACATGGGTGTGGCGGGTTTCGGTGCGCGCGATCACCCGGCCATCCAATGTGCTTAAGGCGGCAAAGAGCGTCGTCGTGCCATGGCGCACGTAGTCATGAGTGCGTGTGCGGATGTGGCCCATGCCCAAGGGCAGTCCTGGCTGACTGCGTTCCAGCGCCTGGCACTGGCTCTTTTCATCGCAGCACAGCACCAAAGCTCGTTGGGGCGGGTTCAAATACAGGCCGATGACGTCCCAGAACTTCGCCTCAAATTGCGGATCGCGGGAAAGCTTGAAGGTGCGCACCTGATGCGGCTTCAAATCGTTGGCCTGCCAGAGTTGGTGCACCCGGCTCTTGGACAACCCGGCGCTGCGGGCCATGCTGCGCACACTCCAGCGGGTTCGTCCCTTCGGCGGGTGCGTCACCGTCGTGAGCACCTGCGTCACCGTGGCGGTCGCCAGTGACACCGGGCGCCCGGAACGCGGGGCAGCTTCCAACCCCGCCAGTTGCTCCTGAGCAAACCGGCGCCGCCAAATCCCCACGGTGTGGGCGGTGGTTTCCAGTTCGGCGGCAATATCTCGGTTCTCCCATTGTTGGGCCGCAAACAGAACGATGCGGGCGCGCAAAACCTCCTGCTGGGTAGAACGGCGAGCCTTCACACGGGCGTTCAGTTGCTTTTCTTCCCAAACGGTTAAGATCAACGGCTGGGCGTGGCGCGGCATGACCGAATTATGCCGGGTTAACCTATAATGTCAATTACTTATTGGACACTACACTAGGGAGGCCGTTGCAAATTAAAAATCCGCGCCAACCTTATTTTTTTGGCAGCGCAATAATGATTGAAGTGCCGCGCCCGACTTTAGACTTAATGTGGATGTTTCCGCGATGCGTTTCGATGATTCTACCGACGATGGCCAGACCCAGTCCGGTTCCCTTGGCTTTCGTGGTGCTTAACACGGCGGTGAACGCCCGCTTTTGCAAATCTGCGCTCATGCCTTTGCCGGTGTCTTTGAATTCCATCGCGATGTGCGCTGGCAGTGCGCTGGCGCGCGACAGCCGAACTTCGTGCGACTTGATGGTAAGAGTGCCACCATCGGGCATGGCTTCGGCGGCGTTGAGAATCAGATTCAAAAATGCTTGTTCCAATTGTGGCGCGTCACCCATCACGCGTGGCAGGTCCGATTGCAAATCGCGGATCAGCCGCACGTTTTGATTGGCGAGCTTGTGCCGCACGAGCAGGCCCAGTTCGTCAACCAGCTCGTTGAGATTCACCGGTGCAAGTTTGGGCTCCGTGGTGCGGGCGAAGTCAAGGATCTGCTCCACGATTTTATTCAAATGCTCGATTTTTGCTTCAATAATGCGCGTGTCTTTTGCGCGCGGATCGCTGGCGGGAAATTTCAAATCCAGCGAGTGATAAAGCAGCTTCATCACCGTGAGTGGATTGCGGATTTCGTGGGCGACCTCGGCGGCAAGCAGGCCAAGCGCGGAAAGCTTTTCGTTCTGCCTCAACTGTTCCTCCACATCCACGATGCGTTCGTAGAGCCGCGCCTTCTCAATCGCTATCGCGGACAATTCCGCCAGCGCGCTCAAGATCCTGATTTCTTCGTTGGAGAAATTGTAAAGCCGGCTCGTATAAACATTGAGCGTTCCGATGGATTGGCCCGCGAACAGCAACGGCACGCTCAACAGCGAAATCAATCCTTCGCGCCGCGCGACCTCGACATTTTGATAACGGCTTGAGGTCTGCACGTTGGCGATCTGCATCGGCTTTTTGCGCCGCGCGACGACGCCGAGTAGGCTTTCTTCGACATTCAATCGCGGCTTCCTTATGTAAACATCACTGGCGCCGTAGCTCGCGCGCAGATCAAGCCACTCGCGGCCTTCATCGAGCATCATCAGCGAACACATCCGTGCGCGCATCAGTTCGCACGCTTCGCGCGTGATGACACGCAGCGCCTCGTCGAGGTTCAAGGTGGAATTGATTGTACGGCTCACGCTGGAAAGTGACTCGAACAAATGCACTTTCAACCGCAACTGCTCATAGAGCCAGGTGTTGTGGATTACTTTGGCCGCCTGCACCGCGAGCTGTTCGAGCAATTCCTGGTCGCCCGCGCTGAAGGCGTCGGCGCGATCCGAGTCCACATTAATCACGCCACGCGTCTCGCCGTTCACTTCGAGCGGCACCGCCAGTTCGGACTTTACGCCGCGCCGCGCCGCAACATAGCGCGGGTCCTGCGTCACATCGCCCACGCGCGCGGGTTTGCCGTGGCGCGCAACCCAGCCGGTGATGCCTTCACCGATTTGCAATTTAATTTTTCGCGCCGCGCCTGGCAGGTTTTGCGACGCGGAAATTTCCAGAAAACCGGAAGTCGGGTTGATCAAAACCACCGAGCCGGAGCTGGCATTCATCAGGCGGACGGCCTCGCTCACGATCAATTGCAGCGCCTCCTGCGAATCGAGCGTGGAGTGGATGACGTTGCTCACCTGATAGAGCAGTTGCAACCGCTCATGGCGTTTCGTCAATTTGGCCGGTTCGTTGATCATCTTTTTTTGCAATCAAAATTATCGCAGGCGCAGCATCAACACCAGACCGAGCGCGCCGAAAATAAAATTCGGCAGCCAGGCAGCCAGCCACGCGGGCAGATAACCGCCGGAGCCGAGCGCGAGACCAATTTGTTGAATCACAAAATAACCAAAGCAGATGAAAATGCTGCCTGCCACGCCGAAAAAAAGATTCCGCCGGCCCGTCGCCGCGCCGAACGGAATCGCGATCAGCACCACGACCAGGCACGTCCATGGGGCGGCGAGCCGGCCATAGAATTTTGTGAAGAGCCAGCCGGAATCCGCCGGCGGCAGGTTCGGGTGCAGCCGCAGATAGGCGAAAATATCCGTGAGCGGGATGTCCGAACTGCGGTTTCTTTTAAGGCTTTGATAGCTGCTGATCTTTATTTCGCTTCGAATTTGCCGGGGCGTCTCATCAAACTCCGGCATGGTCAGTTCGTTTGTCACCAACGATGGCACGAGCGGCGCGCCTACGCCGGCCTGTGAATATTCCGCCGCGTTGTAAAAGGTCCAGACGCCGTTCGTGCGCACGGCGCGGTCGGCGCGCAGCAATTGCGTCGAACCGTCCGCCGCATACCAGCTCACCTGCGGCCGGAACATTTCGGCGGTCGCCATGCGGTATTCGCCAATGAGCCACTTGCGGTGGCCGCGCTCGTTGGCAAAGGTGACGTTGAGGAATTCATTTTTGGCGTCCACGTCGCCGGGCTTCTGAACATAATGGGTCAGAATGTGATTTTTCCAGTCCGTGCTGAACGGGACGACCAGTTCGTTCATCACAAACAGCACCACGCTCAACGCGCAGCCAACTGCAAAAAATGGCGCGCAAATCCGTGCGAGGCTGATGCCCGCCGCGCGCATGGCGGTGATTTCGTTGGAACGCGAGAGGTTGGTGAGCGTGTAGAGGAGCGCCAGCAGCAGGGTGATGGGCAGCACCATCACGAGAAATTCCGGCGTGATGGCCGCGCTGTATTCGAGCACGTCGAGCAGATGCAGTTTCCGCTCCTGCAATTTTTCCAGCTCGCCGAACAGGCTGAAGCAGTTCCCCAAAAGAACCAAGCCGCCGAGGCAGTAGACCAGCGGCGTGAGCAGTTCGCGGAACAAGTATCGGTCGAGCAACCGCATGGGTCAGATTAGACGGCGCGCGTTGCATGGGGCAAGTTTTGTTGGCGATGAAGAATGGTGGGTTGGGAGAGACTCGAACTCTCGACCAATGCCTTAAAAGGGCACTGCTCTACCGACTGAGCTACCAACCCATCCTATTATTTATTAACGATTTCTGAAGAAATAGCCATGCCTTCAACCCATGACTTGTAACCCATACTTGTCACCCTGCGGTTTTGTGCTATGTTTTTGCATGAAAATGACGGGCAAAAACACACCGAAGCCGGTTGAGAAACCGGCTTTTCATAAAGTCGCAGAGAACCTGTATCGGCTCGAATCATCGAACGGATATTATGCCTTGTTGAAGCGGGGAGGCAAGCAGTTTCGCCGCTCGCTCAAAACCAAGGACCGAAAGCTGGCCGACCGCCGGTTGAATGACTTGCGGGCAAAAATCGGCTGTTTGAAAATTTCCCAGGACGCAAAATTAAACTTCGCGCAGGCCGCGAAATTATGGCTGGAAACGAACCGGCACGCGGCAAGTTCCGACACGGTTAAACGCCGGGAAATGTATATCAAGGGTCTGGCCCCATATTTCAAGAATCTGCCGGTCCGCAACATCACCGAGCAGAACTGCGACCGCTGGGTCAAGGAACGGGGGGCGGTTCTGGCTTCCGAAACTTTCGTTCACGAGTTGGACGTTTTGAATGCGGTGTTTGATTTTGCCCTTAATCGCGGACTGATTCTTTCCAATCCCGCCAAGCATATCAAACGCCGGAAAATCATTTCCAAACAGATCGTGGTTCCCAGCCTCGATCAGTTTAAGCAGCTAATCAGCGCCATACGGCAGTCCGACGGCAAAAAGGACAATCAAGAAAAGAGCCAGGACGGTGCAAACCTGGTTGAGTTTTTGGCGTATTCCGGCGCACGCATCGGTGAAGTGGTTGGCGGCGGGGAGGCCAGCGAAAAGAGGCCGATGCTCTGGGGCGATGTTAGCTTTGAACGCGGCACCATTTTTTTGCCTGGCACCAAGACTGAGGCCGCCCCTCGCACCATCCCGATGTCAGAAAGGCTGCGCGAGTTTTTGACACGATTGAAGGCGCAGAAAAAACCGCAGCCGAAAGACCAGATTGTTCCGATCAAAAGTGCGCGCAAATGTCTGCAAACTGCCTGCAAGAAACTCGCCTTGCCACAATTTACCCATCACGATTTCCG
>Ga0302324_100012067_pt1 | contig 17673 bp, 13 predicted proteins | sample Palsa_T0_1_FD_201949 | JGI IMG/M metagenome (GOLD analysis project Ga0302324, IMG submission 201949) | Peat permafrost microbial communities from Stordalen Mire near Abisko, Sweden - Palsa_T0_1 | ecosystem: Environmental > Terrestrial > Soil > Palsa > Peat permafrost | place: Sweden: Abisko... | reverse complement strand
CACGGCGCCTGAAAGGCGCGATCGATCCGGCGCGTGTCCTGAAACACTTCAGCCAGACACGTCTTGGCATCGGCCGCCGCGTAGTAAATCCCGCGCGCCGCTCCTTGTGCATTCGGCAAGTGATGGTCCCAGCGCGAGTTGAGTGGCCCCGCGTAGCGAAACTCGTTCCAGGCAGCGGGGTGACGACTGCGCGTGAAATAGACGCGCGCAAGCGTCGTGCCGTGAGGCATCCGCCGCATGGAAGGCTGCACCTCGGCGAGCGCCGCCACTCCCGGCGACTGCGGAAACTTGGCCAAGAGCTATCGGCGCTCGTGCGCGACTTACTCGAACCCGCGAGCGCGCTCTACAACCGTCTCCACCGGCCTGCCACGCAGCAGCCACTCTCGCGGGCTCAAGATCTTTTCCCCGACTTCGAGATCGGGATTCGGCGCCAAGAACCACTGCGCCACATCGAGCGGATTCATGCCGACCGGCAGCGCCGCCAGCACCTCGCGCAACCCCGGCAGCACCTGGCGCCGCTCGAACTGAAATCGCGGCAGTCGCCGCTCCCCGTCGTACTCGATCCCGAAGAGCGTCCCTTCGCGCAACCGCTGACGAACCCGACTCACATCGACCTTCAAATGCTTCGACGCTTCGCTCGTCGTGTAACTCGTCTCGAGCAACGCCATATAGTCCGCGACTGATTGCGCAAGCGGATCGCCGCCCGGCGGATCGCCGCCCGGCGGATCGCCGCCCGGCGGATGGCCGCCCCGCGGATGGCCGCCCGACCCAAATGGCGCCGTCGTCAACCCGACCGATTCCAAGGCCGCCACCTCTCCGGCCGACAACGCGCGCGCACCCAATCCGCTCGCCCGCTCCAAGAGCGGCTCGTTGTGCAGCAGCCGTCGCCGCGCCTCCGCGTACAGGTCCGCAGGGATGTCCGAAGTCTGGGCGCCCTCCTCCACCTGTCGCTGCGTCGAGTTCTTCATGTGATCTCCCGCTTTCTCCTGTCGAGAATAATAGAGAGTCTACGCCGGCGGCACCAGCATGGCAATACGCCGGGCACCTTCTTTTGCCCATTGGATGCCGGCGTGCGATTTAGTAACCAAGTGGGTTATCCGGAAAGGCGCGTTGCAAGTGCGGAATCACCTCCATCCAGCTCGAACCATCCGCGTAAAGACCGTGCACGAGAACGACATTTTTAGCCCGCGTCGGCGACGCCGCGGTAACGCGATTCGCAAACGATGCCACCAGTGGTGTTGGCCAAAGCGAGAGACTATCCGACTCGTATCGATTGCTATTTCGGCATTGGCTCGCATTTTCTCGAAACGCACGCCCCGCCCGCCGACGGCGGGCGGTAGCAGTGGACCGCTTGAATGTGTTCCCAGGCGATCCCCGCGTTCCGTGCAATATCGATACGGCGTGTACCCACGAGAAATACTTCTCGCGGAATACTCCGCAAGATGCTTCGGGTATTTCGAACAAAACACGCGAGGCAAACAGATCATGAACACGGTTCGATCAACGAATGACGGATCGAGACACGCGTACGCGCAGCGTGGCTCCGGTATGCGGGAGTCCGTCGGCGTCAACGGTTCCCCAAGACGCACCGGCCTGGCGCCGTGGCGGCTCGAACGTCTCATACAGCATGTCGAATGCAATCTGGGCGGAAACGTGGAAACCGGAGCGTTGGCGAAAGTGGCTGGTCTGAGCGTGTGTCATTTCAACCGCGAATTTCGCAAACGTATCGGCGTGCCACCTCATAGGTATGTCATGCAAAAGAGAGTCGAGTATGCAAACCGAATGATCGCCGGAACCGATCGTTCCATTATTGAAGTTGCGGCAGAATGCGGTTTTTCGGATCAATCGCACCTGACAAAACTGTTCAAACGGTTCGTCGGCGAGACGCCTGGCGCTTGGCGGCGCACTAATGCCGCCGCGCGGCGCGCTGAGCGCCGCACGATATCAGCGCGCCGCCTCGATCAGGATGGCACGGAAGTCATTCACATTGGTGAGCGTCGGTCCCGTGATCACCGAGTCGCCGAGCGCCTGGAAGAATGTATGCGCGTCGTTGTTCGCCAGCATGTCCTTGGGCCGCAGGCCCAACCGCCACGCCCGCGCGAGGGTATCCGGGGCGATCACGGCGCCGGCAATTTCCTCCTGACCATCGACGCCGTCGGTGTCGCCCGCGATGCCGAAGATGCGCGCGTGACCGTCGAGCGCGGCGGCGAGCGACAGTAGGAACTCGACGTTGCGGCCGCCGCGCCCGGTGCCGCGCACGGTGACGGTGGTTTCGCCGCCCGACAGCAGCACACAGGGCGCATTGAAGGGCTGCGATCGATCGGCGACCTGCGCCGCGATGCCGGCGAACGCCGTGCCCACCTCGCGTGCCTCACCCTCGATGGCGTCGCCCAGAATGTGCGGCGCATAGCCTGCCGGGCGCGCGAGCTCAGCGGCCGCTTCGAGGGCCATTTGCGGGGTCGCGATCATACGCACCTCGGCGCCGGAGAGGCGCGCATCGCCCGGTTTCACCGACTCCCCGCGTCCGCTCTCGAGCAGGTCGCGCACGGCCGGCGGCACGTCGATCGCGTAGCGCCGCAGAATGTTGAGCGCGTCTTCGCAGGTGGTCGGATCCGCGACCGTGGGACCCGAGGCGATGTCGGTCGGCCGATCCCCCGGCACGTCGGACATGAGCAAGGTGAGGACCCGCGCCGGGTGGCACGCGGCGCCGAGACGGCCGCCCTTGATGTTCGATAGATGACGCCGCACGCAATTGAATTCGCTGATGGTTGCACCCGAGGCGAGTAGCGCGCGTCCAAGCGCCTGTTTGAGCTCCAGCGTCAAGCCGGGCGCCGGCAGCGGCAAGAGCGCCGAACCTCCGCCGGAAATGAGGCATAGAACGAGATCATCCGGACTCAAGTCCTGTACCAGCGCGAGCATGCGCTCGGCCGCCCGCATCCCTGCAGCGTCGGGCACCGGATGCGCGGCTTCGACGATCTCGATGCGGCTGCAGCGCACGCCGTAGCCATAGCGAGTCACGACCAAGCCCGATAGGGGCCCCGGCCAGTGCTGCTCCACCGCCTGCGCCATCGCCGCGGATGCCTTGCCGGCTCCGACGACGATGAGCCGGCCGCGCGGGGGCTCGGGCAGGTGGGGAGGCACGCACACCGCGGGCTGAGCGGAGGCGATGGCGGCATGGAACATCGCCGTGAGCAACGCGCGCGGCGAGGAATCCGCTCTCATCGGCTAGCCCTGAGCGGCACGCCGCGCCTACAGCACGGATTTCAGCAATCGGCCCATGTCGGCGGGATTGCGCGTGACTCTGATGCCGCACTCTTCCATGACCGCGAGCTTCTCCGCAGCCGTGCCTTTGCCTCCGGAAATGATCGCCCCCGCATGACCCATGCGCTTGCCCGGCGGCGCCGTCACGCCGGCGATGAATCCCACCACCGGCTTTTTCATGTTCCACTTGATCCAGCGCGCGCAGTTCTCTTCGTCCTCGCCGCCGATTTCGCCGACCATGATGACTGCGTCCGTATCCGGATCGTCGTTGAACATGCGCATCACATCGAGGTGCTTCAAGCCGTTCACGGGGTCTCCGCCGATCCCGACGGCCGTAGACTGGCCGAGGCCTTGCTCGATGAGCTGGCCCACGGCCTCGTAAGTCAAGGTGCCCGAGCGCGACACCACGCCGATGCGGCCTTTCTTGTGGATATGGCCCGGCATGATGCCGATCTTGATCTCGTCGGGAGTGATCACGCCCGGACAGTTCGGCCCCACCAGCAGCGTCTTCTTGCCCTGCATGCGGTAACGCGTCGCGATCATGTCGCGCACCGGGATGCCTTCGGTGATGCAGATGACGAGGTCGAGCCCGGCATCCACCGCCTCGTCGATGGCGGCGGCCGCGTAGGGCGGCGGCACGTAAATCACCGACACGGTCGCGCCGGTCTGTTGCTTCGCGTCCTGGACGCTCCCGAAGATGGGAATGCCTTCGAAGTTCTCGCCCGCCTTGCTGGGGTTCACGCCCGCGACGAAGCAGCTCTTGCCGTTGGCGTAGTCGCGGCACAGCCGCGTGTGAAACGCGCCCGTCTTGCCGGTGATGCCCTGGGTCATCACTCGCGTGTTCTTGTCGATCAGGATGCTCATACGCCTTTCCTCACTTTCCCTTCACGGCAGCGACGATTTTCTGCGCCGCGTCCGCCATGTTGTCGGCGGAGATGATGGGCAGTCCCGATTCCTTGAGCATCTTTCGGCCGAGCTCCTCGTTGGTGCCCTTCATGCGTACCACCAGAGGCACGGCGAGCTTGACCTCGTGGGCGGCCGCGATGACGCCTTCCGCAATGGTGTCGCCGCGCATGATGCCGCCGAAAATGTTGACCAGAATCCCCTTCACCTTGGGGTTCTTGAGCATGAGCTTGAACGCCTCGGTCACCTTTTGCGTGGTGGCCCCGCCGCCCACGTCGAGAAAGTTGGCGGGCTCGGCGCCGAACAGCTTGATGACGTCCATGGTGGCCATGGCAAGACCCGCGCCGTTCACGAGGCAGCCGATGTTGCCCGACAGCGAGATGTAAGACAGATCGAACTTCGATGCCTCGACCTCCGCCGGATCCTCCTCGTCGAGATCGCGCATCGCGACGATGTCCGGGTGACGGAACAGCGCATTGTCGTCGAAGTTGAGCTTTGCATCGAGCGCAAGCACCTTGCCGTCGCCGGTCAGGATCAGCGGATTGATCTCCGCGAGCGATGCGTCGCACTCGTAGAAGGCGCGGTACAGACCCTGCATGAACAGGCGCGCCTGCGGCACCGACGCCTCGGGCACGCCGATCTTGCGCGCCACGTCCTCCGCCTGGGAGTCGGTGAGTCCCGCGCCCGGATCGATGGCCGCCCTGTGAATTTTCTGCGGAGCATGTGCCGCGACCTCCTCGATCTCCATGCCGCCCTCGGAGCTCGCGATCAAGGTCACGCGCTGCGTGCCGCGGTCGACCACCATGCCGACATAAAGCTCCTTGCGGATATCGGCGCCCTCTTCCACCAGCAGCCGATGGACGACCCGACCCTCGGGACCCGTCTGATGCGTTACCAGGGTCATGCCCAAGATCCCAGCGGCGTATTGATGCACCTCGGCGAGCGACTTGGCGACCTTGACGCCGCCGCCCTTGCCGCGGCCGCCGGCGTGGATCTGCGCCTTGACCACCCATACCTTGCCGCCCAGCTCGCGAGCGGCTGCGTCCGCATCGGCGACCGAAAAGCACGGCACCCCGCGCGGCGTCGCCACCCCGAATCGGCGCAGGATCTCTTTGCCTTGATACTCATGAACGTTCATGACGATGGTCCTCGTGCGCGCGTTGCGCGCCACTAAAGAAGAAATACTACGAAATGCCGCCGCCGAGCACTACTCGCGGCGTCTTGGCTTGCGTCAAGGCGCCCGGGCTTGCGCCAGGCTCTGCTCCAGAAGCTTGGTCAGCGCGAACACCGCATCGAGGTGCGGCGTGGGCGTGTCGGTCATTCGGCCCAGCTCGATCACGGAGCCGAGCAGCGCGTCGGTCTCGAGCGGTCGTCCCGCCTCCACATCCTGCAGCATGGAGGTCTTGTGGTGACCGACCCGTTCCGCGCCGGCGATGCGCTTCTCGATGGGTACTCGAAACGTGATACCGAGCTTGGCGGCAATAGCCTGGGCCTCGGTCATCATGGCACGCGCGAGCTCCCGCGTGGGTGGATATTGACAGATCCCGGCCAGCGTCCCCCGCGACAACGCGCTGATCGGATTGAAGGTCATGTTTCCCCAGAGCTTGAGCCACATCTCGGCGCGGATGTCTGTCAGCACGGGCGACTGCAGGCCGCCGCGGACGAAGCACTCCGACACGCGCTTGACGCGCTCACTCTCCGATCCGTCCAGATCGCCGACCGGAAACCGATTGCCCTCGATCTGCTTGATCACGCCCGGCGCGAGCAATTCTGTGGCCGGATAGACCACACAGCCGATAACGCGCTCGCACGGGATGTTCCTTTGAATCGCCCCGGTCGGATCGACGGTGGTGACCGTGCTGCCCTCGAGCGCTCCACCGTGCTTGTGGAAATACCAAAAGGGAATCCCGTTCTGCATCGGCACGACCACCGTGCCCGGTCCGAGGAGCTTGGGGACGTCGGCGGCAACCGCCTCGACTTGGTGCGCCTTCATGGCGAGGACTACCAGATCTTGCGGCCCCGCTGCCGAATAATCCGCGGTCGCTTTGATACGGGGGACGGCCTTCTCGCTCCCGTCGCTCATGATGACCCGGATGCCCCGAGTCTTGAGCGCCTCCAGCGTGGCACCGCGCGCGATGAACGTCACATCCTCGCCGGCGTGCGCGAGCTGCGTTCCGACGAATCCGCCAATCGCACCGGCGCCTATGACCGCTATTTTCATCCGCGCGCCGTCGCCCGCCAAGCCTAGCGGGTGACTCCCGAATCTTGGATGGCGCCGCGATCCACTTCGATCCGATTCACCACTTTGGTCACGCCCGGCACGGACTGGGCTATCTGGGGCGCAGCCGCCAGCTCCTCCGTAGTCCACACATAGCCGCTCAAGGTCACGACCCCGTTCTCGGCACGTACCTTGATGTGCCGCGCATACAGCGTTTTATCGGACGTCAGCGCGGTCTGCACTTGATCCGCCATGTCTTTGTCGGCCTCCCGCTGCGCCGGGGTCTGCGAAGGCCCCGACAGGCACGCGGTGAGGCCGCCCAGTGCGGCGGCAAGAACCAGCGCAGTCAAGAATCGATTGATGATGAATGACAATTTGCTTACCTCAGGTTGTATTCCCAGCGTCGTCCGGGGGCTGGAACTCGATTTGGTTCACCACCCGTCCCCTCCCGGCCGCGCGGCGAGCGATCCGGAGTATAGCCAACAGGTCGTTGAGGTCGTTAACGATACCTCTGACGACCACCACGCCGTTACTTGCCGTCACCGTAACGTGATCGCTGAAAATGTACGGATTTTGCTTGATAGCGGTTTCCACTTTGGCTGCGATTGCCTCGTCCGATCGCTTGGCCGTGACCACGATCTCGCGCTGCATGTCCCCCCCGGACGCTGCATTCGCGGGCGGCGTGCCAAGCGCCGCGCACGGGGCGCCGAAAGCGGCCACTCCCAGCGTTCCCGCCAGGAGTGGCCCTCTCGTCACACAATGCGCGATGGACAAACGGGCATCTCGTCAGAACCGGTAGCTCACACCGGTCGAGACGCCCTGCTCGTGACAGCCCCCCCAGGTGGTGGGACCCGCGCTGCTGTAGTCGATGAACTGTTCGTGCGTCGCGTCGTGACAGTCGGTCTTGATGCCGTGGCCGCCGGCGCCCAAGTCGTAATGAGCGTTCCCGTCATTGATGGTCTCGGCCCAGTCGAAGTAAACCGTCAGCTGCTTATCCAGCTTGTGCCACCACTGCAGGGTGTACATGTTGGATTGGTTGCCGGTCGAATTCGGATTGTAGTTATGCTGCCCGCCCGGATCCCCGACCGACGCTCCGGCATGCGCCCAACCGCCTGCAACGACATCTCGACCGTCCCAGAAAGACTGCTGAAGTGCGAACCACATGCCGTTGCGCTGACGCTCGTTCTGGAACTCCAATTCCGGGGGCACCTCGCGGTGCAATTCTTCGTACAGGTAATCCACGGTAAGTCCGAAATCGAAGTTGTATTGCACGCCGAACTTCATCGCCCACTCGTCGGCGACATCGACGGCTGTGTTATATGCGGGCGTTCCAGCGGCGGCGGCCCCCGGGTACTCCCCCGCATAGGCCAAGTAGTCGGCCCAGTCCAGCAGGTAAGCCTGTTTACCGTTCGGTCCTTGACCGACGAGGTAGTTGTAATACGGGCTGTTTGCCCCGATGCCGTCGCTCGATCGATTCACCTGCTTGTGAATCTCATAGGCCCCCACCAGATATAGGCCGCCCATCTCGAACTTGAGGTCGGCGCTGTACGCGCGGTTGTAGCCGCCGTCATCGCAGTTCAGGAACAGGTTGCCGCTTCCCGGGTTGTTCGATCCCGCGCAGTCCGGAGATCCTTCCGGCGTCAGATCGCTGTTGGGGTCGAGCTGCTGGCCGAACTGGTAGGCGAGATCGAAGGTGATGCCGGCCCAGGTGGGCGAGGTGTAGTAAACCACGTCGTCGCCGCGCGTGCCGAACTCGATCCGGTTGTCGCCCCCCGAGTTCCCCATGATGGCGGCGTAGTTGCCGAGGCCGGTCCCGAACGGATTGAGCCGGTCGGTCGAGTTCTTGTACGGTAGGTACATCTCGCCGAACTTGATCTTGCCCCAGGAACGTTCTTGGAACCCCACGAAGGTGTCGCCGAGGCCGATCCCGCCCAGCACCGTATTCGAGGATTTGGTCCAGGTGTCTTGCAGCCCGGGCGCCGCCACCATGTCGATGGCCGACGAGACTTGGTAAATGAAGTCGATGTCCGTGTTCGGGATTCTGTGCTCGCCCCGGTACCCGATGCTGGATCCGTTGCTCGACATCGCGCCGAGCCAGCCGACGCGGCCGTAAGGTCCCGCCTTCTGTCCACCCGTGATGACGTACGGGCTTCCGGGCGCGCCATTGGCGTAACCGTACGGATAGGCCACCCCGTTGTAGATGCCCTTGGTGGTGTAGTCCACCGAGACATCGAGCGATCCGTAGAAGCCCTTGAGGAAGTTGTCGAATTTCTTCTCCAGCGACGACAGCGTCGGCTCGCCTTGTTTGCCGGTCGCGGCGCCGGATGCCGCGGTTGCGGGCGGCCCAGCGGGGGCCACCTCAGGCGCAGCCTGCTTGCTGGACAATGCATCGATTTGCTTCTGCAGCTGCTGCATCTGCTGCTGCATGATGCGCATCTGTTCCTTCAGTGCCTGCGTTTGATCGTCATCCGCAAAAACGGCGCCGCACGTGGCGACGGTGCCGGCGTATGCGGCGAGCGCCAGCAGCATAGGCTTGGCCAATCTAAATTTAAACATTGTGTGAATCCTCATGAAACGCGTTTATTTGACTCGTTCTCGTCGTCACTGTGCCCCCCTTGACTCCCGCACACTCCCTAAGCCGCGTGCACACTCCCTTTCAACATCCACCTGAAAACTCGACCTCCCGCCCCCGGCCAACCTCGGAAACGGGAGCATTGCCGCGTCAAACGACCTTTGCCTGGCGCAGCGCATTGACCTCTTCGGATTTGTAACCGAGCTCCTTCAGCACCTCATCGGTGTGCTCGCCGAGCAGCGGCGAGCGCCTGACCTCCGTCGGACTGTCGCTCAGCTTGATCGGATTGCCCACCGTCAAGTACTTGCCGCGCGTCGGGTGATCGACCTCCACCACCGTGCCCGTCTTGCGCAACGACGGCTCGTGGGCCAGCTCCTCCATCGACAGGATCGGTCCGCAAGGGATATCGTGCTCGTTGAGGAGGTTCATCGCCTCGAACTTCGTCATGGTGACGGTCCACTCCTCCACCGCTGCGAATATCTCCTTGAGCCGCGGCAGGCGAGCTTCCGGCGTGGCGAAATCGGGATCCGTGATCCACGGCTCGCGGCCGATGACGCGGCAGATCTCTTTCCATACCGGTGCCTGCGCGATGAAGTAGAGGTACGCGTTCGGATCGGTTTCCCAGCCCTTGCATTTCACGATCGTGCCAGGCTGCCCGCCGCCGGAGGCGTTCGCCGCGCGCGGCACGGCGCTGCCGAATTTGCCGTGCGGGTATTGCGGGTACTCCTTCATCACCTTGTCGCGCTCGAGCCGTTGCTGGTCGCGCAGCTTGACGCGGCACAGATTCAGCACGCCGTCCTGCATGGCGGCCAACACCTTTTGTCCGCGGCCCGTCGCATTCCTCTGGTAGAGCGCGGTCACGATGCCGAGCGCGAGATGCAGCCCCGTACCGCTGTCCCCGATCTGCGCGCCGGTCACCAGCGGCGGACCGTCATCGAATCCAGTGGTCGAGGCCGCGCCCCCCGCGCACTGCGCGACGTTCTCGTAGACCTTGCAGTCCTCGTACGGACCCGGGCCGAAGCCCTTCACCGAAGCGACGATCATGCGCGGGTTCAGCTCCTGGATCCGCCCCCAGGTGAACCCCATGCGGTCGAGAGCACCCGGAGCGAAATTCTCCACGAGCACGTCGCAGTGCTTGATCAGCTTCTCGAGCACTCTCTTGCCCGGCTCGCTCTTGGTGTCGAGAGTCACCGAGCGCTTGTTGTGGTTCAGCATGGTGAAATAGAGGCTGTCGGCGCCGGGAACGTCGCGCAGCTGCTCGCGCGTGACATCGCCGCTGCCGGCCTTCTCAACCTTGATCACGTCGGCGCCGAACCAGGCGAGCAGCTGCGTGCAAGTCGGTCCGGACTGCACGTGCGTGAAATCGAGAATGCGTACGCCGCTTAACGCTTTTTCCATGGAGGGTCCCGCCGTTCGCTCCTGCATTACTTGTACATCGTCTGGTTCTTGGTGCCCGGCGCGTACTCGCGCGGGTCGACCCAGATGTTGATGACAGCGGACTTGCGCAGCTTGTGCACCGATTCGCGCGCCCGTTGCAGCGCCGGCGCGATCTGCGCCGGATCGCGTACTTCCTCCCCGTATCCGCCCAGCATCTCGGCGAACTTGCCGAACGGCACGTCGCCCAAGAGGTTGCCGACGTTACCGCGCTGCTCGCCGTACTTGGCGAGCTGGCCGTAACGAATCTGGTTCATGGCGGAATTGTTGCCGATGACGGCAATGTACGGCACGCCGAAGCGGTTGGCCGTCTCCATGTCGAAGGCCGTCATGCCGAAGGACCCGTCGCCGTAGTAGCACAGCACCTCCTTGGACGGATTGGCAAGGCCCGCGGCGATCGCGAAGCCCGTACCGACGCCGAGCGAGCCCAGCGCGCCGGGATCCATCCACTGGCCGGGCCGGCGCGGCCGCACCGCCTGCGCCGAAATCGTGACGACGTCCCCGCCGTCGCCGATATACACCGTGTTCTCGGCGAGGAACTCGTTCAGCTCCCACGCCACCCGGTATGGGTGAATCGGTACGCTGCTCGATTTGAACAGCGGCATGAGCTTCTCGGTCGCCGCCGCCTCGGCCTGCGCCAGCTCCTTGATCCATTGCTGGCGGGCCTGCCGCTTGTCGTTCTTGAGCCGTCCAGACGCGGCCTGCAGCACGGCGCCCAAGATTGCGCCCGGGTCGCCGACCAGTCCGAGATCGATATCGCGATTCTTGCCGACGGTGCGGTAATCCATGTCGATCTGCACCAGCTTGAGATCCTTGCTGATGCGCTTGCCGTACCCCATGCGAAAATCGAACGGGGTGCCGACGATCACCAGTACGTCGGCCTTGGCAAATGCCTGCGAGCGCGTGCGGTCGAAGTGATGCGGATCGCCCGGCGGGAGCAATCCGCGGCTCGCGCCGTTGAAATAACCGGGAATGTCGAGGCCGCGCAGCAGGGCGACGGCCTCGTTCTGACCGCGCGCGGTCCACACTTGCTGGCCATAGAGAATCGCCGGCCGCTGCGCGTTGACGAGAATATCGGCCAGCTTCTCGATGTCGCGGGGATCGCCGACCGAGTGCGTCGAGGCGCGGTACTTGCCGGGCTGCGGGATCACCGCTTTGGTGAGATCGACCTCACGGTCGAGCACATCGCGCGGAATCTCCAGATAGACCGGCCCCGGGGCGCCGTTGAAGGCCTCGCGCGCCGCCATCGAGATCATGTCCGCGACGCGCTCCGTGCTCGATACGCTCGCCGCGAACTTCGTGATCGGCGTCATCATGTCGACGTGCGGCAGATCCTGAAGCGATCCCATCTTGTGCTGTGTGAGCGCCCCCTGGCCGCCGATGTGCAGCACGGGACTCTCGGAGCGGAATGCGGTGGCGATTCCCGTCACCGCATTGGTGCAGCCGGGTCCGGCCGTCGTCACCACGCAGCCGAGCTTGCCCGTCTGCCGCGCGTAGCCGTCGGCGGCATGCGCCGCGACCTGCTCGTGACGGACGTCGATGATGCGAATGCCCTCGTCCACGCAGCCGTCGTAGATGTCGATGATGTGGCCGCCGCACAGGGTGAAGATCGTGTCCACGCCTTCGTTCTTGAGAGCCTTCGCCACCAAATGGCCGCCCGACACGACGCCTGCTTCTCGGCTCTTGCGTTGCAGAGTGTCCTCGGCGGTGGTGGGTTTGGGTTCCGCCACAGCGGGATTAGTTGCCATGTTTGCCTCCAGTTAGCGATTCGGGCCGGCGCCGCGGCAGCGGCGGCCGGCCGTTTGATTTCCAGCGAGTGTCGCCTGGGTCCACGATCAGCCGGCCGCGCCGAAGATCTCGCGACTCTTGGCGAAGTGCCGCGCTCGCATAGGCTTGAGCACGAACAGCGCGAGCAGCGCAGCGATGACGTTGCAAGTAAGGAACAGCGTGAATATCGCCCCGTAGCCATGCGCCTTGGCGATCACTGCGGCAGTGGGCACGAATAACGCACCGGCGCCCTTGGCGGTGTACAGCATGCCGGCGTTGGCGGCGGCGTACTTGGAGCCGAAGGTGTCCCCCTGAGTTGCGGGGAACAGACTGAAAATCTCGCCATAGACACCGAAGTACAGCGCGGTCACCAGCACGAACATCACCGGGTTGGTCCCCCCGATCTGACCCAGAGTAAACAGCGCCGCGGCGCCGATCAGGAACGCGAGCGCCATCGTGTACTCCCGGCCGATCTGATCCGACAGCCACCCGAAGAAGGGCCGGCCGACCCCGTCGAAAATGCGGCTGAGCGAGACCGCGAAGATCCCCGCGGCCATCGTGATCCCGAATAGATCGACCGGTATCTTGTCGAGCTTGAGATCGATGGCCATCGGCTTCACGGAAGCCGTCATGGACAGCCCGCCCGCCGCGATCAGCACGAACATGACATACAGCACATAGAAACACGGGGTCTGCAACACCTCCCGCGGGGTGTAGCCGCGGGCGGTGGTGCTCGGCTTCGCCTGGGCGCTCAAAATTTGCGGCGGCGGGACCAACAAGAGCCACCCGAGCACGAACACGATGCCGCCTTGCAGGAGTCCGAAGAATAAAAATGCGTGCTGGTAGCCGTCCGTGGCGATCATGTGCGAGATCGGTATGACGGTAACCGCCGCGCCGGCACCAAAGCCGGCCGCGGTGAGACCGGCGGCGATGCCGCGCCGGCCGGGAAACCATTTGAGCGCGTTGCCGACGCAGGTACCGTACACGGCGCCCGTACCGATGCCGCCGACGACGGCGCCGGCATACAGCGCCGCAAGCGAACCCGCGGCAGAATTGATCGTCCACGCAATTCCGACCAGGATGCCGCCTCCGATCACAACCCATTTCGGCCCGAAGCGATCTACAAGATAGCCTTCCACCGGAACCAGCCAGGTCTCGATCACAACGAACAAGCTGAACGCCCACTGAATGTCCTTGACACCCCAGTGGTACTTGGCATCGATGGGATTGACGAACAGTGTCCAGCCGTATTGCAAATTGGCGACACAGGCCATGCAAATGATGCCGATGATGAGCTGCACCCAGGGATTCCCCAGGGGCGAGACACCGGCCTGCGATTTAGCCGCCGCGTAATCGGAAGTCGCGTTCATGTAGTTGTCCTTTTTGCGCGTGAGATCCAGCGCGTGAGCGCTGGTGCGAGACGCGGATTTCCCCGTGAACCGAAATAGCAAATGACCGGGCGCGCCGACCTTCGATGTTCAGCCGCAACAGCGAATGTGCAAACCGTCGCCCCACCGTTTGCCTCCCATCAGACGCCCGCTATACGCACAGGCGTCGCCAGCCAAGTAATTATTTGTCTGGTATACCATATATGAAGGTTTTTTCGCCTGTCAACCGGAGATGAGAAGACGACCAGTCGTTGCTCCCGCACAACAACCAGAGCGGGCAGCAGAGGCCGCAATCGCTGCGACCTACTCCATCTGGAGGCTGCAGCTGGCACGGCAGTATGATATATCTCCGATTTCCGGTGTTCCCCGCGACCTCGGAAACCTTGTAGGGAAATAGATGAACAGTATTGCCAAGTTGGTTCAGGCCGGCGCACCGACCGCGCCGCTCACCTTGAGTCCGTTGAACCCAACGAGCCTTCGCGATCAGGCTTACGCCCTCCTGAAGAACGCGATCGCCGAGACCGATATCTACGATCCGAGCCAGGAGTTGCGCCTGGATGAGCGTCAACTCACCGCCGCACTCGGGGTCAGCCGCACGCCGATCCGCGAGGCTTTGTCGCTGCTCGAGCAGGAGGGGTTCATCCGCACCGTTCCCCGCCGCGGCATCTACATCGTGCGCAAGTCCAGGCGCGAGATCATCGAAATGATCCAGATGTGGGCGGCGCTGGAATCAATGGCAGCGCGCCTGGCGACACTCCACGCTCCGCAGGAGGAGATCGCCAAGCTCAGGCACTTGTTTGACGAGTTCCAGAGCTCCCCGCCCGCCGAGCATCTTGGTGAATACTCGGACGCGAACATTGCCTTTCACACCGCCGTCATTGCATTAGGCGGATCGCAGACTCTGATCGATGCGACGCGAAATCTCCTGATCCACGTGCGCGCCATTCGCCGTGCGACCATCGCTCAGGACAACCGCGCCGCCAGATCGATCGTCGATCATTTGCGCATCATCGAGGCATTGGAACGGCGCGACACCGACCTGGCGGAGCGTCTCACCCTTCAGCACACGCTGGACCTTGCGGAGCACGTCGCTCGACATTGCGATTTCCTAGAATAGGGATTCTCCGCGCCGACGGGTTCACCCCGCCGACGTCCCCCACACTCCGAGGGTCGGCAGTACCCGCTGATCCGCCGGCCCGCCCGTGCCTTCAGCGACGTCGGCCCGCGGCGCATCGTCGGCCGCGGGCGCGCTCGCATGGTAGGGACGAAGATACCGCGGGCTTCCTTCTGCACCGCGATTCCTGCTCGCGGCGCTGCCCGCTTCGCCGCTGCCCGCTTCGCCGCGGATCGCGGTAGGCGCCACCGCGGTGAGGCCGGCGCGAGTATCCACGTCCGCAATCGCCGCCTGCAGCGCTTCGGGGTCGATCCAGACTGCAACGCCGGATTCGATACTCAAATAGATTCGTCCGCTCGCCTGCGCAGCAAAGTTGACGTGACGGAATCCCTCGACACAGCGCTTCAGGAATCCGACGTTGTGCTCGGGCCGCAGAAGTTGCGGGTGCCGGTAGAGCTGCTCGGGCGCCAGAGCGTCGATGAATACTCTGCCGTAGCGATCGATGTCGAGCATGCCCTTCACATCCAGTACGTTCACGGTCTCGTTGTCGCCAAAGGCGACGGTTCGCGGGCGCTCGCCCAGCGCCACCGTATTGTCCAAGAACTCGAATTGAATCTGCTTGTCGCTGCGGCGAACCCACGTAAAGAATACGTTCGGGATTCCCGTATAGGCCTCGACCGCATGAGCAAGCGTGTCGTCTACCGCCTTGTAGCGTCCGAACTCGAGTCCGCGTTTCCAGGCTCGCTCCACCAGTTGTTCCGGGGGCGTGATCACGAAGAACAGGTAGGCGGTTTGCCCGAATCGAGTCAACAGATTGCTTCCCTCCTCGTCCGAATCCGGCGCGAAACTGTCGAAGCGGAAGCGGTCGATGAGCAGATGCGACATTTTCCCATGGGTATGCTTGCGCGCCATGAAGACATCGAGCTTGCGATCTACGATCTGCAGCTCCTCGGCCGTGAGCGCTCCTGCATATTTGTAGGCCTGACCCAACGATCCATAGTCGAGGAGCTGCTTGCGCCAGATGTCCGGACTGATCAAGGCGAAATCGCTCCAACGCACGCCGATGTCGCCTGCGAGCTGTTTCTGCAACGGCCGCAGGGTGCTCTTGCCCGAGGCCGAAGCGCCCTTGGTGTTGATCACAACCGGCGCATCCTGCGCGGGCAGCAGCCGGTAGCCTTCCGCCAGCGCCGCTTCACGCAGCAAGGGCTCGATGGTCCTGCCGACCGCCTCGCTTCCCAGCACGTTAACCGCTCGATCTCGGGCCAGTCGCAAGATGAGCTCGCGCGTACCCCAGGCGCGGCCGTTCGTCGTGAAGAGCCCCGATAGCACTCGCGCCAATGCCCGCAGCGAGATCCGGGTATCGCAGGCGGCGGCGTGGGCGCGCTTCTGACATTCGGCGATCTGCTCGAGACTCCACGAGGGAACACCGCGCCCGCCGACGATTTCCGCGAGCGCCGTTTCCAGTGTGGCCGTCACTTGACCGCGAGCATCCTCGAAGGCCTTCTCGATCGCCGCCATCCGCGGAACGAGATAGCCCGTTAGGATGCGGCCGGCGATGCGGCGGAAGTTGATGCCGAGATCTTCGATACGCGAACCATCCGGTACTGCGAAGTCCGCAGTGACCCGGATCAGCAACTCGTGCAGAGCAAGCCGCTGCGGTCGAAAAGCGACCAGCTCGCTGCGCGGCAGGCCGGTGAGTCCCGCGAGTTCCTCGACCGATGCAAGGTCGCCAAAGGCGTTCTCGGCACGGAACAAGGTCGCAAGTCCGAGCCATTCCCGCGGCGTGCGCGACGCAAGCCCCGGATTCCAGGGCCCGAACCCGTCCTCGCCGGCAGTTGCGGCTTCCTGCGGGTTTGAGACGGCATTCGCCTTAACCGGTGGAATCATGTGATCCAATCGCCACGTTTCGGGCAGTACACATAATCGACAATAACCGCTTGTTGCGACGCCGGCAGGCGAGATTTTATCGTATGAAAGGACATTCCGTGACCTCGCACCCCGAACCGGTCCAGCCCGGCGCCGGCCCCGGCGCGGCGACGGGCGGCGATCTCGCTGCAGAATTCGCGGGGATGGCGCGACTCGCATGCGGCATTGCGCGAACGCCCTACGCGTCCATTTCCATCGCGGGCTTCGGCGAGGCGTGGTGCGGATCCGACGGCCGCCCGAGCGCATCGCGCGGGCGCGCGGAATGGCCGCTGCAGAACGGCGCCGGCGACATCATAGGTGCGCTTGCCGTCCACGACACCGTATCGCCGAACTTGACGGACGAACAGCGGGGCCTACTCGCCGAGCTCGCGCGCCAGTGCGCGGCATCGGCGGAGCTGCGCGCTCGCATAGCCGAGCTCGAGCTTTTGCCCCCATCGGTGCCGGGCGCTCCGACCTACGAGGTCCTCGACAGCGCGCCGGTTGCTCTCTACTACGTGGATACCGCGCGCGGCATCGACTATTGCAATGCCGAGTACCGTCGCATTTTCGGACTGCGTACCGATCAACGCCCGAACGAGTGGGCGCAAGGCGTGCACCCTGACGATCTCGACGGCGTCAAGGCAGGATGGGCGGACTATTGTGCGCGGCCCCGCCCGATGGCGTTCGAATACCGCTCCCGCCCGCGTGCAGGCGCGGTGCGTTTCTATGCCGAGCACGTGCAGCCCCTGGCGGGCGACGCCTACATCGGCACCATCACCGATTTCACCGATCTCGTCACCGCGCGCGGCGAGCTGCACAAAATCGAGAACTTGTTCCGCAATACCTTCGATCAGGCGCCCATCGGGGTCGCCTTCGCAGACCCGCAGGGCCGCTTGCTGCGCTTCAATGAGGCGTTCTGCACCCTGCTCGGTTACGCGATCGAGGAGCTGTCCGGTCTTTCCATCGAGGATCTGACGCATCCGCAGGATCGCTCAGGGTGTGCCATCAAGCTCGAGCGGCTGTGGAGCGGAGACGTTCCCTTCCTGGACTTCGAGAAGCGCTACCGGCGCAAGGACGGTACGTTCATCTGGGTGCGCACCACCACCGCGCT
>Ga0302324_100012061_pt1 | contig 17676 bp, 16 predicted proteins | sample Palsa_T0_1_FD_201949 | JGI IMG/M metagenome (GOLD analysis project Ga0302324, IMG submission 201949) | Peat permafrost microbial communities from Stordalen Mire near Abisko, Sweden - Palsa_T0_1 | ecosystem: Environmental > Terrestrial > Soil > Palsa > Peat permafrost | place: Sweden: Abisko... | reverse complement strand
GTGGAGCGCGTCTCCGTGGCGCGCGCGATCTTGAGCTGGCTGAGCTGGGCGTATGCGGGCTGCAGATCGAATCCCAGCCACGAAACGGCCGAGCCGCCCAGCGCCGCGACTTTCAGAAAGTCTCTACGGGTGCCATCCATCGTTCCTCCTCCTTGAGCGAACCCGACGGTTTTCGCTATTATAGCCCAAGTATTACAGGCAACCGAGGCGCAAGCATACGCGGTGGGGCAGACCTCTGGGCAGACCTCCAGGTCTGCGCGGGTCCTCCATCACCCGACGTGACCCGCTCTGAGGAACTTGCAATATTACTCGACTTGCGCAGAAACACGCGGAAAGGTGGGCGAAAACCGAACTAGCGATTTTGCAAGCACAAGAAAGCACAGCAATGGCATTCCTGCAAGATGGTGGCCGGAAAGCGACTCCCACAAGCCATCCTACGCCAGACCGACATACGCCCCCCAGTTCGGTTGAGCACCAAGCATAGACGACCAGGCCGCGCGGTACGCGGAGTCGATCTACCCCATGGTGGCCGAAGCCATCGCCGAAGCCTTTATCTGCCGCGCCGTGGCTCCAACCTGTGCAGCCGCCACCACTGCGCATACTGGCAAACCTGCGAAGTCGAGTAGGCGGAGAGGTGAAACCCGGTGAAACCCTGAAGAGGCACCCCTGAAGAGGCTGCGCCCCGCAGCCCCTTCAGATATACTGGAAGAAAAAATGACCATCGATGAACGCTTAGCCCGCATCGAGCACGTCACCGCCGGATCGGACGAACAGCGCCGCAAGGACCGCGAGACCGACCGCGCCCTGTGGCGCGGCACCCAACGCCAGCTCAACGAACTCACATTTAAGCTCGCCACCTTCGCCGACGAATCGCGCGCCGCCGACGACCGCCTACGCGAACGCATCGAACAGTCGGACCAGAGCGCCCGCGAACGCGACGCCCACCTCGGTGACCGCATCGAGTCCCTAACCTCCTCGATCGGCGCACTCATCGCCCGCCTGCCACTGGAGAAAAACCCATGACAGACACACAACTCTACCTCGCCATCGGCCTACCCCTGCTGTTCAACGGCGCCATGCTCACCCTCCTCAACAGCAATATCAACGCGCGCTTCGCCCGCCTGGAAGCCCAATTCGACATCCTCACCGGAAAGTTTGCCGAACTGACCGACCGCGTCACGCGGCTGGTAGAACGCATGGAACACCGATAATAAACACAGCCGCCGCGCGCGCCCGATACCCTCAGATCGAAGCCCATCCATCGAAAGAAGGCGGACGCGCGCCGCTAAAGGAGCGCGCCCGCCACCGTGGCTGCAGCGTCCGGATTGAGGAGGCAGCTACGGCGCCAGGGCGCAAGCGTCCCGCATTCTGTTCTCGTTGTGTTAGCAAAGCATTTGAACTGAGGGGGATCTCAAGGGTGGAGCCCTAGGCACTAGGTGCAGAGCCGGCCTCGGTTTTGGCCCGCTTGCCGGATACATTCCCGCTCGCCGCGCCACGAGGGTAGATCCTATGACCACACTGCGACAAGAGTGAGCGCGGATAGTCTGGCAGCGGCTGCAAGCGGCGACCCCCAAATGGAAGAAGCGCCTTGCTGCTTCCCCAGTGACACATTTCGAAAGAATATCTACCCCGTGAATTCAATGAGTTCCAGCCTGCGCCGCGACTCTCCCACATTACCTCATGCAATCCTTAAATCAGGGAGGGCGCCGCTTTCATCGCGCGGCTGCCTGATGGAAAGCGCTGCGCAGCGTTCCATGCTCGGCGTCTGGGCCTCAAAAACCCGGCCGCCAACCGTAATTTACCCGTGCTACGGCGAAGCCCATGCTACAGCATGCTACAGGATGTTACAGCATGTCACAGCACGCGACAGCATGTCACAGCACGCTACGGCACGCAACGCAATGTTACACAAAGGAGCCCTTATCATGGCAACCGCAGCGCAAACCAACGCCAACCGGCAAAACGCGAAGAAAAGCACCGGACCCCGCAGCCCGCAAGGCAAAGCCATCTCCAGCCGCAACAGCCTGGTCCACGGCATGACCTCCGGCAAGTTCCTCCCGCCCGATGCCGATCCCCAGGAATTCTTCCAGCTCCTCGACCAGTTCCGCAACCGTTTCCAACCCTTCGACGAAGTCGAGGACGCCCTGGTCGAACGCCTGGTCGCCGCCGAATTCAAAATGCGCTCCGTCCGCTACATGGATGCCGGCCTGTTCCACTATCAGGCCGAAACCAACCCCATGCCGGAGCAGTTCAACAAAGCGGGCCGCTCCAACCCCCTGGCCTGGGCCTTCCATGGCGATTCCGCATACTACAACTCCTTCTCCAAGCTCATGCGCTACGAGGGCTTCCTGCAGCGCGAGTTCTCCCGCGCCCTTCGCGACTTGTCCATGCTACGGGCTGACCGCCGCGCCCGCCTCGCCGAAGCCGAATCTGAAGCAAAGACCGAAGCCGAAACTGCCGCCGCCACCCATGCTGAAGCCGACGAAACCGAGCCGAATCAGGCGGATAGCCCCGCAACGAACCCAAAAGCGGATAATGCGAAACGAAGCCAATTCCCCGATCCGGGCGCCCTCCCAAACGCAGGTGTCGCGCCCCATCCGCCCCAAAATCCCAATCCGGAATTACAAATGGGAAGCTGAAAAGGATGTTTACAGTTAATCAAGGATGTTTACGGCTTAGGAGGCCGGCCCTAGCAGCCCGCACCCCGGCTGGTTTCCCCGTCCCCTTCCAGAATCTCCCGCACCTTGCTGGACAAGGCTGCGGGCGTGAACGGCTTCTGGATGAAACCGGATTCGCCGGTCAGCGGGGTGTTGCCGGTGGCTTGGTCCGTATAGCCGGACATGAAGAGCACCTTCATCGCCGGACGGCGCGGCGCCAGGCTGGCGGCCAATTCGCGGCCTCCTTCCCTAGGCATCACCACATCCGTCAGCAGCAGGTGGATCGGACCCTTGCAGGCGCCCGCAATCCGCCGGGCGTCCGCGGCATTGGGCGCGTCCAGAACCTCATAGCCTTCGCGCCGCAAGGTATCGCGCACCAGGTTGCGCACCTGATCCTCATCCTCCACCAGCAGGATGGTCTCCGAACCACCCGCCGCCTTCGCCAGGGGCGCCTCCGCCTCGGCCGCGGCAGGCTGGTCGAAACGCGGCAGATATACCTTCACCGACGTGCCCTTGCCGGGTTCGCTATGCACATCCATACAGCCGCCGCTCTGCTTGACGATGCTGAATACCGTAGTCATTCCAAGCCCCGTGCCCTGGCCTTGAGCCTTGGTGGTGAAGAAGGGTTCAAACAGGCGCGCGCGCGTTTCAGCGTCCATTCCGGAACCGTTATCGCCGACTACCAATGCCACGTACTTGCCCGGCTTCATGGCCAGGTGCGTGATCGTGTAATGCTCTGCAAGCTCCACATTCCTCGTCTCGATCGTCAGGGCGCCGCCGCGGGGCATGGCGTCCCGGGCGTTCACCGCCAGGTTCATAACCACCTGCTCGATCTGTCCAGGATCGGCGTTCACCTGGCCGATTTCACGGCCCGGAACGAAGCGCAGCTCGATGTCCTCTCCGATCAGGCGCCTCAGCATAGCCTCCATCCCGGTGAGCAGTTGGTTAAGGTTCAAGAGCTTCGGCTGCAGTACTTGCCGGCGGCTGTGCGACAGCAACTGGCGTGTCAGGGTAGCCGCGCGCTCCCCGGCTTTCATGATCTGTTCTACCGCGCTGTGGTTGGGGTCTGCCTCGGGGATGGCGTTCAGCAGAATGTGGCTATAGCCGTTGATGATGGTCAGCAGGTTATTGAAGTCGTGCGCGATGCCGCCGGCCAGCATGCCCACCGCTTCCATTTTGGCTGCCTGCCGCAGTTGTTCTTCGAGCAGCTTGCGTTGCGTAATATCCTGCAGCACCGAGAGCACGGCCTCCTGGCCGCCATACGAAATGGTGTGGGAGGCGACCTCCACGTCGATCAAGCGCCCGTCCTTAAGACGGTGACGCCAGTGGCCGGACAATGCCAGTCCACGCGCTCTGGAGACCGTATCTTTCAGGCGCGCGACGTCTTCCGGCGGACGGATGTCCGCGATCGTCATGCTCAGGAATTCTTCGCGGCTATAGCCGTAATGGGCCAGCGCAGCATGATTCGCCTCCAGGAAGCACAGGGTTTCCCGGTCGAACACCCACATCGGCAGGGGGTTGTCCTCAAACAGCAGCCGGAACTTCAGGTCCTTTTGCTTTAGGAGATCTTTCGCAGGCATCGGTCTCGCTCAAACGGGTCTCGCCCGATCTCAGGATAGTCAACCGGAGACTATCTTACAATGCAGTTAACATGTAGTTAGTAACGGATCATACACTAACTCCGGCGCGGTGTAAGCTCTCAAACATCCCCAGAGTTTCGAATATGCCGTTTTCAAGCGGAGTCTGCTTAATTCCCGGTATATGTGCGTGTAATTGAGTTGCGTCCATGCGGTATGCGACAGGCACCTGCGGGCCTTCCGCCGTGATCAGCCGGGAAGCGCCGGGCCGCAAACGCTCCAGTATCCCGATCAACTCATCCATGGTCGTGACCGTCCCTTCAAGATTGAACGCATAAGCTCCCGGCAGCGGTTCGAGCGCGCAGCGTACGAAGGTCTCCGCAACGTCGGCAACATATTGCAAGTCCATGTGGCCGGTCAGCCGGATGCGAAACGGCTGGCCCAGCGCTAGGGCACGCATAGCCAGCGTCGGATCGGCTGTGAGTCCGCGGTCGCGGCCCACTCCATAGACGGTCCAGGGCCGCAACCCGACGCTTGAGATCCCGCTCGTGAGATAGAACACGCGCGCATTGCCTTCGTTGGCTTGTTTGAAGACGCCATAATGGGTGGCAGGCTTCAGCGGCTCCTGCTCAGTGAGCTTGCTGCCGCCGTAGGCCTCCTCGGGACCCCATACCGCCGAAGAACTGGCGTAAACAACGCGCACCGCGCGTCCGGCGTCGCGGGCCGCTTCGAATACGTTCAACGTACCGATGACGTTGATCATCCCGCCCTCGGCGGGCTGTGCCTGGCAGAAGGGCATCAACACGGCAGCCAGGTGCACGATGTGCGTGATGCCGCCGTCCTTCACCAAAGCCTTCAGGCGCGGACCGTCTTCGATGCGGCCGGTTTCCACCGCGGCCTTGCGGATCACGGCCGCCGGCGCTATCAGCGAAAGCCGCGCAGGCGCGGGGTCCGCGTCGTAGAGCAGCACCTCCAACCCGCGGTCGAGCAGGTTCTTCACCACCCACGCGCCAATGCAGCCTTGCGCGCCGGTTACCAGGATTCGCACGGAGTCTCCCCTTTGATACTCTACTCACTTATGAGAATCACGCATCTTAGCACGGCGGTCATGGAGTCGAACTTCGACTGGACCATCGTGAAGGTGGAGACCGACGACCAGATCACGGGGTATGGCGAGGCTTTCCTCGGTCCGGGGCTGACGGCGGTGATCCAGGAATTCGGGGGGATTCTGAAGGGTGAGGACCCCACTTCGATTGACCGCGTGCTGCGGCGCATGCGTGCCAGTTGCGTACATGCATCGCCGGGCCTGGTATTCCACGCCATAAATGGCATCGAAACGGCTCTGCTGGATGCCATCGGCAAACGCTACAAGCTGCCTATCTGGCAGATACTGGGCGGAAAGTATCGCGACCACGTGCGCATGTACGCGGATTGCCACGCAGGCGACGCGCTGGAGAGTATCACGCCGCTACTGGTGCCGCGCCATCCGCAATGGATGCGAGGCGGCGGCGATGCGGAGCGCCAAAGCCTGGTCAGCCTGAAGCACCACGGTTGGGACGCTTCGAGCGAGGAACACCTGACGCCGGAGGCCTATGGCCGCCGGGCTCGGGAGATGGCTGCGCGCGGCTTCCGCATCCTGAAATTCGACGTAGATGTGCCCACGCCCTACGAAACCGACGAGTACAACCGCGACCTGAGCGAGCCGGAAATCGAGCATGCGGCGGCACTCGTGGCTGGAGCGCGGGAGGCCGTAGGCATGGGTGTCGGGCTGGCAATCGATTGCCATTGGAACTACGGCGTGCAGGCGGCCATCGGACTGGCGCACGCGCTGGAGAAGTACAAGCTGCTGTGGCTCGAAGACCCCACACCGCCGGAGAACATCGGCGCGCTGGGCGTGGTGCAGCGCAATACCAGCTTGCCCGTGGCCACCGGAGAGAACCACTATTTCCGTCTGGATTTCGAACGGCTGATGGTCGAGGCAGGCCTGCGCGTGCTGGCGCCGGACGTACAGAAGCTCGGGCTGTGGGAGGGGCGCAAGGTCGCCGACCTGGCGGACATGCACTATGTGAATCTGGCGTGGCACAACATCAGTAGCCCGCTGGGCACCATGGCCGGAGTACACCTGTGCGCCGCCACTCCCAATTTTCTGGCGCTCGAATGGCACGCTGCGAGCGTGCCGTTCTTCGACGCCTTGGTGAAGGACCGGGAAGGGCCGCTCATCCAGGACGGCAGGATCGCAGTGCCCGGCAGGCCCGGCCTGGGCATCGAACTCGACGAAGACGTCGCCTACAAATACCGTAAGCCCGGCGAAAAGTTCTTCGGGGATTGAGACGTCGCGCCTACTCGGCGCGCAGCGCGTCTACCGGATTAACCGACGCGGCCCGGCGCGCGGGAATATAGCTGGCAAGGAGCGCTGCGACGCCCAGTACCACAGCTACCCCCATCAATATTTCCGGATCCGCCGAACGCACGCCGAACAGCAGATCGCGCAGCAGAGTCGCCGCGGCCACAGAGCACCCCAGGCCGATGGCGATGCCGGCGGCGATCAACCAGCCCGCCTCCTTCAGGATCAGCCGATACACGGTGCCACGCTGCGCGCCGAGCGCCATGCGTACGCCGATCTCGCGGGTTCTGGTGCTGACCGAGTACGCGATCACCCCGTAGAGCCCGGCGGTACCCAGCAGCAAAGCCAGGAAGGCGAAGCCTCCCACCAGCCAGGCCGAGCAACGGTGCAGATAGGCTGCCGGCGTGTTATCGATTATGCCTCGCATGGTCCTCGGGTCGAACGTGGCGATGCCCGGATCGATCCGGCGAATGGCGGCGGCTAGCGTTGGCAGCAGCGCCTGCTCGCCATTCGACGCCCGCACGATCAGTGAAAAATGGTCGTCCGGATCCTGGTTGAAAGCGACATACAAGGTTGGCCAAGTGGTCTCATCGAGCGCGCCTTCCTTGATATCCTCTACGATGCCGACGACTTGCATGGGCGGCGAAGTTGCACCGGAGTAGGCCATTTGCATACCGACCGGGTTCTCGCCGGGGAAATATTTCTCCGCCAGAGCGCGGTCGATAATGACCACCGGCGGTTTCGAGGCATCGTCCGCTTCGGTGAAGTAACGGCCGCGCAGGAGCTTCGCGTGCAGCGTTGTGAAATAGCCCGAGCTAACTTCCCGATAGCCCACCTCGTTGTGCTCACCATGAAAGGCATGGCCCAGCACGCGAATCCACATGGTATTGCCGCCGTGCACCGGTAACGTGGTGGAGATTCCCACCGACTGCACACCCGGCAGGCTCGCGGTCCGGCTGATCATTTCGCGCGCCAACGCTACCACCTTCGCATTGTTGCCGCGGGTGGCATCCGGCTCCGCAATCCGCAAGGTCGCCAGGTGGTCCGGCTGCATCCCCATGTCCACATGCAGCAAGCGATAGAAGCTCTTGCCCAGCAAGCCGGCACCCACCAGCAACACCACGGCTGTGGCCAGTTCCAGCACCACCAGATTGGCGCCGAATCTGCGCCAGGTCGTGCCGGCAGAACCGCGGCTGCCTTCCGCGAGGCCCTTCCGCAAGTCCGGCAGGAACGAGCGCCAAGCCGGAGCGATGGAGAGGACCGCCGCCGCAGCCACCGAGATCGCTGCGGCGAACGCCAGCACGCGGAGATTCAAGCTAAGGCCGTAGAGAAACGGCATGGCCGCCATCTGGTCCGCTCCGATCAGGCCGATGAGCAGCCGCATGAGCCACTTGGCGGAGACCAGGCCAAGGGTCGCGCTGGCGGCTACCAGGACCACCGCTTCCGTCACAAACTGTCCAGCCAGGCGGGCGCGCGATCCGCCCAGTGCGCTGCGTACGGCCATCTCCCGCCGGCGGCTTTCCGCGCGCACCAGCACCAGGCTGGTTACATTCACGCTGGCGATCAGAAGCAGAAGTCCCGATCCGCACAGCAACACGATCAGAATAGGGCGGATGCGTCCGACTTCCAGTTCGGTAAAAGAGATCACAGAGCCGCCCTGGCCGCGATTCGATGGATACTCCTTTTCCAACTCTCCCGCGATCAGCTTGATGTTGGCATCCGCGGTTTGGACGGAGACGCCATCCCGCAGCCTGGCCAGGCCGTGGAGACTGTGGCAGCCTCGCTGCGGGTAACAGGAGTTGGAGGTGGTGTGCAGCGCAGTCCAGAACTCCGCGGGCCCGGTGGCGGCGAAATGGAAATCCTGCGGCAGCACACCGATGATAACGCTCGGATCGCCGTTGAGCGTCACAGTCTGCCCCAAGGCGGCCGCGTTTCCGGCATACCGTTTCTGCCAGGCGGCGTAGCTGAGGATGACGGTGCGCGGTGCTGCCGGAGAATCCTCCCCGGCGCGAAAATCGCGGCCCAGCACCGGAGCCACACCCAGCGTCTTGAAGAATCCGGCGGTCACCAGCGCGCCGCCCACGACTTCGGCGCCCGAATCCGTGCGTAGCGTAAGGCCATTACCTTCGAATGCGTCCACGGCGGTGAAGACTTTGTTGAGTTTCTTCCAGTCGAGATAGTCCGGATACGAAAGAGGGCAGCGCGGGCAGAACTGGACTGTCTCGAAAAGGCCGACCAAGCCGGCGGGATTGCGGTAAGGTAGCGGCTTGATGAGCGTGGCATCCACAAAGGCGAAGATGGCCACGCTGGCGGACATGCCCACGCCCAGAACCAGCACGGCGGTGCAGGCGAATCCGGGGTTCTTGCGCAAGTGCCGTATCGCGAAGCGAGTGTCCCGCATCAGATTTTCGAGGAACGGAATGGTGCCGCGGTCGCGGTAGGCTTCCTTGGTCGGCTCCACGCCGCCCAATTTCAGAATGGCGTGGCGACGCGCCTGCTCCGGAGGCATGCCGGATCGCAAGTTGTCGTCGATGTGCATTTGCAGATTTGCCTCGATCTCATCCGTCAACTCACGGTCCCGGCGGCCGCCCGGCCGGAGGCCTGCGAGACGTACCAGCCACGCGCGGAACCGCTTCATGCCGCATCTCCCGAGGGAGAAAGGAAACGGGCCAGGATGGCGGTGGCCTGCTGCCAATCCCGCGCTTCCTTCGCCAGTTGCCGGCGGCCGGTACGCGTGAGCTTATAGAACTTGGCCTTGCGGTTGTTCTCCGACACACCCCATTCGGAGGCGATGCAGCCTTCCTGCTCGAGCTTCAGGAGCGCCGGATATAAGGTTCCGTAGTTTAGCGACAGCAGATTTCCGCTGGTTTGCTCAATGCGGCGCGCAATGCCGTATCCGTGGAGCGGCCCCATACTCTCGATGGTTTTCAGAACCATCAGGGCCAGGGTGCCTTGCCATATGTCTGTCTTATCGTTCATCATTTGTCCTATTCGGCACGCATCGCCTATTGTTTGCCCATAGGAAGCATAACACAGCTTATATGGGAAGGCAATAGGAAAGCGTGTTACGGCAGGAAGCGGTAGCCCACGCCATGTACGGTCAGGAAATGCCGGGGCGCATTAGGCTCCGGCTCCAGTTTCTGGCGCAGCTTGACGACATGGGCATCCACCGTACGGGTGTTGGGGAAGAACTCGTAGCCCCAGACCGAATTCAAAATCATATCGCGGGTCAGCGGCCGGTCCGGGTTCTGCAGAAAGTATGTGAGCAGGTTGTATTCGGCGGGCGTCAGTTTCAGCTCTTCCCCCCGCCGGGTAACCACGCGGCGCTCCAGGTCCACTTCGACTTCGCTGAAGTGCACCACTTTGCGCGCCTCGGGTGACGTCCGGCGCAGCACGGCGCGGATGCGCGCCAGTAGCTCGCGCGTGCCGAATGGCTTTACCACGTAGTCGTCGGCGCCGATTTCGAGAAGCAGCACTTTGTCGATTTCATCGCCCAGAGCGCTCAGCACGATGATGGGCGTGACTACCTGCGCGGCGCGCAGTTGCTTGCAGATCTCGACGCCATTCATGCCTGGCAGGCGCAGATCCACCAGGATCAGGTCGGGCTTGAGCAGCAGGGATTTCTCGTAGCCTGCGCGGCCGTCCGCCACCAGCACCGCGCGGAATCCTTCCTGCTCCAGCATCACGCCGATGGTATCGCGCAGGCTCTCGTCGTCGTCGATAACCAGAATGGTCTGCATGCGGGCGATTCAACCTATTGTATCCGAACAAAGTTCAAGACTTGTTAAATGAGCGTGGTAAGCTCAAGAATCGGGGTACACAGTCAACACATGCGGGTCACGGTCATTGGAACAGGATATGTAGGAACGGTGACAGGCGCTTGCCTGGCTTACCTCGGCCACCATGTTACGTGCGTGGACACCGATGCGCACAAGATCGAGAAACTGCGCCGGGGCGAAATGCCTATCTACGAGCCCTGCCTGCAGGAGTTGCTGCAACTGGCAGCGGCGGGCGGCGGCATCGACTTTACCACTGAACTGGCGGCGCCGGCCGCCCAGAGCGACGTGATTTTCATCGCGGTGGGGACGCCGCCGCTGGAGACGGGCGAAGCCAATCTGTGCTATCTGGAGGCGGCCGCGCGCAGCATCGGGGCGGCTATGGACGATTCCAAGTTCCGCGTAGTAGTAAACAAGTCCACCGTCCCTGTGGGCAGCGGCAACCTGGTGGAGGCGCTGGTGCGCGAGGGTATTCGGGAAGCGCACCCCGGTGACCCGAAAGGCATCCACTTCGGTGTGGCCAGCAATCCGGAGTTCTTGCGGGAGGGCAGCGCCATCGCCGACTCGTTGTATCCGGACCGCATCGTGCTGGGCGCCGAGGAAGAGCGCACGCTGCAGGTGCTGCGCGAATTGTATCGGCCGCTGGTGGCGCAGAGCTTTCGCGCGCCTGCCTTCCTGCCCCGCCCGGCAGCCGTGCTGCAGGTGCCCATGGTGACCACGACGCTGACCAGCGCGGAGATGATCAAATATGCCGCCAATGCGTTTCTGGCGGTGAAGATCGGTTTTGCCAACGAGGTGGCCAACATCTGCGAGCGGGTAGGCGCGGAGGCACCCGAGGTGATGGCGGGCATCGGGCTGGACTCCCGCATTGGGTCGCGCTTTCTCAATCCCGGCTTGGGCTGGGGCGGTAGTTGCTTCGGCAAGGACATCCAATCGCTGCTGCATACCGCGCGCGAGTACGGCTATAAGAGCCGCCTGCTGGAAGCGGCCCTGGAGGTAAACCGGGCGCAGCGGCAACTGGTGATTCAGAAGCTGCAGGAGAAGCTGTTTATCCTAAAAGGCCGCAGCATCGCGCTATTGGGCTTGGCGTTCAAGCCGGAGACCGACGACCTGCGCGACGCGCCCAGCCTGCAGATTGCCGAGCGGCTGCTGCAAATGGGCGCGCGAGTCAAAGCCTACGATCCCATCGCCATGCCGGCGTGCCGCGAGAACCACCCGGAGCTGAGAATCCAATACTGCGCATCGGCTGAGGATGCGGCCCAGGATGCCGACGCCCTGGTGCTGGTGACGGAGTGGAAACAATTCGCTGGTCTGGATTTGGCCGGTCTGGCGAAGCGGATGGCGCGGGCGATTCTGGTGGACGGCCGCAACCTGTTCGATCCGGAGGCCGCGCGTCAGGCAGGTTTCGACTACTGCGGCATCGGGCGTCCGCAGCGCGCGGCGCGCTCGAATGTGCCCGCGGTTCCCCTCACAGTTTGATTTTAGCGGGCAATTCGATCGGGTGGTCTTAGATTTTGCGGTAAAATCTGAGACACTCGTGAACGCGCCAGAATCACCGCCGGGCGAAATCACCCGCCTGCTCTCCAGCAAGCGCCACGGAGATCGGGATGCGGAATCCCGTCTGATGAAGCTGGTTTACCGGGAGTTGCGCATCCGGGCCGGACGGTACATGCGCGGGGAGCGGCCCGACCATACTTTACAGCCGACGGCGTTAGTCAACGAGGCGTACTTGCGGCTGACGCATAAAGACCGGATAGATTGGAAGAGCCGTGCGCATTTCTATGCGGTGGCCTCCGGTGAAATGCGCCGGATTCTGGTGGACCATGCGCGCAGTCGGGCGGCGGACAAGCGCGGCGGACCTCTTGAAAAGATTTCCCTGGAGGATGCGGCCGTATATTGCACCTCCCGGCCCGAGAAGTTACTCGCGCTGGACGATGCAGTCCAAGAGTTCGCCGCGTGGGCCCCGCGGCAGGCCCGCATCGTGGAAATGCTGTTTTTCGGCGGTCTGACGGAAGCCGAGATCGCGGAAGTTCTGGGCATCTCGGTGCGCACGGTCAAGCGCGACTGGAGCGCTGCGCGGGCTTGGCTGCATAGCCGGCTGGGCGGGGGGAAGGCTTGACGCCGGAACGCTGGCGCAGGCTCTCGGGCATCTTCAATGCCGCGCGAGAGCTCGGTCCGGAGGCACGCGACGAATTCCTCAGGCGGGAGTGCGCGGGGGACGAAGCCGTGCGCTCAGAGTTGATCCACTGGTTGGACGACGATGCCAAAAAGGACGGATTCCTGGACCGTCCGGCGTGGGCCGATAATACGGAAAGCCTGCCCGCGGCAGTGGCGTTCTCCAGCGGGGATCTCGTTTCGGGCCGGTACCGCATTGTTCGTTTCATTGCCCGCGGCGGCATGGGGGAGGTCTATGAGGCCGAGGATCTGGAATTGAAAGGCAGGGTGGCGCTGAAGACGCTGCTGCCCGAGATCGCCTCGGATCCGCGGATGATCGCGCGGTTCAAGCAGGAAATTCAGCTTTCGCGCAAGATTGCTCACCCGAACGTATGCAAAGTGTACGATCTGGCGCGCCATCCCGCCGACACCTCACCGGCGCAGGTTATTATGCTGAGCATGGAGTATCTGCCAGGCGAAACCCTGGGGCAAAAGCTGACGCATTCCCGGCGCCTGAGCGTGGACGAGGCTTTGCCTATCGTGCGCCAGATGGCGGCGGCGCTCGATGCCGCGCATGCGTCTGGCGTGATTCATCGGGATTTCAAGACCTCGAATGTGATGCTGGTTCCCTCTGGTGGCAATCTCCGGGCGGTGGTCACCGACTTTGGCCTCGCGCGGAAAGCAGAAGCGGACGGCGAGAGTACCGCCACCCTTCCGGGCCGCATCGCGGGGACTCTGGACTACATGGCTCCGGAGCTGCTGACCGGAGGGCCCGCTACGGTTGCGTCGGACATATACGCTTTCGGTATGACGATCTACCGGATGCTCACGGGGACCCGGCCATTCGCCGCGGACGCGCCTTTGGCTGCCGCTTTGCGGCGCGCGCAAGAGCCTGTACCCGCACCGCGCTCGGTGGTGCCCTGGTTGGACGAGCGGTGGAATGGCGCGGTCGTACGCTGTTTGGAAGCCGATCCGTCGCGGAGATTCAGTTCGGCGGGCGATGTGGTGAGGGCCATCGAAGGCGAGGCGGTGGGAGCCGCGCCGCGTGTGGCGACTGTGGGGACCAGGCGCAAGCTGGGACTTGCCGCGGTGGCGGTCGCGCTAGCGGGAGTGGCGGGCTACGCATTCTGGCCACGCGTCTATCAGCCACCGGCCGAAGCCGCGCGGCTCTATCAGACTGGCACTGCCGATCTGGAGGCAGGCGCCTATTTCGCTGCCACCAAGGAACTCGGGGAGGCAGCACGGCTGGCCCCGGATTTCAGCATGGCCCATGCACGGCTGGCGGAGGCGTGGACCGAACTGGATTCGCAGGAAAAGGCAAGCCAAGAGATGCTGTTGGCGCGACGCGCCGCGGCCGGCGCGCGGATCTCCGCGCTGGACCGGTTGTATCTGGATGGGTAGACTTGACGATCACTCGCCAATTCCCCGAGGCGGCCCGGAAATTTGGGGAGATGCTGAAACACGCCGAAGTTGCGGGGGTGGATGTGCGTCTGGATTTGGGCCGCGTTTACGACCTGGCGGGCAAGCCGGACGATGCCATTCGGAATTATCTGATCGCGGCGCAAGGGCCGCCAAAGAACGCGGCAGCGTGGCTTCGGCTGGCGGTGTTGTACAGCCAAAGGTCGGATGCGAAGGATGCGGATCGGGCGTTCGATGAGGCGGAGCGACTCTACGAACTGAGAAGCAACCAGGAGGGTCTTACCGAGGTTGCGTATCAGCGCGGCGTAGCAGCGAACAGGCGTGGACAAATGCAGGCGGCGGATGGGTTTCTGGGTAAGGCGCTGCGGATCGCGCAGGACACGCAGAACGTGCAACAGGAGATTCGCGCGAAGTTGCAGTTGGGAGCCACCGCATTCTTGTCCGGCGATGCCGATTCAGCCCAGCGATACGCCCAAGAAGCCATCGATGCCGCAACATTGAATCGCGTTCAAAGCTTGGCCACGCGGAGCCTGCTGCAGTTGGGCGATGCCTTCAGGCGGAAGCAGGATTTCGAGCAGGCCCAGAAGTACTACGAAAGGGGGCTGAGTCTCGCGCGTCAGGACGATTCTCGGCGGCTGGTAGCCTACGCTATGTTCGGCCTTGCGGGCCTGCACGAGCAAGAGAAGCGCATTGACAAATGGGAGCCTGAGGCGCAGGAGGCGCTTACCTTCTTCCAGCAAAACAACTTTGCGCGCGAATCCATGCAGTGCCTGGTATTGTTGGGGAGGGCCAAGGGTTACCAGGGCCAATACGATGTGGCGTCGGGCTTCTTCGGCCAAAGACTTGCGGTGGCGGAAAAGCTGCAGGACCGTTTTCAGATCATGCTTGCGCAGGAGGGGATGGGCTATGTGCTACTGGAACGAGAGCGGTTCCCTGAGGCGCTTGAGCATTATGAGAGGGACCTGGAACTTGGTACCGCCCTCCGGGATGTTGAACATGTCGGCTACGCCGCTCTCAATTGCGGCACCGCCCTCTGGCGCCTGGGGCGCTACAGGGAGGCCCATTTACGGTTCGCCCAAGCGGAAGGCGCTGCGGCAAAGTTCGAGGATTTGAGATTCGCGATCAGTCAGGAGCGCGCGGATCTGGCTCTGAGTGAAGGTAAGTACCCGGAAGCGGTAGCAACTTGCAGCCGGCTACTTTCCCACACCAAGGCCGACGAACTGGACACGGTGGCCGACCTGAACCGAGTGCTGGGACTGGCACTGATCCGCATGGGTCGGAAGCAAGAAGGGCGGCGGCGCTGCGAACGCGCGGTCGCGATAGTGGCAGTGCCGAACGTGACGGTGTTGGCGTCCACCTTGGCGGTCGCGGAAGCGCGTCTGGAAACCGGCGATTGTAGGGCAGCGCTCGCCGCCGTTCAGGCCGCGGAGAACCAGTTAACCGGGCTGCCGGACTCGAACTGGCGAGCCAAAGTCTTGGAGGCCCGAGCGAGCGAGGCGCTCGGCGATCGAGGTGCAGCTAGGCGAGAGGCTCTGGTCGCCCAGGCGCAATTGCAGGAAATCCAGCGTCAGTGGGGCGAGTCCGTGTTTCAGTCGTACCATGCCAGGCCAGATTTGCAAAGACTTTGGCGTCCCCTTTTGCAGATGGTTTCCGCTAATCACTAAGAGGAGAGAGAATATGCGAAGCGTACAATACCCAGATTCCCGCAATTTCCCAGCTTACATTCGCCTGACGTTACCGCTCTGTGCGCTCATAGTCCTTTCTGGATGCGCCGGTCACAGATGCGGCGTAGCGGGCAAAGCTCACGGCTTGCAGGGCGCGCACAACTCGCCGATCACGGGGACCGATGGGAGCATGGTCGTCCGGACGCAGGAGTCCTTCGATCTGCACGCACATAATCTTACTGTGTCCTCGGGACAGGCATGCCTGATCGTGAGCGCCTGTAAGCGCATCGGCGTGAAGGGAAAGAATTGGACGATTCTCAGCTCCGATGGGAAAGCCAAGATCGAAACGCATGACCATGGCAAGACTATCGTTGCGACAGGCACCGGCAACGACGACAAGAACATCCCAGACGACGGTACGGACGGCCCAGGCAAAGAATTCGGGTATGGGAGCGTGGTCTTTTCTCCCGCTACCCTCAAATTCGAGGACGGGAGGACGCGGAGCCTCGACTGCAAGATGAAGAAATGCAGGATCGAGATTTACTACATCGTTAAGTAGGCGCGCGCTTCGGTCAACGCGCATGGTGGTCACGAGCCCCGCTTCGCAGGCTTCTCTCCTTACCTGTGCACTGTTTGCCGCGATCGCCGGGGACAGACGCCGATTGACCATGCAGGTTACCCGTCTGTATCATAAATGTCGGGGAGAAAGCGATGTGTTTGTGGTCCGAACAAGACGCCAAGTCACGCGCGGAACTGTTGCGTGCGTCGGTCGAACAGGTCCAACGGGTCGTCACGCGGCCGGGCGCCGAAACGGCTATGTGCTTTTCGATTGGAGAATTGCAGCGGCTACAAGGCGCTGCCCAGCCCAGTATCAAGGATTTACTCCTCGCCCCTGAGCCTCGATTCGAGAATCTCATCCCACCGCGCAGGAGGCTACGCCGCCGTGGTCCGGTGGGCCTGTAAGATGGAAGTGATATGAGTGAACCCGAAGGCAGTCTGACAGAAAAGCATTGTGTTCCTTGCAAGGGGGGAGTGCCTCCGTTACGAGGCGAGGAATTGCAGAAGTTATCCGCTCAGGTGCCCGATTGGAAAGTGATCGACGCGCATCACCTCGCCCGGACGTTTGCGTTTTCGGACTTCAAGACCGCCCTGGCATTCGTGAATCGCGTGGGTGCAGTAGCAGAGGCCGAAGGGCACCATCCGGACCTGTTGCTCACTTGGGGACGGGTGGACGTGAAGACGTACACGCACAAAATCGACGGGCTGACGGAGAGCGATTTCATCCTGGCCGCCAAGATCGATCGGGAATTCCACACTGCCTGATTCATGCCGGCCTACGATCGCGATCTGGCGTACATTCACGATACCGGCTTCACAGGCTTCGCCAGGAAGGCAGCGCCGGGATTGCTGCGCCTGTTGCAACAGAACCGCATCCTGGGAGGGTGCGTAGTGGACGCGGGCTGCGGCAGCGGCGTCTGGGCGCGGGAGTTGAGCGAACGCGATTATGAGGTGCTGGGGATCGATATATCTGGTTATATGATCCGGCTGGCGCGCAAGCAGGCGCCCGCGGCGAAGTTCCGAATCGGATCGTTTCTGAGCGCCGAACTGCCGCCCTGCGACGCCGTAACAGCGATTGGCGAATGCGTCAATTATGCGTTCGACCGGAGGAGCGGCAAGAAAGCGCTGGCTGAGTTCTTCCGTCGCGTGCATGGCGCCTTACGCCCCGGCGGCGTTTTTATTTTCGACGTCGTTGAGCCGGGAGTAATCGCTGATTCTACGCCGCAGAGAAGATTCCTGGAAGGACCCGACTGGGCGATTCTTCTGGAAGTGCGGGAGGACCGGAGACGAAAGACGCTGACGCGCCACATAGTGAGCTTCCGCCGGATGGGGAAGCTTTACAGACGCAGCGAGGAGACACATCGCTTGCATTTGTACCCCGGCTCCGAGTTACTCGCGGAACTTAGCCGGTCGGGTTTCGAAGCGCGCCTGCTGGGCGGTTACGGACGATTTCGATTCCCGCGCGCGCATGTGGGTTTTCTGGCACGGAAGCCTGCCTAGCGCGCGACGAGGTAAGCGCGGTCAAGC
>Ga0302324_100012060_pt1 | contig 17676 bp, 12 predicted proteins | sample Palsa_T0_1_FD_201949 | JGI IMG/M metagenome (GOLD analysis project Ga0302324, IMG submission 201949) | Peat permafrost microbial communities from Stordalen Mire near Abisko, Sweden - Palsa_T0_1 | ecosystem: Environmental > Terrestrial > Soil > Palsa > Peat permafrost | place: Sweden: Abisko... | reverse complement strand
GGGCTCGGCCTTCGGTGCGTTGAAAACTCGCGAGGACGCTCCTTCGAGAGACGTGCGCGGGAATGAGCTGATCTCGTTGTCGCTGTAAACAGCCTGCATTCGGTTTATCCGCCTTTCAGACAGGGTTAAGCTTGGCCCGATCATTTCACTCTTGGCTACAGGAAAGGTGCGAAGCGTCGTTTTCCCTCTCTTGTATGCAAAGCGTAAGACGCTACACAAGTCTCGAATACACCCGAAAGATTAGTTTCGACCCTCCATTTATCTTGAGGTAGATATTGACCGTTTAGGGGTGGGAAAATGGCAGCCATGACTGACCACGAGAGGTGCCAGATGTCGCTCAGGAGTGGGCTACTTTTTCCCCGGGTGAAGAAGCCGTCGCAGCTTTGCAGTCCATAGCGATAAAGGACTCGCAGTCAGGTCGCTTTCTTCGCAGGCCGGAGTCCGCAGCGAATCCAACGCTTCCTGGCCTTCTTTCGTAGCCTGCCCGAGCCAGTCCGATAGCCGGCTCATGGTCCGCTGCATGCGCAAAGGATCCGCCGGTGGATCCAATGCGTCATCGGCAATCATCTTGCTGGCCTCTATGGTCTGCAGCAGAACGTACTGCAGATCTCGCGCGATGCGAGTACGTTCCGCCAGCCGTCTCTGAAAACGAACATTGCGCAACGCCTCAAGCTGTCTTGCCCACAACTGGCTTACGAACCCGACGAGCAGGATCGCGGGCAGCACAAAGACCATGTAAGCCCGGATGGAATGGGATAGAACAATGAATGTTCTGAATAACAGCAGTATCCCTAACTCGCTCGAGGAATTGCGGGCCACATTCATTTCCGGTGACTCGAATGTACGATGCCGAGTCCTGCTCGGGAACATAGAAATCCCCAGTTGGGGACCCAGAGTTTTCTGTAGGGAGCCCTAAATTCAGATGGGGAGAATACCCCGCCGCAGCGCAATGGCAACCGCATGCGTCCGGTCGTTGGCTTGGAGTTTGCCAACAAGATTCTTGATGTGAAAATTGACTGTGTTTTCTGAAATTGCCAGCTCGCCCGCGATCTGCTTATTGCGGTGCCCGTCGCGGATGAGCCGCAGGACCTCTAACTCTCTGGCGGTAAGACTCTCGTCGCCAAGATATTCAGCCAAACGCGCGGCTACCTCTGGCGGAATATGCCTTCCGCCCCCATGCACCGACCTGATCACAGCCAACAGATCGTTCTTTGGCATGCTCTTCAAAACGTAGGCCGCTGCACCCGCTTTCAGGGCAGATTGGATCTCCGCATCGCCACCCGAAGTGGTGAGCATAATGATGCGAGCGTTGGGAAAGTCACGCCGTATGGCGACCAGCGCATCCGTGCCACTTCGATCGGGGAGCCGGAGGTCCATCAGGGTAACGTCTGGTCGATGAATGCGAAACTGCTCGATAGCTTCTGCCGCATTCGTTGCCTGGGCGGCCAAAATCATGTCCTCTTGTGAGCCAACGATGGTTGCCAGCCCCTCGCGGAAGATCGGGTGATCTTCAACGCTCAGGATGCGAATTGGTGTGCCTGAAACCAAAGCGAACCCTGCCTTGTTCAGTCATTGTAGTCAACCGCGTGGCCTGAGCCAAAACCCCCAGGTCTGCAGCTCAAAAAGTCTAAACCTTGCCGCCTTCATCGGTCCTTTCATGAGCGTCGAAATTCGTCTTTGCCCCTGCTGCAAGAGCACTATCATGGCGTGAGAGGGGCTCGCATCGCGTGAAAATGACAAAAAAGCCCCGACATCCTGGCCGGCAAAAGGGGCATTGTCCGGACCGCGCCTCCGCCTCCTGCTGGGCGCTGGTACCGCTGCTGGTATTCTCATGCGCGGTGTTGGCGGCGCAGGGTCAAGCCGCACGCGAGCGTGCACGCGCATATGGTAATGTCCCGCAGGCAAGGGTCGATATCAAGACGGCCACGCTTCAGTTGGTCGATGGCACGGATATCAGATTCCGACAGATCCATAGTGCAAACGGGTTGTCTCAGACCAGGGCGGCGCCGACGGTGCAGGATCGGCAAGGGTTTCTTTGGTTCGGCACGCAGTACGGGCTGGATCGATTCGACGGCTACCGGTTCAAAATATTCCGCCATGAGCCGGGCCGGCCAACCACTTTAGGCGGTGTTTATGTCCGAAGCCTTTTTATAGACCACTCCGGAAATCTGTGGGTTGGCTGCGATCAGTCTCTCGACAGATTCGACCCGGTCACGGAGACATTCACTCACTTTCGCATTGGCGGGCAAGACAAGAATGAGAATGATGGCCCCGCTCTGCACATAAGCGAAGACCAGTACGGTAAGTTATGGTTGTCCACGGCCAAAGGGCTGTTCATGCTTGACCCAACCGACGGACATACCATTCGGTATACACACAATCCAAACGATCCCTCGAGTCTCAGCGGCAATGACACGACCTTCTCCGATGAAGACCGGCGGGGAACATTCTGGGTCGCGACAGATGGCGGCCTCGATGCATTCGATCGAAAAACAGGGAAAGTAACATCGCATATTTCCTTGGATGGTCACATCTCGTCCATGTTCCATGAAGACAGGTTCGGCTTATTCTGGGTCGTTCGCACTTCGCCCCAATGCCCGTTGGGGGTGCTGGATCGCAAGAACAACAGACTCACTTGCTATTCCATCTACCAGGGAGCCCATCGGGTAACGACGATAGCGGGAATTTACTCGTTGCTCGAATCACGGGACGGCGTCATGTGGATAGCCACGGAGGGCGCGGGTTTATTGAAATACGATCGCGAACGCAACAAGCTCGTTCGTTACAAAAATCATCCCGAGAATAATGAGAGTTTGGGCGCCGACAGCGTTACTTCTTTATTCGAGGATAATGAAAACAACATTTGGGTAGACCTGCACGAGACAGCGCCATATTTCTTTTCTGAAAGGCCGCCGCCATTCGAGAATTTTACTCACCAGCGAGGGAGCTTGAGAGGCTCTCTCGTCACGGCCATCTACGAGGATCGAAAGAAAATACTCTGGATTGGATCTACAGGAGCACTTAACCGAATTGATCGAGCGACCGGGAAGAATACCGTGCCTCCCGGTGTGGGTGTCAAAGGCGAGGTACTCTCGATCATTGAGGATCGCTCCGGCACCCTCGTGGCCGGCACCTTCCGCCAGGGACTCCAGCGATTGAATTCGGCCACGGGGCAAGCCCAACCATACCTTCGTAACCGTGGCGCCGCCTCTAACCAGAGCGCCTTTCCGATCATGCGAATCTTTATCGACCACCTCGGTACTCTATGGGCCGCAACCTGGGGAGGCCTCAGACGTTTCAATTCTGCAACAGGCGAATTCACCACCTACAAGCCAGACCCACAAGACACGATCGCCTATTCCGATATCAAAGAGGACTCCAGGGGTAAGTTGTGGCTCGGTGGAGAATCGGGGCTTCAGCGTTTTGATTCAACCACAGGGCAGTTTACGATTTACAAACATGATCCCGACGACCCCCATTCCGTGAGTGATCACCGCGTAACCTCCGTGTTTTTTGATCATGCAGGCGGAATGTGGCTTGGCACCCAGGACGGCTTCGATAGATTTGATCCAAGGTCAGGCACCGCCAAAGTCTATTACGAAAAGGATGGTCTCGCCGGCAATGTCGTGAGCTGCATTCTCGAGGATAAGCGGGGAATTCTGTGGTTGGGAACCAACAATGGACTGTCCAGCTTTGATCCCCTTACGGAGAAGTTCAGCAATTACTCAGTGGCCGACGGCCTCCCAGGACCGGATCTCACAGGTTGGTCCACATGCTTCAAGAGCCCCGATGGTGAGATGTTCTTTGGCGGCTTCAGCGGAGCGACTGCGTTCTATCCCAATAGGATCGCGGCCACTTCCTTTGTCCCCAAAACAGTGCTGACCGACTTCCAATTATCGGGCGCCTCGGTCCCCATCGGGCCCGGCTCACCACTCAGCAAATCCATCACCTATACCAATTCGATCACTCTCTCTCACTGGCAGAACATCCTCTCGATTGAGTTCTCAGCTCTCAGCTATTTCAATGCAACGACGAATCGCTATCGCTACAAATTAGAGGGGCTGGATCATCGGTGGCATGAGGTGGGCAGCGATCAGCGGGTTGCGAGTTACACCACTTTGCCCAAGGGTGATTACAAGTTTCGAGTGCAGGGCGCCACCAGCAGAGGCGCCTGGGACGAGCCTGGTGTTTCGCTAGCCATTGAGGTGCTACCACCCTGGTGGGAAACGTGGTGGTTCACGGCGACGTACATCACGATCGTCTTGATACTGATTCTGTCCGCATACCTCTACCGAGTGCGCCAAATTGCCTATCAATTCAGCATCCGCCTGGAAGAGCGGGTAAGCGAGCGGACACGATTGGCCAGGGAACTCCACGACACTCTTCTACAAACGATTCAATCGAGCAAGATGATCGCCGACGATGCCTTGGATGAGATGGCCGGCCTGCCTGGTATGCGACTGGCCATGAAGAGGTTGTCGAAATGGCTTGGGCAAGCGACGGAAGAAGGCCGTGCGGTGCTGAACTCGCTGCGTGTTTCAACCGTACAGAAGAACGACCTCCTGGAATCGATGCAGAAAGCTACGGATGAGTTCGTCACTCGAGACTCGTTAAAGATCGTCTTTGTCGTGACTGGTGTTGCCAAAGGGATGCACTTGTTGTTGACCGAGGAGGTTTATCTTATCGGCTGTGAAGCGATTCGCAACGCCTGCCTCCATTCCGAAGCTGACCGCGTCGATGTGGAATTGATATATACCAAGGATTTCCTGCTAAGGGTCAGTGATAATGGCAAAGGCATCCCCGCCCAATTTGTCGACCGGGGCAAGGAAGGACACTTTGGGTTAAGAGGCATGAGAGAAAGGGCCGCCCGCATCGGAGGGGAATTTAGGCTGATCACCTCTGCCACCTCCGGGACCCGCATCACACTTCGGATTCCTGGAGCCAAAATCTTCGACACACGGTAGGCCGAGGATACCTCGCCGCAGCGAGCCATCGGCTCCTTATGTCTTCGAACCCGGAGGTACTTAGGCAAGCTCCTTACGCAGCGCTGTTTCCCTGTTGCGCTCGTACTGCCGCCGGCTGCGTGAGAACTCGATTTTGTCTCGGGAAACAGCTTTACGGGTTGCGCAAATGCTCTGTTTTGTATCAGGGCACGACTTTAATCGGGCCGTAAACGATAGACAAAATGACGGGCTTTAGCCCCTGTCTCTTTTAGCCGCGGAGGCATGTTTTTCCATTCTCTCAATCTCTTATGCGCTCGCATACTCGCCCTTGCGAAACACAGAGCCGGGGTCGATGCACAACGGGGCGAGTCCCGAAGGGACGGCACAGCCTGTAGCCCGGCACGGGAGTGCCGGGTAGCGTACGGTTGAGAGGCGAGTCCCGGAGGGACGGCACAGCGTGGCTGAACCCGTGCCCTTCCAGGACCGCGTTCTCACATCAGGCACGCTGCGCAAAGAACTTCTCGATGCGCGAAGCGATCTCTTCACCGTGAGTCTCCAGGGCGAAGTGACCCGTGTCAAGCAGGTGCGTTTCCACGTCTGAGAGGTCGCGGTTGTAGGGCGCTGCACCCTCTGCGGGAAAGATGTAGTCATTCTTGCCCCACACGATCAGGGTCGGCGGTTGGTACTTGCGAAAGAAGGCCTGAAAGTCAGGATAGAGGGGCACGTTCGTGCGGTAGTCGTAGAGCATGTCCAGCTGGATATCCCCGTTGCCCGGGCGATCGAGTCCAAGCTGATCCAGGCTCCAGGTCGTGGGATCGAGCAGAGTAAGATCGCTGACCCCATTCGAATACTGCCACTTGGTCGCGTCGGGGGCCACCAGGAAGTTCAGGGCCGCGCGGTTGGCCGGGGTGGCATCCTGCCAATACTTCTTGATGGGGTCCCAGAACGCCAGAAGTCCCTCATCGTAGGCATTACCGTTTTGCACGACTAGCCCCGATACCTTCTCTGGGTGGCGAAGCGCGAGCCGGTATCCGATCGGCGCGCCATAGTCCATGACGTACATGGCGTATCTGCCAAGCTCCAGCTTTTTGGTCAGCTCCTCCACGATGTTGGTCATGCTCTCGAAGGTGTAGGCGAATCTTTTGCGATCGGGCATGCCGCTAAAGCCATAGCCAGGGTAGTCGGGAGCGATCACGCGAAACGATGCTGCAAGGCGGGGTATCAGGTTGCGAAACATATTCGATGAGGTTGGGAACCCGTGCAAAAGCAGCAGCACGGGAGCGGTCTTCGCACCGGCTTCGCGGTAGAAGACATCAACTTCGCCAATGCGGATGGTGTGATAGTGAACTGCGGTGGATGCCAAGGATTCAGTGGCTGCGGCGGAAGACTCGGTCAACGTAGTAAGTGCGGTCATGAGCAGGCTCCTTAAGCTAAAGTTGCGGGCGGGAAAAAACCCGCCTCGCACTTCACGGTACCTCCCGCCGCGGCCGCTGCCTATCAGGTCTTTGTATTAGAAGCCCTAACAGAAGTACGTGATGTTTAGGCAGCCGCCTAACGGGTTAGTCTCTTTCCTGAGGCGGGGGCAGCGGATGAAATTTGTCATTGGTTTGGTAATCAGCTTTGCGGTGGGCGTAGGTTGCCGCTACTTCGATATACCGGTCGGCAGCCCCGCAGTGATTCCAGGAGCCATCCTGGTGCTGGCAATGACCCTTGGATATTCCTCGACGGATCGGTTAATGAACCGCGCCGGCAGGTTGGCGACCACTGCGCGCCTTTGTGGCGGCCCTACCGGAGCCCCGGCGGAGCGCAGCCAAAGCTAGAGCGGAGACAACCAATGTGAATCCTCGGTCAATTCCGGGCGCTATGTCATCGGTTGCGCGCGACTGCGGTCCCCGTTAGAGCAAGGTCTCAGGCTCAGCGCCCCGGGTGCTTCGGCCTGGCCACTTGATACATCTCGGCAGCGATGCGATCAAACAGAGCGTAGTGATCGTCACCAACGGTATACACATTGAAGTGGGAACGCCCAGGCAGAAAAGTAAACTGCGCCTGGCCCCCAAGACGATCGAGCGTTGCCTGCAAACTGTGCGCCGCTCCGTCCAGATAAAAGGTGTCGTCGGTGCCGACAAAGAGGTGGATTTTGCCTTGGAGATCGGGCCCCACCGTTTTCCAGTTGTCGTTCAATCGTTGCACGATATCGTAGTGCGCGCGCCAATAGACTGACACCGTTGGATCAATTTCGCCGGTCACGCGATCAAAAAGTGGCGAAGGCCGGCCATCCTTGCCACGGGGTGAGAACACCCATTCAAACGATGCCAGCTGCCCACCATAGGGTCCAAGCACAGATTCAAGCCCGGCTAGATCCTTCATGCTCGTGCGCGGCTCGCCATGATCACGAATCATCGGATGCAGAGTCCCATCGGGCTTAAAGTACATATTCGCGTTCGGTGCATAGAGGTCGACGGTGCTGAAGTAGTGAAAATCACTGGGATCAGGTGACGTGGACCATGTGCCCCCGAAAATTTTCGGGTAGCGCGTCTGCAGCCACAACGTAGCCCAGCCACCGGAAGAATGCCCTTGCAGGAAGCGGCCCGACGAACGTGCATCCATGCGGTACTTCTTCTCCAGACCAGGAATAAGCTCGGTAGTGAGGGCGGTGCCCCACGGCCCGTTGTTCACTGAGTCGGCGAATTCGTGGGTACCGGTGGGGCTACTCTCATCGAGCAGCACCCAGACCATCTGCGGCATACGGCCCTGCTTCATGCGGTCGTAGAGAACGGGGGCGTAGCGCGCACGCAGTCCACTCAGCGTGCCACCAAAACCGTGGGTGAAATACACCGTTGGGTAGTGGTCCTTGGGATGAGCGGCATATCCAGGCGGCAACAGCACCCACCCGCGCATATGAATCTCGCGCCCCCAGAAACTCGTCAGCACCGGGCTCACAACATCCAAAGGTTCAAGGACGGAACTCACGTCCGGCCGTTGCGCCAGGGGGTCGGGTGGCTCCGAAAGAACCTGACTGAGAGCGATCGCTGGAGCCAAAGAAGCGGCCAACGGTGCGGTGAAATTCGCCGGTACGCTGACCAGGTCACCAGCGCCGCGCCCATCGTAGTTGTAGTTGTGATGAACGTCGAGAACGGCCTGCAAACGATAACTGCCCGCGGGAGCCTGGGAAAACGGCTGCGGAAAGACAACATCATCAACGTCGACGTCGACAGACTCCCCCGGCGCCAGATGTGCGACCTCTTTTGCCGCCACATACACGGTGGCCGGCGACATCATGTCAATGTCAACAGAATTAGGATCTTTCGTATTCACGCTGGCGGGCGCCATGAAGATCAGCATGCGCCCCGATACTCCTTGAGAGATTGCCTTATCGAGCGTAACCCGAACCCACTCGTGACGATGCACTTCGGTCTGCGCAGAAACGGCGACTGCGGCGCAAGAAAGCGCCAGCAGGAGTCCTGGTATACGACGGCGGCTGCTCATCGTGTCTTGCCTTTTGTGCTGTTGGTCATCGTAAAAAGCCAGCGGTTCCTGGAATCCAAAGGCATTCGCGACATTGAAGAAGACTCCATTCTTTGAACCTGTTGGGTGGTGATCCGGCCACAGACGCTGGCCCGTTTGCGACTCGGCCTATTGGGAAAGCCCATTGACGTGACGAGTCAATCTAAATAATCCAGCCGATCCTGTCTTCATCCTGGCGGTTTAGACAGGAACCAGACTCTTGGTGGAGGCCTGTCCGCTAAGTAGCCTCAAGCCGAGGACAATCCAAGGTCCCGGCCCTCCACCTTTCGACGGATGCGGCAGGCAAACTTTCGAAATAGCATGGAGCGCGACAAGCACGAGCAAACGAAGCAGGAACGAAGACAACCAGGCCTGGCGGCAGCAATCGAGCCGTAGGGAAACTAAGCAGGACAAACTGAACCCGGAGGACATGAAATGGCACATATTGAGTTTGCAGAAGGACTGCCCGGCATCCGCGGCCCACTGGCGTTTAGTCCCGCCACGACCAAGCCGTTGTGCGACCTGGTGGAAGTTCTCCTGTATGGCCCGCACACTTTGACTGCAGCGGAGCGAGAAATGATCGCAACTTACGTTTCTTCGCAAAACGATTGCTACTACTGTCAAAGTTGCCATGGCTCCACGGCTGCGCAGCACCTCGGCGGCAGCCCGGCCGACTACGAACTGATTGACCAAATGAAACAAAATTACGAAGCGGCCCCAATCTCAGACAAGATGAAAGCTCTTCTGGCCATCGCCGGCAAGGTACAAAAGGGCGGCAAGCATGTGACTACAGATGACGTTGAGCAAGCCCGCCAGTTTGGCTCAACCGATAAAGAGATCCACGACACGGTTCTCATCGCGGCCGCCTTCTGTATGTTCAACCGCTACGTCGACGGCCTGGCCACATGGCAGCCGCGGGATCCGGATATTTATCGCGAAATTGGAAAGCAGACCGCCAGCCTGGGCTACGCGCGCCGGGACTGGAAGAAGCCGCTGGAAGTACTCAGCAAATGAAGAGGAGCGCCTGCATGCTTCCCGTGAAGACTTTTCCACTGGTCGCTGTACTGCTTTTGGTCTCAAGTTGGCTCACCGCATTTGCTCAGTCAAACCCCGCGGCGCCGGCCGGAACTATCACCCCGCAACTCGATCATTTCGATGCCACCCAGGCCGACCGCGGCCTGGATCCCTGTATCGATTTTTATCAATACACCTGCAATAAGTGGATCGCTAAAAACCCAATTCCGCCCGACCAGGCGAATTGGTGGCTCGGCACCAAACTGATGATTTGGAACCAGACCGTGGTACGCGACATTCTCGAAAAAGCCTCCGCCGACAATCCGAAACGCAGCCCCTCAGAGCAGAAAATCGGTGATTACTACGCCTCTTGCATGAACGACACCGACATCAACGCCAAAGGGATCAGCGCGATCCAGCCGGAGTTGGACCGAATCACGGCCTTGCAGAGCAAGACTCAGCTCCCCGAGGAGCTAGCCCGCATTCATCGCATTACGTTCACTTTGGCGCCAGGCACGGATTCCGGCTCAACCACCGCGCTGTTCGGATTCAGCTCCGGTCAGGATCTTGATGATGCGTCGAGGGTAGTCGCGGTTCTCGACCAGGGTGGGCTCGGCCTGCCGGATCGGGATTACTATCTCAAAACCGATGAGAAATCAGCGGATCTGCGCCAGCGATACGTGGAGCATTTGCAGAAAACATTTCAACTGCTGGGGGAAACGCCGCCCCAAGCCCTTGATCATGCCAAGACGGCGCTGGACCTGGAAACATCCCTGGCGAAGGTCTCGCTCGATATCGTTAAGCGGCGCGACCCGGCCAATCTTAATCATCGGTTGTCCCTTCAGGAAGTTCGCGCCTTGAGCCCGGCATTTTCCTGGGACCAATACTTCAAGAGCGTGAATGCGCCCCAGACTGACCACTACCTGGTCATGACTCCTGAATTCTTCAAGGGCGTCGACCAACTCATTGGCACTGTCCCCCTGGAGAGCTGGAAGATTTATCTTCGTTGGCAACTGGTCAACGCTTCCTCCTCACTTCTTAGCGACCCGTTCGTAGACGAAAAGTTCGATTTCTATGGCCGGACGTTAACCGGCCAAAAAGCGCAGCGTCCCCGCTGGCGGCGCTGCGTGCAAAGCGTAGATCGTGACCTTGACGAAGCCCTGGGCCGGGAATATGTCGCCCGCACCTTCACGGGCGATAGCAAGCAGCGAATGCTGAAGCTTGTACATGCTCTGGAAGCCGCACTGAACTCCGATATTCAGCAGTTGGATTGGATGAGCCCTACTACCCGCAAGGCAGCCATCTTGAAGCTGGAGAAGATTAAAGACAAAATCGGGTACCCGGACCAATGGCGAGATTATTCCAGCTTGAAGATCGTGCGCGGCGACGCCCTGGGCAATGCTTATCGAAGCGGTGAATTTGAACTGCACCGCCAGCTCTCCAGGATAGGACAACCGGTAGATCGTACGGAATGGAGCGTTTCGCCCTCGGTGCCTAACGCCTACTACGATCCCCAGCTCAATGCTATTACTTTTCCCGCCGCTATCCTGCAGCCGCCGTTGTTCGATCAGCAGTCGGATGACGCCGCGAATTTCGGAGCAATCGGCGCCATTATTGGACACGAATTGACACACGGATTCGACGACCAGGGCCGGAAGTTCGATGGCGCCGGCAACCTCCACGACTGGTGGACTGCGGAAGATGGCAAAGAATTTGACAAAAGAGAACAGTGCATCGCGGACGAATACTCCGGGTTTGAAGCGACCGAGGGTGTGAAACTAAACGGCAACCTTACATTAGGAGAGAACACCGCAGATAACGGCGGCTTGCGGATCGCTTTCATGGCTTTGGAGAGCACTCTTTCCAGCGAAGACCGCGCCCGGGCTGATCGGGATGGATATTCCCCAGAGCAAAGATTCTTCTTGGCCTACGGAGAGAGTTGGTGCTCGAATGCGACGCCGCAATACCTGCGCATGCTGGCGCAGTCTAACCCTCATGCGACGCCGCGAGCACGCGCGAACGGAGTGGTATCCAATATGCCGGAGTTTCAGAAAGCCTTCGGCTGCAAGAAGGGGCAGCCCATGGTGCGGGAGAACGCCTGTCACGTTTGGTAGGTACCGATCGCGTTCTGACTCTCAGGAGTCCGCCGAGCTCAATCCACTGATCGTCAGCACAGACGCTAAGCCCTGTGCGTTCACTTCCACAATCTGGCTGTTTCGACCGGCTCACCTCATCCTGTGTGGTGTTCACCGTCCCGGCGAAGAATCCGTCCCCTCGGTGTCGCTGCAACGCCGGTCCGCATACACGGCTAAGATTTCGTCAAGTTTCTGTAGATCAATCGGTTTGGAGAGGTAGCCGTCCATACCAGCCGCCAGGCAACGTTCGCGATCACCAATCATCGCCAATGCAGTCAGGGCAATGACGGGTTGGTGAAGTCCGGTGAGTTTTTCCCTCTCACGGATCGCTATAGTCGCTTCGATGCCGTCCATGCCGGGCATATGCACATCCATGAAAACCAAATCGTACGAACGTTGAGCCAATGCTGCAATTGCTTCTTCGCCATTCACGGCCAGCACCACATGATGACCACGTTTTTCAAGCAAGCGAGTCGCGATCTTTTGATTGACGCGATTATCCTCCGCCAATAGGACGTGCAGGGTCCTCAAAAGATCGCCCTTATCTCGCAACGAGTAACGAGTAATCAATGAAACGGGCGACCCTTCCTGTTTGGCATGCAATACGCGAACGATGGCTTCGCGCAACTCTGCCTGGCGTACCGGCTTATTCAGATATGCAGCGATTCCCAGCTCTTCGCAACGTGCCGCATCCCCCCGTTGACCCCCGGAAGTGAGCATCATAATTGTCGGCATCGAGAACTTCACACTGTCCTTTAGGTGACTGACAAGTCCGAAGCCGTCCATCCTGGGCATGTGCATGTCCGTCAGCATCAATTCGTACGCACCGTTCGCGTTCTCCGCTGCCGAAAGCTCATCCAATGCCTGCTCGCCATCTGAAACAGACGTCGGATTCATTCCCCAGCGCTCGACCATTTTATGCAGGATAAGCCGGTTGGTCCTATTGTCATCGACGATCAAGACGTTCACTCCCTGAAGCGTCACGGGAGCGGGCAGGCTCTCTGCCACAGCAGCGTTGCTCGTCTCTGTGATTAACCGCACGGTGAGGTGAAACTTTGATCCTGCGCCCAGTTTGCTTTCCACCCACACACGTCCGCCCATCAACCGAGCCAGGTACCTCGAAATGGTCAAGCCCAAGCCTGTTCCTCCAAATTGCCGCGTCGTGGACGCATCGGCCTGGTTGAAGGAATCGAAGATCATTTCGAATTTCTCCGGTGCAATCCCTACGCCGGAATCGAAAACGATAAAGTGCAAGATCGAGACGTTCTCTTCGATTGCCTCAGCCGTTACCTGTATGCCCAGTTCCCCCTCTTCCGTAAACTTCAGGGCATTCCCGGTCAGATTGAGAAGGACCTGGCGAAGGCGGCCTGGATCCCCCCTGACCGTCCGCGGCACGTCGGCCCCAATATCGCACAGCAGTTCGAGCCCCTTTTCATTCGCCCGGAACGCCATCGTCTTCAAGGCGCCTTCGACGCAATCAGTAAGGGAGAACACAATCTCTTCCAGTTCGATCTTGCCCGCTTCGATCTTGGAAAAATCAAGTATGTCGTTGATCACATGCAACAAAGCGTCTGCGGAAAACTTGGCTGTTTCCAAATAGTCTCTCTGCTCCGCCGTCAGTTCCGTCTCCAGGGCGAGTTCGGTCATCCCGATGACGCCATTCAGGGGGGTTCGGATCTCATGGCTCATGTTGGCAAGGAATTCGCTCTTGGCATGGTTGGCCGCGTCTGCGGCGTCTTTGGCCACGCGCATTTGTTGCTCTGCCCGCCTACGCTCAGTCACCTCCATGCGGAGATCGGAGGTCCGCTGTCGCAGGGCCTCTTCAGCGATTCTGCGCTCACTGATGTCGCGGATCGCGGCGGTTACTAGAAACTCTTCAGAACTATCCGGCGGGCTCAACATGAGCTCGACTGGAAATTCGCTCCCATCTTTACGTCTACCAGTGAGTTCAATCCTGGTGGCGGTTTGTTGCGACCGCGCCTCTGCCATCATCCGTTCCGCGAATCCATCCGGGATGATGTCCTTTATCTTCCCTCCTAGCAGTTCATCGCGGCTGTATCCAAACTGCTTCTCCGCCTGCACATTCAGCAGGACGATGGCTCCGTCCTGGTTGACCACCACCATCGCATCCGGAGCTGCCTCCAACAGCCCCCGATATTTGGCCTCCATTTGTACCAGGTGCTTTTCGGCTGCCTTGCGCGCGCTGACATCGCGGGTCATTCCCGCAACCAACTCAACCGTACCGTGCATGCCAAGGACAGGACAGAAAATGTATTCGTAATATCCGACAGCGCCTGTCGGACTCGTGTACGGTGTCTCACCGGAGATCTTTTGTCCGGTGGCAAAGACCTGCTGAACTTGCCCCTGGAGCCGCTCGGCTAGTTCGGCAGGATATTGCAGATCGAGCAGGTTCTTGCCCAACGCGTTCTCCAGCGTCCGGCCCCACAAGTCAAGTAAGGGTTTGTTGGCGTAGAGACAACGTCCCTCGCGATCGAACGTGTGCACCAAATCGACCAGAGAAGAAAGCGTCGAATCGAAGATGCGCCATTGCTGCTCCAGGCTTTGCGTATGCTCCCGTGTCTTTTCTGCGTGCTCCATGGGATCCTCGCCGACAGAAGTGTCGTCGTTTGGGCCACTGCTCGGGCATTCAACACCGTTTTCTGCGGCTCGGCCGGACTCAGACTTTTCTATGTCTTCTATCGGCTAGCTCCCAAACGGAGGTGAGCGTGCGGCAAAACTACTGCACTAAAAGTCTCCGGGCTGAGTAGTCAAGCCGGGCGGCCATTGGCGCAAAGGCGGCAGTGGCTCCCTTCCATTGCAGCTGGTCCACAGACTCAAACAACGGGATGTCTGTGCGTAGCGTAGCCAGTACGCGAAAGAGTAGGGCGCGATCAAGCTCGGCGGTGAGCCGGCTCGAGAGTGCCTTGGGGCTGGAGACGCTGACGCCCCACTCTTTCCAATCTGCGGGAATGGATTCGAGATGGCCAAAGCGGGCGAGCACAGCGGCGGCCGATTTGGCGCCCCAGCCCGGCAGTCCCGGAAAGCCGTCCGCCGAGTCTCCCACCAAAGCAAGATAGTCAGGGATGGAGCGGGGCGGCACGCCGAACCTGGCGACTACGCCGGCTTCATCTCGAATGAGATTTTTGCGCCGGTCCAGTTGCACGATGCGCGTGCCTCGTACGCACTGGGCAAGATCTTTGTCCGGAGTGCAAATGATCACCCGTTCGACTCTCTCGTCCGTAGCGGCAGCGGTTGCAGCCGCGGCTAAGGCGTCATCGGCCTCGAACTCCACCATGGGCCACACCACGATACCAAGCGCCGAGAGTGCTTCCTCCAGCAGCGGGAACTGAGCTAAGAGGTCCGGTTCCACTCCTTCCCCTGTCTTATAACCGGGCCAGAGGTCGTTCCTGAAGGACTCAATGACGTGATCGGTGGCTACTGCGATGTGGGTGACACCGTTTCCCAGCATGCCGATAAGGGAAGCAACGACACCACGCACGGCCGCCACTTCGTGCCCTGCGCGGTCACGCATTTTGGGTACGGCATAGTAGTGGCGAAACAATTCGTACGTGCCGTCTATGAGGTGTACTTCCATAAGTATGGAACCGATGGCTTTGATCATACGGTGATTCCTTGGCCCGCTGCATCCAACGTTCTATGTCTGCCGGAAAAACAATGCAGAGTTATCCCATCCCGTGGAAAGGCCAACTGGTGCTGGCTTGCGGGAAATGCCAGAAGAAACTGAAACGGAGCAAGACGAAGGACGGGGGCGCAAGGCTGAGCAAAGCGTTGAAGAAGCGAGCAAAGCGGGATGAGGACGGCCTGAGGCTAAGAGTCATTGAGGTTTCTTGCCTCAAGATGTGCCCAAAGGACGGAGTCACCGTGTGCACGCAAGGCCAGCTAGGACGCAATGAGTGCTCGATTGTGCGCACCCGGGCGGATGTGGATTCGCTCTACGAGCAATGTAAGCATCAACACTCGATGACGTTCAGAGCAAGGCCGGCCAATGAGGTTTCCTTGTAACGGGCTTGCATGTCGAGGCCGGTCTGATACATGGTCTTGATGACCTGATCGAGCGAAACCTTGTGGCCTTCTGACTCATTCATAGCCATACGGCTGGCGTTTACGGCTTTGATGGCCCCGACGGCGTTGCGCTCAATACACGGAACCTGTACCAGACCTCCGATGGGATCACAGGTCATGCCCAGATGGTGCTCCATTCCTATCTCTGCAGCGTGCTCGATACGGTCATTAATTTCTGCGGCGGTCAGCGAGGTTTGCTGCGGGCCGTTGATGGCGGCGACCAGGCCACCGGCGGCCATGGAGCAGGCCACACCTACTTCGCCCTGGCAGCCAACTTCCGCTCCGGAAATGGAGGCGTTTTCCTTGTAGAGAATGCCAATGGCTGCGGCGGTCAGGAAATAGCGCAGTATGCCATCTTCGTTGGCTCCGTCGACAAACTCCAGGTAGTAGTGGGCAACGGCGGGTATGACACCGGCGGCGCCATTGGTAGGAGCGGTGACAACGCGCCCCCCTGCAGCGTTCTCTTCGTTGACGGCCATGGCGTAGACCGTGATCCAGTCGAGCTGAGACAGTGGGTCTTTTGCATCCCCTGCACGCAAACGCTCGGCGAGCTTTTGCGCGCGGCGACGGACGTTAAGACCGCCCGGCAGGATACCCTCGGCCTCGATGCCGCGCTTCGTACACTCCTGCATGACGTTCCAGAGGTGCAGGATGCGTCGCCGAACTTCCTGCTCGTCGCCACCCTCAAGCAATGCGCACTCGTTGGCCAACATCAGTTGCGGGATCGTGATATTGCCGGCCGCTGCTTTTTCGAGAAGTTCCAGGGCACTGTGGAAGGGATACGGTACCGCTTTTTCTGGATGATCGCTCGCAGCCTGAGGCGCTTGCGCAGCAATGCGCTCCTCTTCAGTGACAATAAAACCGCCGCCAATCGAAAAGAACAACCGTTCCAGAAGCAGACCACCGCCACGATCGAATGCAGAAAAACGCATGCCGTTAGGGTGCGACGCAATACCAGCGACAGGATACATTTGATCGCGATGAAAGATCAGGTGTCTGCCCTCATCGAAGACGATGGCATGGTGACCCGGCATTTGCAGTGTTTTCCCGCTGCGAATCGCAGAGACCCTTGATTCAATCTCAGACGGATCGACGCCTTCCGGAGTCTGACCGGAGAGTCCAAGCAGGATGGCGCGATCGGTCCCGTGTCCGAGACCGGTAAGCGCCAGGGAGCCATAAAGATCGACCTGGAGGGATGCAGTCTGCTGGGTCTGCCCGGTGGACTCCAATTCGGTGACAAAGCGCAGCGCGGCACGCATCGGCCCCATGGTGTGCGAGCTCGATGGCCCGATGCCGATCTTGAATAGTTCAAAGAGACTGTGCTTCACCGATTCCCCGTGTGTCCCACACTGTTCAGGCCCAATGAACAGCCTAAGTCAACCTTCGTCACGCCCAGATGGGCGGGCGTGTCGAAGGCCTAGGGGCAGTATTACAGGTACGATGAAGTCGTACAGAAAAAACAAGGAGTACAAGGCTCATTGGTCGTTCCTTCGTTGCACTGTGTCTGCCGCCGCTCTCCCCTCTTCCCTGTATTGTTGTGGCTTGGCTTTGTGTTCTTGCCGGCAGCTGCCCAGCCACGGGCGACGTCCCCAGGCATCGTGCTGGAGGTAGACGCAACGACCGTACCGCGAAAGATTCTGTCTGCCCATGAGTCTTTCCCGGTGACTTCGCCGTCTGCCCACACAGTGGATCTCGTATATCCCAAATGGATACCTGGAAACCACGCGCCGACCGGCCCCGTCGCCGATTTAGTTAACCTGCGTTTTAGTGCGGACGGCAATAGCATCGCCTGGGCTCGCGACCCGGTGGATATGTATCGATTTCATATTTCCGTTCCAGCCGGAACCACTCGCCTGGTAGCCGACTTCAGCCTGGTGGGGGCCTACATCGCAGGGAATGATTTCGCACCCGGCAATACGTCGACCCCGGTGCAAGGAGACGTGAACTGGGATCAGCTGCTGCTGTATCCGGCAGACACCCCCGCCGAACAGATAACC
>Ga0302324_100012059_pt1 | contig 17676 bp, 13 predicted proteins | sample Palsa_T0_1_FD_201949 | JGI IMG/M metagenome (GOLD analysis project Ga0302324, IMG submission 201949) | Peat permafrost microbial communities from Stordalen Mire near Abisko, Sweden - Palsa_T0_1 | ecosystem: Environmental > Terrestrial > Soil > Palsa > Peat permafrost | place: Sweden: Abisko... | reverse complement strand
AATGCGGCGGCTGGTGGAACGAGCGCCCATAGCCGATGCCGAGGCGATAATTCACCGACAGCACAGCGAAGCCGTGCGCCGCGAGATACTGGTTCACGGCATAGGCGTTGCTGTAATAGCCCATGTAATGCCAGCCGAGCAGCATCTGCCGCGACGGGCCGCCATGCACGAACACGATGCCGGGTTTCGTCTTCGCACCATCCGCGCGCTGGAACAATTGCCCGTGCACGATTTGGCCGTCGGCCGCCTCGAACGCGATGGGCTTGGGCGCGATGAGCGCAGAGGCCGATCATTCCACCAGCCAGTTCGATACGCCGTCGCATTGAAACGTGATCGACTCGTAGTTCGAATTCAACGTGAATGTCGCAGCGCCGTCGATCGTATTCGCGGGCGAAGTCAACGCGACAACCGTAATAGGATTGGCGCCCGCGGTTCCGATTTCATCCTTCACCGTAAACGCATACCCCTTATACGTGGCGTTGCAGGCGATGGAGTTGAAATTTAGATCCTCCGTCTTGGCGCCGGTTGTCGTACTGATCCACGCAATCGTTGGACTGTAGCCCAGACCGAGGTCGGCGAGAGTCAAATCGTCAGTGGTACCGGAAGGCACTTGTCGCAGATAGGTCGTTGCCGATGCCTGTGTTGCCTGAAATGCGGCGAATGTCGCAATCGCAAAAAGATATTTTCGAACCATCTTTTCCCTCCGTACCGAAGAACGCCGTTTCAAGATTAACACGTCGGTCTTCGGTTCAGAACCCGGGGCTATCCTGTGGGAGATGGAAGGGTAGCGCCCTTTGCCGTCTCGAAAGTTTGGATCGTCGGATTGCCGCCGACCATTTGTACAATTCTCCCGCCCCTGTGAATCACAGGTGCCCTGTGCTATGCTTGTCCTGTCAACGGCGGCGGGGAAGACCATGCGACACGCGACATATGCTGGAATGCTGCGCAGCGGTGCAAGCGGGTCGATTTTGATCCTCGCCCTATGCGCGGCTACTGGCGCGCAGGCGGCGGTCACGATCTCTTCGGCCGCGACGGCGAACATGACCTGCTCCGGCGGCGTCTGCGCGCCGACGGCGACAAAGGCCGTTCTCAATGTCGGCGATCTGGAAACCCTGCTCGCGTCCGGCAATGTGACCGTGACGACGACGGGAACCGGCATTCAGGCGAGCGACATCGATGTTAAAGCGGCGCTCAGTTGGTCAAGCTCCGGCGCGCTTTCGCTGCTGGCAAACAAATCCATCGCCATCGACAACCCTGTTTCGATCACGGGCCTCAGCGGCTTGACGATAGGGACCGGCAAGAGCGGTGCGTTTTCTTTCGGCAGCAAGGGCAACGTCACGTTCGCGAATGTGTCCAGCCAACTCGCCATCAACGGCAGCGCCTACACGCTCGTCGGCAATATCAAGACGCTGGCCAGCGACATCGCCGCCAACCCCGGTGGGTCTTTTGCGCTGGCCAGCAATTACGACGCCAGCGGTGACGGCACATATTTCTCATCGGCAATCCCGACCGTGTTCACCGGAACATTTACCGGCCTCGGAAACACGATTTCCAATCTGAGCGTCATCAGCGAGAACCAGGTGAATGCGGGGAATGGGCTTTTTGCTGAAGTGGGCGATAAAGGCGTGCTGGAGAATATCGGCCTGATAAATGCCAATATTGTCGCCAAACAAAAAGTCAAGAATGCCGGAGCCGGTGCATTGGCCGGCGGTAACTCCGGCACAATCATGTTCGCCTATGCCACGGGAAGCGTAACCGTCGGGAAGAAATCAGTTGGAGGCGGGCTCGTTGGCGGCAGTTCTGGCACTATCGCGAATTCCTATGCGGTGGTTGCCGTGACGGGAAAGGCGGCGGATATTGGCGGTCTTGTCGGCTATAATTTTGGCGTTATCGAAAACTCCCATGCCGCCGGCAAAATGACGGGCGGGGGGTCTCCGTCCATAGTTGGGGTGATGGGAGGCTTGGTGGCCGATAACAGCGGAACGATCAGCAATTGCTATGCGACCGGAGCGATTGCCGACAAAGGCAACGCGACATATGCCGGCGGTCTTGTGGGGGTCCATGAGGGAGGTCTGATAGAGAACTCTTACGCCACGGGGAGTGTGAGGGGAAGCAACGGAGGCGGTGTTCCTTATGTTTCCTATCTTGGCGGTTTGGTCGGTAGGAACTACAGCACCATTAGCTTTTCCTATTCGACAGGCGCCGTTTCGGGCAACACTGAGAGCTACATCGGGGGGCTTATCGGCTATGACCAGTCTCCCTCAGGCAGCTTGACAGATACCTATTGGGACACCGATATGAGCGGCATCACGAACCTGAATCAAGGCGCAGGCAACATCGCCGACGATCCCGGCATCACGGGTTTGACCACCGTGCAGTTTCAGTCCGGCCTGCCTGCCGGCTTCGACCTCAAAATCTGGGCCGAGAGCGCGAAGATCGACGATGGCTTCCCCTATCTCCTCGCCAACCCACCGGCGAAGAAGTAGATCAACCATCACTTGGTCCGGCCTTTCCCTTTAGGAAGGGTTGAGCAATCGTCCGCGCCGGCACTCGCGAGAAGTTGGCATAACGCCTGTTGACATGTTTCGAAACCGCTCGCCAACCTTCAGTGGGCGACGTTTCCTTGGGGGGCTGGGATGCATCGGCGAACGGCAATCGGATTTGCGTTGCGTCTTGCGCTGAGTCTCGTGGCGCCTGCTTCCTGCCTTGCGGCCTATGTGACGAGCGTCGTGCCGCCGGGACAGAGCACCGCGAACCCGGCCAATTTCGTCGGACGCACGATCAATGTGATGGATTTCGGCGCCCAATGCGATGCCGTGTCCGGCAATGGCTCGATGACCGCCGGCAGCAACTCGTTCACGGCAAACGGCAGTAGCTTCTCGTTCAATAATGCCATGAACAAACCCATCGTCGTTTCGGGCGCGGGCAACTGGACACTCAACGGCTACGTCACAGGCAGTTCGAATGTGATCTTCAATGTCCAATATGTGGACCCCAACGGCATGCTTCATCCTTCGCTGGTCGGGGCGGCGGGCTATGCAAATATCAGCGACAGTGCAGGATATATTGTCACTAGCCCAGTTCCGTCGCTGATCGCGACCGGATATTTCGGCACGCCGGAAACAGGAACGATTTCGACCACGGGAACGACAAGCACGACCACAAGCACGATTACGGTCGCTACAACCACTCCGCAGCTGATCGGTCAGAACGGACAGGCGGTTTTCGACGCATCGAACAGCCCGGTCAATATCGCAGTCCTCTATGGTATGCCGGTTTCTTCCTCCTCAGGTGATATTCCAGCTGGGACGACGGTCGCGGGCACCGGCACCAACACGATCACGTTGAGCGCCACCCCTATGGGAAACAACACGAACGAAACCATCTATATCGGCGGCAACATTATCAAGATGACACTGACCGCCGTCGGGACTTCTACATCCGACACGCTGTCGATCCCCGGTGCGCCGCTGGCCGGCTTTATTTCAGGTGTGTCTGGCAGTCACAATCAGACAGTCACAATTACCAAGACCATCGGCGGTTCAGCCGCCAACGCCGCGGCGACTGTTCCAACCTATGTCGCGACAAGGATGGCGGGATTTGTGAGCATGGGGTCCGGCGGTTCAGGCTTTAGTCCCGGGGATTTCCTGTACATCAACGATGGCTCCGGCAGCGCGCCTAACACCGCACTTCAAGTCGTTGCCGTGTCCGGCGGTGCCATCAAGCCCGGCGGCGCCAATGTATATTCGCAGGCGCCGCAGAACGGCACGAGGGCTTCTTACAGTCAGGCAGGTTCTTCATCCGGCGGCGGTATGGGCGCAACTGGTCTTCAGATAAACTACTCCAGCACAGGTCAATTCTGGTACGGCACGGATGACACAGCGGCCATAAACCAGGCCCTGTCGGCAGGCGTGTCCCTGCCTTCTGTGGCTGTTATGAGTGTTTCGGGGAATATCATCACACTCACGACGCCGCCGCCTACCGGAATTGTCGTTGGAATGTTTGTTAGCGGAACTGGAATTCCAAGCAACTCCACAGTGACGGGTTTCAGTTTCGCGTTCGACACGATAACGGTTTCGCAAGCGGGAACGGTGGCACCCGGAGCCTCGCTTACCATCGCCGGCCCTCCAGCGCTGCCCCAGGGCTCCGACATCTGGCTGCCCGCGAATCGCAATTGCGGCGTGGCAAGCAGCATCAATCTGCCCAACGGCAACAATTCGTTGAGGGGCTGGGACCGGCATTCCAGCCAGATCGTGGCGCTGGGGCAGATGCCCGTCGATGCGGGCGGCGTTTCCTATGTCGTGGGACACCCACCCGGGGTCGGGCCCGGCGGCGGCGGCATGCGGGATTTGCAGGTCGAGGGCAACAAGCTCGCCCAATATAGCTGCGCCGTGGAACAGGGCGAAAACATGTTCTACCAGCACGTCGACTGCGAAGACGGGGTTTTGGCCGAATGGGTCTGCGGCTATCCGGGGAGTGTAGCCGGCCTCAACACTTCGCAAATCACCGGCACCGTCTTCGATCATATCCAGGGCGCGACCAACGGCTACCCGATCTCGCTGAAACCGGCGGAGAACTATCTCGCCGCCAACACCTGTGCCGCCGAGGAGGTGGTGAATTCCTATTTTATCGGCGGCTGGATCAACATTCTCGACTCCCAGGGCAGTTACAATCTTTATGACGGAAACATCGAAGACAGCATAGAGCCGTTCAACGCGCAATATTGCGTGGAGATCACGGGGCGCCAGACGGTGAGCAACAACCGCTGCGACGACGCGTCCTCTGCCGGCGTTTTTGTTGCCGGTAACGACGCCATCGTCCATGACGTGACCAGCACCTGGAACAATGCATGGCCGTGGCTGGCTGAGCCCTGGGGCGGAAGTTATGGCGCGATTCTCGCGCCCGGCGTGAAAGGCGATCTGGTCGATGGCGTCAACACGGCCAGCCCCGCGTCGAACGCGCAAATCGTCCTGCAACAGGGCGCAGCCGATCCCTCGACCATCGTCATCGACAATCCCGGCGCAACCTACAGCGCGCCTTCGCCACCGAGCGCGAACCCGCAGGGCCGCCTCACATTCACAAGCGGCGTGCCCGTGATGGCGGGCGGCAGTTCGACGCCTTACTCGACAATGTATTATGCGCCTTATACCGGCAATCTGGTGCCCATCGATGTGAGCGGCAATCTGCAATATGTACCCTTCACGGGCGCGTCCAACCCCGCCGGCCTTGCGCATGTTTTCGATTCAAATAGCAGCGATACGAATTATGTTCAGGCGGCGCACATGTATGACGAGTTCGTCGGGCTGAACACTGGTTTCCCAACCTTGTGCAATGGTCCGGCCTGGAGCAGCGCGACTACGAGAGGTACATCGGCCGCGCTGGAATTGCTCAACGGCGTACTCGTCAACCAGATGCCGATCGCGTGTAATGACAACAACGCCGTCGTCGGGACTGGCCCCACTTTTGCGTGTCCGCAGGATCAATGCACCTATCTCGGCTCGTTTTACGCGAGCGGTAACGGGCAAGTGACGTTCTATCCTCAACCGGCAGCGGCCTCAGGCGGCGCCAACGCGATTGTCGGATTCTGGAACGCGTACAATCGCGTGCGACTCTCTCCCCTCGAATACGATTCCGCCAGCGTATATCATGCCTCAGGTACGGGCTGGGAGGTGGCCGATACCACTAACTCTGGCAAGAACACCATTCAGGTCGTCGATGGATTGCAGTCCGAGTCGTTCGACATTTCGTTCAGCCAGACATTGATCAACACCGCTTCCGGGGGGCGCCTCGCCGCAAATCTCCGCGTGGATCAACAACGGCTCCAGCTGTCCGACGTCCACAACCAGCGCCTTCGCCTCGCAGTACGGAGTGCAAGCCGCTACGGTTGTCTACAAGCTCTCCGCGTCGCCAAACCTTGGATATTCCTGCATTCAGGCCATGGAGCATGCAACAAACAATACATCTCCCGCATTTAACAGCGCAGGCTACCTGACGCTGCAATCGAACTGGGACTATTGAAGCGAAGTCGCGTCGCCCCCCCTCACCGCACGCCGAACTTCTCCGCGAAGAAGTTCGCCGCTGCCGTGTCGGCGCGGAGCCAGCTCGCATGGCGCAGGAAGCCGTGGATCTCGTCGGGGATCACGAGCTCTTCATAGGGCACATGCCGCGCGTCGAGCCGGCGCGCAAGATCGATGGTCTGGGCGAACCGCACATTGCGGTCGTCGTCGCCCTGGATGAGGAGGACCGGCGATTTCCAATGTTCCACGGAAGCAGCGGGCGAGGATTCCCACGCCGTCTTCAGCGCCTGCTCGCGATCGCCTTTTTCGAAGCGCCCGCCGGGCTTGCCGAACCATTCGTCGAGTTCGCGCGACCAGTCATGCACGCCGTGGAGATCGACGCCCGCCTTGAACAGATCGGAATTGCGCGCGAGGCCGAGTGCGGTCAGATAGCCGCCATAGGAGCCGCCCCAGATGCCGATGCGGTCGGGATCGACGCCTTGCGTCCGCTGGAGCACATGGGCCGCCGCCACGACATCCTGGTATTCGGCCGCGCCCGTCGGCCCCCAATGCGGCGGCTGGTGGAACGAGCGCCCATAGCCGATGCCGAGGCGATAATTCACCGACAGCACAGCGAAGCCGTGCGCCGCGAGATACTGGTTCACGGCATAGGCGTTGCTGTAATAGCCCATGTAGTGCCAGCCGAGCAGCATCTGCCGCGACGGGCCGCCATGCACGAACACGATGCCGGGTTTGGTCTTCGCGCCGTCCGCGCGCTGGAAGAGCTGCCCATGCACGATTTGGCCGTCGGCCGCTTCGAACGCGATCGGCTTGGGCGCGATGAGCGCGTTGGCGGGAAAATCCGCCGGCAACGCGCCCGTGTCGAGCATTGTGCGATGCGTGCCGTCCATGCCGACCAGGGCCGCCGCGGGCGGCTGCTCGGTGCCCGCCGCGATGAACGCGACACGATCGTTGCCGGCCGCGACAGGGCGCCATTCGAGCGTATCGCCGGAGGTGAGTGCCATCGGTGCGGCGCGATCCACGGGCACGCGAAACACATGGCGGCGTTCGCCGTCGCCCGGCGTGGTGCCCGTGTTCGCGTCGAAAATTATAAAGCGGTCGTCGCCGCTTTCGGCGACATGCTCGACCATGAAGGCGCCCGGCGTCAGCAATAGCGGCTGGCCGCCCGCGGCGGGAATGGAATAGAGGTGGGGCCAATTGTCGAGATCGGCCATGAACACCAGCCGGTCGCCCGCCGCCCAATGCAGATTCGCTTCGCCTTCGATATCGGGCCAGGAGCCGTCGAGCGTGTCGGGGCTTTGCCAGACCATATGGCTGGCTGAGCCATCCGCGTCGGCCACCAGGATCGACCAGGGCCTGGGCGTCTGCTGCAGGAGCGGCGTGGGCGGACCGCCCGCGCCCGGCTGGCGCGCAAACGCGATCCGCCTGCCGTCGGGCGACCAGCGCGGCGAGGAATCGAAGCCGGTGGACGGCGCGAGCCAGACGAGCGGTTTGTCCTTCGACGCGAAGACGCCGATGAAGGCGTGATCGTTGCGGTTGGAGACGAAGGCGAGACGGCTGCCGTCCGGCGACCAGGCGAGCGAAGCGTCCTTGCCGCGATCGAAGAACAGGCGTTCGGGTTTTCCCCGGCCGTCGAGCGGCGCGGTCCACACCTGATCGTCCTTGATGTAGGCGAGCCGGCCATGGGCGGAGATCGCCGGGGCGTCGCCTTCGGCGATCTTCACGGGCGCGCCGCCGGTGAGCGACGCGGCCCAGATCGTCACGATGGGCTGCTCTGCCGAGGAGGTTGGGTCGGGCGCGAGATTGCCTTCGGCGGGCCAGTTCGCGTCGTGATCGCCGCCCAGCACATAGAGAAGGTGCGCGCCGTCGGGCGAGAAGGTGAGCTGCGTGATGTCCTGGCCGTCGTCTGCCGTGAAATGCGTCACCTGCCGCGGCCTGAAGGCGGGGCCTTGCGCCACCCACACATTGCGTACGCCGCCGAGATTGCGCGTCCAGGCGATGCGGTCGCCATGCTGCGAAGCGACCAGCTCGCTTGCGTAGGGATAGTCCAGCACCTGCGCCATGGTGAACGGCGCGGCAATGGCGGGCGCTGCAAAGGGCAGGGCGCACAGCGCGAAGACGGAAATGGCGCGGCTGGAGAGGCGCATCGGGAGGGATCCTGGCTGGGGACGCGGCGGCGGAACGGCGCAGTTTCGCGCGCCGCGCCGGTATTGTCACCGGTTGACATAAAACCAAATTGGTTATAGAGTGATCTCGCAATAACCTGCTGGGCCGCGGCCTGCCGGGAGGCTCTTTGACATGCTGAAAAACCGCAATCGGGCGGGCGGAACCCGCGCCTGCAATTCCCTGTTCCTATTATTCCCTGCTAATTTCCCTGCTAGCAGGGAATTCGTTGCCCGAAAGTACCGCCGCGAAATTCCCTGTTCCGAAGCGATCGATTGGCAGGGATTTCGGCGCTCAGCCGCCCATGAGCATCATCTGGTCCGGCGGCAGGTTCGCGGTGCGGTCCGGCGTCTGTGCATGGAAATTCGCCGCCGCCTTTTCCGCCGCCGCCTTGTCGTCCGCGCTCAGTTGGGTGGAGAGCGCGTCGATGCGGGCCTTCGATTCCGAATCGCCCTGGGCCGCGGCGATCGCGTACCATTTGTAGGCGTCGGGCAGGCTTTGCGGCACGCCCATGCCGCGTTCGTACAGCACGGCAAGATTGAACTGCGAATCGGCCAGGCCCAGATTGGCGGCGTGGGTGAACCATTGCGCGGCGATCGTCAGGTTCTTCTCGACGCCCGTGCCTTGCGCGTAAGCGACGGCCAGATTGTGCATCGCCTTGCGATTTCCCTGTTTGGCGGCGGTCGCGTACCACTGGGTCGCTTTCGCCGCGTCGACGGGCACGCCATGGCCGCGCTCGTAAAGCGTTCCCATGCGATAGGCCGCAACGGCTTCGCCCTGGTTCGCGGCCCGCTCCAGCCATTTGGCGGCTTCGGCTTCGTTGACCGAGGTGCCGTCGCCGTCGAGATATCTGAGACCGAGCAGCAATTGCGCCTTGGCGTTGCCGGTGTTGGCGAGCGCGGCCAGACGATCGACCGGCGACAGGGAAGCGACCAGTTTGGGTTCGGCCGTTGCAACCTGTTTTGGCGCCGTCTGTTTGGGTGGCGCTTTTGCGGCGGCTCTCACAAAAGCGGGCGGCTTCATGCGCACCGGCGCGGGCACGATATGCGCGCGGCGATATTCCGGCACGACCGGCCTGTTGGATACCGGAGGCGCGATTGTGGCGACCGGCGGGATGGTGTTTTCCAGGCCCGCATTTGCGCCATCGGGAACGGATGCCTGCGGCGGCGGGATCACGGGTTTCGCGGGCACGCTGACGCTGCTTGTCGGGCGCGCACTGGCTTTCGCGGCGACGACGGGCGTCTGTGGCGCGCTGGCCGGCGCGGACAGGCCGCGACTCAAAAAGATGCCGGCCAGGATGGCGGCCACGATAAGGAGTCCCAGGGCGGCGATAAGCGCATAACGCGTGACGCCTTCGCGTTTCGCGGGACCGGCGTCTTCCTGCAAGCGGCTCCAGGAAAAAGCGGCAAACGGGCCGCGGCCGGCATTCTCACTATCCATCTCTGCGGTCGAACGAACCTTGCGCCGCGCGGTGCTCAGAAAGGATTCCGCATCCGCCGCTGTGTCATGCGAGGCAGGTGCCGCGGCGAAAGCGAACGGGTGTTCAAAAACAGGCGGCGGCGGTTCCGGCACGCTTTCCGCCAAAGGCGGTACGGTTTCGGCCACGGCCTGCGGCGCGGGCTCTTCAACAACGACAGTCTGGGCGGCAGCGGCGGGCTGCGCGGCAGCCTGGGAGAATGGCGGCAGGTCGAAACTATGCGTCGGGGGCGGCACAACGACCGGTGCCGGCGGGACCGCGCGGCTCGCCGCATCCTTTATCGCGGCGTGCAGTTCCGCAACATCGTCGAGCTGGCGCTTGTCCGCCGCGTCGGCGCGCTCAGTGAGGTTGCGCACGGATTCTTCGATGGCGCCCGCAGTGCCGGCGCTGACGCGTTCGGTTTTTTCGAGCCGGCCCGCAATGTCGGTCAGCGCGTGTTCGATGCCCTGCAGACGCCCTTCGACGACCGGCTCGCGGCTGCGCGTGTCGAGTTTCTCGACACTCTCTTCGAGCCGTGCCAGAGCGCCGTCATGGCGCGCCTCGCTGGCGGCGAAGCGTTGCGTGAGTTCGTCGAGCGTTTCGTTCAATTGCGCGAGCGCCGCGTTATGGCGCGCGATTTCCGCTTCGCTCGTCTGACGTTCCGCCTGAACGGATTGCAGAGCCTCCTGGGTCGCGGCCAGCGCGCCGGCGCTCGTCTGCGCGCCGTGTTCGACCGAGCGCACCCGCTCGGACACCGACGCGATGCGCTCGTCGAGCGTGCGCGCTGCGGCTTCGGCCTCGCCGCGCACCTCCATCATCTTGCCGACCACGGAGCCCACATTCGCGGCCAGTGTGGCAATGCGGTCTTCCAGCGAACGATAGGTGTTCTGGGCCTCGTCGCGCGCCTCGGTGACATTGCTCGTCAGCGTTTCGACGTTCGTGGTCAGTTGCGCGGTGCGGTGATCCAGCGACCGCGTGGCGGTCTCCGCATCGTTGCGCGCTTCGGTGAGCTTGCCCGCGATGGAGCCGACATTGGCGGCGAGCGTGGCGATGCGGTCGTCGAGCGCGAACGACGTGTTCGCGGCTTCGTCCCGCGCCTCGGAAATTTTGCCGGCGACGGCTTCGACATTCGACGCGAGAGCTGCGATCTGCGCCGCCGACTGGTTGGCGGTTTGCGCGACCTGATCGGCCAGCCGCGACAGGCCGTTGTGCAGCGCCTTGACCGCTTCCTTCGAGCCGTCCGCCTGCGCCTGCTGCTCGATGCGGGCGAGGCGTTCGTTCAGGTTCATCACATTCGCGCCGAGCTGGTCGAAGGCCTGGGCCTGTTCGCGCGCGGCGACGTTGATCTCGGTGGCGGCCCTGGTCATGGCGCGGCTGTTTTCCGATTGGCTCCGCTCGGCCGCTTCCAGCCGGCGCGCCAGTCCCTGCAACTGGTCCTCCATGCGTTTGCCGGCGCCCTGGGCTTCCGACTCGCTGCGCGACACCCGCGCCAGCATGTCGGCGGATTCCCGCGCCGTGGAGGAAGGCTGTTCGTCGGCGACGACGCGATAGCCGCCCGCCGCGGTGTGCCGCCAGGTTTCGCGGCCGGCTTCCGCGTCGTTTTCGACAAAGCTGCGCAGAATGCGCCGCGTCAGCCACTCGCCGACCGAGAGACCGTCACGGCGGGCAGCGGCACGGGCCGCCTCGCGAGCTTCTGGTGGGATGCCGGCAAGATTCCAGGGAAGTTCGGGCTGCATTTCGAATCGCCTAAGGCCGCCTATACAAGATAAAGTAACTGCGTCCAGAGGTAGTGTAAAGTAAAGTTACCCCCGTCGAGCCCGGGTAGGTGCGACTTTGCCTCCGCGGTCCACATTATATTTAAGAAACTGGGTTAATACCGCGTTAGCGCGAGGCTACGCCTGCCTGTTCGAGTTCGCGGTCAAGTCTGCCCGTGAGCCAGATCCATGCCATCCGGTAATCGGAGACGAGCGACCAGACTGGGTAAGTAAAGGTGGCGGGTCTGTTCTTCTCGATGAAGAAATGGCCTAACCAGGCAGGACCGTAGCCTGCGAACAGGGCCACGAGCCCGAACCGCAAATTGCCCGTCGCGATGAGCGCTGCCAGGGACGCCGTGGCAAGCCCCGTTCCCAGGAAGTGGACCGCGCGCGTCGCCGGCTTCGAATGCTGGCGCAAATAAAAGGGCCAGAAATCCTTGTAAGTTTCGATCCTCGGCGCGGCCGTCATGGCGACGCCGGTTGCGTCGCCGGCGCCGTCGCGGCTTTGGCATTGCTCCATTCGCTGACCTCGCGCTTCTTCGGCTGCGCCACATGGGCCGGCAATCCCATATTGGTGGCGAAGAGTTGCGTCACATAGACCGTGTCGCCGTTCACGGCGGCGCCGACGCCGCTCCGGTCGTAATCCGCGAAGGCGAGATTGTCCTTGTGCTCGGGACTATCAAGCCAGGATTTGACGAAACGCTGCGCGAACGCTTCGACGTCGACGCCCGACTGCGTGACGTAGTGCTGGGCGGCGAGGTTTTCTCCGAGCAGCCCCTGGAAATCCTGGTCCTCGTCCATGATGAGGCTGGCCGAGGTGACGCCGTCGGGACCCTTGTGGGCGAAATAGTTTTTGGCCGCCATATCCGCGCTGCGCTGTCGCGCGACGCCGACCAGCTCGGAATCGAGCGCCAGCGTTTTCGCCGCCGGATCGATCTTGTGACGCTCCACCTGGATCAGTTCGAAGATGCGTTGTTCGAGCGCCGCCATTTCCGTTTTCGGATCGGGCGGAGGCGGCGCCTGCTGAATGCGCGCGACTTGTCCGCCGCCGGCACAGGCGGCGCAGGCGATGAGCACAAAGGCCAGCGCGAGCGTCCGCCCGACGAATGCGCGCGTCCGCGTCAATGCACGAATTCGAACAGCCCGGCCGCGCCCATGCCGCCGCCGATGCACATGGTGACGACGCCGAACTTCGCCTTCCGGCGGCGTCCTTCCAGCAAGATGTGGCCCGTCATGCGCGCGCCCGACATGCCGTAAGGATGACCGATCGAAATGGAGCCGCCGTTCACGTTGAGTTTCTCATAGGGAATACCGATGCGATCGGCGCAGTAGATCACCTGGGCGGCAAACGCTTCGTTAAGTTCCCACAGATCGATGTCGTCGGGCTTGAGGCCCTGCCGTTCGAGCAGGCGCGGCACGGCGAACACCGGACCGATGCCCATTTCGTCGGGCTCGCAGCCGGCCACCGCGAAGCCGCGGAAAATGCCGAGCGGTGTCAGGTTCTTCTGCGCGGCCGTCTGCGCATCCATGATGACGCAGGCCGATGCGCCGTCGGAGAATTGCGAGGCATTGCCGGCGGTGACGTATTTGCCTTCCTTCACTTTCATGCCGCCGCGCAGCACGGGCTGCAACGCCTGCAGGCCTTCCAGCGTCGTGTCGGGGCGGTTGCACTCATCGCGATCGACGACGTAGTCGACAATGGATTCCGCGCCGGTCGCCTTGTCGATCTTCTTCATCTTCGTTTCGAGCGGCACGATTTCGTCCTTGAAGCGGCCCGCCTGTTGCGCCGCGGCCGTGCGGCGCTGGCTTTCGAGCGCATATTCGTCCTGCCGCGCACGGTCGACACCGTAGCGTGCCGAGACGAGTTCCGCGGTCTCGATCATCGAGATCCACAATTCGGGTTTGATCTCCATCAGATGCGCTTCGGTGAGGTTCTTCGTGTTCATGCCGCCCATCTGCACGAGCGAGATCGATTCGACGCCCGAGCCGATGGCGACGGGCGTGCCCTGCGTCATCACCTGTTGCGCCGCCATCGCGATGGCCTGCAGCCCCGACGAGCAGAAGCGGTTGATCGTGGTGCCCGAGGTGGTGACGGGGCAGCCGGCCCAGATCGCCGAGAGGCGCGCAATGTTGAACCCGGTTGCGCCTTCCGGATTGGCGCAGCCCATATAGACGTCTTCGATTTCCTTCGGGTCGAGTCCCGCTTTGGCAATGGCATGCTTGACGGCATGGCCGCCCATCACCGCGCCATGCGTGTTGTTGAAGCCTCCGCGCACGGATTTGGCGAGACCTGTCCGCGCGGTCGAAACAATCACGGCTTCTTTCATGGCGTTCCCCTTTTGCTGTCGGCGCGGCGAAGCATTGTTCGCCGCGGCTCGTCCCTGTTGCCGAATCTAACCGCCTTCGGGAGACGGGTAAATCGCAGACTGCCAGAGAATATGTTACGATCAAAATCCTCCGAGCCGGGATAAGGTCGTGACATGGGCACGCAAGTGAAAGTGAACTTCAACGGCTTCCCCGGCTATTATGGCTACATGTCGAACTACAACGGAACGATTCGGGGCGGCGGCTTCGATTGGGAGGATATGTACTATTTCACGAAGCTCGGCATCGACACGATCTATCCAAACGAACACACAGGCTACAACAACGATCTGCATGGTTCAGGTGAAGGGTTCGCTGCCGTGGAAAATGAGTTCCCCTACTATGGTTTCGGCGCCTTTTATTCGCCGACGAAAGAAACATTTACCCTCAAAAGCGGTGATTTCGCGTCTGCTTGGGATATCGAACAAACGGTCAAGTTCACGACTTACAGAGGATCGCAGCAAGTCGCTTTCGTCTATGTCACCGTCAGCCATGAGGGGCAAAAAATTAATTTCGGGAGTTACGGCAGAGACTTCAAGAACATCACGAAAGTTTGCATCAACACCAATTACCACTATGCCGTCAATCAACAGGGCGCGTATGGCCAAGGCTGGCAGGTTGTCGTCGACAATCTGAAAGCGGTGTGGAACGGCGCGATCCCGGATGCGCATGGTATGCGCCATCGCGCGCATGTGGATCATGACGTTCTTGGCGCAATGCGCAACCATGCCTTCGGGCTTTCGAGCGATGGTTCACATAGCGTCGCGCCTGTCGGAGCGCACAACGGTTTTCATTCCGTGGTCACCTCGCTGGACACGGCGCTCGGGCATCACGGCAATGGCGGATTGACGGCCGAATTCACGCTGCCCGCGCCGGAGCATTTCGGCACGTAGGCGCCTCAACGCGCCGGCGATGGCGCCTTGTTTCGTTCCGCGTGGGCATTCATATAGGCGGGAAAGCGCGCGGTGAACCCAATCGCGATCGCCAGCGCCACCAGCCCCACGGCTACGTCGAGCGACAATGGCAATTCCTTGTTGATGTTGGCGAACGCGTCGGCCGCGGCCATCAGCGCGAAAGCGAGAGCCCAAACCAGGGTGATCGCATAATTGGTGTAAACGAAGCGGCGCGTATTCCACATCTCTTTCGGCATCTGGTCGCACGCATATTGCAGCGTCACCGGATTGCGGATGAGGATGGACAGAAGGCAGATCGCGCAGAAGCCGCCATCCACCGCCAGCCGCACGATGGTGATGGGCATTCCGGGCTGGACGAAACCGACATACAGCGCGAGCAGGCCGAACAGCGCGGTCGACGCCACGTCGAGAAAGCGCAAGAGCCGCGCTTGTGCGAAATCGCGGATGCCCACCGCGAACGCCGTTGCGAATGCGACCCACAAAGCGAGGTCAACCGCGACGATCGCAAGCAATGCGAAGACGATGAACGGCGCGAAGCCCAGCAACATCGCAAACGGCGATTTGCGCGGACTTCGCCGCCGCCCAGCGGCGACGTTGCTGCCGACGTTCAAGACTTACCCGCGAAACGTCATTGCGCGGGTGTCTGGCTGGCGGGGGCCGCTGCTGGCGTGGCTGCCCCTTGCGTCTGCTTCTTTTTGGCCTGCGCATAGATCGACCACAGATGCGCGGTTTTCTTTTGCGCGTCGGAGCCGCCGACCTGGGAGAGCGACTGGACGGCTTCGTCATATTTGCCTTGCGCCGCCTGCGCCGCGCCGATCAGCAGCGGGCCCTCTCCCGGATTCTTGAGCCCGCCCTTCGCGACGGCGCGCTGTGCGGCCGCTTCGGCGTCCGCATAGCGTCCATAGCCCCAGTAATCCTCGCCGAGCTTCACGTCCTGTTCGCCCGTCTTGGCGCGCGCGGCGGAAGCCTCGATGCTGGGCAACGACCGGGCGTCCGCAGCCGCGTCCCTGCGCGCTTTGTTCATGATATCCGCCGCCTGTCCGCTCGTGATCTTGCCGCTCGAGATACCCTGCTGCAGCACGGCCACCGCTTCGGTGGGATAACCGAGCTGGCTCGCGACGCCGCCCAGGGTCGTATAGTCGTCGGGATGCGACATCGCCCCCACCAGAAGGCGCAGACGATAAAGATAAAGCGCGTCCTGATCCTTGAGGCCGCGGGTGCCGAGCGTCACGTCGATGAGCTGACCCCAATTGTCGGCGCCGTTATAGGTCAGCGCCAATTGCTCGAGCGTTTCTTCGGCGCCGGCCTGATTGTTCTGCTTGGCCTGGGCGCTCATGACGATCTGCAGCGCCGCTTGGTTGGGCGGCTGGCCGGCAGCCTTCGACCGGTCGATCGATTGCTGGGCATATTGCTGCGCGTGCGGAATGTCATTCGTAAAGTAGTAATCTTCCGCGAGCGTGGCGGTGGTCTGGTCGTCGAGCGCATTGATCGTCGCGAGCTGTCCGCAATAGACGATCGCTTTCTGGTAGTGCTTCGCCTGGGAGCTCAAAAGACAAGCATTGTGCCAGGTGTCTTTCTTCTCTTCGTCGGGCATGACGGTTGAATCGGCCATGGCCTCATAGGCCGTCGTTGCCGCAGGGTAGTCGGTCTGCTTGATCGCCACGAAGGCAAGAAACTGGTTGATCTTGTAATCGTCGAACGGCGTGCGATCGGTGGCAGCCTGGGCCTCCTGCACCTTTGCCAGAGCGCCTTTGAAGTCGCCGGTCGTCATAAGTTTTTGCGCTTCCGAAAGGGGCTTGGCGACGCTCTTGCTGACGCTGGGCGCGTCCGCTGCCAACGCGGACGAAACCAGCGATACCGCACCGGCGGAGGCACAGATGAGCGTTGCGGCGAACGCGGCGCGGGCAAAATTCTTCATCATGGAATTCCTCGTTTATGACCTGCGGCTCTCTGGCCGTCCCGTTTGGGGCAGCCACTGTAATGTGACCGTTCCGTGTTTCCAATTGCCCGAACGGGCTCGACCATATTGCGCCGCAGCGTGGAAGTGCCTATCACGGCGCGGTCGCCGGAACAGCTTTATACGCCGTATGGTTGCATCCTCTCCCATTCTTCCCGCAGACGCGCAAGACGTAGCCGTTGCCGCCTTCACACGCTATGTCGGTCCGCTCTATCGTCTTGCCGATGCAGCAGGCGGCGCTATCCGCCGGTTTGCATTCGTCACTGCCGAAAAACATATGAACGCGGCCGGCACGGTTCACGGCGGCATGCTGATGACTCTGGCCGATGTCGCGATGGGACAGACGGCGCGTCATGCCGCAGGCGGCAAAACCTGCAGCACAGTGTCGCTCAATTGCGATTTCGTGGGTCCGGGGCGTCTCGGCGATCTGATCGAGGCGCGCGTCCGCGTGACGCGGGCGTCGCGCACCATGATCTTCCTGTCGGGCGAGATCGTCGCGGGCGAGCGTGTGCTGCTGGTTGCGACGGGGCTCTGGAAAATCATCGCCGATTCATGAGCGACATCCTTCCGCCGCTGCCGGGATATTTTCCGACCGAACTGATCGATCCTTTCGAGATCTTCGTGGGGCCGGTGTTCGAAACCGGCGCCCGCGGCGCGCGCCGGTTCGCGTTCAAGGTCGGCGAGCGCCATGCCAATCGCAGCGGCTTTCTGCATGGCGGCATGCTGGCGACGCTGGCGGACATGACGCTGGGCCAGGCCGTGTGGGACGCGACCGACAATGCGCCCTCGGTGACGCTCGGCATGCAGATGCAGTTCCTGAAGCCGGTGCGCCTGCACGACATTATCGAAGTCACGCCGCAATTGATGCGCCGCACCCGTGCGCTCGTGTTCATGCGCGGCGAATTCATGGTGGCGGGCGAAATTGCGTTCGCCGCCACGAGTACCTGGAAATTGCTGGGCCAGAACTAGTGTCGTGGGTGCGAACTTGGCGACAATTACCCAATAGGGGGGAAGGGGGAAATAGGCAACAAAAAGAAACAAAAAAAAAAAA
>Ga0302324_100012058_pt1 | contig 17679 bp, 11 predicted proteins | sample Palsa_T0_1_FD_201949 | JGI IMG/M metagenome (GOLD analysis project Ga0302324, IMG submission 201949) | Peat permafrost microbial communities from Stordalen Mire near Abisko, Sweden - Palsa_T0_1 | ecosystem: Environmental > Terrestrial > Soil > Palsa > Peat permafrost | place: Sweden: Abisko... | reverse complement strand
GTCGCAGCAAAATCAGGCGCCGCAGCCGCCCCCGCCGCCGCAGCAGCCCATGCCGCCTGACTCGAGCGACCAAGCGCCGCCACAGGACGCCCCGCCGCAGACGGCGGTGGTTCCCGACACTCTCGCGCTGCCTGCCAACACCATAGTTCAGGTCCGCACTTCGGACTGGCTTTCGAGCGACCACAACAAGGTCGGCGACCAGGTCATCTTGACCCTCGACAAGCCTCTCGTCGCCGATGGCTGGGTTGTCGCGCGCCGTGGCCAAACGGTCATCGCCACCGTCACCGAGGCGCAGAAGGCCGGGCGTGTAAAGGGTGTCTCCAGGCTGGGCTTGCAGCTCAATCAAATCACTTTCGTGGACGGCCAGCTTGTTGACGTTAAATCGCAACTCATGCACGCCACCGCCGGCACCTCAAACGGCCGCGACGCGCTCGCCATTGCCGGAACTACAGGTTTCGGAGCCGCCGTTGGCGCAGCAGCCGCTGGTGGGCCGGGCGCTGCAATCGGCGCCGGAGCAGGCTTCGTGGCCAGCATCGCGGGCGTTCTCGTCACCCGCGGGAAGCCCACCGTGTTTCCGCCCGAAACGCTTCTCACCTTTAAGATCGAAGAGCCCATCTCGATTTCCACTACGCACGGTCAGATGGCCTTCCGCGCCGTGACTCCGCAAGATTACGGCACCACCGCGACGCGCAATCGGCTTCGCCGTCCGGCTCCTTACTACGGCTATGGCTATCCGCCGCCACAACCGTACGGCGGCTATTATTACTACCCGTATCCCTACGCCTACGGAATCGGCTTCTACCCGGCTCCATTCTATTTCGGATACTACGGTGGCTGGTACGGACGCCGCTGGCGCTAAATCGTCCGATCGAACTTGCTTTTCCAAAGGGGGGCTCGAAACCGGGTCCCCTTTTTCTTGCGCCGAGGGATCCGCGTGTAATGCAATTGTAATGATGCGACCGTGAATTCGATTGACTTCGCTGCGCCCGCTTGTTAATTTTCGAACGCAAGATAACTTTTCAATTCGCCCCAGTGGAGGCACCGTAGTCCGGCACTGCCCATGGCGTTCGTCGCGAAGAAAATTTTCCTCACAAAGGGAGTCGGAAAACACCGCGAGCGCCTTTCGAGCTTCGAGCTCGCACTGCGAAACGCCGGAATCGCCGCGTGCAACATCGTTCGCGTCTCCTCGATTTTTCCGCCCTATTGCAAACTCATCTCCCGCAGCGAAGGTTTGAAACACCTGAAGCCCGGCCAGGTAGCCTTCACCGTCATCAGCGAAAATCAGACGCGCGAGCCGCACCGTCTGATCGCCGCCGGCGTCGGGCTCGCGCTACCCGCCGACAAATCCATGTTCGGCTACTTGTCCGAGCATCACTCCTTCGGCGAGAGCGAAGAAATCGCCGGGGAATACACCGAAGAACTCGCCGCGGAAATGCTGGCCACCACGCTCAATGTGGAGTTCGATCCGGATTTGTCCTGGGACGAGAAGAAAGAGGTTTACCGCATCTCCAACAAAATCGTGCGCACCATGAACATCACCCAGTCCGCCGTCGGCGACAAGCGCGGCCTGTGGACCACCGTCCTAGCCGCCGCCATCCTAATCGGCGAAGACGACTAACCCACACTTGCTTTTCTTTGCTTTTTCTTGCCTTCGTAGCGGCCGCCTTTAGGCGGGCGTGCCTTTCTTTCCCGCAGGATGCCCCGACGTCCGATCCGCCTTCAAAAACCCAATCCGTTCCAACACCGCTCCCACAATCAACGGCAACGCCACCGTGGCATCATCGAGCACCTCCGCGAATCTTCCGCCCTCCTCAATCGGCACAAACTTGCCCCACGATACCGCCTCGGTGTACGTGCTCCCGGAAAGCCCGCCCCAATTCACCGGCTCGGGACAAATCCGCAGCCCGTAGTTGTATCGCTTCAGCGGAATTTTCTCGTACCCGCGGCGTGCGAGCAATTCCGCATACACGCCAAACTGCTGCGCCCAATTCCGCGGCACGCCCCCGCCAATGGTAAAAATCCCCATTCTCTTCGTCGCCAGCATGGTTTCCGCGTAATGCTCAAAATCCAGATAGGGATCAAAACGCAGCGGCTTCTTCCCTTCTTTCTTTCGCTGCCTCTGGTACAGAGCCAAATCGATGCCCAGCTCGGAATCGGTGAACGCCGGCACGAAAACCGGCACGTTATGTTCCACGCACGATTTCAAAATCCCGCGCCCGGGTGCGTGCTTTTGCAAATATTCGCCGATGCGCTGATTCATTTTCCAGCTACAGATCGTCTCGTCGGGGTCCCAGCGCTGCAGAATGTGATCGACAACTTCTTCCACCGCATCCAGATTCACTTCCGGCTCGAGCGAATCGTACACGCGGTTGTATCCCGCCATGAAAAGCTCCGAATCGCCCATTTTCGAGTCGTAGCGGAAATGCGAGCGTCCCGTGGCCTCCACCAGGCCGTGCGCCATTAGCGCGCCGGTGGAAACAATCGCCTTCACCATCCCGGAGTCCACCAGATCGCAAAAGACCAGTCCCATTTTGCCCACGGTCAGCGCCCCGGAAAGGGTCATCACGATGAAGCAGTCCTTGTCCCGGGCCATGGCTTCGAGCACGTCCGCGGCATCGCCAATCTGCCGCGCGGTGTACGCCGTCTGGCCCATCGCGCGGACCAGATCGTCGATCGTGCGGATGCGCGAAAGGTCCAGCGGGTAAATCGGCGTCAGGCGATCCTCGATCGGGTCGTGCAGGATTCGCCCCGTCGCTCCCTTTTTCTTTGCCATCCATCGTCCTCGCAGTTTAATGTATGCTTCCAGTGAACTGCAGGAAGCATCTGTTGCCGCCTCATTGATATTACAAATAGGGTGAGCGCGAAAGAACAATTTCGAGCCCGGTACAGGAGATCGAATCGAACATGTCCCGATACACCCCCATGCCGCCCGACAATTTTGGCGGCCTGACCGAGGAACATTCCAGTTACGCCACCTCACGCGCGGTTATTTTCCCCGTTCCGCTCGAGCGCACCACCACCTACGAACGTGGAACTCGCAATGGCCCGGCCGCCATCATCGCTGCCAGCCGCCATATGGAGCTGTACGACGAGGAGCTTCAAACCGAGCCGCATAAGGAAATCGGAATTTGCACCCAGCCGCCCATCGATACCCAGGACGGCACCCTGAACGAAGTGATGACCGAACTCTTCACCGCGCAACTCGCGCTTCTTGACGACGGCAAGTTCACCGTCGCTCTTGGCGGCGAACACGGCCTCACTCCCCCGCTCGTCTCCGCCACCAAGAAAAAATTCAAGGACCTTTGCGTGCTGCACATCGGCGCGCACGCCGAAATGCGCGACGAATATCAAGGCAACCCCGCCAGCCACGCCTGCGCCATGCGCCGCGTGGTCGAGCTTTGTCCCGCCGTGCAGGTGGGATTGCGCGCGCTTTCCGCGGGCGAAGCCAAAATAATGCCGCAGCTGCCCACCAAAGTGTATTGGGCCAAGGACATCGTCCGCGCCCCGGTGAAAACCTGGATTGCGAAGGTTCTCGAAGATTTGGGGCCGCGCGTATATCTCACCATCAATCTCGACGGTTTCGACTCGTCCATCGTTCCATCCACCGTCGCACCGGAACCCGGCGGGCTCGATTGGCACCAGGTCACCTCGCTCGTGCGCGCCGTGGCCGACCACAAAAAGATTGTGGCCATGGATGTCACGGAACTTGCGCCGCGCCCCGGTTATCACGCCGCGGACTTCCTCGCCGCCAAACTTGTTTATAAGACCCTGGGATATGTTTTCTGCCAGTCATAAAATACGGAGGATGCTCTAATGATCGCGTCGGTGATGTGGTTTTTATTCGTGCAGCACCAGACCTCGCAGCGTGACGTAATCGTTTACGTCGAGACCCACGGTATTTTGTGGTGGATCATCATCGGCCTGCTCGCCGGTTGGATCGCCGGCACCGTCGCGCGCGGCAAGGGGTTCGGCTGCGTGGTTGACATCGTTCTCGGGCTCATTGGAGCCGTTGTCGGCGGCTGGATTTTTGAGCATCTTGGAATTGTGGCCTTTGGATTTTGGGGAAGCCTGGCCGCGGCAACCGTGGGCGCTATCGTGCTGGTTGCGATTGCCCGGTTGTTCGCCGGCGGCAGATCGGACTAGTGAAATAAATTGAGCCAGACATCTTTGTGGGCCATTCCGCTCGGCGGACTTGGCGAGTTCGGCATGAACATGCTCGCCCTCCGCTTCGGCGATGAAATCATTGTCATTGATGCCGGCCTCATGTTCCCCGAGCAGGAATTGCTCGGCGTGGACATCGTCATCCCGGACACCACCTACCTCAAGCAGCACAAGCGCATGGTCAAGGCCATCGTCCTGACGCACGCGCACGAAGACCACATCGGCGCCATTCCCTACATTCTTCCGGACCTCAACGTTCCCATCTACGGAACGCAATTCGCCCTCGCAATCGTCCGCAAGAAGCTCGAAGAGCACGGCCTGCTCGAAAGCGCCAAGCTGAAGGAAATCGCCGCCGGTGACACCACCACCATCGGCGCATTCACCATCGAGTATCTGCACGTCACGCACAGCACGGTCGATTGCGTGGCTCTCGCCGTGCGCACTCCCGTCGGCGTCATCATTCACACCGGCGATTTCAAGATCGACCCCACACCTGTTGACGGCAAGCCTTTCGACTTGCACGCCTTCGCACGCTACGGCCAGGAAGGAGTCCTCGCGCTCTTCAGTGACAGCACCAATGTCGAACGTCCCGGCTTCACGCCCTCCGAACGCGCCGTGACCGTGCGCCTGGAAGAATTATTCCGCGCCGCGCCCAAGAAAGTCGTCGTCTCGTGCTTTTCGAGCTCCGTGCATCGCATTCAGCAAGTAATCGACATAGCGCGCATGGTCGGCCGCAAAGTCGGCATCGTCGGCCGCAGCATGGTCAACAACATCGAGATCGCCCACGAACTCGGCAAGCTGCGCATTCCCGATGGCAGCGTGGTGCGCCCGCAGGACATCAAGGGCTTTGATGCGCAAAAGCTCGTCGTTCTGGCCAGCGGAACGCAGGCCGAGCCGCTCTCCGCTCTCTCGCGTATCGCCGTGGATAATCACCGCCTGATGTCCATCGAGGAAAATGACACCGTCATCCTCTCTGCCCGCATCATTCCCGGAAACGAAAAGAATATCTTCCGCATGATCGATCACCTGTTCCGCCGCCGCGTGCTGGTCTATTACGAAGGCGGACGCTCCGCCCCCATCCACGTTTCCGGCCACGCCAGCCAGGAAGAAATGAAAATTCTGTTGCAGCTGGTGAAGCCGAAGTATTTCATTCCCGTTCACGGTGAATACCGCCAGCTCTTCCGCCATGCCGCTCTCGCGGAACAGCTGGGCGCGGTGGGCAGCCAGATTTTTCTCATCGAGAGCGGCCAGCCCATCGAGTTCACTCCCGATGGCGGCGCGCACCGCCGCGAACCCATCACCGCCGGCCGCGTTTGCGTGGATTCCGGCTCGCTCGAGGAAATCGAAGAAGTTGTGATTCGCGATCGCCGCCACCTCGCCGAAGACGGCGTGGTCGTCACCATCATCGCCATCGACAAGCACACCGGCCGCATGGAGAGCGCTCCTGAAATCGTCCAGCGCGGCTTCCTGCCCTCCGAAGACGGCGCCGAAATCCTCGCGCAAGCTCGCGAAGTCATTCTCCGCACCGTCGAGCAATCCAGCCAGGAAGAAAAAACGGATTGGAACGTGATCAAGGAAAAAATCCGCGCCGACCTGAAGCGCTTTCTCAACAAACAGACCTCCAAACGCCCTCTCATCCTTCCCGTGATTCTGGAAGTGTAGATCTTCGCTGTGAAATTCACGCTGCGCACCTACAACCCGGACGACTTCGAAACGCTCTATGAGATCGATCAGGCCTGCTACGAGCCGGAGATCGCCTACTCCAAGCGCGAACTGCGCACCTATCTGCGCTTCTCCGGAGCCGAATGCATCGTCGCCGAAGCCAATGCCGAAATCGCGGGCTTCTGCATCAGCGCGCATCGCGACCGCCTCGGCTACATCGTCACCATTGATGTCCTCGAAAAATTCCGCAGGCAGGGTGCCGCAACCGCAATCCTGAATGAAGTCGAGCGCCGGCTCGCCGACAACGGCGTCCGCGAAGTAGCTCTCGAAACCGCAACAGACAACCAATCCGCGATTGCCTTCTGGCGCAAGCACGGATATCGTAGCCGCGGCGTAAGGAAGAACTATTATCCCGGCGGCCGCGACGCCTTTGCCATGACCAAAGCCATCGCACCAGCAGCCGCAGCGGCGAAAGAGAGCAGATAGCAATGTTACTTTGGCAAGCGATCGTGCTGGCAATCGTTCAGGGCTTGACTGAGTTCTTGCCCATCAGCAGCTCCGCGCACCTCATTCTGATTCCGCAATTGCTTCATTGGCCCGACCCCGGCCTGGCCTTCGACGTGGCTCTGCACCTCGGCACGCTCATGGCCGTGCTCCTCTTTTTTATCCGCGAATGGATTCAGCTCACGCTCTGCGGCCTCGGCTTCCACTATCCCCAGCGCGCCAGCGAGAATATGGTCCTGCAAAATCGCCGCATGTTCTGGTATCTCGTCGCCGGAACGATTCCCGGCGGCCTGGTCGGATTCTTCTTCGAGAAATATATCGAGGAACACCTGCGCAACCCGGTCCCCATTGCCTGCGCCATGATCGCCATCGCCCTCTTGATGTGGTACGCCGAATATGTGGCGCGCATGGACCGCCACATCGAGCAGGTTTCGCTCGGCGATTCCATGGCCATCGGCACGGCGCAAGCCCTCGCGCTTTTCCCCGGCGTTTCGCGCTCCGGCATCACCATCACCGCGGGCTTATTCCGCGGCATGACGCGTGAAGCCGCCGCCCGCTTCTCTTTTCTGTTGTCCACGCCGTTGATCGCAGGCGCCGCCGCTAAGGAAGTACCCAAGCTCCTCAAGATGCAGCGCTCCGGCGCGCTCGATATGCCGCTCTCCACCATCGTCACGAGCGTGCTGGTATCGGCTGTCGTGGGCTATCTGGTCATCGCCTTCTTCTTGCACTACTTGCAAACACGCACGCTCAAGATCTTTATTTACTACCGGATCTTGTTTGGTATAGTCATCCTGTTGCTCGCGTTCCTCCCTCTGGGCTCCGCGCGATAGCGCCCGCGCGCCCTAGGTTTCACGCGGGAGCCTTCCCCATTTAGCTGTCCCTCGAGTCCCGCCTTGCGCGTGCCTCAGGGTAAAAGGAGAAGTTTGTGCGCATTCTCACGCCCACCGAAAATAAGCGTTTCAACGAGCTCATCGGATTTGTCGGCCTCAGCCTCGCTGTTCTGCTCGCGCTGAGCTTGCTTTCCTATTCCCCGCATGACGCGTCGTTCAACGTCTCCGCCGCGCCGCCCGGAACCGGCCCGGCCAGAAACTGGATCGGCCCCGTCGGTGCGCACATGGCCGATTTGCTTTTCCAGTTCTGCGGCTTCAGCGCTTTCCTGTTTCCGGTGGGAATGTTCCTGGTGGCCATGCGCTGGTTTCGCAGTCAATTAATCGACGCACCGATCGCGAAGCTTGTCGGCTTTTCCATGCTGCTCGTTTCGCTCTCCGCCGAAATGTCGCTCGCGCACATGCCCGAAGTTCGCGGCGCGCTCCCTGCCGGCGGATTGCTCGGCACGCTCCTGGCCCAGGGCCTGCGCGCGGCTCTCAATCCCTTGGGCGGCAATCTCGTCTCCATCGCCATGATTCTCACCGCGCTGTTTCTCACCACAAGTTTTTCGCTGCGCACCGCTGCTTCCTGGCTGAAAGCGCCCATCTCGCCCGAAAGCCTCTTCGGCAAGACCATGGCCAAAATCAGCGCCTGGCGCGAGGAGCGTGAATCCACGCGCCTGCGCAAACGCGTCGAAGAAATCAAAATCGCGGGCCGCCCGCCAGTAGCCCAGCAGCGCGTCTCCACCAAAGAACTCGCCGCAGAAGAAGCGGAAGAAGAGGAGGACGTTGAGGATGGAGAAGCCGAAGCGCGCCGCTCTCCTGCTCCCACGGTAATCAAGTTTCACGAACTCGAGAAGGCCGAGCCTCCCAAGAAATCCTCACCCGATCCGAAAATCGCACGCGGAAAAACAAGCTATAAGCTTCCCTCCCCGGGCTTGCTCCGCCTGGCCGAGCGCGGCGAAAAAATGGACGAGTCCGAGCTGAAAGCCTGCGCCCGCGCCATCGAACAGAAATGCGCTGAATTCGATGTCGCCGGGCACGTGACGCAAATCAACCCTGGTCCGGTAGTCACCACCTTCGAACTCAAGCCCGAAGCCGGCATCAAATACAGCCGCATCGCCGGCCTGGGCGACGATCTGTGCTTGGCCCTGCGCGCCGAGTCCATCCTGATCGAACGCATCCCCGGAAAATCCACCGTCGGCATCGAAGTCCCGAACGTCCATCGCGAAACCATCGCCCTGCGCGACGTGGTCGAATCTCCCGAATTCAGCCACTCGCCTTCGAAACTTACTCTGCCCTTCGGCAAAGATTTAATCGGCCGCATCCGCGCCGCCGACCTAACGCAAATGCCCCACTTGCTCATCGCCGGCTCCACCGGCACGGGCAAGAGCGTGTTCATCAATTCCCTGCTAATGGGCATGCTTTACAAAGCCACGCCCGATGAACTAAAGCTCGTGCTCATCGATCCCAAGCAGCTCGAGCTCGGCCTCTACGCCGACATTCCGCACCTTTACACCCCGGTGGTCACCAATCCGAAAGTCGCCGCCAACGTCATGCGCAACGCCACCCGTGAAATGGAACGCCGCCTGAAGCTTCTCGCGCAGCGCGGCGTGCGCAACATTGACCAGTACAACCGCACATTCGAAAAGGGCCAGTCGCTTTCGCTCTTCGAGAACGTGGATGAAGAGGAACACAAGCCGCTGCCCTACCTCGTGATCGTCATCGACGAACTCGCCGACCTCATGATGGTGGATACGAATGGCGTGGAAGAATCCATCACGCGCCTGGCGCAGATGGCCCGCGCCGTCGGCATCCATTTGATTCTCGCCACGCAGCGCCCTTCGGTGGACGTCATCACCGGCCTAATCAAGGCGAATTTCCCCGCGCGCATTTCTTTCCGCGTCGCCAGCAAAGTCGATTCACGCACCATTCTCGATTCCAACGGCTCGGAATCGCTCCTCGGCAAGGGCGACATGCTCTACCTGCCCGCCGGATCTTCGCGCCTGCATCGCATTCACGGCCCCTACGTCCACGAATCGGAAGTAATCGCCGTCTGCGATTTCTGGCGCGAGCAGGCCAAGGCCATTTACAACGAAGAACTCCTCAAGCCGCCGCGCGATGAAAATGCCGCGAGCCTTGGTGGCGATGCCGCAGAAGGCGGCGAAGAAGTTGACGACGAGCTTTACCAGGACGCCGTCCGCGTGGTCTGCGAAATGGGCCGCGCCTCCACCTCCACGCTGCAGCGCCGCCTGCGCATCGGCTATGGACGCGCCGCGCGCCTCATCGATCTCATGGAAAAGGACGGCATCGTCGGCCCGCCCGACGGCGCCAAAGCCCGCGAAGTCCTCAAAAAGAAAAACTGGATGAAAGAGTTCGACGAATCCGTCAAATGACAATCCGGCGAGCATTGTCATCCCGCCTGCCCTGAGCGCATTTAGCGAGGGGAGGAGCAACGGGACGAGGGATCCGTTCCCGGCGCTTGTCGCCCAAAGACGCGCGCGGCTCAAATCCCCGCCGAACTTTTTCCCGCCAGTTAAATCTCGGATTCCCGCTGTGTCTCCGTGCCTCCGTGGCCAATTTCCCGCGGTCGTTTTTTCTTCCCACTACCCCAACTTTTCCGTAGAATCTTTTATTGTTCGCGTGCCGAGGTAGCTCACCGGTAGAGCGCGGCCCTGAAAAGGCCGGCGTAGCCAGTCCGATTCTGGCCCTCGGCACCATCCCAACTCCGCAGTGCCAGTCGCGTCACCCAACAAACCCCACTGTCTTTGTACATTCACCTCGACTGCAGTCTCTCCGGGAGTTGTCACGCGCAGGTCGAGCTCTCCCGCAGTCCCTCTGCTGCGCAGCCCTGTACCCTCGGCTCCAATTTTCGGACACCCGATTAACCCTTGGATTCTAACTTGATCATGAACTTACACCACGCGTCGGGACTCAGGGAATTGGAAAAACAATGTGCCCCGCGATGTAAGTCTCGAGCACCTGAACGTCCTTCAGCTGATCGGGCGGCACTGACAACACGTCGCAATCGACGACGATAAAATCGGCCAGCTTCTCGGGTTCGAGCGAGCCCTTCTCGTTCTCTTCGAAGCCGACGTAGGCCCCGTTCCAGGTGTAGAGGCGAAGAGCTTCGAGAATCGTGATGCGTTCTTCGGGAGCGAGCACTTCATTCGTGCCGAGCTGCTTCCGCACGACCGCTGACCAAATTCCCCACCACGGACTGATGGGCGTGACCGATACGTCTGATCCGGCGCCTTCGATAATTCCATTCTCGATGTAAGATTTCGCGGGGTAACACCAGCGCACTCTTTCCGCGCCGTATTTCGCAAACCAACTGCCGATCCAATAGACGAACGGCGGGTTACCGTCAACCAGTACGTGCAATTCTTTCAAGCGCTTCTGGATCGCGGGCGTGGAAACTCCTGCGTGCACGACACGGAAACGCGGATCCTTCAGATCGAGCGCCTTCAGGGTGGCGGCGTAGGAATCCAACACTTCATCAATGGCGCGATCGCCTATCGCGTGCGTCTCGAGCTGCCAGCCGGCGCTGGCCGCGATCAAGTGTGCTTTCTGCATGTCTTCGGGCTTCCAGCGCAGGACGCCGAAATTGTTGGGTTCGCCGATTACCGGCGGCGGATAAATCGCTATGGTGCGCGCCCCCATGCCGCCATCCGCGAACATTTTCGCGGCTCCGAATTTCAGCTGGTCATCGCCGAATCCGGTGTGCACTCCCATCTGCGCAAGCTTCTCCGCATCTTCGATACTCCCGATTCGGGGAGACATCTGCACGCGAAGCTTGAGCCAGCCTTTGCGGTAGGCCTCCTGATAACCCCGTATTTCAGCGGGGGAAATGTAGATGTCGTGAATGGTAGTGAGGCCGACGGCGGTGGCTCGTTCGGAAACGAGCTTTGCAGCGCGGGAATCGATGTCCGGCGGATCGGGGGGCAATAGAGAATCAACGAGAAGCATGGCCGTGTCTTTTAGGACGCCAGTTGGCTCCCCGGAAGCATCCCGTTCGATGACGCCGCCTTGCGGATCCGGTGTTTCCTTTGTGATCTTGGCGAGTCTGAGCGCGGCGCCGTTGACGACTGCCAAATGTCCGCTAACGTGCTCGAGGTAAACCGGATTATCGGGCGAAACCGGATCAAGATCCGCGCGCGTGACGTAGCGATGCTCGCTCAATTTGGCATCGTCCCAGTCGGCGCCGGATACCCAGTTGCCTTTAGGCGTCTGCGCGGCGCGCTCGCGCACCATGGCAACAATTTCGGCGGCCGAATGCACGTGCGGATAGCCAACGTCGAGCTGCTTTCGCAAGATGCCCTTAGCCCACTCGATCGCGTGCGTGTGAATGTCAATCAGCCCGGGTAGTACGGTGCGCCCTTGCAAGTCGATGACACTTGTACGGGCGCTGGCGCACGCCGCTATCTCCGCCTCACCGCCGATCGCGAGAATTTTGCCGTCGCGCACGGCCATTGCCGAAGCCGACGGTTCCGCGGCGTTCATGGTAACGATGTGACCATTGCGAACAATCAGGTCCGCGTCCGAACACTGCTTCCCCCGAGCCACCGCGGCGAAGAACAAAAATGCGGAAGACAAGAGTGCCAATGCACGCAAAATCTGCAGCAGCCGCAAATGCTTCATCACGATGATTGCTCCTGGAACTCGGCGTATTTTGGTCAAGCGTTGGCGCCGCGGTCAAGCTCTATATAGCGGAACGCCGCGCGGCGATGCGGCAGTATTGCAAATATTTTCCACACAGTTGGCGGAAATCTTGATAAGGTAGCCGCAAATTGTGGCGGGGCGGGTGCGTTTTGGAGGGGGGTAACCTGTTCGGGCCGCGTAACACCACATCATTCGTTTCAATCCAAGCAAGCGTAACGTGCACCTCGGGAGGCGCGTGATGAACAGACGCTCGATCGGACTTGTGTGGCTCCTCGTTGTGCTCTCGCTGTTCGGCGCGAGTTCGGCACGCGCCCAGCTGACGGAGGGAACCATCGACGGCACGGTCACCGACTCCTCGGGTGCGGTTGTGGCCGGCGCCAAGGTCACGATCAAGAATATCGGCACATCCATTTCGATCCAAGAAGCGACAGACAGCATCGGCTATTATCGCGCGCCGCATCTTGCTCCCGGCGGCTACGAAGTCCGGACGGAAAAATCCGGATTCAAGGTCGAGATCGTCCAAAATGTCTCCGTAAGCGTCGGCGTGGTGACGCGCACCGACGTGGTCCTGCAGATCGGAAGCGTCTCGGAAAGCGTAACCGTCCTGGCGGTCACGCCTCTGGTTCAAACCGAAGAAGGCCGGCTGGCCAACACGCTCACCACGCAGGAAGTGACCAACCTACCGTTGAATGGGCGGCAGGTTTATCAACTCGTTTCTCTTGAGCCCGGCGTGACGGCGACGAACGCGCCGGTGATTTCCAACGTTCCGTCTCCCACTTCCTCGGTGACCTTTGATTTCGGGTATATCGCGAACGGATCGACGCCGCGCGGCAATAACTTCGTACTCGACGGAAACTCTAACAACAACGAATGGCTTGGCGGCACGCCGCTGATCTACCCGTCGCTCGATGCGATCCAGGAGGTGCAGGTTCAAACGCTGAATTTCTCAGCTGAGTACGGGCGGAACAACGGAACGGTGGTGAACATCATTACGCGATCAGGGTCGAATGATTTTCACGGTGATGTATTTTATTCCGGAAGAAACACAGCGTTGAATGCCCGCAATTTCTTTGACGTGGTCGAAAAAACGCCCCTCCAGCAAAATCAATTCGGTGCAACTCTGGGTGGCCCGATCATCAAGGATAAGACTTTCTTCTTCCTCGATTACGAGGGATCGCGCCTTAAAGACGGCGCCCCTGAAGAGGTGCTGGTTGAATCGCCTCAATTCTTTGTTGACGCCGCACCCTTGTCGCCGATTGCAGCGATGTTCTTTCATGATTTCCCGGCGCCACCCTGCATCGACACCATCAGTGCCACGCCCGATTATTGCCACGCCATCTCGCCGCAAATCGAGCATAACAGCGCGGATCAATACTTGATCCGGGGCGACCACCGTTTCAGCCAGCGCGATCAGTTCTATGCCCGTTGGGTGAACACACTTGCAAACGGCGACGTGGCGCGCCAGGAACTGCTGGGCGCCGGAATGCGAGGATTTACCGCTCCATTCAACGGCTTTTTCGCCGATCTGGGACTCGGCTACACCCACGAATTCTCTCCCACCACCCTCAACGACCTTCGCTTTGCCTATTCGCGAAATAACAGCAGAATTCAGTTCGGAATTCCTCCCAACACCGAGACTGCCGGCGTTCTGAAGGCCGCGGGCCTGCCCCCCGATGACTTCGCTGATCTTGTGTTCGACGACGGCGTAGTCCCCATGGGCGGCGAACTTTATGTTCCGCGAAAGTTCGTTTTCAATACTTTTGCCGTGACCGACACGGTGACTCGCATGATCGGGCGTCACGCTCTCAAATTTGGATTCGATGTGCGTCGCATTCAGGAAAACAGCGATTACGAACTCGAAACTCACCCGTTCTACGAGTTTGCGAGCATCTTCGCCTTTGCGGAAGACGCTCCCTATCTTGTCGCTGCCACCGTCAATCGCAATCCGCCCTGCCCCAGCGCTTCGTGCGGCCAGTTCACCGATACGCCGCGGCACTTTCGCTGGACGCAGTGGGCCGGCTTCGTGCAAGACGATTGGAAGGTCTTCTCGCGCTTGACTCTAAACGCAGGCCTTCGCTACGAAGTCTTCGGCACGCCCAGCGAAACCAACGGAATCCTCACGAACATTATCCTCGGCAGCGGAGCGGACATATTCGATCGCCTATCTTCCGCGGACACAACCGTTGGTCGCGTGAAACAGATGTGGAACACGGACTACCACAATTTTGCGCCGCGACTTGGCATCGCATGGGACCCCACAGGCAAAGGAACCATGGCGGTCCGGAGCGGGTTCAGCATCGCCTACGAAGAACCGTATTCCAACCTTTACACCAACGCTTCGCGCCTGAATCCGCCCGACGCGGCAACGATGTACGTAGAGCCGGGAATATTCATCGGCAATACCGTGAACTATCAGTTCCCCTTTCAGCCGACACCCGACTTCGGTGGCCCGCCTACTTCAAATGGCGGAGTCGCGCCGATCGGCCTGAATTTCGCGCCCTCCATCACGCCCAGCGGGGTCGAACCGAATCTGCGCACGGCGTACTCGATGCAGTGGTTCCTCGGCATACAGCACGAATTTCTACAGAGTTACGCCGTAAGCATCAATTACGTCGGGACGCGCGGAGTGGGCGGCTATACGCGGGAAGACTACAACCGGTTTGACGGCGACGTTTGCACTCCGGCTCCGGGCCCGTGCAATTTCTTCGCCACGCGCCTGGTTCCCGGCTTCGACTGGGGCCCAATCACCTACATCAGCAATGAAAGCCAGTCGATTTACCACGGACTCAACGCTCAGCTTAAAAAGAATTATTCGCACGGGTTAATGTTCGTGGCCAACTACACTTTTGGAAAAGTTCTCGACAACGTCACCGAAGGAGGATTGGGCGACTACTTCAACGTAAACTCCTATGCCGGAAATTACAGCGGCGTGATGGACATCGAGCATCCCAAGCTGGATCGCGGGCCGTCTGAGTTCGACGTGCGCCACCGCTTCACCTCCAGCATAATTTGGAACCTGCCTTCTCCCACGGAAGGCGGAGTGATGAACAAAGTCCTGGGCGGCTGGCAAGTGAATAGCATCATCACTCTACAGTCGGGACGCCCGTTCGACGTGGATTGCACGCTTGGCTGGTATGACGGATGCGATTTCAATATGGACGGCGACTTCTACGCCCGCCCCAATCTTCCCGCAGGGCAGAAGCTCAGTGGTTTCAGCAATCAACAATTCGTTAACGGACTTTTCGGCAATCCGGCGCTCACCGTTTACGGGCCCACTTTCGAAAGCCGAACTTCGCAGGCCATCGAGGTTTTCTGCCCCAACGGGCTGAACTCCATCGAGGATTACGGACAATCGGCGGACACTTGCGTTCCGCTCGGCTCCAACGGAAACATGGGTCGCAACATTTTCCGGGGTCCGGCCTTCTACGATGTGGACCTGGGCCTGTTCAAGAACACCAAAGTCGGCGAGCGCCTAAACATTCAATTCCGCGCGGAAGCGTTCAATTTATTCAACCGCGTCAACCTTTACAATCCGATTGGAAACATGGGCAGCCCGCAATTTGGACAATCCACGGCGGCGTTTCCTTCGCGCCAGATTCAATTGGGATTGAAACTGCTGTTCTAATCGAGCGGCGCCAGTGAAGAACGCCGCAATGGCCTATGCCTTCGCGAGTTGCAGGAATCAGGAAGCCGTGGATGAAAGGCTGGCTTCTCGTTTGTGTTGCATTGGTTTTGGGCCTACCCCACCCGCGCTTGATTGTCGCTGTGCCCACAGCGTCGGCTCAGAACTCGTCCCGTCCGGGAGAGAGACTCCGAGGAACGGGCCAGGTCAGCCGGAAAGTGCTCACCCGTAGCGAATTGTTCGGGGATATCTCGCCCGCTGCGCCGGTGGATGATAGCGCCGGCTTCGCCATCCCGGCGGGCGCCGCGGAACCCACTGAATCTTTCGAAGGTCGCTTGACGCTAAACCATCCGGAAAGCGCCGGTAGTTTCACCGAATTATCGGATATTTTCGAACTCATCCCGCGGGAAGATTCGCCCTGGAAACACCTGGCGGCGTTCAATTTTCAGTTCGTGCAGAACCAGAGCTATTTGATCCCGGCCACGCAGGGATTGGCGATTACCGGGAATCCTTCATGGAACTACATTATTGGTCCTGGCCGAGTCTGGCGGGAGAAAAGCGATGAAGGTTATATGCGCGCTTCTCTTCCGTTTGCTCTGGTACAACGCAACCAAAACTGCGTGCACAACGGAGAGATGACTTTCCTTTTCTCCAGCCGAAAATCCCCGGGGATTTCCAATGTCTACTTCCAGATTGCCCAAGAGACCTGCTACCCCATGAAGTTCAATATGTGGGGCATTGTTTCGGCGAGCTACAGTCCGGCTGCCGTCGCGGGAAGCGCGGCGCTGAAGCAAAACCACGCCGATGAGTTGTCGCACAGGATGCCGGCGAAGCCGTTTAGCGCGTTAGCCGCCGATTTTGCCGGGTCAAACATCGATCTCGAAGCCTTCAAGCATGCCTATAAGCACGTGGAAAACATCACCACCTTTGGAATCGTTGTAAAAGGCGTCAACTACAGATCGGGATGCCCCACGCGGTCTGGTGAATACGCCTTTTGCGCCGACATGCGCTTGCCATCCTATTCCATTGCTAAATCAATTTTTGCCGGCGTCGCTCTAATGCGCTTAGGTCAACTTTATGGCGCTAAGGTCTACGATCAGCTTATCAAAAACTACGTTCCGGATTACGTGCTTGGCGGAAAATGGGACGCAACAACATTTGGCAACGCCTCGGACATGGCCACCGGCAATTACAACCTCGAAGGCTATGAGGCCGATGAAGACAGTCCGACCATGGATAAGTTCCTGGTTGACGAGGACTACGCCCCAAAGATCGCTGACGCTTTTGCTTTTCGGCAGAATTATGCTCCGCCCGGAACCAAATGGATTTATCAAAGTTCCGCTACTTTTCTTTTGACCCAGGCGATGAACGCTTACCTGCGGCTACAGCGAAACAGCAATGCCGATTTATTTGATCTGGTGCGCGACGATGTTTACAAGCCGTTGCGAGTCAGCCAGGGAGGCTTGACCACGATCCGCACGGGAAATAGCTCGAGTGGCGCGCCCACCGGTTACTACGGCTTATTCTTGACTCAGGACGACATCGCAAAAATTGGAAATTTTCTGAATAATGACGCAGGGGCTATCAACGGTACGCCCGTGCTCGAGCCCACTCGGCTGAATGAAGCGCTGTTTCGCAACGCACAAAGCGCTTTTGTGACCGGCGTCCCCATCGTAGGTAGCAGCATCGCGTCCGGACTTGGCGCGCCGGTTCTGGGCCATGCGGCGGTACCGAATGTCCGCCGCTACACCCACGGCTTTTGGGGTAGGTACATAAGCAAAACCGAATTTCCTCAATACTCGTGCAGCTTCTGGGTTTCTTTTATGTTCGGTTACGGCGGCAACATCGTGGCTATGCTTCCCAACGGCTCCACTTTCTATGCTTTTAGCGATGGTCAGGAGTTTCCATGGATCAACTCTATCCAGGAAATCTCCAAGTTGGCCCCGGCGTGTAACTAGCGATCCGCATACTAATCTCGGAATCCCTCGTTCTTGCGGCAGAGATTTCCCCGGCTATTCGCGGGTCGCCTGATAGCGAAGCCCAATCGAAAGCCCGATTAACGCTTGAATTCCGCGTAACAAATAATCATACTCAATTCATCTCCTCCCCATCCCAGCCTTGCTGAGAGAGATTTAGCTAACTCTATCCGAGAGGTTACTGCCTAATGAGGACTCACAGCCGAAGACTGCTCCGCCCTGGCTT
>Ga0302324_100012056_pt1 | contig 17679 bp, 19 predicted proteins | sample Palsa_T0_1_FD_201949 | JGI IMG/M metagenome (GOLD analysis project Ga0302324, IMG submission 201949) | Peat permafrost microbial communities from Stordalen Mire near Abisko, Sweden - Palsa_T0_1 | ecosystem: Environmental > Terrestrial > Soil > Palsa > Peat permafrost | place: Sweden: Abisko... | reverse complement strand
CAGCACATATCGCTTTCCCTTTTTCCCGGCGGCCAGCAGGCAAGCGCCCATGCTCGCCGCCATGCCGATGCAGGTGGTCTCCACATCGCAGCGGAGGAAGTGCATGGTGTCGATGATCCCCAATCCCGCCGACACGCTGCCGCCGGGTGAGTTGATATAAAATTTGATATCGCTCTTGGGATCGTCGTTGGAAAGGAAGAGCAATTGGGCAATGATCGTGTTGGCCACCTCATCGGTGACCGCACCGCCCAGGATGATGATGCGATCCTTGAGCAGGCGCGAATAAATATCATACGCCCGCTCACCGCGGCCGCTTTTTTCAATGACGATCGGGATTAAAGTGTTTTCAGACATAGCGTTTTCCATTGCGGAAGAAAGAATATTGAACCACTAAGACACGAAGGCACGAAGCGGTTCTCGTGGATCATAGGATTACTCGCCTTATTCCGTCCTTTATGAGTTTAACATTGAAATTGATCAGAAAGCCGAGTCGTTTTCCAGAAAGTTTCAAGTAAGTCAGTAGTTGGGCCTCGTAAAGAGCATTGTGTTGTTCGGCGGTTTTGATCTCGATGATAACTGATTCCTGAACGAGGAAGTCGATTCTCAGTCCATCATCCAGAATGACTCCCCCATAATTAATTGGAACCACGACCTGCCGACGAATCTGCAATCCTCGCTCTTTCAGCTCATATCCAAGGCAGATTTCATAAACACTTTCCAACAGGCCAGGACCCAAAACCGAGTGAACCTTGAACGCGGAATCGACAATCTGCGTCGCGACACGCTCCATTTCTTCACTCAACTTCGCGTTTGGGTTGGCTACGTTCATTCCTCGTGGCCTTTCCGGAAATGCAAAATACATATTGAACCACTAAGACACGAAGACACTAAGCGGGCTTCGATGTTCCAGCACCATTCAGTTCTTCGTTTCATTTCTTCTGAATCCAACTCAATTATTTTGTCCCTACCGCACGCACACTCCCGAACTTAGAAAACCGCTTCGTGTCTTCGTGTCTTAGTGGTTAAATATTCTTCTCTTAAGCCCTTCGTGGTTCAGTTTTTTCGTTCCACAATTTGCACTTCGTTCCCTTCGGGATCGCGGAATGAAACCGTTTTCCCACCGCCCATTGCCGGGACGGGCTCGAATAGAAATTTCACGCCCAAATCCTTCAGGCGGGCGTAGGCGGCTTCGAAATCGGTGACGCGGATGGCGAAGTGCCGCATGCCGTGCTGGAATCGGGCGAATGTGTCGGCATCCGCGCCGGGATCGCGCACGGGCATGAGTTCCATCATCGCCCCGCCGCCGGTGTTGCCCTCGAATCCGATCAGCACCGCCGGGGGTGTTTTGCCATCCACTGCAATCCGCTTCATGCCGAACTGCGTGCAATACCAATCCGCCTGACGTTCCACGTCGTGGCAGCACATGGCCAGATGATCGATGGCGAGATATCGCATCAGTTGGGCCCCAAGAAATCACTCCGCAATTTATCTCGGTTTGTTGGAGTCCGGGACCACCATGGTCGCGGCCGCCTCCTCGCCAAGAACCTCGTCGCAAATGCCGTATTTCACGGCCTGCTCGGCATCGAAAAACCGGTCGCGCTCACTGTCATCGCGAATCCGTTCGACCGGCTGGCCGGTGCATTTGGACATAATGTTGATCAGCGTTTCCTTGGTTTTGAGGATTTCGTCCGCCTGAATCTGGATGTCGGCCGCCTGTCCGTAAACGCCGCCGAACGGCTGGTGAATCATCACCTTGGCGTTGGGCAGGATGAAGCGCTTTCCCTTTTTCCCGGCCATGAAAACAATCGCCCCGCCGCTCTCGGCGCGGCCGATGCAGTAGGTGGCGACGTCGCAACTGAGGAATTTCATGATGTCGTAGATCGCCAGCGTGTCATCCACCACGCCGCCGGGGCTGTTGATGTAGAGGTTGATATCCAGATCGCGTTTGACGCTCTGGAGATACAACATCTGCATCATAATTCGGCTGGCGCTGACGTGATTGATCTCGCCAACAAGGAAAAGCACCCGGTTTTCCAGGAGCATTTCCTCCAGCGTCATCTCACGGTAACGATTGTAACCCCCACCCGGCGGACCGGGCATCGCCACGGGCATGGCAACCGGTTGCATGGGCGTCCCTGCCGAAGCCGGCGGCATCCGCATCGGCCTTTTATTCGGATCAAATAGTTCCATTCGTCTCCTATTTCCAGCGAGCGGATCGTATGCGCGATGATTGGTAGCGTCAATCGCCATGGCGAGGAGTTTCAATCAAAAAAAGAATATTGGACCACTAAGACACGAAGGCACGAAGCGGCTATTGTCGGCCCAGAATCTCCTTTGCATATTCGCGCACTCACGTCTTCATCCGGACAGGATCAACGAGCGGCGAGGCTACTCACCCAGTTGAACGCGGCGCACAGAAGAACGCGATCACCACTGGGGCCGATTTCGGACTCTTGTCGAGTTTTCAGGTCGAACATGCGATATGACCACAATGTGGGGATTATTTCGGATTCTGTGACGATCCGTTCGGTCCCGGGAATCAGTTCGACAAAGTCGCCCGGAATTTCTATTGTCGATAACCGCTTTAGCTCTCCGTGTTCGAGGTTAAAGATAATGGCGATATTTTTTTTGTCGCGCGCATCGACGACGTGGCCGAAAAGATAAAGCTTTGTTGGCGTGCTACGAACGCCCAGTGGATAGCAATCCGAAATGGAAATTAATGGATTGGTAGAATCAGCGATCCCAAAAACGGATGTCTTGCCGGTCGTAGAGTCGTATGAAACAACGTAGCGAACTATGCCATCGCAGCAGGCGGTTTGAGACAACACACCCACGGCCGGAAAGAGAGTTCCATTCGGCAGCTGATATCTCCCCGGTGGGGAAAATTTTGCAAACGGTGTTCCATCCTCATTAAACTCGTAGGCCGCCTCGCGCTTGTATATGCGAACATGTGGAACGGTTTCAGATATGACATAGACATCGTACGGTACTCCAACGGAAGCATCGCATACGCCCAGCATGGTGCCAGAAGGATTTTACCAAAAACCACCCTGTATCGATTTGTCGCCATATCCAAAGGGCCTTACGATTTTGAGTATATCACCCTGAGAGATCCAAAACGCTCCTGGTCCACCAGACGATTGTTGGGGGTCTGTGGGCGCGCATCCCATTATGGCTATGGACGCCATTGCACATGACACTAGACGATAATGCACATTCGCTCCCAAACCCTGCGATGCCCACCAAACGGCCCATTGGGTTAACTGATCTTCAATTCTGGACCGGCCGACTGCAGGTTGCGCATGCTCACCTGCCCGGCGAGATTCTGCACGATGTGCATCAGGGCGGCGGCCAGGACTGGCGAGCCTTCGAAATTCTTCGAAGGCGTTCCGGCGTCGCTGTTGACGCGCAATTCGGTGAACATCGGCAGCGCGCCCAGGAACGGCAAGTTCATTTTCCTGGCGGCCTCTTCCGCGCCGCCGCGGCCGAAGATGTCGTGGGTGGTTCCATCGGGGCCGATGAAATAGCTCATGTTTTCCACGACGCCGAGCACCGGCGTGGCGAGCAACTGGAACATTCGCACCGCGCGGATCGCATCGTCCAGCGCCACCTGCTGCGGCGTTGCGACGACTACCGCGCCAGTGACTTTCAATAATTGGCACAGAGTCAACGGCACATCGCCCGTTCCCGGCGGCAAATCTACGATCAGATAATCCAGTTCCGGCCAAGTCGTGTTGTCGAGCAACAACTGTTTGAACGCTCCATGTGCTTTGGGCCCGCGCCAGATCAGAGCCTGCTCCGGATCGACCAGCGAGCCGATCGTCACCGCGTGAATCCCATGCACATAATGCGGAAGAATCTTGGACCCAACCACGCGTGGCACCTGGCCACGAACGCCGAGCAATGTCGGCATCGAAGGGCCGTAAATATCGCCATCGAGCAATCCGACGGCTGCGCCGGCGCGCTGCAGGCCGACGGCGAGATTCGCGGCGATGGTCGATTTCCCAACGCCGCCTTTGCCAGCGCCGACGGCGATAACATTTTTGATTTGTGGCAATATTTCCGATCGGGCCGATGCTCGCGTGTTGGCGGTCAATTCCACTTTCACATTCACCGCGCCGGCACGTTTGAGCGCCTCGGTGACTTCCCGCTCAATGCGTTCCTTGAGCGGACAGGCTGGCGTGGTCAATTCGACCGTGACGAACACATCGTCGCCGTCGATGCGGACATCCTTCACCATATTCAGCGACACGATGTCCTTGGGAACTTCCGGGTCCTGCACCGTTTGCAGCGCGGCCATGATGTGGTCTCGAGTCAATGCCATAGGTCTATTGTATCATGCAGCCGTGGGATTCTCTTTGACGCGATCAGCCGATACACTGCCGCCGTGAACCGAATCCTCGCTCTCGTGATTCTGCTCGCTATGGTCTGCCATTCGCTCAGTTGCGAAACCGCGTTCTTTCAACAGAAAACTGTCCGCGAACCCGGCGAACCCGAACACGGCGGCGTTTTCCTGCATGGCGATCCGAGCAATGCGCCAACAACGCGCTAATTCGCCGGCTTCATCCATCCACATCAATCAATCTCCGAAATTCCGATTTTCCGTTTGTTCCCGATGATCGAACCTGCGATGATGCGCCCAAGGCGCCATGTCACAGGAGATGGACATCTCGTGGCAGGTGCTCCGCCGGATTGTCGGTGACTGGGCCGGATCGACGGCGGAGCTGGCGGAAGTGAATCCGCTCGACGGGGGCGCCATCAGTACAACTGTCGCCCTCACGCTGGCCGACGGACAACGCGCCGTCTGCAAAATTTCCTCCCATCGCGTCGATCGCAGTTATATCAATGAATCGCATCAGCTTGGTTTGCTGTCGCAATTGGGAATTCCAGTTCCGGTTGTTTACGCGGCCAAAGTTGGATCGCTAGATGATCCGCACAGTTTTATCCTGATGGAATTTGTGGATGGCGTGCCGTTGTCGGAGGCGCGCAAGCGATGTACTGCCGAGCAATTCGATCAATTGCAAATTCATCTGGCCGAGCTGCTGTTGAAAATACATGACCATAGTTCGGGATTTTACGGGCGGGTGATGATCGATCCGCCTCCGACGATGTTTTCGACCTGGCCGGAATTTTATCGCGCGGTGTTCGATCCGATTTGCGATGGCGTATTTAGCGATCATGCGGTTCCCTTGAAATGTCGCAAACAGATCGGCAAAACGCACGAACGGCTGGAGCGGTTGCTGCAACACGACGATGTTCCGCGGCTGGTGCACTGGGATATCTGGAGCACTAACATTCTCTGTCGCCCCGACAGCGATGGAAATTGGCACATCGCCGCCCTGCTCGATCCCAACTGCAAATTCGCCCATGCCGAGGCGGAGCTGGCGTACATGGCGCTGTTCCACACGGCGACGCCGGCGTTCATGAAGGCGTATCAACAATCGCGCCGGCTGAGCGACGATTACCATCGCATTCGCAAACCGGTTTACCAACTTTATTCGCTGCTGAATCATGTGCATCTTTTCGGACAGGACTATGTCAAACCGCTGATGGCGGCGGTGGACAAACTAGGATCTGTCTGAAAACCTAATTTTCAATTTTCACCGGCTCGTTAAACTTCCTCCCCAGCGCGTTCAGATAATCGTCAATCGTCTTTGTGTACCCAAAAACAAACCTGCTCATAATGCGAAAGATCGGGTTATATACCTCTCCATATTCGGTGATCCGGCAAGCGCAGCCGTCCCCGGTCGCGGTGATTTCCCATGTCCAGGTTCCGGAGAAGGGAAGATTCTTGTCGGCAATCCTCGACCGATAGAGGCGGGGTGGATCAGACACCGCTTCCTCAAACGTGATCGATCTGTTGCCCGATTGCTCGCGCCACCTCCGCAAGCCGTCGTCGCTGGGAAGCTCGATTTTCGTAACTCCCCGCCAATCCTGCGACCCGGTGATGGTGGCGAAGACGACCTCAGGACACTGCTTGAATTCGGCCATCCGCGTCGCCCGATGCGATTTCGGCAACATTAGCCCCACCAAAACGACCACGAGCACAATGACCCCGATCGCCATGCCAACGAACAGCAGCCACCTCATGAACCGGTCTCCTGTTGAAGTCGACTGGCTTGGCCCGAGTCAACCAACTCCCCCGCGGCCCGCGCCAGCGATCGCAGGCCGGCTAGTGCCGACTCACGTTCCTCAGGCGACAGCCGTCGAAGCATTGCCTTGACGAGGTCCGCATCCAGTATCTTTTCCTGTTCTTTGATCCGGACGCCCGCCGCGGTAAGCCGCAGATTAATGCGCCGCGCATCTTTTTTATCGCGCGACCGATGAACGTATCCATCGCGTTCCAGCCGGTCGATCATCAATGACATGCTCGATGCCGTAATGCCCAGATGCGCCGCGAGTTCGTGCAGATGCGTCGATTCCACAGCGTCGAGATGATCGAGAACCCCGGCTTGTCGCAAACTGAGCACCCGTTTGGCTTTTTCATCCCGCACATGCGTTCGATGGCAGGCGAAGAAAATCTTCGGATAACACTCCAACACCGTCGCAACCGCAGCCCGAATCATGGATTTGACCCTATCCAAATTAATTTGATTTGTCAAATCAAATTAAAATGCAATAAACGAATCATGGCTGTATTTGGCCGGAAGTTTCTAATCTCCCGCTGTCGGTACGAGATAACTGTCATCGTAATGCGCCGGGCCGTATTCGGTGCCGATGTAGCCGGGCACGTTCATTTGTGGGTGGGGTTCGTGCTCCGGCTTGGGCGCCAGCGCGGTGTAGATGTTGTCGTGCTCGACGCCACAGTATGGCGTCCATTCGAAAGACACGTTGCCATCGGGATGCAGCACATTCTGGCCGGCCTGCTGATGATTCATGGAATTTCCCTTGGCCAGCTCAAACGGCGGCGCATCTGGGCCGGGCCCGAGCACGCGGCCGTTTTCGGCATCGAATCCGGGATTTTTGTCTGCCAGCAGCGCGAAATCGTGCTGCAAGCGATCGGTGCTGAAGGCGAATTCCGCATCGGTGAATGGGCAAGCATACGAGTAACTCAGATTCAGCGAGGATCGAAAATTCCCCCGGAACTGTGCGACCACGCGCGATCCGGCGGCGTTGACCAATCGGTCCGGAATGTCATCCGTGCTGGGGCAGATGAACACCGACAGATCGGTCACATATTTCTCCCGAACCAAAAGCCAGAGTGATGCCGTCACATCGTTGGGCTGCACGAGACTTGGCCGGGTGAAGGGTGACGGCTCATCCGCGCCGGTGAAAACCGAATATCCGCGCGGCCGATGGTCCGGATCGTACGGCGTCTGCGGCAGCGAATATCCGTTGGCGCTTGCGTACATCGCCAATGCCCGGCCGAGAATCATCAAATGTGCCTCACACTCGGTTCGCCGGGCCGACTCGCGCTGACGCCAGACATACGGAAGCAGAATCGCCAGCAGAATCGCAAGAATTCCAACCGCGACGAGGAATTCGATCAGCGTAAAGCCATGCCGATTCGAGCCAGCTTTCATTCGCTACGGCTCCCCGCGGAAGAATTGCGACCGGTCGAGCCGATCGGCACGAATCGCAACCACCAATTGCTCATCCGTGAGCAGATGGCCTTTGAACGCATTGAGGATCAGCGGCGGATCGCTCGGCTGGGTGGAGGGAACCATCGAAATCTCCGCAAGCTCGTAGAAATTGTGATCCGCGCCATCGGCGGCATCCATGACCAAACCGAGACTTCCGCCGGGCATGATCATGTTTCCCACCAGGCTGACGCCGTCCCATTCGGGAGTGAGATCAAAGCGAATCATGCGGTAGCCGGCTTTGACGAGAGTGATGGGATAGCTTTTTGTGCGTTTAAGAACCACGTTGACGGGCGTCGTGTAGCGGGTGCCATCCACCTCGACGACGGTTCCGCGCGGATTGGTGTCGAACGCCATCGTCTGATGCGTCCCGCGCAGGACCGTGCAACATCCGCCGCACGCCAGCAACAACAGACTGTTCGCAAACCATCGCATGAGATTCTCCGGGGTATGAGACCTTATCCAGATTATCGGCGGATCGCCACTTGCGCTGATCGCCAATCAAACACTTGACGGAAATCATTTGGCCGAAATAATCGCGGCGTCCAGTCCTTTTTTTCAATGGAGCTGCATGGAGCCTACGCGAAACGATCCGATTCCGCATCCCGCCGTTCGACGCCTCAGTCTTTATTTGCGCCAACTCGAGTCCTTCAAGCGTAAGGGCCGACGCACGATTTCCAGCCGGCAGCTCGGCGAGAGCCTGAATTTCACCGATGCCCAGGTTCGCAAAGACCTGGCTTACTTCGGTCAATTCGGTCATCCGGGGGTTGGATATCTGGTGGACGACCTGATTGCGCAGCTCAAACACATCCTGGGCACCGATAAAACATGGAATGTCGCGCTGATCGGCGCCGGCAATTTGGGCCGGGCACTGATGGCCTATAACGGATTTGAGGCCAAGGGATTTCATATCGTCGCCGTGTTCGATGCCGACTCGGCCAAGATCGGCCAGCGCATCGGGCCATTTGATCCGGATAAACGGACGTATTTGATTCAGCCGATCTCGGAACTGAAATCGACGATCGACCAAATGGGCGTTCGCCTGGCAATGCTGGCGGTGCCGGTGGATGCGGCCCAGGAAGTGGCCGATCGGATTATCGAAGCGGGCATCCGCGGGATTCTCAATTTCGCGCCGACATCGCTGAATGTTCCGGAAGAGATCGCGCTCAATGCCGTCGATCTGGCGGTGCAGTTGGAGCAGTTGTCGTTCCAGGTGAATTTCGCCACGGTCGGCGCGGCGAATGGATGAAAAATCGGGTAACGGGTTTGGATTGACTGAAAAAAATAACATCATCGTCTCCACGGCGCGGACATCGGTCTGGCCATCACTGACAGCGGCGATCTTCTGCACCGCCATGATCGTCGAAGCCATCTTCACTCTCCGCGGCGGCCTGGCCAACGGCGACATGATGGTCATGGTCTGCCCGCTTCTAGGCGCGATCTTCCTCGGCATCCCCGGCTCGCGCGCCTGGTGGAATGTGATCCGCATCCTGCGTGGCAAATCGCCGGCGTAAGCCGAAGACAATTTCCACCACGGAGGCTCGGAGAACACAGAGAATTCAAATCAGATAATCGCACAAAGTTAGACCTAAATCCTTTTCTCATTTTTCTCCGTGTACTCCGTGTCTCCGTGGTGGAATTTCTTCTCTTGGAATTGAGAAAGCGTCACGATTCCGGCGGAGCGATCTCACGGAGATACTCGAACGAATAAATCCCGGTCGTGTGCTCGTCGGACCAGTCGATTTGCAATGCATAATTTCCCACCAACTGGGCATGAACGATCGTTAACGGATTGGAATAATTCCCCGGCAAAATGTTCAGTGATGTCTTGGTTTTCACCTGCGGCTGGCGAATTTCTTTGCACATGGCGCAGGGGCACATGGAGCGCAAATAACTCAGCGGATACACGCTGCGCACACCGTCCTTCCAGAGGATTTCGACGTGCTTGTCGCGCTTGATGTCGAGCTTGGCGGGAATCGGGGGCACAGCGATCATGATATCACCAGCACTTCGTGATCGGCGATGGAATCGAGCTGAAATTGCGCGGTTGCCCCGCGCTGGATGGAGATTTCCTTGCCGCTCACCAGCGCGATGCATCGGTTGCCTGCAATTCCTGATGGAATTCGCAGGCTAATCCGCACCGGCCCGCTCGGGATGACTTCGCGCATGGGCGCTCGCCATGCCGCGGGGTTTGTGAGATTCACCACATGCAGAATCAGCCGATTTTCCTGCCGATAGAGTTCGCAATGGAACATTCCCATTGCGTCGACGTTCAATGGTATCGAATCGCCCGCGGCCCAGCGGACAATGTTGGCCAGCAGGTCGCCATGATCGGGAAAATTGTAGAGCGCGAACCGCCGGTCGATATCGGCGGCGAGATAGGCGACGCGGCTGCCGCCTTCACGGATCACCAATCCTGGGATGTCCGTGTGAGATGTTCGCATGTATGAACTTTCCGGCGGCGTGGATGGAAATGGCGGGATGTACGTCATTAGCACCATCGCCTGCGGATCGACACGCAGCGGCGACGGCGCGCCGCCGTACGGGAGAATGTCGGTCTGATTAAAACTGGCGAGAATCGGGTGGCGTTGGCCGGTGATCTTGGGCTCATCGCCGCGCATCGGTCCGTCGACGGCGGCGCGTAATTCCGGGGTCAGACGCAAATACGAGTGTGCGGCGGGAAGATCGTTGCCGACGCGCGGAACACGAGCCGCGCGCTCGACGGGCTTGCCGCCGCTGACGCCGAATAAATCGGACAGAGCAAAATCGGCGCGAGGGTCGCCCCACTCATCGAACAAACTGGTTTGCCCGCTGGCGACGAGCGCCCCGCCGCGCCCGACGAATCGGCGAATCGCCGCGATCTGTGAATCAGACATGGATCCAATGTTGGGAAGAATCAACGCGGAAATTTCCTCATCGGCCGGATCGAAATCATCCAGATGCACCGGCACAAGCGGAATGCGCGCATTGATCAGCGCCTGCGTGAAACCGCGCCAGGGTTGGGCGACCAAATCGTCAGTATCATCCCGTCCAAAATAATCCGTGTTCCGTCGCGACCAGCCGATGGCGACGGACGCCACCGGTTTGCGATTCACCAGATACTGCTGGTTATCCGCGTGCCAATTCATCAGCGGCTCGGCGGTCTGATACGCCCGGCGATCTTCGTGATACGCCCCGACATGATGCCACCACGGCCCAATTCCGCCGGCAAAACCTGTTAGCATCCACGTCCGCGCCTCGGCGGCGGATTTGGCGGAATATCGAAACTGGGGCCGGCCGTGCTGATACATCGCCATGCTCTCGATGATAATTTTGTCCGGCCCGAGCAGATTGCCAATCGTCTTGCCGGCCAATGCATTTTCCGAAAATCCGGTCGCATCGGAGCGCGACTGATTATCAAGCAGCATGATCTCGGATCGGCGCGAGATTTCCCGAATATCCCGAAATGTGCTGTTGCCATCGGCCACGCCGGCGCCGTTCATTCCGATCCAAAGGCAATCCACCCCGCCGGCGGCGCGGGTGATCTTGTTGTTTAACTCCCACTGTTCAATTCGCCGCGTGTAGTTCCATTCAATCCAATCGCGATAAACCCCATCATTCCAGTCGTGGCTTGTCGGAAGTGCTTTGCCAAAACCATCCCGGCAATATTTGCAATAACAGATTGTGCTCCGCTCCAACCCGCTCCAGATGTTGTCGGCGAATCCTTCGGGATGCGATCGCTCGATGATTTCCTCCAGGATTTGCGGAATGAATTGGTCGTAATATGGGCTGTTGATGCAGGTGAGATAAAGATCGCCGCTGCGGAAGGGCTGGCCGCTGGAGTCGCTGCCGAACCAATCGGGATGGGCCTGGAATAGATTTTCGTGGGCCTTGCTGGAATCCATGCGGGCGATGACCGACAGACCGTCGTCGTGTGCGGCGTCGGCGAGTTCGCCGAAAAGGTCGCGGTCGCCCAGGCCAGCAGCGCGATAGTGCAAGGGAAATTTGCTGGGGTAATAGGCGAAGATTCCGCCGGCATTGACGATGACGCCCTGAACCGCCGTGCGCTTCCAATATTTTCGCCACCAGGGGATGTCGTAATTCTTCACATCAGCTTCGGTGATATTGGTTTGTCCCCAGCGCGTGGCCCGGCGGTACCAAGGCGCTACGGCGGGTTGAGTTTGCGCGGAGGTGGAAGGAGATTCGATTCCCGCGACTGCCACAGCGGTTAGGGCGGCGATCTTCAAGAATTCGCGTCGGGTTGGTTCAATGGGATTGGTGGCCATTACCAAATCGTAACACGTCGCTCCCGCGCTCTCCCCATGACAAGAAAAAAATCCGGGAAAAGCTGCGGGCGCTCCGGTGGCCGCAGTGCTGATCGTAACCGCATCCAGTTGGAAGCTGAACGCCTCTGTCGTCGGCACGGTGAACTGGATGTACTCGACATCGCTAAAGCCGGTGCCGGTTCACCCATTCCCCTAATTCAGTGGGGGTGTGGACTCGCAATTGAGCCGGGTCGTCCTCGACCCGCTGGAGCGTTATACTGCGCTCGATGCAAATCCTTTTGACCAACGACGATGGCATCACCGCCCCGGGTTTGGTGGCGATGTATCGGCGGCTTGCTGAGCTTGGCGAAACGCACGTCGTCGCCCCAGCCACGGTGCAGAGTGCCACGAGTCATGGCATCACGCTCACCACCCCGCTGTTGACGAGCCGGGTGAAGGTGGATGATGCGTTCACCGGCACATCCGTGGAAGGCCGGCCGGCGGATTGCGTGAAGCTGGCCATGCAGATCATGCCAAAGAAGCCTGATTTGGTCATCAGCGGGATCAACAGCGGGGCAAATGTGGGGATCAACGTGCTGTACAGCGGCACCATTGCTGCGGCGATTGAGGCGGCATTTTTGGGATTGCCGGCGATTGCGATATCATTGCATATGGGGAATCATCCGCCCAACTACCCCGCCGCCGCCAACTTGGCATTGAGTTTAATCCGCCAAATCCACGCCGCCGGCTTGAATCCCGGCCAGGTGCTGAGCGTGAATCTCCCCGCCATGCCGCCGGGGGTGCCGCCGAAGGGTGTGAAGATCGCCCGCCAATGCACCCGGCCCTGGCCGGATTCTTACGAGCGCCGCACTGATCCGCGCGGGCGCGAATATTTCTGGGTTTCCACCGTTTTTTCGCTCTGGACCATCGACCCGGATACGGATGTGGCCGCTCTTAGTGAAGGATTTGTCACGATCACGCCGCTGGAATTTGATCTCACCAATCACCGGCAAATGTCCCATTGGAGGGACGTGGATTGGAAGCTGGAGCCTTGAAGACCCCGCATTATCTTCGCAAAATCGCGGCTCCCCGCCGTTAAATTCCCTATATTCCGCACTAACGCACCAGCCCCAAACTGTCCGATAAATCCGATACAGGACGTTGCTCGCGGCACGCCCATTCTGCGCCCAGTTTGTCCAATTGAAAGGAACCGCCCATGGCCTCGCTGATGGAACTCGTCGAACGCGTCAACAAGGGAGAGATGATCGAGCCGGCCATGCTGGAGGTCTATCAGGATTCGGCCAACAGCGCGGAGAAATTCCTGGCCCACCATTGCCGGGCCATGCTCGATCTTCGCAAGGCCCAACAACACATGCTGCAAAGTTTGGAAGCGATCGACTACAGCGATCAGAAGGTTCTGAATCAGTTCATCAGCATCAGCGGATTCCTTGGGCTGACTGATCTTCGAGCTGGGCCGATCGTGAAGTTTGGCGCATCGGCCATCGCGCGTCGGGAATATGCGCTGGGATTGGAGGCGATTCAGAATGCGGTGGCAGTCGATCTGCAACAATCCGGCGCTTACACCTCGGACCGGGAGCATTGCCTGCTGATCGCCGGCCAATATGACCGCGTGGCACAGTGCGTCAGCTTCACGCCGGCGACGTCGCTCGACTGGAACAACCGCCAGACGCGCATCGCATATATCGTTTCAGGAATCTCGGATGATGAAGCATGCACCAAGACGATTTCCAGCTTCGCTAAGACATACGATTCAGCCCGCTATCAACTCGGTATCTACAGCACCGAGGCACAAGTCCGGCGAGAAAAGCAGCAGTTCTATCAAGCGAATTATGTCACCGGCAGCACCAAGCGCGGCACCGCCTGCATCGAGGCGCTGAGCCGATCGCAGATCGGCGTTTGGACGGCGCCGGTGGATGGCGACATTATCTTCATGGCCAAAGCGCTGGCGGAGGCGCTAGTGCGGGATCAGATTGATGTCGTGATTTTCGACACAAATCAGTCCGATCCAATTGCCGCGATGGTTGGCGCATGGAAGACGGCTCGAGTGAAGATCAACATTTGCCGCAAGACGCCGATGTATTCCTCGGCCATGGACAGCGTGGTTTATTTCGATCCAGTGCGATGGGAGTCGGACAAGGATTTCTGGAGTCGCCAGAATATCGACAGCCGATTCATCCTCGAAGGTGGCGATGTGGAACAAGTGCTGGGCGCGCCGCCGCAGCGGAGTGCGTACGGAATTCCCGAAGCCGCGACGGTGCTGGCCACCAGCGGCAGCGATCTGGATCGCAGCATCTCCAGCGAATTCGTCGAGACCGTCATCAATCTCCTCCGCGCCCATCCGCACGCGATTTATCTCATCATCGGCGACGGCGAGTTGGCCTGGCAAAAACGCAAATTCGAAAGCGCCGGTGTCGGCAAGCGCGTGGGATATGCGGGGCGAAGAAAAGATTTGCCGGGATTCCTGCGGATTTGCGATGTGTATCTTGCCGAGTTTCCATCCAGCAGCGCACAAGGCGTGCTGGGAGCGATGAGCGTAGAGCGGCCGGTCGTCGCCGCGCGCTGGGGCGAGGAAGCCGAGGCATCGCAAGCTGCCGCGCTCGTCGGCAGCGAAGGCGCCACCACCGGCCGGGATGCCGGCGCATACATCGAGCGCGTCAGCAAACTCGTGCGCGATCCCGCCTATCGCAGCAAGCTCGGCAAATCCATGCGTCAACGCGTCGAACAGCATTTCTCCTTCTCCCAAACCGCGCAACATCTGGAACAGCTCTGCGATCAGTTGATCCAGAATCGCCTGTCGTCGAGTGAGAGGGGCGAGGCGCGGCGGTGGGAAGCGGCTTGAAGATGACAAGGTGACAAGGTGAAGGGGTGACAAGGTGACCAAATGCGACGCGCGAATGATCTGCATCTGCATTTCTTCACCTTGTCACCCCCTCACCTTGTCACCTTGTCACATCCCCCCACTCCCTGCCGAACAAGCAAAAACCGTATAGAATAAGAAACCATGGACCCTCGCCTCATCGAGATCATCGAAACTCTCCCGCGCAGCCGGGTGCTGCTGCTGGGGGACATGATGCTGGATAAGTATCTGTACGGAAATGCCGAGCGCGTGTCGCCCGAAGCGCCGGTGCTTGTACTGCATTATCAGAATGAGGAAATTCGCCTCGGTGGTGCCGCGAACGTGGCGGCGATGCTCAACACACTCGGGGCGGATGTGCGGGCAGTCGGGGTGATTGGCAAAGATCAGGCCGGCGAGGATGTTCAGCGATTGATGCGCGATGCGGGGATTGATCCGGGGCATCTTCTCCATGCGGATGATCGGCCGACGACATCCAAACTCCGTCTCGTGGGCGCGGCTCAGCATCGCCATGCACAGCAGCTGATGCGGTTGGATTATGAGAATGCTCAGGCTGTCTCCGCTGGCGTTGCGGCAAATCTTCTCAAGCGTGTTGAAGAATCGCTGGCCAATGTACAGATGGTTTGCATCGAGGATTACAACAAAGGCGCTGTGCCCCCCGCTGTTTGTCAGGGCGTGATCGCGGCGGCGAAGAAGGCCGGCGTGCCCGTGCTGATCGATCCGGCATCCATTCCGGATTATTCGAAATATTCCGGCGCGACGGCATTAAAACTCAACCGCTCCGAATGCGAGCGGGCCACGGGATTGAAGATCGAGGGTCCGGACGATTTTCAGCCGGCGGCGGAAAAGCTTTTGCAAAAGCTGAATCTGGATGCGGTCGTCCTGACATTGGACCGTCATGGCGCATTTCTCTCGACGCGCGAGGGCGAGCATCGCTGGGTGAAACACAGCCGGCCTCGGCAGGTGTTCGATGCCACCGGCGCAGGCGACATGGTGCTGGCGATGCTGGCCGTGGCGCGGGCGGCGGGCGCGAGCTGGGTGGAATCCGTCGCCCTCGGCAACGTCGCCGCCGGCCTGGAAGTCGAACGCTTCGGCACCGTCCCGATCAAACCCGCGGAGATCATTCAGGAATTGCAAACACAGGTTCACGAGCATCTGGGCAAGGAACGCAAGTTGCCCGTGCTCTGTGCCGAGCTCGCCCGCCATCGCGCCAGCGGGAAACGCATCGTGTTCACCAACGGCTGCTTTGATCTGATCCATCTCGGCCATGTGAAATATTTTCAATTCGCGCGGGCCCAGGGCGATTTGCTGGTTGTCGGCGTGAACACAGATGCGAGCATTCGCCGACTCAAGGGGCCCAAACGGCCGATCATCGGGGAATCGGATCGGGTCGGCGTGCTCGAGGAACTCGAGAGCATTGATTATCTCGTGCGTTTCGAGGAAGACACGCCGCTGAATCTCATCCGCGAAATAAAACCGGATGTGCTGGTGAAGGGTGCGGATTACGAAAAAGAGGAAGTGGTCGGCTGGGATTTCGTGGAATCCTACGGCGGCAAAATCGCTCTCGCTCCGCTGATCGATGGCAAGAGCACAAGCTCGGTGATCCAGCGAATTCTGGAAACCCACGCCGCGCCGCGGTAACGAACTACTCCCCTATTTCCCCTCCCCTGGTAATCCGGGGGAGGGTTAGGGTGGGGGTGCTTGGAGACCGCTTGACAAAACCCCCACCCTCGCCCTCCCCCGGAGTACCAGGGGAGGGGAAAGTGTTTTGGAGTTCGCGATGTACACCATCTGGTGCAACGCATCCCTGACTTTGCTGGCGCTAGACGAACTCAAACGCTCCTGCGGCGACAATCGCGTCATCGTCTCCGCTCAACCCACCGGAAATCTCTCCGCAGGCCAGCCCGATCCAACGCTTGCCGAAGCCGACATCGCTTTTGGCCAACCCGATCCAGTCCAGATCATTGAATTGCCCAAACTCAAATGGATTCATCTCAGCAGCGCCGGATACACGCGCTACGACACGCCAAAAATTCGCGCGGCCCTGAAAAATCGTGGCGCGATGCTCACCAACAGCTCGAGCGTTTTCTCCGAACCGTGCGCCCAGCACGCGCTGGCATTTATGCTGTCCGGCGCGCGGCAACTTCCCGCGGCATTCGCCAATCAGGCCGGCGGGCATGGCTGGCCGATCAATCAATTGCGAATGCAATCGCATCTGCTCACCGAACAAACCGTCCTGATTCTTTCCTTCGGCTCCATCGCCCGGCGATTGGTCGAACTGCTGACACCGCTGCGGATGAAAATGATGGCCGTTCGGCAAACCCCGCGCGGGGATGAGACGATTCCGACTTATCCCAACACGGAACTCGATCGCCTGCTTCCCCAGGCCGATCACGTGATGAACATCCTGCCGGACTCGCCGAGTACACAGCGATTCTTCAATGCCAAGCGATTCGCCCTGCTCAAGCCCGGCGCGATTTTTTACAACATCGGCCGCGGCACGACCGTCGATCAAACCGCGTTGCTGGCGGCGCTAAAAACGGGAAATCTCACGGCCTATCTGGACGTGACCGACCCCGAACCCCTGCCGCCGGAGCATCCGCTCTGGTCGGCGCCGAATTGCCACATCACCCCCCACACCGCCGGCGGCCACGCCGCCGAATTCTCCGCCATGGTCCGGCATTTTTTGGAGAATTTGAAGAGATTCGAGAGCGGGCAGGGGTTGCGGGATCGGGTGATGTGAAAGAGGCCTCAGGATTTTTCATCCCGCTCGACCGGCTGACGCAGGAGAATGAGCATGATGATGGGCATGGCCACGCCCCGTGGGATGTCACCAGCTAGATACCAAAAGTCATATAATACCGCTTCCATTTTTTAAATGCGCGCCCGCGCGCGGGGTCCTTTTTTGTGGCATGATTACCGGCAACTCTGGCAAGGAGGCCGATTCATGCATGTTGTCGAACATCACGCCATCGATGAG
>Ga0302324_100012053_pt1 | contig 17681 bp, 14 predicted proteins | sample Palsa_T0_1_FD_201949 | JGI IMG/M metagenome (GOLD analysis project Ga0302324, IMG submission 201949) | Peat permafrost microbial communities from Stordalen Mire near Abisko, Sweden - Palsa_T0_1 | ecosystem: Environmental > Terrestrial > Soil > Palsa > Peat permafrost | place: Sweden: Abisko... | reverse complement strand
TCGCGCGCAGGCGCTCACGCAGTCGGCAGGGCTCGACGTCGAGAATGCGCGCCTGATGCTCGGCGTCGCCATCGTCCAGGCCTACGTCGAGCTGTACCGCGAGAACGCGCTTGCCGAGATCGCGGAGCGCTCCGAGAAGCAAAGGCAGGACATCGTCAACATCACGCGCCGCCGGGTGTCGGCCGGCGTCGATACGCAGCTCGAACTGCGCCAGGCCGAAGGCCAGCTGCCGCAGGCCATGGTGGCGCGCGACCAGGCCCGTGCCGCCGCCGATCTTGCCGTTCATCAACTGGCGGGCTTGACCGGCCAGGGCGCCGAAGGCTACGCGGCCATCCATCCGCCGCTGCTCAACATCGACGCCGCGCTGCCCGTGCCAAACACGTTGCCCATCAATTTGCTGGCCAGGCGGCCCGATGTGCTGTCTGCGCGGCTCAATATCGCCGCCGCCGACGCGCAGCGGCTGGCCGACAAAGCTGCCTTCTACCCCGACGTCAGCTTGACCGCGCTCGCCGGCATCGGGGCTTTTGGATTGAACAATCTGGTGCAGTGGAGCGCTCGCGGCTATGGCGGCGGCCCACTGATTTCCCTGCCCTTGTTCGACGGCGGCCGCTTGCGCGCCCAGTACAAGAGCAGCGAGGCTCAGCTGGATGCCGCCGTGGACGGCTACAACGACACGGTGCTGCGCGCCGTGCAGCAGACCGCCGACCAGATCACGCGCATCGACGCGCTGGCGCGTGAGCGCACCGAGCAGCAACAGACCTTGGAGGCCAATGAAGCCGCCTACAAGCTTGCCGAGGAGCGCTACCGCGCCGGCCTCGCCAGCTATTTGTCGGTGCTCAACGCCGAAACGCAGGTGCTCGCCGCGCGCCAGGCCATGGTCGACATCATCGCAAGCCAGGCGGTCGCGCGAGTGACCTTGCTGCAGGCGCTCGGCGGCAGCTTCGATGCCACCCATACATCCGATCCAGTCTTGACACGGGTAGTCCCATGAACGAAAAAACCGCTGATTCACAAACAACCGCCGCCGCGGTGCCTCCCGGCCGCAAGCGCCGCCTGGGACTTTTTGCGCTCGGCGCCGTAGTGCTGCTCGGCGCCCTTGGCTACTCACTGTATTGGTTCCTCGACGGCCGCTACTACGAGAGCACCGACGATGCCTACGTCAACGGCGATGTCGTGCAGGTCACGAGTGAAGTACCGGGCACGGTGTTGGCGTTGAACGTCGACGACACGCAGCTGGTCACGGCCGGCCAACCGCTGCTGCAACTCGATCCGGCGGATGCGAAAATCGCCGAAGAAAACGCGGAAGCCGATTTGGCGCGCGCGGTACGGCAGGTGCGCGGACTGTTCGCGCAGGGTGAGGAGCTGCGCGCACAGATCGTGCAGCGCGAGCAGGCGCGGCGCACCGCGGATGATGACCTGCAGCGGCGCGGCGGCTTGATCGCCGACGGCGCCATCTCCGCCGAAGAGCTCTCGCATGCGCGCGATGCCGTCACGACCACGCGCGCCAACGTATCCGCCGCCCGCGAGCAGTTGAGCCAGACGGTGGCGCAGATCGACGGCACCACCATTGCCGATCATCCGCAGGTGCTGGCCGCCGCCAGCGCCGTGCGCAACGCGGCACTGGCCCTGCATCGTACCGAATTGGTCTCGCCCGTGAGCGGCGTGATCGCCAAGCGTTCCGTCCAGGTCGGACAGCGCGTCGCCGCAGGCACGCCGCTGCTCGCCGTGGTGCCGCTCGAGAACGTGTGGGTGGACGCCAACTTCAAGGAGGTGCAGCTCGAGCGCATGCGCGCCGGCCAGCCGGTGACCGTGCGCACCGATATCTATGGTCACCAGGTCACGTATCACGGCCATCTGGTGGGCATCGCTGCCGGCAGCGGCAGTGCCTTTGCGCTGCTGCCATCGCAGAACGCCTCCGGCAACTGGATCAAGATCGTGCAACGCGTGCCGGTGCGCATTCTGCTCGATCCACAGGAGTTGAAGGAGCACCCGTTGCGCATCGGGCTCTCCACCGCCGTGCGCGTCGACTTGCACGATGCCTCGGGTCCGCTCATGAGCAGCGCCGTGCGCAATGTGCCTCTGCCGCATCAGGCGAGCGCCGGCGATGACCCCGCCGTCGATGCACGCATCGCCTCCATCATTGCGGAGAATGCCGGCCCGAAGGCCCACGAACCGGCGCGACTGAGCCGCAGCCCGCGGGACGGCTCGTCGTCGGCCACCATGCTGGCCGGCCGGCCGTGAGCGCAAATCTCGCCGTCGGCGTTCCAGCACCGCTGCTCGGCAGCCGCAAGGCGCTGGTAGCCGTGGCTCTGGCGTTGGGCACCTTCATGCAGGTGCTCGACACGTCGATCGCAAATGTGTCAATTCCCACCATCTCGGGCAATTTGGGCGTCAGCACCGATCAAGGCACGTGGGTGATCACCTCATTCGCCGTGGCGAACGGCGTGTCGGTGCCCCTCACCGGATGGCTGATGCAGCGCTTCGGCGTGGTGCGCACCTTCGTCGCCTCGGTAACGCTGTTCACGCTCGCCTCGCTGCTGTGCGGACTGGCTTGGAGCTTGCCGTCCTTGATCCTGTTCCGCGTCCTGCAGGGAGGAGTCTCCGGTCCGATGATCCCCGGCAGCCAGGCGCTGCTGATCAACGTCTTTGGCCCCAACAAACGCAGTACCGCGTTGTCGATCTGGTCCATCACCACATTGGTGGCGCCGATCGCGGGGCCTCTGCTCGGCGGCTATATCTCCGACAACTACGTGTGGCCCTGGATCTTTCTCATCAATGTGCCCGTGGGCATCGTCTGCGCCTGGGTGTGCTGGAGCAACCTGAAGTCGCAGGAAACGCCGACGCGCAAACTGCCCATCGACCGGGTCGGCCTGGCGTTGCTGTTCATCTGGGTGGGAAGTCTGCAAATCATGCTCGACAAGGGCAAGGATTTGGACTGGTTCAACTCCGGCGTGATTGTCAGCTTGACGCTCGTCACCGTGATCGGGTTCGTTGCCTGGCTCATCTGGGAACTCACCGAAGAGCATCCCATCGTCGATCTCAGCCTGTTCAAATCGCGCAGTTTCGGGCTCGGCACGCTCGTCCAATGCGTAGGCTACGCGGTATTTTTCGGCAACATCGTGCTGATGCCCCTGTGGCTGCAGAGCTACCTGGGATACACCGCCACGTGGGCCGGCTTGGTGACCGCCCCGAGCGGCGTCACCGCAATTTTCACCTCGTTCATGATGGGGTCCCTGATGCGCCGCTTCGATCCGCGCGCGATCGCGGCCAGTGCCTTCGCGTTGTTCGCCATTTCTTATTTCATGCGCGCGGCGCTGACGGCGGACTCCAGCTACCTGGTGTTCGTGGCCCCGCAGTTGGTACAGGGACTGGCCATGGGCATGTTCTTCGTCGCCACATTGGCCGTGGTCTTCGACGGCCTGCCCGCGCACAAGGTGCCGGCCGCCTCGGGTCTGTCCAATTTCATTCGTATCACCGCCGCCGGTTTCGCCACCGCGCTGATCACGACGTTCTGGGATCGGCGCGAGGCGCTGCATCAGTCGCGCCTGGCGGACACCGTGACCCAATACGCCCCCGCGTACCAGCAAACACTCACGAACATGCATCTCTTCGGCCTGAACGATCAGGCAGCGGCCGGCGCAATGACGCAGGCCATGGTCGGGCAGAGCTACCTGCTCTCCTCGCTCGATCTTTTCTACATATCGGCGTGGTTGAGCGTGGCCCTGATTCCGTTGTGCTTCATCGTGCGGCGCCCGGCCCAGGTCGGCGGTCCTGCGGTGGCGGCCGCGGATTAGTGCCGCAGCGCCTGATCCGCCTGCTTGAGCCAGTCGTCGCGATCGGCTGACGGCGGCAGCGCCTGCGCCAGGTCGCGGGCGCGGCGGTAGGCCTCGCGCGCGCCGCTCGAATCGCCGGTTTTGGACAATGCTTCCGCCAGCGCCAGCTGATTGGGCGGATGCTGCGGCTGCAGCTGCACCGCCCGACGCGCGGCCGCCAGGCCGGCGTCGGGGTCGCCCGGACCCAAGGGCCATCCCGGCGCCCGCACGAGTACCATTGCCTTGACGCGCTCGGGACCGGCGTTGTCGTATCCGGGGTCGGCGGCCTCCGCGGCGGTCAGGGAATCCAGCATGTTTTTCAGCAAATCGTTGGCGCGCAGCGGATGCGCGCGCGCTTCCAGACCCAACGCGACGCCATGATAGTAGAGACACGCCGCGGCCTGCGGCGCGAGCTGCAAGCATTGTTCGGCATCCGCGCCCGCATGTGCCGCGAGCTGCTCGCGGACCTTCGAGTCGCTCTCGGTGTCGCTTCGCTGCGCGTCCGCGGCGATGGCCGCCGCCAGATCCTCGACCGACGCCGCTGCTGAAGCCGGTGCCGGCCGCGGCACCGCGTCTTTCGGCCTCGGCAGCGTCGAACATGCACCGAGCATCAGCATGACGGCGGCGGCACTCGTGCAGCGAGTGATGCGCGGATCCATGGCGGGTCAGGGCTTCGCGGCACCCGCGGGCAGCTGCGGCATGACGAAGCCTTTCAGATGCAGCGCGCCCAATGCGTCGGCGCCGCCGGCCGCCGAGTTCAGCTTGAGCAGCGCCGCCTGAAATGACTTGGCGCGCGCCGCAGGCACGCGGGCGTCGACCACCGCGACGATCGCCACGGGCAGCGGTGCCGATTGCGTCAGAGTCTTCAGCTGCGCAGCGAACGGCAATGTGGGCAAGGCCGTCGCCTGGGTTTGGTCGAGCAAAACGACGACCTTTTCTCCCGAAATCACACGCCGCAGTGCGCCGAGTATTTGACCGGTGGATTCGACTTTGACATCGGCCGGCAGCGCCCAGGCCTGCAGCGCCGAATGCCGCACGAACTCCGGTGCATAGCCTGCAACGCTGACGATGGTGTAGCCGGCCAGCGATGGTGCGTCGGTGGCGCCGCCCGATTTGCCGACCAGCGTCCAACGCTCCTGGGTGCCCACGTCCGCCACGTCCGCCTGCGCAATGGCAGCCAGATGCAATTGCGCGCCGTACTGCACGTAGAAAGCATAAGGCACGAACGTCAGCACGGAGTCGGGGTTGCCTAGCAGCTTGAGGCCGCCCTGTTCGCTGGGATCGTAAGCAGCCGCGAGACTTCCGGCGCTCCAACCCGCGGAGCTCGCCGCGGCCTTGGCGAATTGATCGACATACGGCTGCGCATCGCCCGGCGCGCCCGGATATCCCGGTGCGCAAAAAATCAAGGTGGCGACGGCGCTCATGAATAGTGTGCTCATGGGCTTAGGCTATCATTGCGCATGCTCGTATCGCCCCGCCTCAAGCAAATATTCCTGCGTGTCCTAAGCGCGCGCCATGCCATTGTCGGCGCATTCCTACTTCTGACCATCGCGGGGATATTCGGCGCGTCGCGCATTCCCACCGACTCCTCCATCGATCGGTTGATCGTGGCCGGTGATCCCACTGCCCAAGTGACGCAGGCCTTCGAGAAGGTATTTCCATCGGCCGAACAGGCGCTGATCTTGCTGGAGGCACCCGATCCTTTGAGCCTGAGCGTGCTGCAGGCAGCCAATCAACTGGAGCATGCTCTCGACAAAATTCCTCACGTGGCGGCACATAGTGTTCTAACCCTGTATTTTCGCTCCGCGGCGCCAGCCACTTTGAGCGCGGAGGACGCCGGTCACATCCGCGCCTTCGCCACGGGTACCTCGCTGTTTCGCCGTTCGGGACTTCTCGGCGATCGCTACTTTGGAATCGGCCTCGATCTGCACGTCGCATCGCCGGCCGAACGCAACGCCGCGCTGTCCGCGATCGACGCATTGGTGCTGCCGCTCGATGGAGGGGTGCCGCCGTTTACCGCGGTACGCCGCGTCGGCACGCCCTGGCTCGATGCCTGGCTTGAGCGCCAGACCGGTTCGTCCACCAAGAAATTCATGCCGCTGTTCGGCGCTTTTTTGATGGTGCTGGTGTTCATCGTGTTCCGCTCCTGGCGCGCCTTGGCCGCCATCATCATCACGCTCGGTGCCGTGGTCGCCGTCGCGGTGGGACTGGGCGCCATTTTCGGCTGGACCAATTCCGTCGTCTCCACGCTGGTGCCGCTGACCGTCATGGTCACCGCCACCGCCACGCTGGTCTACATTCACTCGCGCTATATGGAACCCGACGATATAGCAGACCCTCGCGAGCACCACGCGCGAGCCCTCGCCAACAAATTTCTGCCGTGCACCGCCTCGATGTTCGCGACAGCGGTGGGATTCGCCGCGCTGTCGGTATCGGACATCCGCCCGGTGCGTGAAATGGGGTTATGGACCGCGTGTGGCTTGATCGTGGCGTGGGTGGGCTGCTTCACGCTGTTCCCGGCGCTGCAGTCGCTGCTGCGCGCACCGCGACTCTCGAGCTCGAGCGCCGAAGGGAAGTGGTTCACCGCGTTCGTCGATGCGTTGGTGCCGGCAACCCGCCGCCATCGCTGGCTGCTGGTGGCGATCGCCGTGCTGGTCATGCTGTGCGGCGCCGCCGCGCTGTTCGGCATTCCCGGCAGATTAGCGCCGCTGCAGCTCGAGACCGACGCGCTGACTTACGTCAATCCTCACGAGCGGGTCGCGCAAGACACGCGCCGCTTCGAAACCGACAATGGTCTCGACGTCGACGATCTGTGGCTGCGCACGCCGCCGGGTCATGCGCTGGATCCCGAGTTTCTACGCGCCGTGGAACTCCTGACCCGCAAGCTCGAGCAGCACCGCGGCATCGATTCGGTCGATGGTCCCACCTCCGTGCTGCGCTTCGCGCGCTACATTCAATCCGGTTCCGATCAGCTGCCATTGGACCCGGCCGACTGGCCGAAGCTCTCCGACGACCTGCAGCAGATCCTGTTGACCGAGCCGAATGCGCGCGACTACGTGGACATCGCCAACCTCGCCAGCGTGCGTCTCTCCATTCGCGGGCGCGGCGAGGCGTTCGGACCCTCCGGCGCCATGCGCAGGTTCGTCGAAAGCACGTGGAGTGCGATGCAGGCAAGCGAACCCGCGCTGCACGACGTGCAGGGCGTATTGGCCGGCAAAGGCGTGCTGTCGGGCACGATCACCGAACGGCTGCTGCCGACGCTGACCCAGAGCTTCGCGCTCACGGCCAGCGTGATTTTCCTGGCTTTCCTCGTCGTGTTCCGCAGCCCCTCGGCACGCCTGATGACCATGATCCCTTCGTTCTTCGCCATCCTGTCGGTGTTCATCGTCATGCGCGTGACCGGCATTCCGCTCAACATCGCCACGATTCTCATCGGCTCGACCATATTGGGCGCCACCGAGAACGATCAGGTGCATTTCTTCTATCATCTGCAGGAAGGCCGTTCGAGCGGCACGACCAGCGGCGCGCTGCGCCATGCGATGCTGACGGCCGGCCGCCCGATCGTCTTCGCAACCCTGATCAACACCAGCGGCTTTCTTGCGCTGGCGCTGTCCGATCTGCCGCCGATGCGCCAGTTCGGCGTCGTCTCGGCATCGGCATTCGTGCTGGCACTCGCGGCCGATTTCACCGCACTGCCGGCGGCGCTATGGATGTTGAGCCGCGATAAGCTGAGCGTTTGAGGGCACCCATTGATTTCGACCTTCGATTCATTCCAAGGAAGTGGTATTCATGGATAAGGACTCACTGTTCTGGCGGCTGATCTCCGGGGAATTGCCCACTCCACCGTGCGCAGAAACACTCGGCGGCGAGTTCAAACACATTGATTCCGAAAATGGGACGGTTGAAACGGAATTTCAGGGGCGGCCCCAGTTTGCCAATCCCGTCGGCCACATTCAGGGTGGGTTTTTGGCCGCCATGCTCGATGACACGTTGGGCCCTGCGTTGTTGGCGACCTTACCCAAGGGTCAGTTCGCCCCGACCGTCAATCTGAATGTGTCGTTTCACCGCCCGGCCAAGATCGGCACCATCACTGGCAAAGGGCGGGTCTTGAAACGGGGCAAGGAGCTGTGTGCGATGACCGGGGAGTTGTATCAGGAGGGGCAGCTGATTGCATCGGCGACCGCGACCGCCATTATTCGTACCATACCTTAGATCACGGAAGGCTCGGCATATAAAAGAATGTTGGCATCCATCAGTATCAACGGGATTCTTCTCCCTCAATCTGCGCCAGCAATTCCTGAATGTTGTCGAGATTCCGCCCCGCCTTAAGGCCCATTTTATGAGGCTTGGTGGTGTAAGGCTTCGCGTCGGGCGGAACGGACAAGGTCCGCAATCCAGCACGCAACGCTTCATTTATGATCTCGCGAAAAGGTCGGCCTGACATGTCGGCCGCTTTCCGCGCTTTTTCGATGACATCATCGTCCAGGCTCAATGTGGTTCTCATGTGATGCATCATAATTGATGTCAACGCATCAACTAAAGCGCGAGATGAAAGCGCACTTGACTAGCGCCGCTGTCCTCAAGCGCGCTGTGCGACACGCCCCCGTACCTGACCCTCGAGCCAGTTGCGGATCTCAAGCAGCCGCAAATCCTCGGAGCGCATCGCAGGCCCGAGTCCATGCTTCCACAGCAGCGCCGCGTCTGCCGGGTTCGCCTGAAGCGCGCGCAGCTCGGTAGCGAAAGCCGCAAGCGCCGCCGCGTCGCGAAACATGCCCTCCGTGACCAGCGTCTGACCGTAGCGCATCGCCGCCGCGGCGATGTCGATGTAGTCGTACTCCGGATGATATTGCACGCCCCAGAATGTGCCGCGTGCGTGACTGAATGATGCCGCCTGCACGCCGTAGTCGTTGGTCGCCAGTGTTACCGCGCCCGCCGGCAGGGAGGCAATCTCATCGCGGTGGATGGTCGGCGCCTCGAAGGCCGCGGGTTTGCCGGCGAACAAGGGATGTTCGCGACCGGCGGCGCTCAAGAGCACGCGGCGCGCAAAGCCGAATTCGCGGCCGCGCGGATTGGCGCGCACCTCGCCTCCCGCCGCCGTGACCGCAACCTGCAATCCCCAGCAGCTGCCGAAGAAGGGTACGCCGGCCTCGAACACGGCCTTGGCCAGTTCCACCTGGCGCGTCACGGGCGCGCCGCCGTTGTAGATGTTCAGCGCCGATCCAGTCATCGTCACGCCGTCATAGCTCGCGAGGCTCGCGCCCGCCGGCAACCCCGCGCCGTCCGCGGTCTTCACCACATCGACCTCGAGCGTGACATCGATACGCTTGAGTACCCGCGCATAACCCTGGCCTGAGTCGTAGCCGAGCGCCGCCGCCTGCCGCGCGCGAATCTCGGCGACGTTGCCGTCTATAACTAAGATTCTAGTCGCCATCAGCCGGCCCTGATCGTGGCGAGGTCGCCCTCGACGGCCGCGCGAAAAATATGTTCGAGATGCGCCGCGCTCACCGGGATGGGATTTCCCCCGGCCGAAGGATCGATGGCCGCCTCGCTGCCGATGACTGCGGCGTTGCCCAGGTTGACGCCGATTTCAGCCAGCGAATGCGGAATGCCAAGATCCTGGCGCAGCGTCATGACCCAGTTCAAGAATCCGTCGAAGCCGCGCTCGGGCAAATCCAGCACCCGCGCGATGACGTCGCTCTTGTCGGCGATGACGCGCCGGTTGAAGGTCATGACGTAGGGAAGAATGACGGCGTTGGTGAGCCCGTGATGCGTGTTGAACCATGAGCCGACCGGATGTGCGATCGCATGAACGCCGCCGAGACCTTTTTGGAAAGCGGTAGCGCCCATCGAAGCCGCGGCCAACATCTGCTGGCGAGCTTCGAGGTCCTTGCCGTCGGCGCAGGCGCGCGGCAGGTAGCGGTGGATGAGCCTCATGCCCTCCAGGGCAACACCATCCGCCAGCGGATGGAATCCAGGCGCGCAGTAGGCTTCGAAGCAATGGACGAAGGCATCGATACCCGTGGCCGCCGTGACGCCTCGCGGCAATCCAACCGTGAGTTCGGCATCGGCAATCACCACGCGCGGCATCATCTTCGGATGGAAGATGATTTTTTTCTGGTGTGTGTCTTCGTTGAGGATGACGCTGGCGCGGCCGACTTCCGATCCGGTGCCCGCGGTGGTGGGAACCGCGACCACTGGGGCGATGCCCGCGGGATCGGCGCGCGTCCACCAATCGCCGATGTCCTCGAAGTCCCACAGAGGCCGGGTTTGTCCGGACATGAAGGCCACCGCCTTGCCGGCATCGAGCGCGGAGCCGCCACCGAAGGCGACGACGCCGTCGTGCGCTCCCGCGCGGTAGGCAGTGAGCCCTGCCTCGACGTGGCTGGCCGCCGGGTTGCCGCGCACGGCGCCGAACAACGCCGCATCCTCGAGGGCCTCGAGCGCATTCTTGATCATCGGCGTGTTGACCAGACCTTCGTCGGTCACGATCAGCGGCCGCTTGATGCCGGCCGAAGCGCATGCCGCACCGAGTTCAGCGATGCGTCCCGGGCCTGCCCAAATGGTGGTCGGGTAATTCCAGTTGCCGCGCAAGCTCGAACTCATAGAGGCATCCTGAAGTGATAGGACTTCGGCCGCGTCAGCTGCTCGAAGCCGATGCGCGACAAGGTGCAGCCGCGCCCGGAGTTCTTGACGCCGGTCCAAGCCAGCGCCGGATCCAGATAGTCGCAGCGGTTCAAGAACACCGTGCCGGTCTCGAGGGCATCGCCCAGAACTTCCGCACGCGCCGCATCGGCCGAGAAAATCGCCGCGGTCAAGCCGAACTCGCTGTCGTTCATGAGCCGCACCGCCTCCTCGTCGGAGGCCACTTTCATGATGCCGACGGCCGGCCCGAAGGTCTCCTCGCGCATGATGCTCATCGAGTGATCGACATCGACCAACACCTGCGGCGCAAGATATGGCGTACCCGGAGCATTCGCCGCGAAGCGCGATTCGTCCACCAACTGGCGCGCGCCGCGCTTCAAGGCATCGCGCACTTGCTCGCGCACGGCGTCGGCCGCCGCGGTGCGCACCACAGGTCCCAAGCTCGTGTCAGGATCGAGCGGCGATCCCAAGCGGTACTTGTGGGTCAGTTCCACCACGCCGGCCACGAACTCATCGTAGCGCGGCGCAGCCACGTAGATGCGCTTGATGCCGCAGCAGGACTGGCCGGCATTGTAGAACGCACCGTCGGTGAGAGTTTCGATCGCCTGCTTGAGATCGGCATCCGCGCGCACGTAGGCTGGATCCTTGCCGCCCAGCTCCAATCCGGAGGTTGCGAAGCCCGCAGCCGTGGCCGCGACCACCGCGTGGCCGCCGGAAACCGAACCGGTGAAACACACGCTGGAGACGCGGCTGTCGCCCATCAGACGCGCCGTGTCGGCGTGCGACAAGTGCAGATATTGGAACACGCCGGCCGGAACGCCGGCGCTCGCGAAGGCTTCCATGAAGCGCTCCGCACACAGCGGGGTCTGGTGTGAATGCTTGAGAACCACGGCGTTGCCGGCGATCAATGCCGGCAACACGGCATTCACCGCCGTCAGGTACGGGTAATTCCAGGGTGCCACGACCACCACCACGCCCAAGGGCACGCGCTTGATCTGGCGTCGAAACCCGCTCTTCTCGCCCGGGATCACCGCGGCCAACGCCTCGGGCGCCGCGCCCAGCATGTAGCGCGAGCGTTCCTCGAAGCCGCGCACTTCGCCGGGCGAATCGCGCAGCGGCCGGCCCATCTGCCAGGTGATTTCCGCTGCGATGTCCCGCGCCTTGGCGACGAAGGCATCGACGGCTCGCGACAAGACATCACAGCGCGATGCCAGCGGCAGTGCCCCCCACGCGCGCTGCGCTTGGGCTGCCGCCTCGAGCGCGCGATCGATGCCCGATGCCGTCTCGAGCGGCCGCTCGACGTATATACGGCCGTCGACGGGACTGATGGTCTTTAAATGGTCGCTCATGGTGGTCAAATGTTCTCGAAATACCGGGCCAGTTCCCAATCGGTGATCGCCTTGCGGAATTCACGCTCCTCCCATTGGCGGGTGGCGGCGTAGTGCTCGACGAATTCGTCGCCGAACAGCTCGCGCGCGGACCTTGACTCGACGAGGCGTTCGGCCGCCTCGTAGAGTGTCGCGGGCAGGCGCCGCTCCAGCGGGTGTTCGCGATCATAAGAATTTCCCTCGATCGGTGCATCGGGCTCGATGCGATGCTCGATGCCCCAGAGTCCGGAACCAATGGCGGCCGACAGCGCAATGTAGGGATTGATGTCCGCGGCGGCTATCCGATACTCGACGCGCTGGCTCGACGCGCCGCCCCGGATCACGCGCAGCGCTGTGGTGCGATTCTCCATTCCCCAGGTCGCCGAAGTCGGCGCCCAGTATCCGGGCACGAGCCGTGAATAACTATTGACCGTGCCGGCGACCATTGCCAGCAGTTCCGGCATCAACGCCTGCTGACCGCCCAGGAACCAGCGCATTTCATCGGACATGTCATGCGGCTTCGAGGCGTCGTAGAACACGCTGCCGCCGCCGGCGGTACGCATCGAGATATGCAGATGGCCGCTCTGGCCGGGAACACTGTTGGACCACTTGGCCATGAAGGTCGCCATCACGCCGTGGCGCTGCGCCAGTATCTTGGCGAAGGTCTTGAACAGCGCGGCACGATCGGCCGCCTCGAGGGCCTCGCAGTAGGTGAGCGCGGCTTCCAAAACGCCGGGACCGGTCTCGGTATGCAAGCCCTCGATCGGAAAGCGCATGGCTTGCCCCAAATCCAACAGGTCGTGGTAGAGGTCCGCATGCACGGAACTGCGCAGCACCGAATAGCCGAAGTTGCCCGGTGTCATGGTCTTCAGCTGCCGGTAGCCCTTTTCGCGGATGGATTGCGGTGTCTCGTCGAAGACGAAGAACTCGAATTCCGCGGCCGCACTGACGGCGTAGCCCATGCTTGCGGCACGCGCCAGCACGCGCCGCAGTGTGCCGCGCGGGCACACCGACTCGGCGCGCCCGGAGAATTCCCCCAAAAACAGCGCCGTCTTCGGCTCGAATGGAATGTCGCGATGGGTCTCCGGCAGGATCCGCACCGTGGCGTCGGGGTACGCGGTGTGCCAACCCGTGAACTTGGTGTTGTCATAGAGCTGATCGTTCGAATCCCAGCCAAGGATCACATCGCAGAATCCGAGATCCTTGTCGAACGCCGACAGGAATTTATCGCGGCTCAAGTACTTGCCGCGCATGATGCCGTCGGTGTCGAACACGCCGATCTTGACGTGCTCGATGCCACGTTCGGCCAAGACCTTGCGTATCTCAGCTGTCCGCTCGGGAGTTTTTCCCATATAACTTATCCTTTCGGCCGCTCGAAGCTCAAGGTTAGCTGACGCGGCTCAAAGAGCGGCGGCGACGCCAATAATACTGGCTCCGGGCACGCTCGTTCGTGCATTTCCTAAAGCCCTGCGTGCGGCCTTACAATCCCGCACCGCCAGCCAACTCCCAAAGGTGTTCGATGCCTGCCCTCTGCCTCGCTCATGCTTTGGCATCTGCCGCCGCCGTGCAGTGATGCTCAATCTGGACGGAGATTACGACTACATCATCGTGGGGGCCGGTACGGCCGGATGCATCCTGGCCAACCGTCTATCGCAGGACCCGGCGCGGCGCGTGCTGCTGCTCGAAGCGGGCGGGCGCGACAACTGGATCTGGTATCACGTGCCCGTCGGCTATCTCTTTACCATCGCCAATCCGCGTTCCGACTGGATGTTCCGCACCGAGGCTGAGCCGGGATTGAACGGGCGTTCTCTGCTGTATCCACGCGGCAAGGTGATCGGCGGCTCATCGTCCATCAATGCCATGATCTGCATGCGCGGACAGGCCGCGGACTATGACGGCTGGCGCTCCCTCGGCCTGCCCGGATGGGGGTGGAGCGACGTGCTGCCGGCGTTCAAGCAAGTGGAGGACCATTTCCTCGGCGCGGGCGAGCACCATGGCAGCGGCGGCGGTTTTCGGGTCGAGGCGCCGCGGGTCTCGTGGCGAATCCTCGACGCAGTGCGCGAGGCCGCCGTGCAAATCGGCGTGCCCAGCATCGATGACTTCAATTGCGGCGACAATGAAGGCGTGTCGTATTTTCATGTGAATCAGAAGCGCGGCCGGCGCTGGTCCGCGGCCGCCGGCTTCCTCAAGCCGGCGCTGTCGCGGCCGAACTTGCGGCTCGAAACGCATGTCGTGGTCGAGCGCCTGATCGTCGAGAGCGGGCGGGCCCGCGGCGTGCAGGTGCGGCGCGGCGGCGAACTCATCGAAGCGCGCGCCGCCGGCGAGGTGATTCTCGCCGCGGGCGCCATCGGCTCGCCGCAGATACTGAATTTGTCGGGTATCGGCCGGCCCGAATGGCTCGAGCCGCTGGGCATCAAACCAAAGCTGGAGCGGCGCGGGGTCGGTGCCAATCTTCAGGATCATCTGCAGCAGCGAACGATTTTCAAGGTGAGCAACGTCAAGACGCTGAACGTCGCCTATGCTTCGCTGCTCGGACGGGCATGGATGGGCATCGACTACATGGTGCGCCGGCGCGGACCCTTGACCATGGCACCCTCGCAGCTCGGCATCTTCATGCGCTCGGACCCCTCGCAAGATCGGGCGAACCTCGAGTTCCACGTGCAGCCCTTGTCGCTCGACAAGTTCGGCGACCCGCTGCATGCCTTTGCGGCCATCACTTTGAGCGTCTGCAACCTGCGCCCGACTTCACGCGGCAGCGTGCGCTTGAGGTCCGCCGATCCGCAGGCGCCGCCGCGCATCGCGCCGAATTATTTGTCCACCGCGCAGGATCGCAGCGTTGCCGCGGATGGGATCCGGGCCGCGCGGCGCATCATGGCGCAGTCGGCCATGCAGCGCTTCGCGCCGCAGGAGCTGCTGCCCGGCGCCAAGGTCGGCGATGACAGCGACGCGCTCGCATCAGCCGCGGGCCACATCGGCACCACGATTTTCCACCCCGTCGGCACCGCCAAAATGGGCCTCGCCGCCGACAGCGATGCGGTGGTCGATGCCCGGCTGCGCGTTCATGGCATCGAGCGTCTGCGGGTGGTCGACGCATCGATCATGCCGACCATCACGTCCGGCAATACGAATACGCCGACCGCGATGATTGCGGAACGCGGCGCGCGCATGATCATCGAGGACGCGCAGGGCCGGCGCTAAGGGGCGGAAGCCGGCGTTTCCGCGGCGGCGAACGGTACGTAAAGGGCGCTTGGCCGCTTGCCGTCATGGAAAATCTCAACCGTCACAGGGCGTGCATCGCGCATGGTTTCGTCCGCCACCACACCGCCCGAATTATAGTTTTTCTCGTACGCAAACGGATCGGCTCGCGACACGATCAATTCCAGCCGGCTGCCCTTGCGAACCAGCCGGGATGCGAACCTGAATCGATTGAAGTCGTAACGCAGCGCATCCTTGGTCGTGACCAGACGGGGCGAGCGTAACGACTCACGGTAGCGCGCCCGCATGACATCGGACGACAAGGTGGTGACATCGCCGGCCAGGTCAACCTCGCACACGGTGACCATGAAATCGGTCTCAGGCTGATCGATCGAGATCCAGGCTTCGAAGCGGAAGAAGCCACTGATCTCTTGATCCTGCTCGAAGGGCGCCGAGACATACACCAGCTTGGCGTCGTTCGCGAGTGCGGCGACCGGTTGACCGGTCATCACATCAAGGTTGCTTTCGGATTCGATTTTAACCATTGATACGTCGCTGGGATCGTACCGATATCGGTCTGGAGCGCCGCGGCCCGGTCGGCCCGGCGCAAGCCTTCCCGCGGAGAAAATCGACCCTGCTTCACCGCCGGTCGATTCGAGAAAGAACGGGCGAGAGACCTCGGTGACCGCAGCGAGCGTGTCAGCGTACCGCCAGCGCTCAGCGCCGCTGACGTAGTAGGCCACGGCCTTGCGCAAAAACTCAGGCTTCGGTCCGTCTTCCATCGTGTATCGGTACCAATCAAGGTGCAGCTGGGGCAGATCCACGAGGCTCGCGGGACCGAATTTCAGGCCCAGGAACTCGCGCTTCGGCGTTCGCGTACCAGGATGATCCCAAGGACCGATCACAAGGTAGTGGCGCGCCCGCCCCTCGGCAGACGCTGCCTGCATATAACGGGTGTAATGCGCCAGCGCGCCCGGTTGATCGTCGTCATACATGCCCGTGATCGTGAGAATGGGCAGCTTCAGTTGGGCGTATTGCTGCGCCGTAGGATTATAAGAATCCCAGTAGGCATCCAAATCCGGGTGAGCGGCCCATTCTTGGAAGATTGCCGACGGGTTGCCGACGAAGGCGTCCAGCTTTCGGAAGGACGTGCCGGACTGGATCCAACGGCGCCACGCATCCCGCCAGAAGGCATCGTCGCCAAACACGGCCTCTTGGCTCGCATGCCCGCTGGTAAAGCTCAGCCACTGAATATCGTATGGATAGAACATGTTGTCCATCGCCGGAAAATCGACGCCGGCGGCGGGCGATGCCACCGGCACGATGGTCGCGAGGTGCGGCGGGAATTCCTTGGCGGTGGCCCACTGATCGTAGCCTGCGTAAGAGCCGCCCCACATGGAAATCTTGCCGTTGCAATAGGGTTGTTTGGCCAGCCACTCCACCACATCGTAGCCATCTTGCGCTTCCTGGATCAGCGGGCGGAAGGTGCCTTCGGAATTGCCGCGGCCGCGTACATCGACCGTCAGGAATGGATAGCCGTGCGCGGCGAAGTACATGCCGCGGTCGTGATAGCTCTGGCCGATGTAAGGGGTGAGGGTAAAAAGACAGGGCCGCGGCTCATTCTGCCCCGCGGGACGGTACACGGTGGCGTTCAAGCGCACCCCATCTCGCAGAGGTATTTTCACGCCCCATTGCCACTGCACCTTCGCGGCCTGCGCCAGCGCATCGGCGGGCACCGCGCCGTCACCGGCCGCCGCCGATCCGAGAAACATCAAGCCCATCGCGATGCGCGCAAACTGCTGGATCATGAGTACCTCCGGGCGTCCACCGTTATTCGGAGCGCGCGGCCGCGACCCTTTGCTGCAGTCCTCCGAGGTCGTACACACCATCGACGACGTGCCGCCCGACCAGCAGACCCGGTGTGCCGCGAATCCCCAAGGCGCCGGCCTCCGAATCGTTCCGTTTCAGCAGCGCGTCGATTTCAGCCGCATGCGCGGCGCGATCCTTCTGCAGCGTCGGCAGATCGATGCCCGCCGCTTGCAGCAATGACTCGATCTGCATGTGGGAGGCAAGATGCGAGGCGCGCATCAAGGCTTCATGCGCCGCAGGATATTTGCCCTGCCAGCCCGCAGCCAAGGCCGATTGCGCCGCATACTTGGATGTTTCGCTCAAAATCGGCCATTCCTTGTAGACCAGCGCCACCTTTGAGTCCGATTTGAGCAGCGCCGTCAGTACCGGATTGAGCTGTTTGCAGAATGAGCAGTTGTAATCGAAGTACTCAACCAGGATGACGTCCGGATCCGTAGCGCCGGCACGGGGTGTGCCGGGATCGTGGAGGATCGAGGCCTCGGCGCTTTTCTTCACGGTGCCGGCGTCCCCGGCAGCGGGCCGAGCCACGAGCCCGCACATGCCCAGGATGATGATGCAGGCAAGGGCCGCCGAGCGACTGCTTCGCCGCGGCAGTCCTTGCATCAAAGCTTCACCTGCAGCCCAACCGATCGCGCCGGACTCGAACCGAAACGCGCGCGCACGCCGTAGCCGATCAACAGCAGCCCGAGGCTGATGAGGCCGAAAAACAGCGGCGTTTGCTGGTCGGGAATGAAGGCCATCGCGAGCAAAATCCCGAGCATGCCGGCAATGGCGAGATACGTGAGGTACGGATATG
>Ga0302324_100012050_pt1 | contig 17683 bp, 14 predicted proteins | sample Palsa_T0_1_FD_201949 | JGI IMG/M metagenome (GOLD analysis project Ga0302324, IMG submission 201949) | Peat permafrost microbial communities from Stordalen Mire near Abisko, Sweden - Palsa_T0_1 | ecosystem: Environmental > Terrestrial > Soil > Palsa > Peat permafrost | place: Sweden: Abisko... | reverse complement strand
GCATGGCGCGCCCCGAACGCGCATTTTCTCCGCGTCACAGCCCCAGCGACTTCCACAATCCCGCCACCCGCGCCTTTGTGCCCTCATCCATCAAAATCTCATCCGGCCAGGGCCGCGAAAATCCTTCACTATTCCATTTCCGCGTAGCATCAATCCCCATCTTCGACCCAAAATCCTGTATCGGCGTGGCGTGATCCAGCGTATCGGTGGGCCCCTGGGTAAACTGAATATCCCGCTGCGGATCGATCGCGCACAGCGCCTTCCACACCACCTCGCTGTAGTTGTGCACATCCACGTCGTGATCCACCACCACAATCACCTTCGTAAACATCGCCTGCCCCAGCGACCAGATCGCGCTCATCACCTTTCGCGCATGCCCGGGATAACCCTTCTTGATCGCCACGATCATCAAGTTGTGAAAAATCCCCTCCGCCGGCAGCGCGACATCCACGATCTCTGGATACTGCATCTTCATCACCGGCAAAAACACGCGCTCCACCGCATACCCCATGAAGAAATCTTCCTGCGGCGGCGGACCCACCACGGTAGTTAAGTAGATGGGATCCTTCTTGTGCGTCACGCACTCCACGTGAAACACGGGAAACTCTCCCTCCAGCGAATAAAATCCCGTGTGATCCCCGAACGGCCCTTCCGTCCGCAGTTCATTCAGACTCACATAGCCTTCCAGCACGATCTCCGCATTTGCGGGCACTTCAATATCGTTCGTCTCGCTCATCACCATATCCACCGGCTCGTGCCGCAAAAATCCTGCAAACATCATCTCGTCCAGGTCCGGCGGAATCGGCAGCATGCCCGCCAGCGCCGTCGCGGGATCCGCGCCAATCGCCACCGATACCGCAATTCGCCCCTCGGGGTTCGCCGCCCGCGCGGCGCGAAAATGCGCCGCCCCGTGCTTCTGCGTCTGCCAATGCATTCCCGTGGTCCGGTCGTCGTACACCTGCATGCGGTACATCCCGACATTGCGCTTCCCGGTCGCGGGACTCTTCGTAAACACCAGCGGAAACGTGATGAACCTCCCGCCATCCTGCGGCCAGCATTGCAGAATCGGAAAATCAAACAGATTCACGTCTGCGCCCCTACGAATCACGTCCTTGCAATCGCCGGATTTCACGCTCTTCGGAAAAAACGATCCCAGCTCCGCCAATCTCGGCAGCATCTTGAGCTTGTCAAACAACCCTTGCGGCGACTTCATGTCCATAAATCCGCTAATCCGCGCTGCCACCTCCTCCAGCGCGTCCACCTCAAAGGCCATGCACATGCGCGAAACGCTGCCAAACGTGTTCACCAGCAAGGGAACCTTGGACCCCTTCGGGCGCTCAAAGAGCAGCGCCGGCCCCACGCTGTCGCTTTTCCGCTTCGCATCCCGGGCCACGCGCTGCGTGATCTCTGTAATCTCCAGAACGGGATCCACCTCTGCCTTAACCCGCTTCAACTCGCCAGCCTTCTCGAGCTTCCGCACGAACTCCCGCAAATCGCGATACGCCACATCCGCCTCCCGCAACCCGTCTCTTACTAGAGCGACTTTGTAGCATAGACCCAAGGCCTGTGCTAACCAGAGCAGGAAATGAGTGTAAGTGATTCTGCAGAGGCAGGTTAGCGGCAATTTGCGGATAACGGTTTCAGGACGAGTTGGGGTGTACGGTAGGGCAATTTGTATCGTTATCAAACGAAGGGACTTGCGTGGGGAGCAATTCGTATCGTTATCAAAACAAAGGGGCAAAAATTGGGCGTTGGCGGGGGGCAAGTTTGGGAGTTTTGTGGGATGGGAGGGGAGGAGGCCGGGCTGGGCAGTCAGATGCACGTTACATGTTGGCGTGGATTTAGTTTTATGTCAATGGACGTAACGCTCCAGTACTCCTAGGCGGGGTTTATGGGGATGCGGAGGTGGAATCGGCAGGGCACGGCTTAGTAGTGCGGGGAAACCATGTGTTGTGTAGGCCTGGGCATTTTGCGCGCAGCATGCTGCGCCCGCTGAAAACGCGGCTGCTATCGCGTTGGGAAGCGGGGTAAAATCGGCATATTGGTTGGGCTTCGCGTCTGGAGGCTTGGTTTGTTGCTGGATTTGGGCAGAGCCGTTTCGTTTGCGTGCAGCGTGCTGTCGCTGTACGCGCTGATGGGCGCGGCGTTTTTCGCGCAGGGCACGCGGTGGGAAGATCGTCTGGTGGAGTCGTTCGCGCGCATCGTCGTGGCCGCCGCGGTTTGCCTGGTGAGTGGGTTGCTGTTTCGATGGGAAGCGCGCCCGCAAAAGCCGCTGACCGCCACGCTGCCAGTAAAATTGTTTCTCTGGGCCCTGCCGGGCTACGCGCTGCTGTTCGTGCTGGCGTGGTATCTCGATGTGTACTACGTACCGCTGATTTGGAAAAACCTGCCTTACTAAATCCTCCCGGAAAAAAGATTTACCCGCAATGGAAAGTTAGCCGCGATTGACGGATGGAGCGACATCCCAAACGGCGTCCACGATGCCGCCGCGAAAATTTTCCAGATTCCAGATCCACATGCCGGGACGCGAAGTGTCGCTGGCGGGGACGCGATTTTCCTGCAGGCGGTGTTCGCCGATCTCGTGTTCTCCGGTGTCCCACGGGCTGATGAACAGTTGCGGGTCGGTGAGGTTCCATCCGGCGCGGAGATAGGGGACGAGGTCGACGGTGAAGCTGTAGCGGCGGCAGCGGATGTTGTTGCCCGTGTGGAAGTGGACGTCGCGGCCGCCGCCGTTGAAACCGTTCCAGATATCCAGACCCTGGGAGTGGCAACGGCCCGGGATGGGCGTGAATTTGTAGGTGAATTGGGTGCCGCTGTTCGCGAAGTCGGTGATTTCGTCGGCGCCGGCTTCGTTTGGCGGGATGGGCTCGCCGAGTTCGCGGGGCTGGAGGTCGTGGCTGGCGACGAGATAGCCGCGCGGGTTGGTTTGGTAGTTGAGCCGGAAAAGATCGCGGCAATTATTTTTGGGAGAGAAGCAGACGCGGCGCTCGATGCGAGCGACGTTGTCGGAGCGTTCAGTGAAGGCGATACCGGCGCGGCGGGCGGTGTAGGACTGCTGGTCGCCGGTTAGCGGCGCTACGCGGACGTAAGTTTCGTAGGCGTCAATTTCGTAGACGTGGCGTTGGCCGACGGGCGCGAGCAAGGCTTGGGCGACTTCGCGGTAGCGTGGATCGTCGCGGTCCTGCGGTTTGAGGATGGAGTGATGATCGCCGGGCAGGGCGATAGAAACATCGAAGGAGGCTTCGGCGGAGGCGGATTGGACGATGTTGTCCTCGGTGCCCCAGAAGGCGACGATGGAGATGGGGCAGTTGCGCTCGTTGCACTCGGTGGCGCCCATGATCTGGAGTTCGATGGCGCGGCGGGTGTCGGCGGCTTGTGTGTTGAAGGCGCGGAGGCGAGCTTCTTGCGGGTTGCTTAAGAAGGAGAAAACGGCTTTGCGCGCGCCCAGGGCCAGGTTGGAACCGAGCGTGGGGGTGGCGAGCATGATGAGTTCGCGCACGCGACGTAGATCGCGGCCGCGTCCGGCGTTAAGCTGGCGGACCAGCCACTCCTGGAGCACGAGGCCGCCCTGGCTGTGGCCGACCAGATAGAGTTCGTAATAGTCGGAAGTGAATTTCTCGGAGACGAAGGTGTCGAATTCCTTGGCGATTTCGCCATAGTCCGGGAGCTTTTGCTGGATGTTGAACAGGCCGAAGCCGATCTTGGACTCGTAGGCGAAGTATTCGCGGTCGAAGGCGGCCAGGATGGCCGGATCTTTGTCCATGAGCTTTTTCAGTTCGTCCCAGCACGCAGTGGTGCTCTGGATGCCGTGCACGAAGATAACGAGGGACTTTTTCATGGGGAAGAGCCACGCTTTGCGCCGTGGGGGGAACGGCGCGCCTGGCAGGTTATACGCCTTTCCACTGTGGCGACATCATAATACCGCAGCCAGTTGGTCAAAAAATAAAAAAGAAATCGGCGGAGAAAGGTTTGCTGGTCAGGCGGACGAGGGAGAGATATACTCGCGGCCCGTTACAGGGCTGGCAGACAAAATAAAAAACGAGAACCGAAGCGACGTGCGCGAACTCCACCGCCCGTGCGACGACTGCTCGGGCAAGAGCTGGGCATAAGGAACGGTAAGAAACTGCAGTGAGGAGATTCATGAGAACGTTTACGTGGATGGGGATTCGGTGTGTGGAACAGGCGTTGGTATTGGGGACAATGCTGGCGACGATGTGGTGCGGGGCGGCGTCGGCGCAGACGCAGGTTCCGGCGGCGACTAGTTTGCCGAGCGAGATGCCGGCGCAGTTGGTGCAACGCACGGAGGATTTTGATTACACGCGGCGGGTGGCGATGATCCCGATGCGCGACGGGGTAAAGCTGCACACGGTGATATTGGCGCCGAAGGGAGCAAAGCGCGCGCCAATTTTGCTGACGCGGACGCCGTATGACGCGGACGACTTGACCGCACACTCGGCGAGCGCGCACCTGGGGCCGTCGCTCGAGGGGTATGACAACGCCAACGAGGCGATTATCGGCGGCGGATATATTCGCGTGATTCAAGATGTACGCGGGAAGCATGGCTCGGAAGGCGACTATGTGATGAACCGGCCGCTGCGCGGGCCGCTAAATCCGACGGCGGTGGATCACGCCACGGACACGTACGACACCATCGACTGGCTGGTGAAAAATATTCCGGAGAGCAACGGGAATGTGGGGATTCTGGGAATTTCCTACGACGGATTTACGCCGCTGATGGCGCTGGTGAATCCGCATCCGGCGCTGAAAGTTTCCGTGCCGATGAACCCGATGGTGGACGGCTGGCGCGGGGACGACTGGTTTCACAACGGGGCGTTTCGCGAACAGAACATGGGGTACATCTACGAGCAGGACGGGACGCGGGAGGTTACGGCGAAATGGTGGATGACGAATTACGACGATTACGACGTGTTCATGCGCGCGGGGTCGGCGGGAGAATTGGGCAAGCGGCGCGGGCTCGAGCAGATGGGATTCTGGCGGAAGGTTCTGGAACATCCGAGCTATGACGCGTTCTGGCAAGTGCAGGCGCTGGATCAGATTTTGGCGGCACAGCCGATCAAGATTCCGGTGATGTTGGTGCATAGCTTGTGGGATCAAGAGGATATTTATGGTGCGCCGGCGGTATACAAAGCGCTGAAGCCGAAAGATTCGGAGAATAGAGTGTTTCTGGTGATAGGGCCATGGCATCACGGGCAGGAGATTGAGGATGGGAGTTCGCTGGGGGCGATTAAGTTCGACAGCAATACTTCGCTGTATTTTCAGCGGGAGATTTTGCTGCCGTTCCTGAACCACTATTTGAAGGATGGCGCGCCGAAGATGGATATTGCGCCGGTTATGGCGTTTGAGACGGGGACGAATACCTGGCGGAGGTTGCCGACGTGGCCGGCGGGGTGCGCGGCGGGAGGGGATTGCGCGATTCATGCCACGCCGCTGTATTTGGAAGCAGGGTTGAAATTGGGATTTACTGCTCCCACGGCGGGCGACGCGGCGTTTGATGAATATGTTTCCGATCCGACGAAACCGGTGCCGTATCGCGCGCGTCCGACACGGCAGATGGGGTACAGCAACGGTCTCACGTGGCCGCTGTGGCTGGTGGACGACCAGCGGGAGGAGTCGGGCCGCCCGGATGTGCTGGTGTTCACTTCGGATGTATTGCGCGCGCCTGCCAAGATTAGCGGGGAGCCGATTGCGAATATTGTGGCTTCGACGAGTGGGACGGACTCCGATTGGGTGGTGAAGCTGATTGATGTGTATCCGGATGAAGTGGCCAGCGACCCGAGGATGGGCGGGTATCAATTGATGATTTCGGCGGACATTTTCCGCGGGCGGTATCGCGAGAGTTTGGAGTTTCCCAAGGCCATTGCGGCGGATCAGCCTTTGCTTTATAAATTTGCGCTACCGACGGCGAATCACGTGTTTTTGCCGGGGCACCGGATCATGGTGCAGATTCAGTCGAGCTGGTTTCCGCTGTACGACCGGAATCCGCAGACGTTTGTGCCGAATATTTTCTGGGCGCAGCCGGGGGATTATCGCAAAGCGACGCAGAGGATTTATCATGCGCCGGGCGAGGCGAGTTTTGTGGAGTTGCCGCTGGTGACCGCGCGTTAAGCGCGATTTTGGTGCGCGGCGAAAGTATTGGGGTTTAAAACGAAGCTTGGGGGACGGCGATGAGTATGCAAAATTGGCGAATCCTGGCAGTGGGCGGGCTGATGTTGGCATGTGTGTGCGGAGTTTCCGCGGCGGATGACACGACAACGGTGAAGCCGCCGGTGGCCAAGAAAGTGCCTAAGACGACGGAGATCAACGGCACAACGCTGGTGGATAACTATTACTGGATGCGCGAGAAGAGCAATCCGGAGGTGAGGGCGTATCTGGAAGCGGAGAACGCGTACACAGACGCGGTAATGAAGCCGACTGAGATGCTGCAAAAGAAACTGTATGCGGAGATGCTGGGACGGATCAAAGAGACAGACGTGGATGTGCCGTATCGCGATGGCGGGTATTTTTACTACTCGCGGACCGAGGCAGGGAAGCAGTATCCGATTTTCTGCCGGAAGAAGGGCAGTTTGGATGGGCCGGAAGAGGTGACGCTGGACGTGAATGAATTGGCCAAGGGGCAAAAGTTCATGTCCGTGGCCGGGTGGAGAGTAAGCCCCGACGGGAATCTGCTGGCGTACCTGACGGACAATACCGGCTTCCGGCAGTACACGCTGGCGGTGAAGGATTTGCGCAGCGGACAGGTGCTGGCGGATCACGCCGAACGGGTGGATTCGTTCGCGTGGGCGGCGGACAACAAGACGCTGTTTTATACGATGGAAGATGAGGTGTCCAAGCGCTCGTACCGCATGTATCGGCACGCGGTGGGGACCGCCGGAACGGACGGGCTGGTATATGAAGAGCCGGATGAACGATTTGACGTATATGTGGACGCGACGCGGAGTAAGGCGTTCTTGTTCATGATTGCCGCCAGCCACACCACCAGCGAAGTGCGGTACTTGCCGGCGGATCAGCCCATGGGCGCTTGGAAAATTATGGAGCCGCGCAAACAGGGAGTGGAATATTACGCGGACCATAACGGCGATTTCTTCTACATTCGCGCGAATGATACGGGGAGAAATTTCCGCTTGGTGAGGGCGCCGGTGGCGAAGCCGGGCAGCGCAAACTGGGAAGAAGTGTTGCCACAACGTGCCGACGTGATGCTGGACGATCTGGATCTGTTCAAAAATTACTGTGTGCTCTCGGAACGGGAAAAAGGATTGCCGCAGATTCGCGTGATGGATTTGGCCACCGGGAGCATGCGCGGGATTGGGTTCCCGGAACCGGCATATGCGGCGTTCGTACAGGTGAACCGGGAATTCGACACCAGCAAATTGCGCTATGGCTACCAGTCGTTCATTACGCCGCCGTCGATCTACGACTACGACATGGCGGTGGGTACATCGGTGCTTTTGAAGCAGCGCGAAATTCCCGGAGGCTACGACCGCAATAAATATGAAGTGGAGCAGGTGTATGCGCCGGCAGTGGACGGCGTAAAAATTCCGGTGTCCATCGTGCATCTGCGGGGATTGAAGCTGGACGGGAAAGGTCCGCTGTATCTGACGGCGTACGGTTCGTATGGCGCTTCGTACGACATCGGATTCAACTCGAATCTATTCAGCCTGGTGGATCGCGGGGTGGTGTGCGCGGTGGCGCATATCCGCGGCGGCGGCGAACTGGGGAAAGCGTGGCACGACGACGGACGGATGATGCACAAGAAAAACACTTTCACAGATTTCATCGCGTCGGCGGAATACCTGGTGGCGCAAGGATACGGGTCGAAGGACCGGTTGGTGATTGAAGGCGCAAGCGCAGGCGGATTGTTGATGGGCGCAGTGCTGAACATGCGGCCGGACCTGTTTCACGCGGCGCTGGTGGGCGTGCCGTTCGTGGACGTGATGAACACCATGCTGGATGAAACTCTGCCACTAACGGTGGGGGAATTCGAGGAGTGGGGGAATCCCAAGGAGAAGGCGGCGTTTGATTATATGTTGAGCTATTCGCCGTATGACAATGTGGTGGCCAAGGCGTATCCCAACATGCTGGTGCGCACTTCCTTTAACGATAGCCAGGTGATGTATTGGGAGCCGACGAAGTATGTGGCGAAAATGCGCGCGCTGCGCACGGATCATAACACATTGATTTTTAAGGTGAACCTGGATCCCGCGGGGCATGGCGGGGCAAGCGGGCGGTACGACCGGCTGAAGGATACGGCGTTTAATTACGCGTATTTCCTCACGCAGATGGGCATCACAAACTGAAATTGTAGTATGGGATGACGACAACCCGCTGATCGACGCCGCGCATCACTTTGTTTGCGGCGGCCAGCCGAACTCACTATGATGGTTGGCCACCCCATGAGGGATGCAATACGGCCGATGGCCAATCTGAAGGAGAATCGATTTATGAAGCGTGTGATTGCTGGATGTATGGCGTTCGCGATGTGTGCACTGCCCTTAGCGGCGGCAGACGAAGTAAAAGTGACGGACCGGCTGGAGAATTGCGGCACGGTGCTGAAGGAGATTCTGAACGTTCCGGACGATATTCCGCAAGATCTGCTGACCAAGGCGGAATGCGTGATCGTATATCCCTCAGTGCTGAAGGGAGCGTTTATCGTGGGCGGCAGCTACGGCCGCGGGGCGATGACGTGCCGCACGGGCGAGAATTTTACCGGGCCGTGGAGCGCGCCGTCCATGATGGCGCTGGAAGCCGGGAGCTTCGGGTTTCAGATTGGCGGGCAGGCTACGGATTTCGTGCTGCTGGTGATGAACGACCGCGGCGCGCACTCGATGCTGCACAGCAAGGTAAAGTTGGGCGCCGACGCGGCGGTGGCGGCGGGACCGAAGGGACGTAACGCGCAGGCGGCGACCGATGCGACGATGCGCGCGGAAATTCTTTCGTATTCGCGTTCGCGCGGCTTGTTCGCGGGCGTATCGCTGGAAGGCGCGAGCGTGCGCGCGGACGACGATGCCAACGCGGACCTTTACGGGAAGAAGCTTTCGGCGGAGGACATTATCTTCAAGGGAGTGGTGCCGACGCCGCCTTCCGGGCAACGGCTGGTGGCCACGCTGAACCGTCATGCGCGCAAGAATGAGTCAGCAGGGAAGTAGTTCGCCGCGCTGATTTTTCAGTTCTGCGAGTAGTGACAGCAGAGGCTCCGGAGTGGATTCGGAGCCTTTTTATTTTGGGTCGCGGCATTGCGGCGGTGTTTTTACGACGGGTTAAACTCTCCCCGCAAGATCATGTTTTCGCTCAGCTCACGCGCATGGCGCAGCGTCTGCGGCGTGCCGGCGTCTTTGCCGGTGGGCTCGTCGATCAATCTTTGCAGCTCTTCGTCGAATAGCGCGGTGATGAGTTCCCGCGAATGCGCGATGGGCTGGCCTTGATCGTCGAGGATGGGGATTTGCGCGGAGTGCTGCATGCGCTGCGCGATCATCAGGCGGTAGATGCGATCGGTCGCGAGATCCTCCATGTAGCCGTCGAGCAAGCTCGCGCCGCGGCCGTTCAGCACGCCGTTGCGATAGCGAAGCACGGTGCGCACCGCGGCGCGCGTGCCAGCGAGCGTGCACTTGCCAACGTTCGCGGGCGCGGGGCGCAGATCCGGGTGCACTTCGGGATTCGCGGGGCGCGCGGCGAGTTGATTCGGAGCGGGGAATTGCCGCACGGCGATTTCGTTCTGGTCGGGATGGCCGGTCCAGGCGCCGTCCATCAGCGAGTTGGCTTCGTTTTTTTTATCTTTCTCGAGCGCAGCCAATGCGCGCGCATTCAGTTCGGCGTCTTCGCGGCTGGGATAGAGCGCGGTCATGCCGCCGATGGCCAGCAAGCCGTGTCTATGGCAAATCTCGGGCATGAGATTGCGCAGATTCTGGAAGAACGGCACATCGTGGGGGATGGTGTTGCGGTCTGGCAGCACCCATTTCGGATTTTCAAGGTTGAAGTGGATGAGGCTGGCCATGTAATCCCAGCGGCCGAGATTCAGGCCAAGGAGGTGGTCGCGCAGATTCCACGCGAACTCTTCCATTTGATAGGCCAGCGGATGCGATTCGACCAGCGCCATGCATCGGATGGCGTTGGCGGGCAGGCCCTTGGCCGCGGCGACCATCTGCAAGAGGTCGCGCCACCACAGCGCTTCATCGGCGGATTCGGATTTAGGGATGTAGAAGCACAGCGGATGTCTCAGCGACGCGAAATCCACCTGGTGGGTGATCATCGCAACGTCGAAAAGCGAGGCGGGAATCGGTTGGCCCGGCAAAATGCCCGCCTGATGCAGGTGTAAGCCGCGCGGGCGGGTAAAAATCGTGACGCTGCTGGACTTGATTCCCACCGTAGCGTTGCGCTTTTTGTCTTGATAGCTGAGCGTGCCAGCCAGCGCGGGCAGGATATTTTTGATGCCGGTCCGCAGATGCTCCCAGGAATTGGCGATGGAATCTTCGAGGTCCAACATTACGCCCGGTGCGCCGGAGTTAAGCATTTTTACCACAAGCTCAGCGTCATCCGCGGGGCCAGTCATTTGGTTGCGCTGATCGGCGGCCCAGGAAGGCAGTTCGATACGCCATGGCTGCACGGTCGCTACGCTAGGCGGAAGATAGTCCGGGAGTTTGCCGGCGTGGGCCGCGCGCAGTGCGTAACTGCGTCGGGCCAGCAGGGCACGCTGGCGCGGGGTGAGCGCGGCGTGCAGGCTGGAGAGAAATTCCAGGAAGCCGGGCGGCAACTCCTTGGCGGCCTCGAACCCGGCAGGCGGGGTATTTACCGGTATGAGCGGCGCAGGACTTTGCGGCGCGGGCGTTGCGGGAGTGCTGGCCATGGCTTTCTTACCGTCCTGTTCCGTTGTGAGCTGCGCACAGAGCTGAGATGGTAGCGATGCTGCGGGCAATTCGATGGCCATAGGGTAGCAAACGAGCGGCGCTTAAATGCAACATTTGCTATGGACCGCATCGTGGAGGCGCTGAAAGATACGGCGCGCCGAATTTCGCGGCAGACCATTAAGGCCGGCCTCTTGGGAAGTTAGCATACGCTGGCGTGTTACTTGGATGCGCCCGTCACCACTAGATTGTTCTTCACGGAAAAAACATTGGGCACGCCGTTAGCGCGCAGTCCTGCAAGGTTCTTGTCCGCTTCGTTGTCCACTGTCCCCTCCAGCGTTACGTTGCCATTGTTCACGATGATGTGGATGGAAGCGAGGGAGGAGTACGCATAGCGGGAAAGCGTCGGGTCGCCGTAAATGGCGCGGTACAACGCCGTACGCGATTGATCGTCCATGGCTGAAAGGGGCAGCACTTGAACCTTGTTCACCACGGAGCCCACGCCCTCCACGGACTTCACCGCGGACTCCGCGTCGGACTTGAGTGTGGGCCGTACTACGCTGCCCTCGAGAGTCACGGTGTCTCCGTCCACGCGATACGAGAGGATGTCGAACACTGAGTAGTAGGGCAGCAGGAGCAGCTGATGGCGCACCTCTTTCACCAGCGTCTGATGGGAGGCTGGCTCGTTTGATTGGTTCTTATTGTTCTGCCGGGCGCCGCGAACCGGCACGCCATTGACGAACAACGCCAGGAATACCCCGGATACGAGAGTGGCCCGAAACACGATACGCATAAAGCCTCCAAAACGTTAGTGAGCAGGGCAGGGCCCACCCATCCGATTCTCCAACACCCCGCAACGGGTGCAGTGAAGGCGGCCGCGAACTTCCCAGCATACTCCCGGCTACGAATTGGCGCGGCGAATGCTAGCATAACGACGTCGGCCTTGCGGCCGCCAAGCGCTCGGGGAGCACGAAGTCACACACATGCTATTGATCGCACATCGCGGAGCCTCCGGCCACGCGCCGGAAAATACCCTGGCAGCCTTTCGCAAGGCGGTGGCCCTGGGCGCGTCCTTCATCGAGACGGACCTGCAACTCACGCGCGATTCCCGCCTGGTGGCCATGCACGATGCCACCGTGAATCGCACCACCAATGGCCAGGGCGCAGTCCACGATTTAACCCTCGCCGATCTGCGCAAACTCGACGCCGGTTCCTGGTTCGGCAGCGAATTCGCAGGCGAACGCATCCCCGTGCTCGAAGAGATTCTGGAGTTTGCCAAGAAGAACGACGCGGTGTTTTATCTCGAGCTGAAAGCCGGCGGCTCCTGGGGCGGGGAACACGCGCTGGTTGGGGCCTTGCGCGAATCCGGAGAAATTGCCCGCACGGTGGTCATTTCGTTTGACGCCGGTATCCTCGCTGCCGCGCGGCAGATCGAGCCGACGCTGATGACCGGGCTGTTATACGAGGGGCAAATTGCAGATCCGCTCGACAAAGCCGTGGAGATCGGTGCCCGTCAGTTAGCGGTACGCGGCGACCTGGTCACCCCGTGGTTGCTCGGTGAGGCGCGCCGCCGCGATCTGCAAGTGGTTTGCTGGACCGTCAATCAGCCCGCGCACATGCGCCTGCTGATCGCCGCGGGGGTTGACGGCATCATGAGCGACTATCCGGATCGCCTGGTGGCCGCGAGTCGCAAGGCGGACGCCAAGGCGCCATAGCCTGCGCGGCCGCGAGGTTGCAAACTTGTGGCGTGCCTTTGCGAACCAACGCTCGCGTTCACGCCAATGCCGCGTGCAGCGCCGCAAATTGTGCCACGCTCAGTTGTTCCGCCCGTGCGTCCGACCGCAATTGCAACGCCTCGAGGGCCGCGCGCACCGCCGCGGGCTCCGCCGCGGCGCGCAAATTGTTCACCAGCGTTTTGCGCTTTTTGCCAAAACACAGTTTCACGAAGTCGAAGAAACGCTCCTCGCTGGCCAGCGCGAGCTTTGCGCGCGCGCCGGGGAAGCGCAGCGTCACTAGCGCCGAATCCACCTCCGGCGGCGGCGTGAACGCCTCGCGCGGAATGTCCAGGGCAATCTCCGGCCGCGCGAAATACTGCGTCACCACGGAAAGATACCCGTAATCGCTGGACCCCGGCGCGGCAGCCAACCGCAAAGCCACTTCCTTCTGAATCACGATGTGCAGTTCCTCGATGCGATCCGCGATGGCAAACAACCGCTGCAGAATCGGCGAGGTAATGTAGTAAGGAAGATTGCCGTAAACATGCAGCCGTCGGCCAGGCGCAATCTCCGCCAAGTCGAGCTCCAGAATGTCCCCCGCTACCACCGTCAAGTTGGGGTACTGCTTGGCCAGTCGCCGCAATCCGGCTTGCAGTGGCGGGTCGATCTCAATCGCGAATACTGCCGCGCCGCTGCCCGCGAGATGTTCGGTCATCTCCCCGTGCCCCGCGCCAATCTCCACCCAACACTCGTCATCGCCCAGCACCCGCATCCCGCCCATGGCGTGGCGCGACGCTCCGATGGCGCGCGCAATCTGTTCGCGACACTCGAGGTCCGAGAGAAAATGTTGTCCGAGCCGTTGGCGGGCCATGCGTAAGAGCAATTCTAGCAGGCTGCAGCCCCGCTCTTTGCGAATGCGTCGGAGGGAACGCGCACCTGCGAACGGCCGCCTTGACGGTTTCGCGGCCGTTCGTTAGCGTACTGGCTGGCCATCAAACGCCCGAAGGATGCACGCGACATAGTGAAAATTCTTTTCGTAGCCTCGGAAGGCTTGCCGTTCTCCAAGACCGGCGGCCTTGCGGATGTGGTCGAGGCGCTGCCAAAAGCGCTCGTCCAGCAGGGTCATGAAGTTGCCGTCGTCCTGCCGCGCTATCGCGGCGCGCCGAATGACGCCGCCGTATACCCCAGCGTCACCGTGCCCATGGGTGGCAAGCTGCGCTTTCCCTCCGTCGGTGGCGGCCAGGTTCTCGATGGCGTGCGCTACTTCTTCGTAGAAGATTCCGAATACTACGACCGCGACGGCATCTACGGCACCAGCGGCGGCGACTTCCCGGATAACGCCGAACGCTACAGCGAACTCTGCCGCGCCGCCATCGAGGTCGCCAAGCACGTTTGGCGACCCGACGCCATCCACTGCCACGATTGGCAGACCGGCCTCCTCCCGCTCCTCCTCCGCATTTCCTACGCGGAGGATCCGCTCCTCAAAGACACCCCGGTGATCTTCACCATTCACAACATGGGCTATCAGGGCGTCTTCGGCAGGGCTGCGATCGAACGTGCCGGCATTCCCGCGCAGACCTTTCATCCCGGCGCGCTCGAATATTTTGGCAGCGTCAATTTTCTGAAGGCTGGCCTGGTTTTTTCCGATTACCTCACTACGGTCAGCCGCAAGTACGCGGAAGAAATTCGCACGCCGGAGTTTGGCTACGGTCTCGATGGCGTGGCGCGCGGCCGCGGTGATCGCCTGGTCGGCATTCTCAACGGCGTCGACTACACCGCCTGGAATCCAGAGACCGACGCGCTGATCGCGCAAAAATTTTCATTCAAACATCTAGCTGGCAAATTCGCCTGCAAAACAGACCTGCTGCAAATCTTCGGGATCTCCCCGGCACACGCCGCTCGCCCGCTCATCGGCATCGTCTCGCGCTTTGCCGATCAGAAAGGTTTCGATCTGATCGCCGAGCGCGCGCACGAACTACTGCGCGAAGAATTGTCTCTGGTGGTTCTTGGTTCCGGCGACCGCCGCTACGAGGAACTGTTCGAATCGCTGGCCGCCGCGTATCCCGGCCGTGTGGGCGTCCGCGTCGCCTATGACAACACGCTCGCCCACAAGATCGAAGCCGGGGCCGATATGTTCCTCATGCCCTCGCGCTACGAACCCTGTGGCCTGAATCAGATTTACAGCCTGAAATATGGTACGGTACCCGTCGTGCGCGCCACCGGCGGACTCGACGACACCATCGAAACCTTCGACCTCGAACACGGCACCGGCACCGGCTTCAAGTTCGGCGAATATTCCGGCGCCGCCATGATGTACGCGGTACGCCAGGCACTACACCACTACATTGACGAGCGCATCTGGAAGCGTATCCAGTTGAACGGCATGGCCAAAGATTTTTCCTGGGCCGCGCCGGCGCGGGAGTACGCTAAACTGTATGAAGCCGCCTGGAGCCTGCGGCATCCGGGGCAGTCCCTTCCCGTGATCGTACCTGCTGCGCCCGAGCCGAAACAGGCCCGCGCCGCAGCAAGAAACCAAACCACTTTGCGATCATCTAATTAATACGACTGAGGAGAGAGAAAGGCGAGCCGCAGTGCTAACTCGCCGAGGACAAATAACATGGCTGACAATATCCCTACAGTGACCGATGGAAATTTTGAAGCCGAGGTGCTGACCGCGAGCGCTTCGCAGCCCGTGCTCGTGGACTTCTGGGCCGAATGGTGCCGCCCCTGCCACATGCTGGCGCCCACCGTCGCCGAGATTGCCCACGACTACACCGGCAAGCTCAAGGTGATGAAGCTCAACGTGGACGAAGCGATGAACTCGGCGGGCAAGTATCGCGTGCAGGGTATCCCAACGCTGCTCCTATTCAAGAACGGCCAGGTCGTCGAGCAGATTGTCGGCGCGGTGCCCAAGGACCAGATCACCAAGGCCGTTGACCGCCACTTGGTTTAATCGGGCGTTAGTCTCTGAAGAAGCTTCTTGATTCGGCGTGTCGTGCCGCTCGTGGTGCGACACGCCTTTTGTATTATGCTCGTGCTGTCGTTTTGAGTCGCTTTTGGTAACACAGGCACTCTGGAATGTGGGCAAATGTTCGCGCCTTTGAAGCGCTAGCTGCTCGGCCTTAGTCCACCCTGAGGTACGAAGGTCCGAGTATGCTGCGAGGGCTTCCAGTTTGCTGCCAAATCCTCCGCTGAGGCCCGCTTGGAAACGGTCGTTTGCAATCTCTGCGGCTCCGATCAATACGCGCCGGTGTACTCCATGCCGGACCGCCTCTTTTTTCGCGGCGAATTTTTCACTGTGGTCGAGTGCCGTCGTTGTGGCCTCGGCTTTTTGAATCCGCGCCCCACGCCAGCTGAGATGGCGAACTATTATCCCGCCGAATATTTTCGCTCACCGGCAGGCGCCAGCAACGCCCGCTACATGGAGCGACGCTTTCGCAAAGAGGCCAGCTACCTCGCGCCCCTCGAACGCAGCGGTGCAACTGATCGCAACAAACGGCTCCTCGACATAGGGTGCGCCACCGGAGCGTTCCCGCGCTTCATGGCCCGGCGCGGCTGGCAAGTGGAAGGCGTCGAGATAGCGGAGGTCGCCGCCGGTATCGCCGACTTTCCCATCCATACGCAGGAGTTTCAGGATATTCCCGTGCGTGAGCCGACGTATGACGCGGTAACCGCGTGGGCCGTCCTCGAACACGTGCACGACCCCATGGCCTACTTTCGCAAAGCCTCCGCGGTTTTGCGGCGCAACGGGCTCTTCGTCTTCCTCGTGCCGAATTTCGCCAGCGTGGCGTCACGCAAGCTCTTTTGCGAAGATATTCCCCGCCATATTTATTTCTTCACGCGAGAGACGGTGCGTCGCTACTTGGAGAAAACCGGTTTCATGCTGGAGCGCGAAGACAATGGCCGCGGCGTCTACAAGTTGGCGCCGCACCACTGGCTCGGCTATCAGATTCGCATGCACCTGCTCAACAAAAAGTATTCGTTTCCGGATGTCCCGCTGACCAGCAAGGAATTTCGCCGCATCCACAACCTTCCAAGCGGCTTTGCCACGGCCATGAAGTACGCGGCGTATTCACCGGTTTCCGTCATTGACCGCATGCTCTGGCCGGCCATCGAAACCGCGCAGATTCTGCTCAAGCGCTACGGCGTTAGCACCTACGTGGCGCGGAAAATCTAAATGGCCCAAAGAACAAAATCAAACAAGGAATCCGGTCGCACACGCAAACCATCGCGCAAGGCTGCGAACGATCTCGAGTCTGGCGTCGCCAACGCTGCCGATGGCGCCGCAACGACCCCCACGATCACCCGCTGCCGGTGGGCCGGAAACTCCCTCAACATCCCCTACCACGACGAAGAATGGGGCGTGCCGTCGCACGACGATCGCCACCTTTTCGAGATGCTGATTCTAGAAGGCGCGCAAGCCGGCCTAAGCTGGGACACCGTCCTAAAAAAGCGCGCCCGCTATCGCGAAGTGTTCGACAATTTCGATCCCGCCATCGTCGCGCGTTACGACCAGCGAAAAATAAAATCCCTGCTCGCCGACCCTGGCATCATCCGCAATCGCCTGAAAATTGCCGCCACCATTGCCAACGCCAAAGCCTTTCTGCAGGTGCAAAAGGATTTTGCCTCGTTCGACGCCTACCTCTGGCGCTTCGTCGGCGGCCAGCAGAAACGAAACGCCTGGACTGAGCACAAGCGCCTGCCCGCCAAAACGCCCGAGTCTGACGCCTTAAGCGACGATTTACAAAAGCGCGGCTTCCGCTTCGTCGGCTCCACCATTTGCTACGCCTTCATGCAAGCCACCGGCATGGTCAACGACCACTTGGTCGATTGCTTCCGTTACCGGCAAGTTTAGTTTTAGAGAGGAAAGGCGCGCGGGGTAATGCGCACGAATCGAGTCAAAATCCTAAGGCTTATGACACGAACTTCTGTGGAAGTTGCGCAGCCTTCGCTTGCGTCGATTTTATCTCCGCCGGTTCCTGCGCCTCAAATTCGATATCCGGCAGCTGCTCCACCGCCCGCCGCAGCGACTGTTCCCAACTCGCATGAATCAGGTTCAGGTCGCGGTCGCCCGCGCCCACACGCCGGTAGCGCGTCACGTTCAACGAATCC
>Ga0302324_100012047_pt1 | contig 17687 bp, 15 predicted proteins | sample Palsa_T0_1_FD_201949 | JGI IMG/M metagenome (GOLD analysis project Ga0302324, IMG submission 201949) | Peat permafrost microbial communities from Stordalen Mire near Abisko, Sweden - Palsa_T0_1 | ecosystem: Environmental > Terrestrial > Soil > Palsa > Peat permafrost | place: Sweden: Abisko... | reverse complement strand
GGACGGTTCGATTGGGATTCGCTGCTCGTGCCGGGCTGCGATCTGTGGCTCATGCGGGGTGCGGATCAACGGCAAGCCAGGGCTCGCATGCAATACGCATCTTTCCGAAGCCGCCGCCCGCGGCGCGCAGGGGACGCCGATCACCGTCGAGCCGATGGGGAACATGCCGGTGATCCGCGACCTGATCGTCGACATGGATGCCGTGCACTGGAAGAAGATCCGCCGCGTCACGCCGTGGCTGATCAATAAGGAGCCGATTCCGGAGCGGGAGTACATCGTCCCGCACGAGAACATGGTCGACGTCACCCAGTCGATGGCCTGCATCCAGTGCGGCGCCTGCGTCTCGGACTGCCTGTCGATGGAGGTCGATCCCGGGTTCATCGGCCCCGCCGCGCTGGCGAAGGCCTACCGGTTCGTCGGCGATCCGCGAGACGCGGAGCAGTACGAGCGGTTGAAGGACCTCTCAGAGGACGAGCACGGGATCTACGACTGCACCCACTGCTTCAACTGCATCGACGCGTGCCCGAAGGGCGTCGCGCCGATGAGCCAGATCATGCGCCTGCGTCGTATCGCCGGTACCGACCACAAGATCGAGGATCGCAACAACGGCCACCGCCACGAGCGGGCGTTCGTCAAGAACATCCAGCGCAACGGCATCCTGCACGAGGCGGACCTACTCCCCGACTCCTACGGCGGGAAGATGCACCCGCGGGCCGCGCCCGAGCTGATCGAGTCGCTTCCGACGGCCGCGAAGGCGATCGCGCGCGGAAAGATGACGCCCGCCAAGGTGCTGCTCCACCCACACAAGGCGCCTGCCGAGGTGAAGAAGATCTTCAAGACGATCGAGGGCCGCCCGGCCCGCGAGGAGCTGAACCTCTACATCTCGGGCTACGAGAACGCCGAGGAGCGCGGGGACCTGGCCCACGTGCCGCACACCGACGACCCTACGGCCCTGGTCCCGCCGGCCGCCGTGGCAGTCGACCCGCCGCCCGCGGTCGACCCGCCGCCCGCGGTCGACCCGCCGCCCGCGGCGGACCCGCCGGTCGCGGTCGACCCGCCGCCCGTGGCGGACCCGCCGGTCGCGGTCGACACGCCGGCCGCGGTCGACCCGCCGCCCGCGGCGGACAAGTCCCCCACTTTCCCCGGTCCCGAAGTAGCGGACCCACCAGCACCCGGGAGTTCGGCGCCTGAGCCACCACCACACCGCAAACCCACGACCGAACTCCCAATGGACTCGCCATCAGGCGGTTTCATAACGCCAGCCGAGTCCGGAGAAGGCGAGTCCACGTCCAGATGAAAGTTGCCTACTGGCCCGGGTGCGTCAGCCGCGGGTTCACCCCAGAGCTTCACGGATCAATGGCCAAGGTCGCACCGCTGCTCGACCTGGAGCTGATCGAGCTCGACCGCGCCTCCTGCTGCGGCGCGGGCGTGATCGCCGAACACAACCAGGAGCTCGCGGACACCTTGAACGCCAGGACCTTCGCGCTGGCGCAGCAAACCGACGGCGAGCTGATGATGAACATCTGCTCGACCTGCCAGGGCGCGCAATCCGAATGCCAGGAGCGCCTCGACGCCAACACCGAGTACCGCGAGCACGTCAATTCCACGCTCGCCGACGAGGGTCTCCGCTACGAGCGCGGGCTGACGAACAAGAACTTCCTCTGGCTGTTGGTCGAGGAGATCGGTCTCGACACGCTCCGATCGAAGGTCAAGCGACCGCTCACCAACCTTCGGGTCGGCCCGTTCTACGGCTGTTACATCGTGCGCCCGGCCGATCGCCTCGGCGTCGATGCCGAACATCCTCGCGACCGCTACCTGCACATGGTCATCGAGGCGCTCGGCGGAACCGTGATCGACTACGCCGGTGTCTACAAGTGCTGTGGCTTCCCGATCGTGACGATGAACAAGCATGCCTCGCTGACGATGGCGGGTCGTCACCTGGGCGATGCGATCGACGCCGAAGCGGACTGCCTCGTCGTTCCGTGCCCGCTATGCCACCTGAATCTCGACTTGCAGCAGCCGGCCGCCCAGAAGGTCGTCGCGCGAGAGCTCGGGATGCCGGTGCTCCACCTCCCGCAGCTGGTCGGACTAGCGCTCGGACTCGAACCCAAGGAGCTCGGGATGAGCAAGCACGTCATCCGCCCGACCGCGGTGATCGACTGGACGACGACGGTCGTGGCCGGCGCGGCTGCGTAGGGCGGGCGCGGAGCGGGCGGCGGGGCGGGCGGCGGGGCGGCGGCGGGGCGGGGCGGCGGGGGCGGGGCCGCGGGCGGCGGGGCGGCGCGGGGCGGCGCGGGGCGGCGGGGGCGGGGCCGGCGGGGCGGCGGGGCGGCGCCGGCGCACCCGCGGCCAGATGCGCCCCAAGCCAGGGTCGGGGTCGATTTTAGTTCACTGTGAACGCTTTTCGACCACGCCCCCCCGAGTTCCACCGCGCCCCCACGGCGAGCCCCACCGCTCCGCACCGCAAAGGACCTCACAGCGCCCGCGCCGGGGCCCGAGCTACATTGGCACGGTGTACGCACCCCCGGTGCAGCGTCTGATCACAGAGCTCGCGAAGCTTCCCGGTGTCGGTGGCCGGACCGCGCAGCGGCTCGCGTTTCATCTGCTCCGCGTCTCCGATGAGGACGCGTTCGCCCTCGCCGACGCGATCCGCGAGGTCAAGCAACGGATCGGCCTGTGCGAGGTCTGCTTCAACCTTGCGGATGGCCCGCGGTGCAGGATCTGCGCTGACGAGCGCCGTGATCCCGAGCTGATCTGCGTCGTCGAGGAGCCATCGGATGTGATCTCGATCGAGCGGACTCACGAGTTCCGCGGCCGCTACCACGTCCTCGGCGGGGCGCTGTCGCCGATCGATGGCATCGACCCCGAGGATCTGAAGATCGCGGAGCTGTACGCCCGCGTGGAAGAGGGGATCGTGCGCGAGGTCGTGATCGCCACCAACCCAACCACCACCGGCGAAGCGACCGCGCTCCACATCGCCGGAGCACTGCGCGAGCGCGCTCCCGACGTGTCCGTCACACGCCTCGCAAGCGGGCTCCCGGTCGGTGCCGACCTCGAGTACGCCGACGAGCTGACGCTAGGCCGGGCGATGTCGGGCCGCCGGGCGGTCTAGCGCCGCCGGGCCGGGCGGGGTCGGACCGGGCGGGCATGCCGGGCGGGCATGCCTGACCGGGCGGGCGGGGTCGCGGGGTGGGTGATTGTCACGCGCGGGTCGCGGTTATGTCTCATCCGTGTGACTTTTAGCCCGATTCGGCCCACACCAGAATCTGGCGTGATGAGAAGACCACAATAATTGTGCACAACTCATCTCGACCCAGCGAAACCGCCGTCGGATGCCGTCGGAGGCGGTCGAGATCGAATGGGGTCGGCAGGCTTGGCAGCGGCCGCTCCAGCAGGCGGTGATAGCACGCCGGCCATGAGCGTCCTTTCGTAGCGCTCCAGCCCGAGCTCGCGTTTGAGCTGCTGGTGGTCGAGCTCGATCTTCCACCAGCGCTCGCACGCGCGTGAAGGCGCACGCGCGTGAAGGCGCACGCGCGTGAAGGCGCACGCGCGTGAAGGCGCACGCGCGTGAAGGCGCACGCGCGTGAAGGCGAACCGCGCAAAGGCGAACCGCGCAAAGGCGAACCGCGCAAAGGCGAACCGGGAGCTCACGCGCGTGCCGTCACGCCCGTCGCGGAACGCGATCGGCCCGAGCCGCCCTCATGCCCCGGGCACGAACACCGTCCCGGGCACGAACACCGACACTGCGGGCCCACAACAAACCCAACAAAGCACTACTAAGACCCCGCTAGCAGCCCGTACCGCGCCTTCAGGGACAGCACGCGAAGTAGGGCGTCGCGGATCCGTGCCCGCGGGATCCGGCCGCTCTGCACGGCGCTCAGGACCGCGTGGTATGCGCTCAATTGCTCTGCGGGTGAGCCCGTTATGTAGAGAAGGTCGTCTCCCGCCTGGATCGCGCTGACCGCCGCTTCGCCCGCGGTGCCGCCGGTTGCGAGGAGGGCCGCATCGAGATCGTCGGTCATCACGACGCCCTGAAACCCGTACCGGTCGCGGAGCAGCCCCACGGCCTGTGGCAGCAGGCCGGCCGGCGTGACCCCGTCGAACGCGGCGTATGTGGCGTTCGACATCATGATCACGGGCGCGTTCGCCGCGATCGCGGCGAACGGGACCAGGTCGCGCTGTTCGAGCGCCTTGAGCGAGCCTCCGACAGTGGCCGTCATCTCATCCGGGTCCGCCGAGGCGGCGCCGGCGCCGGGAAAGTGGCCCGCAGCGGAGATCATGCCGGCGGCGGCATAGCCGCTTACAGCCGCGGACGCGAACCTGGCCACGGCGGCCGGGTTCGTACTGAACAGCCTTCCGCTCAGGGCTCCGCCCAGCACGTCGACGTCTGCCAGCGGGGCGAACGTCATGTTCACGCCGAGCGCCAGCAGCTGCTTGCCAGCGAGCTGTGCCTGGGCACGAGCCAGCTCGGAGTTGCCCGACACCCCGATCGTGGCCTCCCCCTCCGGCGGCAGATCGGTAAAGGCCGTGTCAGGCCCTCCTTCCTGTGGCGCGGCGATCAGCGGCGGGACGTTACCTGCGTTCTTGGCCAGCGCGGTGATGTCGCCGGCCAGGCTCCCGATCTGCGAGTCGCTGATGAAGTCCTCGCGCCCAAGCACCGCTCCACCCCAGTCGATGCTCGCGAACGCCGCAACGTCTGGCGAGCTCGACGAGGTGCCGTCCAGCCCGATCAGAAACAGCTGTGAGATCTGGCTGGACAGCGGCAGTCCCGCGGCAACCGACACGGCAGTCGCGGCGGGCGTGAACGGCGCCGCACGTGCGACTCGAACCCGGCCGTCCCCGGACCCGGCCGTCCCGCCGTCGCCCGGACTCAGCACGGACGCGGGTCCTGGCCCGCCGAGCGGCAAAGACGACCCGTGGCCCCCCGAGCCCTGCACCGCGACCGCGACCACCACGATGATGGTGATCACGACGGCCGCCGCGACCGTTCGCCGTCGGCGGATAGTGCGGGTGCGCGCCTCAGACTTGGACACCGGGGTCAAGCGAGACTTCCGCAGTGGCGGTCCCGGATGCCGACTCACGACCCGCGACCCCGCTTCCACGTACCCTTGCTGGCCGTGTCCACGACTGGAACCGTAGTCATGAAGTTCGGCGGGACCTCCGTCGCCGACGCCGAGCGGATCAAGCGCGCTGCGCGGCGCATCGTGGCCCAGCGCGAGGCGGGGAACCGCGTCGTCGCGGTCCTGTCCGCGCGCGGCAAGACGACCGACGAGCTGATCGCGATGGCCGAGGAGGTCTCACCGTACCCCGATCCCCGTGAGATGGACATGCTCCTCTCGACGGGCGAGCGAATTTCGTGCGCGCTGTGCGCGATGGCCATCAATGACCTCGGATACCGCGCGATTTCGTTGACGGGATCCCAGGCCGGAATCGTCACTGACACATCCCACACAAAGGCAAGGATCCTCGATGTTCGCGCAGATCGTATTCGCGAGGCGCTCGACGAGGACCTGATCGTCCTCGTAGCCGGCTTCCAGGGCGTCTCCACGAGCCGCGACGTCACCACCTTGGGACGCGGCGGCTCCGACACAACGGCGGTCGCCGTCGCGGCGGCCGTGGGGGCTGACGTTTGCGAGATCTACACGGACGTCGCGGGAGTGTTCAGCGCCGACCCCAGGATCGTCCCGGACGCACGCAAGCTGCCCGTCGTGAGCTTCGAGGAGATGCTGGAGATGGCGTCCTCGGGCGCGAAGGTCCTCCAGCTACGATCGGTGGAGTATGCACGCAGCCATGGTGTCCGGATCCACTGTCGCTCCAGCTTCAGTGATGGTCCGGGTACCGTTGTGCTCGGAGAGGACGAAACCTTGGAGCGCCCGCTTGTCACAGCCGTCACGCACTCGACCGACGAGGCCCGGATCTCGTTGCTCGGCGTGCCCGACCAGCCGGGAGCCGCTGCCGCCATCTTTCGGGCGCTGGCCGACGCCAACTGCGTCGTCGACACGATCATCCAGAACAAGCCGCTCGGCGACGGCCGCGACGCCGAGGTCTCGTTCACGGTCCCGCACGAGGATCTGGCGGCGGCCGAGAGGGTGCTGATCCCGATCGCCGGCGAGCTGGGAGTCGCCCGGGTCGACACCGACCCCGAGATCGGCAAGGTCTCGCTCGTCGGCGCCGGGATGCGCTCCCATCCGGGCGTCGCTGCCAAGGTGTTCGAGACGCTCGCAATCGAGGACATCAACATCGAGATGATCTCGACCTCGCCGATCAAGATCTCGTGCGTGATGCGTTCCGACCTCGTTCCGCGGGCGGTCCGGGCACTCCACGCCGCGTTCGAGCTAGGCGCGGACGGGATCGAGCCGGACGAGGGTCCGCGATGACCGCTCGGCCGACACAGCCCGAACTCGCCGTACCCACGACGCGGGTCACCGTGCGATGACCCCCGACGTCAGGATCGCCGTGGTGGGCGCCACTGGGGCCGTCGGCAGGACGATGCTCGAGATCTTGCGGGAGCGAGCTTTCCCGGCGCGAGCGATCGTCCCCTTCGCCTCTGAGCGTTCGGCGGGGCAGCAGCTCGCCGACGGGCTCACCGTTCGCGCGCTGAGCGAGGAAGAGCTCGACGGCTTCGACATCGCGCTGTTCTCCGCCGGCTCGTCCGTCTCGCGGGATTGGGCGCCCCGGTTCGCCGCCCGCGGAGCCGTCGTCGTCGACAACTCCTCGTACTGGCGGATGCACGACGACGTGCCGCTGGTTGTGTCCGAAGTCAATCCCGAAGCGCTCGAGCACCACAACGGCATCGTGGCCAACCCGAATTGCACGGCGATGCAGGCGCTCGTGGTGCTGAAGCCGATCAGCGACGCGGTCGGCCTCGAGCGGATCGTGTTCAGCTCATACCAGTCGACCTCGGGAACCGGCAAGCGCGCGGTTGAGGAGCTCGAGGCCCAGACCCGCGCGATCCTGCTCGGCGTCGAGCCACCGGCGCCCGGGGTCTACCCCCATCAGATCGCGTTCAACGTGCTACCCCAGGTCGAGACGTTCAAGGACGGCGACGATTACACGACTGAGGAACGCAAGGTGATCGCCGAGAGCCGGAAGATCCTCGGTCGCCCGGACCTGCGGATCACCGTGACCTGCGCACGGGTCCCGGTGCGCAACTGCCATTCTGAGGCGCTGAACGTCGAGACGCGGGACGAGCTCAGCCCAGAGGACTGCCGCGCGCTGCTCGCGGGGGCTCCCGGCGTTGTGGTGGCGGACGACCCGGCCGCCGGGCGCTACCCGCTCGCGTCGGAGGTCTCCGGACAAGATGAGGTGTTCGTCGGCCGCATCCGCCGCGATGAGTCGAACCCGCGCACGCTCAACATGTGGATCGTCGGCGACAACCTGCGCAAGGGCGCAGCGACGAATGCGGTCCAGATCGCTGAGCTGCTGGTGGCGCGCGATCTGCTCAGCGGCTCGCGCGCAGCTCCCGCCGCGTCCTGACGCCGAGCTTGCGGTAGATGTGGCGCGCGTGGGTGCGCACCGTCTCGACGCTCACGTGGAGGTTGGCGGCAATCTCAGCATTCGAACGCCCGCGCTGCAGGAGGTCGAGGACATCCGCCTCGCGCGGCGTCAACAGCTCGGGCCCCGCGATCGCCCGTTCGCTGCCGGTCGCATCTCGGCTGGACCGGGTCGTCGGCAGCACGTGCAGGCCACGCGACGCGAGGTGAATTGCGTTCAACACATCACGCGCCTGGGTCGTCTTGGACAGGCACGCGGTAGCGCCGAATGACAGCATCTGGCTCGACTCGGCCGGCGTCGGTCGGTTGCCGAGCACGACCAGGTGAGTGGTCGGGTGAGCGAAGTGGAGGTCCCTGACCTCGGCTGCGCTGCGCAAGGAGCCGAAGTTGACGATCGCCACCCGCGGAGCGTAGGTCGTGAGCGCGGACGGCAACTGCTCGTGTGGGACGTCGACGGCCACGAGGAGGAGGCTCTCATCCTCGTCGATGAGCGCGCGGAGACCGCGGCTGACCAGATCTTCGAATCGAGCGAGGGCGACTGTGATTGGGGAGCGGCTGACCATTTCGTCTTCTCTAGGCGCTCCCCGGGACCAACCTGTTCCGATGATATCGGCATCACGAACCAAAAGGGTTAGGCCTTTGTAACCCGTGAGGCGTCACGTCCTCACCCCTTGATCACCCCAACCAGGGGACGACAGCCGGGCGGTCGGGCCTCATGATTTCGATCAAGCTTTCTCAGGGACACGGCAAGGGGTACACACCAGGAGCGGGGCCTACGGGAGGCCCCGCTCCAATCATGTCCTGGAGCAACTCGACGGCCTCCGGATCCACGGGCCTCGGAAGTGCTAGCTTCCTATGCCTTGGCGGACGAAAGCACGCCGACATCCGCGATTCGCGTCCTCGTCGTCGACGACCACGATCTTTTCCGGACCGGGCTGGCGTCATATCTTGGGAAACAGCCGGGGATCGAGGTCGTCGCGCAGGCGTCCGGGGGCCGGACGGGCGTCCGGCTCGCCATCGAACTTCGTCCCGACGTAGTCCTCATGGACCTGCGGATGCCGGATCTCGAAGGCTTCGAGGCGACTCGCGCGATCCTCAAGGCGCGGCCGGCGACGCGGGTGATGGCGCTGAGCGTCGCCGCCGACGACGCCGATGTCGAGACCGCGTTGCACGCGGGCGCCTGCGCATTCGTGGTCAAGGACAGCCCGGTCGACGACGTGGTGGCGGCGGTGAGGGCCGCCGCCTCCGGGTCGACGTGGCTTTCACCGCGCGCCGCGGACGCGGTGCTCGGCCGCATGCGCCGCACCGACCTCGAGGGCGACGCGTCGCCCGACACGCTCGAACCGCTCTCCGCGCGCGAGCGCGATGTGCTGCGGCTGATCGCACGTGGGCTCGAGAACGCCGAGATCGGCCAGGAGCTGGGCATCAGCCCGCGAACCGCCAAGAACCACGTGTCGCGGATCCTCGCCAAGCTCGGATTGCCCAATCGCATCCAGGCCGCGATCTACGCCGTCCGCAACGAGCTCGACTGACGCCGGGCACTGCCCGCGCGGCCCGCCCGCCCGCGCGAAGCCCAGCTGAGCCGCTACCCCACCTCGAGCGACCTCGTGGTCGGGTTGTCGGCGGCGTCGATGAGCCCGGCGCGATCGTCGACCCCGAGCTTGCGCACGAGCTCGGAGATGTGGCGGCGCACCGTGACCGGGGCGATCCCGAGCCGCGTCCCGATGGCCGTCGTGGAGTGCCCACGGCGAACCATCCTCAGCACCTGTGACTCCCGGGTGGTCAGCCCCTCGGTTCCCGTGACTCGCAGCTCCCGGAGCAGGTCGAGTACCACCGAGCGCGGGAAGGCGGCCTCGCTCTGGTGGACGGCTCGCACGACGGTGATCAGCTGCTCGGGTTTGACACCGCCCGGTATGTAGCCGACGGCGCCCGCATGGACCGCCTCGAGCATGTCGCCGACGTTGCGGTCGTCGGCGAGCACCACCACCGCGGCGCTCGGCGCGACCCGGCAGATACCCCGGACGGCCACGAGCCCGTCGCCCGGGATCTCGCGCCCGACCAGGCATACATCTGGCGCGGACAACCCAGCCGCCTCGATCGCCTGCTCCGCGATGGACGCCTCGGCGCAGATGTCAACCTCGCCGCCGATCGCCAGCCTGATCCCCAACCGCGTGGGTGTGCGGTCGGCCACGAGCACGCGAATCCGATCGCTCATGGCAAGCCGACCTCCAGTTCGGTGCCGCCACCATTCAGGTCGCGGATCGTCAACTCGCCGCCGAGCGCGATCGCTCGATCGCGCATGCTGCCGACGCCGAATCCCTCCCGCGAACCCTCGCGGCGCCCAGTTCCATCATCACGGATCCGGAGCACGGCGCCGGCACCGGCGCGATGCGTCGACAGCGTGACCGTCCTCGCGCCGCCGTGGCGGGCCGCGTTGGCGATCGCCTCCCGGGTGATCCGGACGAGGTCGACGCACACCTCCTCTGGCAGCACCAGCTCGATCGGCACCGCGACGTCGATCGCGATCTCGAAGCGGCTCCCGAGCTCGTGCGACAGCACTGCCAGCGCGTCCGAGAGCGGCATCCCGCTGAGGTCGGTGAGGTCGCTGATCGTCCCGCGGGAGATTGCCAGCGCCCGCCGCGCCGCGATCGCGACCGGATGCTCGGCGCCGGACTCTTCGGCGATCCTGGCTCCGTGCGCGGCGATGAAGGCCAGTTCCTGAGCGAGCCCGTCGTGGAGGTCGCGCGCAATCCGCTGACGCTCGGCGAGCGCGGCCGCGCGCGCCAGCCCGCTTCGGGCCTCCCGGTTTCGCCGCAGCACCGCGGTCAATACCAGGCCGGCTCCGAGCAGCCGCAGCGCCACGCCGGGCGTCACCCAGCCAGAGCCGGGGATCACGGCCGGAGACGAGCAGCTGGCCCCGGCAAGGACAATCAGCCCGCAGGCGAGCAGCCCGTCAACGGTGCCGGCGCGACCGCGCGCGCGGCGAGCCGTGACCGCCGCCACATGGCCGAGCGGCCCGGCGGCGAGCAGCGCCAGCGCGAGCGCGAGCGGCTGCCCCGTCAGCACGTGGAACGGGCTGCCCGCGTTCACGTCCGGTCCGATCACGGCCGAGCCGATCGTCAGCCCGGATACTGTCGCTACGCCGAGTGCGGCCAGCGATGCTCCGACGGCCACGAGGTCCCAACGCGAGCCGCCCGGCAAGAGCCGGTCGGAGGCGCGGACGCCGGCGGCGAGCACGAGCGCACCGGCCCCGACTCCGAACGGCTCGATCGCCGCGAGCGCCGCGCCGGAATGCAGCGCCAGCACCGCGGGGAGCGCGTCGGCCACGAGCCATGTCAGCACCAAGGTCAACAGACCGACAGCCAGCAGCAGATCGGACAGCCGCACCGGCCCGCGCATCCACGCTCGCGCCTCCCAGGCTGCGGCGAGCCCGATCGAGACCGCCCCTGTGTCGATCGTCGCGCGCAACGACGGCGCGTTCAGGCGCGCTGAACTCAGCAGACCGAAGCAGACAATCGCGACGACACCGATTGCCACCACCATGAGCGAGGCGGACCTGGCCACGACAGCGGCGGGCTCCTCGGCGCGTGTCGCGGTCGGACGCGCACGCCGGGTCTCGATCTCGACGACTGGCGCGGGGCTGCCGTAGTCCGTATTGGGACGCCAAGCAAGGCGGCGCGGAGCCCGACGTTCTCGAACATCGGTGTAGCCCCGCTGCAAGATTGAACCGTCGGATCTCCGACCGTCTGCGCCTAATTGCGCTCGCACGATCGAACCCATGGCGCCCCCAAGGAATTGGCAACAGCCCGCGCGCAAATTTATACCCGAACCGCTGAAATATTGCAAAGGTTTTGGGTTCAAAAGATGCATATAGGTGTTCAGCCGCGTGAACGCCTCAAGGGCCGCACCGGCCATTGACCACTTGGTGATGCGCCTCAATACTGACTGTCGGGAGTAACCGGGGGGCCACTGTGTCACCCATGTATGACCGGGGAGCGAGCGTCAGATCGTCGCTCGCAAAGAGCCGCACCAGGGCGGCTTGCTCGGGGCACAGACAGCAGTCTCAATAGACAGGGGCCAGAAGTGATCACACTTGGGTTTTCCGCGACTCGGGGCAGGGTCGGCTTCCACGCGAAGCCGTTCGTCGACGAGTCGCCGGAGATGAAGCGAAGAGTCGCGCTTGCCGTCGCCCGCGCCAAAGAGGGCGACCGTGACGCGCTGCATTTCCTCTACGTCTCGTACTCGCACAACATCTACGGCTACGTGCGCTCGATCCTGAAGGACGATCACGAAGCTGAGGACGTCACGCAGCAGGTGTTCGCGAAGCTGATGACCTCCATCCAGAAGCACGACGACCGGGGGATCCCGTTCTTCGCGTGGCTGTCGAGGCTCGCCAGGAACGTCGCGATCGATCATCTGCGGGCGAACCGGCTGATCCCGACCGACACGCTGTTCGATCCGGACCAGCACACGAGCGCCGACCTCGATCGCCCGCTGATCGTCAGGGCGGCACTCGACACGCTACCCGACGAACAGCGCGAGGTCGTGATCCTGCGCCATGTGGTCGGGCTGACCCCGGGGCAGATCGCCGATCGGATGGGTCGGAGCGAGAGCTCGGTTCATGGCCTGCACCACCGCGGCCGGCGCGCACTGCGACAGGAGCTGGAGCATCTCGGTTCGACGCCGTGCACTGGCAAGGCGACCGCGCGGGAGCTCGCCGTCGCCTGAACGCACATCACGTCGTCCCGCGCGAGTACGGGCTCGTTCATTCCGTTAGATAAACATGTCGTTCAGCGCGGTACTGATGGTATGCGATGCGGGCAGCAGGCCCCACCGCCCGGGACGGGTCGCGCTGACCGCGGTTGAGCACGTCGCAAACCGGCCGATCGTCCACCACGCGTTGGACAGCCTGCGAGCGGCCGGCGCGGAGCGCATCATTCTGGCCGGCCAGGCCGCTGCCCTGCTGAAGGTCAGGGAAACCTTCTCCGGGACGCTGCCACGCGCCGAGGATCTCGAATACGTCGTTTGCGGACCGGAGCCCATGCTCGGCCAGACGCTGGAGGCCGTCGCTCCGCTCGTCGGGGACTCTCCCTGCCTCGTGCACCCGGCCGATGGCCTGCTGGACGAGCCGATCGGCCCTCTCGTCGAGCTGCTTCGCGCCGAGCTCGCCGATCTCGTGCTCCTCGCCTCGTCCGAGCACACCGTGGCAACCTCGCATTCGGAGGCAGCGGGGCGAACGGCGATCATCCACAGCGCCCGCGCCGGCTGCGAGAGCGCCGTTGCCGGCCTGTTCGGCCCCGGGGTCTTGAGCCGCGTCAGCGAGCTGGTGCCATCTGACGCCGCGGCCGACCTGCGTCTTGCCGCCAAGCGGTTGATCGGTGACGGAGGCCAGGTGGCGCTGCACGAGGTCCACGGATGGCACCGTTACCGGGGTCACGACAGTGATCTCCTGGAGCTCAACCGCGTCGCGCTCGACGCGCTCGCACGGAACGGGCAGGGCCGCGAGTGGCAGGCGCAACTCGGCGAGGACAACGAGATCTCCAGCCACGTGTTCATCGACCCCCGCGCCACGGCCCGCTCGAGCGTGATCGTCGGGCCGACGGTGATCGGACCCGGCGTCACCCTCGCGGACTCGTACATCGGGCCCTACACCTCGATCGGCGCGGGCGCGCGGATCGAGGGCTCGGAGATCGAGCGCTCGATCATCGCCCCCGACGCGACCATCCTCCACATCGGCGCCCGCCTCGTGTCCAGCCTGGTCGGGCGCAACACGAGGGTCTTCCGGGACTTCTCACTACCGCAGGCGATCAAGCTCACGATCGGCGACGGCGACGAGATTGCGCTCTGCTGAGCTCTTGTCTGGAGGCCCCTACGATCCGGTCCGCGCCGACGATCCGGTCCGCGCCGACGATCCGGTCTGCGCCGACGTTCGCGTGCTGGTCGCCGACGATCACGATCTCTATCGCGTCGGCCTCGCCGCGCTGATCGAAGACGCGCAGGGGATGACAGTCATCGCCCAGGCCTCGGGCGGGCGCATGGCGGTCAGACTTGCGTGCGCGCTCCTGCCCGATGTCGTGCTGATGGACCTCGCGATGCCGGACCTCGATGGCTTCCAGGCCACGCGCGAGATCGTCGAGCAGCATCCGCGGATCGGCGTCGTGGCGCTCACCGTGTCCGATGACGAAGGCACGATCGATCACGCGATCCGCGCCGGCGCGAGTGGCTTCCTGCTGAAGGAGACGCCTGTCGATGACGTCATCGCCGCGGTGCGAGCGGCCTCCGTCGGCGCGGCATGGCTCGCGCCGAGCGCAGCCGAAACCGTGCTCGGCCGATTGCGCCGCGCGGACGAGGATCCGAAGGTGGGGAACGGAGATCTGCTGCGGTCGCTCTCGATCCGCGAGCGCGAGGTGCTGCGGCTGCTGGCCGCGGGCCTGGAGAACGTGGCGATCGCCGAACGGCTGAGCGTCAGTCCGAGGACGGCCCGGAATCACGTCGCGCGCATCCTGCAGAAGCTCGGCGTGAAGAACCGGGTCCAAGCGGCGGTGTTTGCCGTCCGGAGTAGGGTCGACTAGATGCGAGCGCAGGGCAATCGGATGCTCCCAGACGGCGCGCATACAGGTGGGACTTTCCGGCTGGCGCTGGCCCACGCCGCCGACTATGAGGCGACCTGGCTCGCCGAGCTACTAGCGCGGCACGGGATCGCGCCCGTCGCCGGCGTCCTGCCACTCAGCTCTGCGTGCCAGCTCACGGCCGAGGTGCTCGATGCTGTCGTGCTCGCCACTGACCCGAACGAATCCGAGGCGATGTCAGCCGTTCGATCCATCCGTCGCCGGACCGCCGACGTGGGCATCGTCGTCGTCGGCCCCGACGATGGCGGCCTCCGCGGTCGCGTCGCCGTCAACGCCGGCGCCGATGCCTTCGTCGCGGAGACGGACGCGTCCCGGGCGCTCGTGCCCGCCTTGCATGCAGTCATGGCCGGACTCGTCTGCGTCCCGCGCCGGCACCGGCGCCTCGTCGCCAAGCCGACCTTCTCCCACCGGGAGAAGGAGGTGATGCAGCTGCTGGTCGTAGGCCTCACGAATCGCCAGATCGCGCAGCGCCTCCACTTGGCGGAGAGCACGGTCAAGAGCCATGTGGCGTCGGCGTTCTCGAAGCTCGGCGTGCGTTCCCGCAAGGACGCGGCCGCCGTCCTCCTCGATCCGGCCGAGGGCCTTGCCGCGACGCTCCTGCCCCACGAGGCGCCCGTGCCGGCCGCGCCCGTGCCGGCCGCGGACCCCGCCAGGCGGCGTCAGGCCGCGGCGGCGTAGCTCCGCCGCTGCGCGAGGACCTCGCGGTACAGCGCGGTCACCTCGCTCGCGTGGCGGTTCTTGTCGCCGAAGCGGACCACGGCTGCCCGGCGAGCGGCGACGCCGATCCGCCCGCGGAGGTCGGGATCGTCGAGCAGCCGGGTGATCGCCGCGGCGAGGGCGTCGGGCCGGCGAGGCGCCACGAGCACTCCGTCGACCCCGTCGTCGATCAACTCGGCCGGGCCGCCGGCCGAGGTCGCGACCACCGGGAGACCCATCGCCATCGCCTCGACGACGACGCGTCCGAACGGCTCTTCCCAAGACGGCACCAGGGAGACGTCGCCGGCGCGGAGGACCTCGCCGATTGGTGACTGCTCACCCAGGAAGCGGACGGCATCCTCGAGTTGCAGCTCGCGGGCGAGCTCCTGCAACCGGCCGAGATAGGCGACATTGTCGTACCGGGTCGCACGCGACACGAACTTCGCCTCGCCGACGATCAGCAGCGTCGCCGAGGGATGTGCGCGGCGAACTGCGGCGAGCGCGCGGATCGCCTCCTCCTGGCCCTTCCACGGAGTGATCTGGCCGACCAGCACGAGCACCGGCGTCCCGGGCGCGATCCCAAGCCGTGCGCGGGCCGCGTCCCGTTCGAAGGACGTCGGATCGAACGCGGTCAGGTCGAACGTATCGTCGCTCACGATCAGCCGGGAGGCCCGTGCCTCAGGATCGAACACCTCAGCGACATGCCGGGAGATGGCGATCACGCCCTCGCTGTGACCGACCAGCAGCGCCTGCAGACGGGAGGTCAGCGCGGACGGGGGCAGGCAGTCACGGACGATCAGGAGGACCGGCCGGCGCAGGGCCCGCGCCACCGGCACCGCGATCAGGGCGGGGCGAACGGAGTTCGCATGGATCAGGTCCGGCTGCATGCGCCGCGCCTCGCGGAACAGGCTGAGCGACGCCCGCGCCATCGCTCGAAGTGCAGTTGCCGTGTAAACGGGATGAAGTTTCAAGCTTCCCACCACGCTCGGGATCGGCACGGTCGGAATGCCGAGCGCGACCGCGTGGTCATAGAGCGGGCCCGGCGGGACGGCCAGGCACGGCTCCACATCCGCCGGCAGCGTCTCCAGCAGGCCGAGCAATGACCGCTCCGCACCACTGACGAGGCTCGTGTGGCTGACGTAGAGGACTTTCACGCCGCCGCCTTCAGTTCGACGATCAGGTCCTCGACTCTGCCGGCGATCTGCGGCCAGGCGAAGGTCCTGGCACGCTCGCTCGCGGCGGCACCCATGCGGGCAGCGAGCGATCGGTCCTCGAGCAGCCGCACGAGCGCACCGGCAACCTGGACGTGGTCGCTCGGGTCTACGAGCAGGCCGGTCACCTCGTCGACGACCGCGTCGACCGCGCCGCCGACGCCGCCGGCGACGACCGGCAGGCCGTGAATGCCCGCCTCTAGATAGACGATCCCGAACCCCTCCCCTCCCCCGCCCGGCGGCACCCGGCTCGGCATCGCGAACACGTGTGCGCGATCGAGCACCTGGTCGCGCTGCTGATCGCTCACGGCGCCGCAGAAGTGGACACCGTCATTGACGCCGTGGCTCACCGTCAGGCGCTCGAGCTCGTTTCGCAGGGAGCCGTCGCCGACGACCATCCACTGCACGTCCGGGACGCGAGCGCGCACGAGAGGCAGGGCGCGCAGGATCACCTCGTGGCCCTTGTAGCGATCCTCCAGGCGCGCCACGGTGACGATCGTCGGCCGCGGATCCCGTGGCGCGACCGGAGGCTCGACCCAGTCGATCCCGGGCGGAATCACCGTGATGCGCGCGTCGTCCGCTCGGGCCCCCACGGCCAGGTCCGACGTGTACCGGCTGACGGCAATGATCCGCGTGCTGTGGCGCAGCGCCACACGCGCCACGAGGGGAAACGCGACTACCTCGTCGGCGTGAACGTAGGTGACCGTGGGCGTGCCGAGGAGCCGGCGGATGGCCGCGACCGCGGGCGCGAGGGTGACGTGCATCGCGAGCAGGACGTCCGGCCGGCTACGGACGGCCTCGGCGATCACGGCAGCGTTCAGCCGCGCGATCGACACGCGCCGGTCCGAGCTGACAGGCACCCGGCGCACATCGATCCCATGGGCACCATCCCACTCAGCCGCCCCCCCGGCCTCGAGCGCGTACACGCGTGGACTGGCCGCTTCGAAATGGGCGACCAGCCGGTAGGCGAGGTACTGGATCCCGCCGTGGTCGGGTGGGAAGTCCGGTGTCGCCACCAGCACGCGGCACGCGCTCATCGCACGGCCCCATCGTGAATCTGACCCGTCACGCTCATCGTTGGCTTAACGTCCCGCAGCCTCGCGAGCTTCTGACCCGCGCCTAACGGCCCGCAGCCCCGCGAGCTTCTGACCCGTGCCTAACGGCCCGCAGCCCCGCGAGCTTCTGACCCGCACGGCGCACCGGTACGCAGTCTGAGAACGGCCGTGGCAGTTTCTGCCCCTGCGCTCCGTTTAAATGGGTGGCTTCCCTGATGAACTCGGCGGCGCGCCGAGCAACGGACCTTTCGACCAACAGAAAGCAAGGATGAGCGTGCAGCCCGAAACCCAAGACATCCGGGCCAAGCTGGAGCCCTACCGGCGCCGCTTGTGGCTGATCGTCGTCGTCGTCGTGGCGGTCAGCGCTGTCGTATACAAGTACTACAGCGGCAAGCCGGTTCAGTACTCGGCCACGACGAGCCTGTTCGTCCGGGGCGGGCATCTGCCGATCGTGGGCACGGACAACGAGCTCGACCCGATCCGGAGTGTTGCGAACGAGGCCACGCTGGTGCAGACGCCCGCGGTCGCGCAGCGCGTCGCGCAGCTCCTCGGCTACAAGGGCAATCCCAACGACCTGCTGTCGGAGGTGGTTGTCGTTCCTTC
>Ga0302324_100012045_pt1 | contig 17688 bp, 15 predicted proteins | sample Palsa_T0_1_FD_201949 | JGI IMG/M metagenome (GOLD analysis project Ga0302324, IMG submission 201949) | Peat permafrost microbial communities from Stordalen Mire near Abisko, Sweden - Palsa_T0_1 | ecosystem: Environmental > Terrestrial > Soil > Palsa > Peat permafrost | place: Sweden: Abisko... | reverse complement strand
AGCGGTATGCCACCGCGCATCGCGACGATCGACTACCTCGTCGAGGTGGCCAAGGACTGGACACTCGCTCGCTTCGCGGCGGCACAGAGCAGCGAGTTCGTGCTCGGTCCCCATCGCTTCGAGCTGCGCGGCGCCGGCGTTCGGCGGCACGCCCTCGCGCCAGACTCTCCTGAGGCGGCATCTCCGCTAGAAGCCGTTCGGCGAGCGCCCGCACCGACCGCCTGGTCACACAGCACGCTCGTGACCTTGCTCGCCGACTCCGACACGGGCACGCTGGAGTTCGAGCAAGAAATGATCGAGATCTTGGCGATGGAGGGCGACATCGTGCTAGCGGAAGCCGCCACAGTGATTCGCATCCCCGGTCTGGCGCCGTGTCTAGGCCCCTTTCACTCTCCCTGATGAACCTGGCATTTCAGGCCTCTGTCTAATCGAATACCAACTGACGTCGTAGATCGCGCGGGGCGTGCCCCAAATCAGGAAAGGCGGCCATCGATGAAGCATCCCAGAGTAGTTGCCTGCGCACCAGCGGCGGAAACAAGACCGGCTCCTGAGGATTTCGTTGCCGCCGCCGGCGGCAACGTCAATCGCTCGTCTCGCCAACGGACGATCAGCCGGAGCGGGCGCGCATGAGAGCCCGGGCTAACACGCGAGGCCACAGCGACGAAGGCTTGGCCCCTGCGGGACGAATCGTCGACGAGTTGATCGGGAACTACGTCAGCTGGCGCGAGGCTTGCGCGGCTGTTGCCGCGGCATATGAGAACTGGAAGTACGCCGAACGCCACGACAAGACGCTCGCGTTCAGCTTGTACACGTCGGCGGTGGACGGCGAAGAGCGAGCCGCGGCGGCATACCAGCGAGCCGTCGCCCACGTTGCCAGGGCGTAGGCGGGGGGACACAGCTGATCGCTTGAGGAGTACGCGAAGCGCGACGCGCACCGAAGCGTCGCAGCCACGCGGTCCGTCTCGCGCGCAACGATCACAGGGAAGAACGACGACGACACCCGCGGCGATCAGCGGCGCGAGCGCGGGCCTTTCCGCGCTCGTGTTCACGCCGCCGTCTGCAGCTGCGCCAAGGGCAGCCCGAAGAACTCGGCCTCGGCCTCTCCGAGTGGCGAGGATGGAGTTGAGCCGTACAGCCACTCTGACATGACACGGTGCCAGTTGGCGGTGGCCCGTAGCTGTCCGATGACTGCGAGGGTCATGACGTGCATGCGGCTGGCGAAGAACGAGTCCGGCGGGATCGTTTCGTTCTTCATCATGTCCCAGTACTCCGAGCGGGGATCTCCGGCGTCGAACACCAGTCTCGAGACGTAGTCGGGGGTCAGCGTGAACTGCTCGTCCTTTGCGTACCAGGCGTTCAGCGCGCGGACGTGGGCCAGTACGTGCGTTGGATCAAAACGTCGATCGTTTGGGTCAAAGAACCCGAGCGCGGCCAGCCCGGCGTGTACCGCCGCAGCGTCGTTCGCGAGGGCGGCGCGGAGCACGTCAAGCTCGGCCTCGATCCGGCGGAACGGGATCGTCTTGGTCATACCGAAGTCAAGGAAGGCAACTCGTCCGTCGGGGAGCATGAGATAGTTGCCTGGTTGTGGATCGCCGGAGAAGTGCCCGAAGCGGTACAGCGAGCCGAAGAAGAAGCGGAAGATGATCTCGCCGACGCGGTCGCGGGTTGCCTGTGGCGCCTCCTTTGCCCGGTCGAAGCTGACTCCGTCGACCCACTCGGTCACGAGCACGCGCTCGCGACACAAATCCGTCACAACATCGGGAATGACGATGAAAGGATGTCCGCGCCAACGTCGCGCAAAGGCGCGCTGAGCCTGGGCCTCGTGTTCGTAGTCGAGCTCCTCGGTGATGCGCTCCCGCACCTCTGACGCCGTCGCCCTGGCATCCAGCCCCGGCGCGAACCGCTTCGCCGCGCGGAGGAGCAGCCCGAGGTTCTGCAGGTCGGCACGGACGGCAACGGCGATTCGGGGGTACTGCACCTTCACGGCGACCTCGCGGCCGTCGTGCAAGCGCGCCCGGTAGACCTGCCCGATCGAAGCCGCGGCAACCGCGTCACGGTCGAACTCGGCGAACAGACTCGAGATGCGATCGCCAAGGTCCTGCTCGATGACCCGTTGCATGTCCCTGAAGGACGCCCGCGGAGCGGAGTCGCGGAGCTCGGCGAGCTTGGTCTGAAAGCCATCCAATTCCTCGGGCGGCAGCCCGTCCAGATCGATGAACGAGGCCATCTGACCCATCTTCATGGCGCCGCCTTTCATCTGCCCCAGCACGTCCACCATGCGGCCAGCGGCCGCCAGCCGCCGGTGTCCGTTGGCAGCCTTTCGCTCGTCCTCGGAGCGAACGACATTGGCCGCCTTGGTCGCATACGACCTGGCTACTTCACCGCCGAGCAGGCCGCCGACCTTCGCCGCTCGCCGCAAGCGCCCGACCGGAATCGATTTGGCGCCTTCGCTCAGCCGGCGGCGATCCGGAGAACCGCCTCGACGCTCCGCGGCGGCGCCTCCCGCGTCATCGGAGAGCGCTGGGACGCGGTCCGCGTCGATCTCAAACGTTGCCGGACCAAAGGACGGCGGGACCAAGTCGACGGGCAGCGCCCGGTCTGTGTGTTCGTGGACAATCATTTTGCGCACCTCGGGTGACTGTTCGGTGCCGGGAGGGTCGGTTGCGGTTGGCGAGCGAACATTTCAGTGGCCTGAGTGGTAACTGTTGGGAAGTCCCGGTATCTACTACGTAGGCTCGTAGATCGTAGCAGACCAGCATCGGTCGTGTCCAAGCACCACTCGCCCTTGTGCGGGCTCGCACCTCCTTGGGCGGATGCGGCCCGCTGCATCAGGCGGCGCTCGTCCGGTCAGGGCCGGGTCCCGGCGCGACGGCCAGGCCCGACGTCGAGCCGTTGTTCGGGACACCGCCCGACCGGCGGGTGAGGGCGTTGCCAATGTCCGCGAAGGCCTGGGTGAACTCGGAGGGGATGACGAACACGGTGTTGGCGTCCCCGTGTGCGAGCTCCGGCAGCATCCGCAGGTACTGGTAGCTGAGCAGCTTCTGGTCGGCGTCGCCCTGATGGATCGCAGCGAACACGGTCGCGATCGCCTTCGCCTCGCCGTCGGCGCGCAGGATCGCCGACTCGCGGGCACCCTCGGCCTGGAGCACGGCCGACTGCTTCTGGCCCTGCGCGGTCAAGATCTGCGCCTGCTTCTCGCCCTCTGCGGTGAGAATCGCGGCGCGACGGTCGCGCTCGGCCCGCATCTGCTTCTCCATCGCCGTCTTGATATCTGACGGGGGATCGACCGATTTGATCTCGACCCGATTGATGCGAATCCCCCATTTTCCGGTGGCCTCGTCGAGCACAACCCGGAGTTCGGTGTTGACGTTCTCGCGGGCCGTGAGCGTCGCCTCGAGCGTCAACCCGCCGATGACGTTTCGTAGTGTGGTGACCGTTAGCTGTTCGATCGCCTGCAGCGGGTCGGCGATTTCATACGTGGCCGAGCGCGGCTCGGTGACAGTGAAGTACAGCACCGTCTCGATGCCCACAACGACGTTGTCCTCGGTGATCACCGACTGCGGTTTGAAGTTGACGACCTGCTCGCGCAGGTCGACCAGCGGCCTGACCCTGTCGACGAACGGCGACACGACCGCCAGACCGGGATCAAGCGTGCGGTGATAACGGCCGAGGCGCTCGACCACGCCGGCGCGGGCCTGGGGAATGATCCTGATCGTGCGCGAAGCGACGAACAGGGAGAACAGCACTACTACGCCGATAATGATGAATGCGACCATGAAAATACACCTTCTTTTCTCGTTGCGGGACTAGGGCAAGACAAGTGCGGTGGCACCACGGATCGCGACCACCTCGACCACGTCGCCGGTGTCAATCACGGTGGCGTCATCAAAGCTGCGCGCGGTCCACACCTCACCGTCAATCCTCACGCGCCCGACACCCTCGTCATTCGCGATGCGCTCGACAACCACGGCCCTGCGGCCGACCAGAGCCGCCGGGCCGGTGCGAAGGGCCACGGGCAGCCGCTGGTGACGAAGGGCGAGCGGACGCAGGGTGCGGAGCACGACAATCGACAAGCACAGGAAGACCACGACCGAGGCAGCCACACCCGCGCCGGCGAGGCTCGCGCCGGCGGCAACCAGTGCGCCAGTCGCTAGCGGCGCGAGGAACAGCCCCCGGGCATGCATCTCGCCGGCCCCCAAGAGGAAGGCCACCACCAACCAGATGACCCACACGTCCATCCGCCCGTCATCCTCCGGCACTCAGTCCGCGCGGTAGTCCGCGCAGATCCAGCGGCTCCCGATGTGGCGAGGCGCCGCCGGCTTCGATCTTCTCGACCCCGAGGTGCACGCCGACGATGCCGGGACGTTGAGCATCATCCTGCTTAACGCCTGCGGTGGGGGCGGGTGCTACCAGTGCCGGCGTGTGGTCACATGTTGCGCGGTCACCCATGCGATCTACTATAGCGCGTCGTAGCAGTGTGTCCTACCAGCGGCGCAGCGAACGTACGACGTCATGTAGTAGGATGCAATCATGCAGACGTTTTGGACGGCGATCAGGCGAGACGGTCGGTTGCCGCGTGATGAGCGTGGTTGGCGTGTGGCTCCCGCTCCGGACGGGCGGGGTATGCCGGAGCCGCCGGCGCGGCGGCCGCCGCATCGTTCGCGGTGGTTTCTGTGGTTTGTGCTGGCGCTGCTCGCGCTGAACTTTGCTTCGGTGCTGTTGGTCCGGCCTGGCGGTCAGCCGCGTGTGAAGGTGCCGTTTAGCCCGTATTTCGTGAGTGCTGTGCAGGCGGGACGGGTGGCGTCGATCGCATCGAAGGGCGACACGATCCAGGGTACGTTCAAGGTTGCGGTGCGCTACCCGGCCCGGAACCCTCAGGTTTCGCCAACCACGCTGTTCAGCACCGAGGTGCCGACGTTCTGGAATGACGACCAGTTGACCGCGCTGCTGCAAGCCCATGACGTTCAGATCAACGCTTCCTCGACGATCCCGGGCACGTCGTTGGCGGCCTCTCTGCTACTCGGGTTCGGGCCGACGCTGCTCATTGTCGGCCTGTTCATCGCCTTTGCGCGACGCGCGGCGCGGGGCGGGGCGGCTGGTGCGCTGGGCAACTTTGGTCGCTCCCAGGCGCGGCGGATCGACCCGGCGACGATCCGGATCACGTTCGCTGACGTCGCCGGCATCGACGAGGCCAAGACCGAGCTGACCGAGATCGTCGACTTCTTGCGCCACCCCGAGCGCTATGGCCGCTTGGGTGGACGCATGCCGCACGGCGTGTTGCTGTCGGGCGCGCCGGGGACCGGCAAGACGCTGCTCGCTCGGGCGGTGGCGGGCGAGGCGCATGCCGCGTTTTTCTCGATCTCGGCGTCGGAGTTCATCGAGGCGATCGTCGGGGTGGGCGCGTCGCGCGTGCGTGACCTGTTCGCGAAGGCCAAGCAGGCCGCGCCGGCGATCATCTTCATCGACGAGCTCGACGCGATCGGCCGCTCGCGACAGGGGTCGTTCTCGGTCACCGGCGGGAACGACGAGCGCGAGCAGACGCTGGATCAGATCCTGACTGAGATGGACGGCTTTGAGAGCGTGGAGGCGGTGGTCGTGCTCGCGGCGACCAACCGGCCCGAGATCCTCGACGCGGCGTTGCTGCGCCCCGGGCGCTTTGATCGCCGCGTGGCGGTTCAGCCACCCGATCGTGTCGGCCGGCGGCAGATCCTCGGCGTTCACACCCGTTCGATCCCGCTGGCGGAGACGGTCGACCTCGACGCGCTGGCCGCCAGCACGCCGGGGATGGTCGGAGCGGACTTGGCGAACCTCGCCAACGAGGCGGCGCTGCTCGCCGCTCGGCGTCAGCATGAACGCGTCGAGCGCACTGACTTCACTGACTCGTTGGAGAAGATCTTGTTGGGGGCGCCCCGCGGGATCGTGCTCTCCCCGGTGGATCGCGAGCGGACCGCCTACCACGAAGCGGGCCACGCGCTCGTCGGGATGCTCACGCCGGGGGCAGATTCGGTGCGCAAGGTCTCGATCATCCCCCGCGGGATGGCGCTCGGTGTCACGTTGACGGCGCCCGACGACGACCAGGTCTCCTACACGCTTGAGGACCTCCTGGCCAAGCTCAACGTGGCGGTCGGCGGAAGGGTCGCGGAGGAGATCGTCTACGGGACGATTACCACCGGGGCGGAATCGGACATCCAGCAGCTCACCGAGATCGCCCGCCAGATGGTCGGCCGCTGGGGCATGAGCGACGCGATTGGCCTCGTCGCGGTTTTGCCCCCCGACGGGCGCGGGCCGCTTTTCCCCGGTGAAGGCGACCCCTCACAGGCCACCCAGCAGCTCGTCGATGACGAGGTGCGGCGCCTCATCGACGCCGCCCACGGCGAGGCTACCACTCTGCTCACCGCCCACCGCCCACAACTCGACAACCTCACCGCCGCCCTGCTCCGTGCCGAGACCCTCGACGGTATCGACGCCTACCGTGCGGCCGAGCTACCGATGCACGCCAACCCCGCCGGTGACTCCGCCTGACACCCACGCACTCCGCGCGCCTTCGCAGCCTCGGCTCCCATCCGGCGAATACCCGGGAGGCCAGGGGTCGGTGCTGCGACATCCGTCTCGCCATCTACTATGTCTTGTAGGAGAATGCCAAGAGATCGCCGACCCACCGAAACCCAGGAGTACGAAGATGGACACTACCCAAGACAGCTCGCAATACGGTGACCTCACGGTCGAACAGGCCCGGGTAATGCGGGCCGATCACGCCAGATTGGCGGCGTTGTACGCGAATCGCGTCGAGCAGGCTCAGGCCGCTGCTGAGTACGGCGCGGTGGCGCACTGGAGGCACGAGTACCGACGCTCCGCGTCGAGATGCCGCCTGCTGGGTGAGCGGATTCGAACGGGGGGTTGCCATTCGCCGGCCGAGCCGTCCAAGCGGAACCCAACCGTCCTGCGAGTTGCTCGGCGACCTGCCGCAGACGTCCCCGCGACCGGCGAATCGGCCTGAAGCGGCGCGGCCTGCCTCTACCGATGGAGCCATGCGCATCCCGCCGCCGCTCACGGCCGGTATGAGAGCTCATGAAAGAGATATGGCGCCACGACGACATCTCGCTCCGGAGGTCAGGGAGGCCCTAAGTCGTCAGCGTCGGGCCGGATCCCCACCACTCCTTTCTCCCATCCACGCGGCCGACTGACACACGGCTCTGGCAACGTGCGCGAGAGACGGCAGTTGCAAACGTCGTCCCTCCCGGGCCAAGGTAAATGGCGAGCCGCCTGGTGCTATGACAGCCCACGATGTCGACGGCCACCAACCCCAGGCGTCTCGGTGGTGACGGGGTGGCGACGATCGCTATCAACACCTCGCGTGCGTCGACCGCGGGCCGCGGCGTCGCCTCTGCGGCCGGATCGGTCTCATGCCGCGGCACTCTAGGCGGCTGGCGCGACCGCACGACCGCAGGTTGGCAGTCGACACGGAACAGCGGCATCGGGTAACCCCGCAACCACTCTCCGATTTGCCCCGGCAATCGCTGACCACGTCGCCCGAACCTGCTGGACGAGGGGCCGGAGCGCTATCGCCTTGCGGTCGGGCGCCGCGACTGACGTATGCGGCATAAGCCACCCACCGATCGTCACCGTCGCGCAGCTCCAGCTTCGATACAGTCGGCGACCGCACGCCTTCCCTCGCGCTGGGTGGCATACGTTGTTGAGCTGGAAGTGATGTCCGGCACCGGCGAGAACTTCTTCAGTTTCATGATCGCTCCAACCGAGAGGGCGACACTCGAGCCCAGTGGGCACGTGATCGACAACGCACGACCCACAGACCACTGCCAGTTCAAGGAGACGCCGGCTACGTGAAAAGTTCTCGGAGTCGATTGAAGTCCGCGGCTCAGCTTAAGCCGCATCTCGCGGCGCCCGACGCTCAGTCGAGCAGCTCTGGGTGTGGCGTGGCACCGGGTGCCGGCCGGAGCCGAAGATGGCGGCGGTAGTTCGTCGCGAGGACGCCCAGCGCGGCTGGAATGGCGGCGAGAACGAGGATGCAGGGCTCATGGGATAAGAAGGGGAGCGCGAGCGTCGCCGAGCCGCTGGCGACTCGCCCGGCGAGTACGGCGATCGTGAGCAAGAGGACGAGAACTGAAGTGGCCACGAGGCACAGGAGGGTAGGAAACCGCCAGCTGGGTGGATCGCCAAGCAGGTAGTCGACGCGGGCGGGATCGATCCCGGTTGAATCACCGTGCGCCGGTGTGTCGGAAAAGCTGAGCATCGCGCGGGCGAGCGCGGACCGATTCGCGGGCAGTTCGTTGACCGCACTCTCGTCGGCGCTCAGCTCCGCCAGCGCCTGGTCACGTTCGACGAGGTCGCCGAGCTCGGGTAGGAAAAAGACAGCCCGGGCAAGCACCCGGCCGGCGGCGAGTCGCAGCGGGTCGCGGCGGCGCGCGTGGTGGCGTTCGTGCGCCAAGACGGCGCTCAAGGCGGCGTCATCGAGAAGCGCCAGGGCGCCGGTGGAAACATATACTCGCGGTCGGAGCAGGCCCGCGCAGAAGGCTCGCGGTTGCGCGTCGTCGATCAGCAGCGCGTCGTGCAAAGCCTGCGGCGGTTGGCCGGACAGGAATCGGTGAAAGCGTCTCGAGGCTTGAAGCTCTCTTGCCGCGCCGGTGAGGGCTCGGGTGGTGACGACCAGTCCCAGTGCAGCTAGCAGCACGATCACAATCGCGTCGACGTTGCCCGCCGGGTAGCTGAGTTTCTGGCCGAAGATCGAGATCTGATGAGAGGCCGCACGCGGAGTGACTCGCCATGACTCAAGCAACCTGGCGACGACGAAGATCGCCGACGCTAACCCGAGTCCTCCCAACACGAGGCTGGCCCGGGAGACGCGGGCGGCGGCGGTCGCGGCGGGCCTATCCTGACCGAGAGCGGACTCGGCGGTTGCGGCAGGTCGATCCGGACGAAAGCCGGACTCAGCCGCGGCCGCCGCGGTTGGTTTGCTGGGGTGCTGCCTGACGGTCGGTGACGTCATCTCCTACCCACCATCGTAGAGCATTGACGTCTCAGCCTGCTTGTCCGGTTGTTAGCCGGTCGGGCCGGTGCGATCGCGATTGGGCCGCTCGAGGGCTCGTCCACGATCAGACGGCTCCTGCCCGTCGATAAAGCCCTTCAGAGCGAGCCGGTCATGCTTGCCCACCGGGCCAAAGCAAAAGCCGCCCAGCTGGTCGACCGGCACGGCTGCTACGGGCTCGCCGCGGCGGCGCCGCAAGTACGACGCGAGCCGCCTCGCCGGCCCGGAACGGATTTTCTTGATGTTCATCAATCGCACGTCGGCGCCGGACTTTGTCGGCGGAGCTCGTATGACGCACAGTAGTACATGGAGCCGGGCGGTCGCGCATCACCGAGAGCTGTCGGGCCTCGCCCGACAGCTGTGTCATCCGCGTCGAAGGTTGCTACACTCCGTCGTAGATGCCCGCTCGAAAAGTCAAGCCGGCGCAGCCCGAGCTAGTTCCGCCGCCGCTGCACGAGCTCGAGACCGAGGTCATGGAGGAGCTCTGGAGATCGGGGGAAGCGCCGGTGCGAGCGGTGATGGATGCCCTGAATGGGCGCACTAGCAAGAAGCGGGCCTACACCACCTATATGACGATCATGGCCCGGCTGCACAAGAAGGGCATGCTCGTCCGTCGCCGCGAAGGCAAGACCGACTTCTATGCACCCAGTCAGGCCCGCGAGGAGTATGTGGCGCTGCGGGCGCGCGCGCAAGTCGAGGATCTCGTGGCTCAGTACGGGGACGTGGCGCTGAGCAATTTCGCCGAGCAGATGGCCAGCTTGGACCCGGCGCGACGCCGAGCTCTTCAGCGCTTGGCGCGCCAGGCCTAGACAGGCGACCCGGGCGCCGTGAGCGCGGCGCCTTCTCGTTCCCCGGGCTGCCAGAAAGGGCTCGGAAGAGCGGCGACCAACGACCCCATGTAGTAGAATGTAGAATGTGTCACGTGGACGACCACACGGGTCTGCGGCCCGCTCTCGTCTCCGCGAGGAACGCCCGTGGCCCGGCACACAGACTCGGCGGCCTGACCGCTGAGATCGTCGTTCACCGGGTGGCATCCCCTCCCGCCGTCGGACAGTAGCGGGAGACCCGGACGGGGTGCGGCCGCTCCGGCGGTCGCACCCCAACGCGGCACGCCCATCCGGCGGTCGCACGCCGGCGTGGCACGCCCTCTCGGCGAAGGGCAGAGGGCGAGCGACCCTGAGCTCCGACGCCGAGTAGTAGGTAGTGCGGTTATCTGCTACGCTGCGTCGTGGATGAGGTAAGACTGATTCCTGAGACGGCAAATCTGGCCTTGTGCTCGACCTATGGAGAACTGTCACATGAGACCGTCCTGTGTGCTGGCTGACGGGCTGTTGGGCGTGGCTGCTGCTGGTGGTGGCGCTGACGCGCGTTGCGCCGGGGGTCGAGGCTGATGTCTGGGCTGGCGTTGGCTGCGGTGGGTCATTTGGCGGCTGGTCGGGCGCAGATGGGGACGTCGCTGAGTTTTCATTTGTTTTTCGCGGTGCTTGGGGTGGGGTTGCCGTTGATGATGCTGATCGCGGAGGGGATGCATCTGCGTACGGGGGATCCGGTGTGGCGGGCGTTGGCGCGGCGCTGGTCGAAGGTGTTCGCGATCTTGTTCGCGGTGGGGGCGGCGTCGGGGACGATCATCAGTTTTGAGCTGGGTTTGTTGTGGCCGCGGTTTATGGCGTTCGCGGGGGGGATCATCGGTCTGCCGTTTTCGTTGGAGGGCGCGGCGTTCTTTCTCGAGGCGATCTTCGTGGGCATCTATCTGTATGGGTGGGATCGTCTGGCGCCACGCGTGCACTGGCTGTGCGGGTTTCCGATCGCGGTCGCGTCGGCGGCGTCGGCGTTCTTCATCGTGACCGCGAACGCGTGGATGAATGTGCCGCGTGGCTTTCAGATCGTGCATGGTCGGGTGACGCACGTCAACGTGCTGGCGGCGATGTTCAATCCCGCGTGGGCGACCGAGACCGCTCACATGGTGCTCGGGGCGTATCTGGCGACCACGTTTGGGGTCGCTGCGGTGTATGCGGTCGGGATGTTGCGCGGCCGCCGCGACGCCTATCACCGCAAGGCGATCACGGTCGCGCTGGGGCTGGCGGCGATTCTCGCGCCGGTGCAGATGGGGGTCGGCGACCTCCTCGGTCGGACCGTGGCCCAGCACCAGCCGGCGACGCTGGCCGCGATCGAAGGGGTCACCCATACCGAGACGGGCGCGGGCCTGAACATCGGCGGGATCCCGCTGCCCGGCCACGCCACCACGGTGCTGAATGTCAAGGTCCCGAACCTGCTCAGCCTGCTGGCCTATGACAAGCCCAACGCGCCGGTGCGCGGGCTGGACAGCTTCCCGAAGGCGGATCGCACGCCGCTGGCGGGGCCGACGCGGCTGGCGTTCATCGGGATGGTCGGGATCGGCACCGGCCTGGTGCTCGTGGGCCTGTGGTATTGGCTGCGCCGCCGCCGCGGCCCGAGTCCGGAGGACCGGATCACGCTGCTGGCGCTGGCCGCCGCCGGGCCGCTGGCCTTCCTGGCCAACGAGCTGGGCTGGCTGGTGAGCGAGTTCGGACGCCAACCGTGGGTCGTCTATGGAGTGTTTCGCACCTCAAGCGCGATCACCACCGCATCCGGGCTGGGCGCCACGTTCACCGGGTTCACGCTGCTCTACATCGGGCTGAGCGCGGTGACGGTGTGGGGGGTGCGGCGGGTGTCGACCGGCAGCCCCGAGTTCTTGGCGAGCCCGATCGTGAGCGTGGCCTGAGATGAGCTTGCCCGCTCTCATCGCGATCGGCCTGGGTTTCGTGCTGACCGCCTACGCGATCCTCGCCGGCGCGGATTTCGGGGCCGGGATCCTCGACTTGACCTCCGGGGACCGCACCGAGCAGCGCAGCGCGATCGCGCGCACGATCGGGCCGCTGTGGGAGGCAAACCACGTCTGGTTGATCTTCGCCATCACGATCCTGTTCTCCGCCTTCCCGGCCGGATTCGCGGCGCTGGGAACGGTCCTGCTGGTCCCGTTCACGCTCGCCGTGATGGCGATCGTCGTGCGCGGCGTCGCGTTCGGGCTGCGCACAGAGGCGGCCGGGGATCAGCCGCGCAGCGCACGGTCGCTGGGCCGGGCGTTCGGCGCCGCGAGCGTCGCCGCGCCGCTGCTGTTCGGCGCCTGCGCGGCTGCGCTGGCGCAGGTCTCGAGCTCGCCGCACGGTCCGGCCACGGTCTCCTCGCTGCCGTGGACGGGCTTGTTCGCGGTCACCGTCGGGCTGCTCGCGGTCGCTCTGTGCGCCCACCTCGCAGCGACCTTCATCACCCACCGCCTCCAGCGCACCGGCCAGCCGCGGCTCGCGGAGCGCTTCCGCCGCCGCGGCCTGCAGACCGCCACCTCCGTGCTCGCCCTCAGCGTGCTCTGTCTGCTCGCCGCCGCGTGGAAGGCCCCCGCCCTGTGGCACAAGCTCAGCACCACCAGCCTGCCGCTGCTCCTGATCGGACTGCTGGCCACAGTCATCTCACTCTTCGCGCTGGCGCGCCGCCGCTACCAGCTCGCGCGTAGCGCCACGATGCTGGCCGCCGGCGCGATCGTCTGGGGCTGGCTGATCGCCCAATCCCCGCGGCTGATCGGCACCCGCCTGACGATCCACGCCGCGGCCGCCACACCACCCGCCCTGACCGCGCTCGCGATCGCCGGCATCGCCGTCCTGATCACAGTGCTCCCAGCCTTCTACCTGCTCTACGCCCTCTTTAGCCATCCCTCACCCGAGGTAACCCAATGAAACTCTCACCCCCAGCCAGAAAACCCTCACTCTCAGCGCTCGGACTGCACAAGCTCAATCTCGCCGCCGGAGCGCTGATGCTCTGGGTCGCGCTCGGCCCCTGGATCTGGGGCTACGCCACCAGCCCCTCCGCCGTCGCCAACCACGTCTTCTTCATCTTCGCCTTCGCACCACTCACCCTCCTGATCCTCATCCTCCGACCCGCCGCGTTCGTCGTCCTCGCCGCCGGCCTGTGGCTCGCCGCCAGCCCATGGCTACTCGGCTACGCCACCAACCACACAGCCTGGCTCAGCGAACTAGTCACCGGACTCCTGCTCAGCACCCTCGCCGCACACGCAGCCGGAATCAGGCCGGCGACACTGCTCCCGGCTCGCGGCAGGCGCCGCCAGCCCACCACCACTCCCCGGCCCGTGGAGGCGGCCGGGTCGCCCTCCTAGCCGTCGACCCGATGCCCCGCCAGAAGACCAATCCGTCCGCGAAAGCCCGGCGGCCGTCTCGCTGGGCGCTGTGGAGCGCGCTGCTTGTCATCTCAGCCGCGGCCGCGTTTCTTCTCGTCCCGGCGCTCGCGGGCGTCCCGGCGCGACTAGCCCGCGGTTGTGGCGGCTGGATCGCGACCGCCGGCGTCCTGGAGCTGCTCTCCGCCGCCGGATTTGTCGTCTTGTTCAAGCTCGTGTTCGCCGCGCCGATCGGCTGGCGGCGAGGCGCCCCCGCCGCCTTGCGGGCGCTCGGCGCCAGCACGATCCTCCCCGGTGGAGGACTAATCGGGCCCTCCATGGGCGCCTGGTCGACCAGCGCGAGCAAGCCGTCGATCGCCCAGCTCACCCGCTCCACGATCACCTTCGTGATTCTCACCAACGCACCCGCCGCGATCGCGCTCGCAGCGCTCGGAACCCTGCTGTGGCTCGGGCTGATCGGCGGCCCCCACCAAGCGGCGCTGACGATCCTTCCCGCGCTGATCGCGTTCGGGCTGCTCAGCGCCACACGGCTCGCCGGGCCCGCCTCCAGGCGCCGGCGCACCCCGCCGCGCCGGGGGGTGTTCTCCCGCAGGCTCGCCAAGCCAGCCGCGGCGATCGCCGACGGCGTCGGCGAAGCCGGCACGCTGGTCACCGCCGGCAACTGGAAGCTCGGTGGTGCGCTCGCCTACTACGCCTTCGACAACGCCGTGCTCTGGGCCGCCTTCCACGCCTACGGCCATACCCCCCCGATCGGCGTTGTCGTGATGGGATATCTCGTTGGGTCCCTCGCAGGAGCCCTGCCGCTTCCCGCCGGCCTCGGCGCGGTCGACGGAGGCCTGATCGGAGCTCTCGTGCTCTACGGCGCGCCTGCCGGCCCGGCAGCAGCCGCGGTACTTCTCTACCGCGGCATCTCCCTCGCCGTACCCGCGGCGCTCGGCGCCATCGGATGCACGTGCAGCACGACGGCTCACCGCCGATTCCGCGTCGATCGCCAACGCGGTCCGCTCATCGATCGCGCACTCGCGAAGCGTCGCGCCGCCGCTGAACTCGTCACAGCGCATACGGACTAATCGCCAGCGCCAAACACACCGACCATCGACACCAACGAAGGAACCTGCGCAATGAGAAAGTCACCAATGTTCGTCGCCGCACCGCGGACGCTCGGGGCCCTCGCGCTCCTCCTCATCGGCGGCATTCACTACCAGCAATACCACTACGCGTTCTACTCGGCGATCCCGACGATCGGCCCGCTGTTCCTGTTGAACTTCATCGCCTCGACCGCGCTGGGCCTATTCCTCCTCGCGCCCGTCAGGTCTTGGCTCGGACGCCGCGGCAAGTCGCTCGACCAGCTGGCCGCGCTCGCAGGCATCGGGGTCGCGACGGGCGGGCTCGCCGCGCTGCTGATCAGCGAGCACACACCCCTGTTCGGATTCATGGAGCACGGCTACCGATTCGTGATCGTGCTCACGATCGCATCCGACGCCATAGCGATCGCGATGCTGGTGCTGTTCCTGATCCGGACGCGAACGGGGCCACGCAGCCCGACAGCGTCACCCTCACGCGAGGGACCCGGCGTGCGGCCCGCCAGCGAGCCCACCAACCAACGACCCGTCATCCCGGCAGTCGAGACGCGGTGGCCATAGCGATGCAGAAGCTCTGCGAGATCACGATTCCGGGCCTCTCCATGACCGTGGCGGTAGCGCAGATGTGACGAAACGTGCCCTCTGGCTTTGACTCGTTGACCCTGACTATAGGGCGGGGCGACTGCGCCAGAACGAGTGGGTGGTTGTGGGGTCGGTTGCCCGCGGAAGCGCTGGGATTTAGTCTTGGCGGCGCGTCCGCAGGTGATCGGGTGAAAGGCCTCCCGTGGTATCCAGCAGCGGTACTCTCCTTCCCAGCCCACCGACGTCATTGGTGGGTCGCGAGGGCGATGCCGCAAGCGTGTGCGCGTTGCTTCGCCGGGCTGACGTGCGTCTGGTGACGCTCACCGGCCCTGGCGGGGTGGGCAAGACCAGTCTCGCCCGGCACGTGGCGGCGCAACTCGCTTCCGGCTACGAGGACGGCGAATGTTTCGTCGCGCTCGAATCCGTTCGCGACCCTGCCCTGGTGCCGGCGGCGATCGCCCAGGCCCTCGGACTGCGCGAGGAGGGCGCGGTGAGACTGGTGGATCGGCTCGCGTCGTTCCTGTTCGACCGGCGGATGCTGCTCGTGCTTGACAACTTCGAGCACGTTGCGAGCGCCGCGATCGTGGTGGCCGAGGTGCTGGCCGCTTGCCCGTTGCTCGAGGTGCTGGCCACCAGTCGGGGATGCCTGCGACTGTCGGGCGAGCACGAATTTCCGGTCGCGCCACTCGCGTCGCCCGATCCCGGGCATCGGCACGACCTCGACGCCCTGGGCGCGTATCCCGGAGTCGAGCTTTTCCTCGAGCGGGCGAGTGCCGTGCGCCCGGACTTCCGCCTTTCGGAGGCGAACGCGGGAGCGGTCGGTGCAATCTGTGCCCGCGTCGATGGTCTGCCGTTGGCGATCGAACTGGCGGCCGCGCGGGTCCGGCTCCTATCGCCCGCTGAGATCGTCGCGCGGCTTGCGCATCCGTTCGAGCTGCTCACGGGCGGGCCGCGTGACCTGCCCGACCGCCAACGCACGTTGGGTGACACGATCTCGTGGAGTCTTGCCCTGCTCGACCCCAGCGCGCGGACGATGTTCACCCGGCTGGGAGTGTTTGCCGGCGGCTTTACGGTCGACGCGGCTGAGGCGGTCGCCGGTGACCTCGGCCAGGCGGGGGTGATCGACGCCCTTGCGGTGCTCATCGATCACGGCCTGGTCCAGCGCTCGGCCGAGACGGGTCCGGCCTCCCGACCGAGGCTGCTCGAGACAATCCGTGAGTTTGCGCTCGAGGAGCTTGCCGCGAGTGGCGAGCAGGACGATGTTCGTGCCGCGCACGCCGCGTTCTACATAGCGCTGGCGGGCAGCGGTGATAGTGAGCGCCTCGAGCCCGAGCAGGCGAACCTGCGGGCCGCGATGCGCTGGTATCTTGCCCGCGAAGACCAGGATGGCGCGCTGGGGTTGTCGGCGGCGTCGTCGGCGTTCTGGTTGTCGCGGGGCTATTTGAGTGAGGGTCGAGGTTGGCTCGAGCAGGCCCTCGGACTCCGCGACGGCCCGCCCACGGCGGAGCGTGCTCGAGCGTCGATTGCCGCCGGTCTGCTCGCCTACCATCAGGCTGACTACGCCGTCGCGGTGTCGCATTTGCAAGGGGGCCTCGATCAATGTCGCGAGCGCGGCGACGAGGCGGACGTCGCGCGGGCGCTCACGGCGCTCGCGCTTGCTCGCACCCGCGCGGGCGACCTAGCACCCGCGCTGCACCTGGCCGAGGAGGCTCTGGCCGCCTACCGCCGGCTCGATGACGAGGCGGGCGTTGGCCGCTCGCTCGAGACGCTGGGGCGCGTGCTGTGGATTCGGGGTGATTATGGGCAGGCGCGCGCCCGGCTGCAGGAGAGCCGGGTCGTGGCGCGTCGGCTCGGCGCTCGCGATGTCGTCGCGCGCGCGTCGCAGGGTCTCGGCTATGTGGCCCTGGCCGACGGTGACCTGGAAACCGCTGACGCGCTGCTCGAGGAATCCCTGGCCGAGTTTCGGGAGCTCGGCGATCGCTGGTGGGCGCTGCGCGGGATGTGCGCACTGGGCCACGTCGCCGCCCGACGGGGCGCGCACGCGGCGGCCCGTCTGCGGTTCGCACAGGGGCACGAGCTCGCGCGCGCGCTCGGCGACCCGATGCTCGAGGCAGCGTGCCTCGAGGGGCTGGCAGGGGCGCACGGTCCTGCCCTGTCGGCGCGATTGCTCGGGGCCTCGGAAGGCCTCCGTCAGCGGGCGGGCGCGGCGTGGCCGGCGTTCGTGCAGGCCGACTGCGAACGCAGCGCCGACCGCGCGCGGCGCGCCTTGGGCGAACAGCGGTTCGCCGCCGAGTGGGGACGAGGGCGGGCGATGGGCGCCGCCGAGATCCTCGGCCTCGCGCCTTCTAGTTCGGCAGGCCATCCAGCCGGGCTCACCCTGCGCGAGGTGGAGGTGCTGCAGCTCGTGGCGGCTGGCCACACCGACGCTCAGGTAGCCGAACAGCTGGTGCTCAGCGTGCGCACCGTCCACTCGCACGTGCGCTCGATCTATCGCAAGCTCGGCGTGAGCTCGCGCGCGGCGGCCACCGGTTACGCGTTGCGTCACGGCCTGGGCTAAGCAAGACTGCCTAGTCTCCGCTCGCGCGATCCGGTAACAGGTTCGGCATCCCTGCCGTTGGCGAGCGCGGCGGCCGGGCGTAGTGTGGCGTCGATCATCGCGATGGACACCGTCATGACACCACAGCCCACAGATCGCGAAGCCGTTTCTATCTCCTTGTTCGGTTCGCTCGCCATCCGCGACTGGACCCGATCACCGGGTAGCCGCGACCTAGCCGGAGCCC